>Ga0209608_1000602_pt1 | contig 34657 bp, 34 predicted proteins | sample AD_UKC130_MetaG_FD_184428 | JGI IMG/M metagenome (GOLD analysis project Ga0209608, IMG submission 184428) | Active sludge microbial communities of municipal wastewater-treating anaerobic digesters from Canada - AD_UKC130_MetaG (SPAdes) (version 2) | ecosystem: Engineered > Bioreactor > Anaerobic... | reverse complement strand
AAGCCATCCGTCCTAACTTGCAGAGCTATCCAGCTATCGGGCTTTCCCATTCGCGGCAGGGTTACCCACTCTACAAGCCAACCCCGGTTCGCTTACGCTATGTTCCAAGGCACCCCCTCGGCTTCCTCCAGACCCCACTGTTGCCAGTGGCGCCCTTGCCTGCTGGTTACCTTCCCGCTGGTTGGGCGGTAGGGTTTCTCTCAACCCATCGGCTCGGTAGACATGCCGGGCGCACCGCGGCAAGGCCGCCCCTTGGGGGAGCGGCCTTTTTGCTTGGGCTTCTTAGCCTAGACCAAGAAGAAGTAGAGAATACTGATCACCACGATTCCCACTAAGCCGCAGACCAGGGAAGCTAAGGTCTGGAGCCGGTAGGCCTGGCTTACCTCCATGTCGGAAAACTGGGCCACCACCCAGAAGTAGCTGTCGTTGGCGTGGGAGACGGTCATGGAACCCGCCCCGATGGCCAAAACGGTGAGGGTGGGCCCCAGGCCGGAAGCCAGCCCCAAAGCTTCCAAGAGGGGGGCGATAATCCCCGCGGTGGTGATGATGGCCACCGTGGAGGAACCCTGGGCGGTCTTTAAAGCCGCGGACAGCAGGAAAGGTACCAGGATGCCAAAGCGCAAACCGCTCAAGGAGCTGGAAAGGTAAGCGGCGATGGGTGTATCCCGGATAACCTGGCCTAAGGCTCCCCCAGCTCCCGTGATCAGGATGATCGTGCCGGCACTGGCCAGGCCCACGCCCACCCAGTCGCCCAAGACTTCCTTGGTGATCTTGGGCACCGTGAGGAAGGCCAAAAAGACGCCAATCAACAGGGCGATATTGGGATTCCCAATAAAGCTCAAGAGGGCCTGCAGCCAGCCGCTCCCCAAGGGCCTGGTGGGGTAGTCGGCAAAGGATTTCAGGGCAATGAGCACAACCGGCACCACGATGGGGGCGAAGGATTTGAGCACGGAAGGGTACTCCCTGTGCTTCTCCTCTTCCCTTTCCACTTGAGGTGCGGGGTCAATGTGGATCTTGGAGGCATAGCGCTTGGCGAAGAAGTATCCCGCCAAGATGGTGGGTACGGATACGATCAGCCCCCAGAGGATCACCGAACCTAAATCCGCGCCGATGGCGCCGGCTCCGGCGATGGGTCCGGGAGTTGGCGGCACAAACACATGGGTGGAATACAGGCCCATGCTCAAGGCGATGGCGAAAACCGAAAGCGACTGTTTGCTGCGGGCGGCTAAGGTGCGGTTGAGCGGGGAGAGAATCACAAACCCCGAGTCGCAGAACACGGGCACCGACACCACACCGCCGGTGAAGGCCATGGCCAGGGCGGAGCGCCCTTCACCCACGAGTTTCAAGATGGAATTGGCCATCACCATGGCCGCCCCGCTTTTTTCCATGATAAACCCGATGATGGTACCTGCGGCGATCACAATACCGATACTGGACAGCGTACTGCCAAAGCCCCCGGTCATGGAGCTGATCACCTGCTGCGGGGGCAACCCCGCCAGCAGCCCTACACCTAAGGAAGCTAAAAGCAGAACGAGGAAGGGATGGAGCCTGACCCGGGCGGTCATCACCACGATGAAGGCGATGGCGGCCAGGAGCAGGACGAGCAGGCCCGGTCCTTGCATGGAATCACTCCTTGTTTTTAATACTGTACAAACGAATCACTTCAGCCGTCTGGTTTTCCAGAAGTTCAGCGGCACCCTCCATGGCTTCCTGGAGGGTCATGGGCCGGTTGAGGATGGAGAAGTAAGCGGCAACGCCCTCCCCGTGGAGAATGTCCGCGCTGGGGAGCACGGTGCCCGCGATCACCACGCAGGGCACGCCCAAGGCCCGGCTGCGGCGGGCTACACCCATGGGCACCTTGCCGTAGGCGGACTGGCCGTCGAACTTGCCTTCTCCAGTGATGACCAAATCGGCCCCGCCGGCCTTGGCCTCAAAGTCCAGCACATTGAGGACGAGTTCAATGCCGGAAACGAGCTTGCCCCCTAAAATGGCCATGAGGCCAGCCCCTAACCCCCCCGCGGCACCGGCCCCGGGAACCCGGCCCACATCCTGGCCCAGATCCCGCTGGAGGATCCGATCGTACCTGGCTAAGGCGGCATCTAGGAATTCCACCATCTCCGGCGTGGCTCCCTTCTGCGGGCCGTACACGTGGGAAGCGCCTTGGGGCCCCGTGAGGGGATTATTCACATCACAGGCCACTTCTATGCGCACATCCGCCAGGCGGGGATCCAGGCGGCTGCAGTCGATGCGGTCCAGGCGGGCCAGCTCCCCGCCTCCTGCGCCTAGAAGCTCCCCATCTGCATCGTAGAAGCGCACCCCCAGGGCCTGGGCCATACCCATGCCCCCATCGTTGGTGGCGCTCCCGCCGATGCCGATGATTAGATGGTCACAGCCCAGATCCAAGGCCCTGGCGATGAGCTCGCCGGTGCCGAAGGTGGTGGTGAGCAGAGGATTGCGCTCTTCCTCCGGCACCAAAACCAGCCCCGAAGCCTGGGCCATCTCGATCACCGCGGTTTTGCCCCCGCCCATCAGGCCCAGCTGGGCCTTGACCGGAGTACCTAAGGGGCCTGTCACCTCGTACTCCAAGAGCTCGCCGCCGCTGGCCACAACCAGGGACTCCACCAGGCCTTCCCCGCCGTCGGAGAGGGGCAGAAGAACCAGCTCCGCCTCGGGTAGAGCCTTCCCCACTCCCCTGGCCATGGCCCGGGCCGCTTCGGTGGAGGTGAGGCTTCCTTTGAAGGAATCGGGGGCTAAGACAATTTTCAGCCTGCTGTCCATTTGCCACTCTCCCCAGCAGCCCTTTGCACAAAGCGGTCAATGCGCTCAAGGGCCTCTTTGATCTCTTCAAGGGAATAGGCGTAGGACACCCGCACAAACCCTTCCCCCGAATCGCCAAAGGCGGAACCGGGCACCACCGCGACCTTCTCTGCTTCCAGGAGGGCGGTGCAGAAATCCTCGGAACTCATCCCCAGATCAGAGATGCGGGGGAAGCAGTAGAAGGCGCCCTTGGGTTCGAAGCAGGAAAGCCCCAGGGCCCGGAAACCCTGGACGATGAACTGCCGGCGCCGGTCATATTCCCCCCGCATCTTCTCCACAGCGGGCAGGCCCTTTTCCAAAGCCTCAATGGCCGCCCACTGGGCCGTGGTGGGGGCGCTCATGATCCCGTATTGATGAATCTTCCGCATCGCACCAATGATCTCCGCAGGACCGCAGGCGTAGCCTAAACGCCAGCCGGTCATGGAAAACGCCTTGGAAAAGCCGCTCACCAGCACGGTGCGCTCGTACATCCCCGGGAGCGCCGCGATGGAAGTATGCTCGATCCCGTAGACCAGTTCCGCGTAGATCTCATCGGAGATGATCACGATCCTGTGCTGGCGCAGAACCTCGGCGATAGCCACCAAGTCCTCTTTTTCCATAACCGCACCGGTGGGATTATTGGGATAACAAAAAACGATGGCTTTAGTTTTGTCAGTGATCAAGGGCTTGATGGCCTCCGCGGTGAGGCGGAAATCATCCTTTTCGTAGGTGGGCACAGGAACCGGCACCCCTCCCGCCATGATGGTCATGGGGCCGTAGGAGACGTAGGTGGGCTCCGGGACCAGCACTTCATCGCCGGGGTTAATCAGGGCCCTTAAGGCCAGATCCACCGCTTCGCTGCCCCCCACCGTGATCAGGATCTGGTTTTCCGGGTTGTACTCCACCTGAAAGCGGCTTGCCAAATAGCGGCTGATGGCCTGGCGCAGCTCCAAAAGGCCGGAGTTGGAGGTGTATCTGGTGCCCTTTTCCACGATGGAGCGGATACCCGCCTCCCGGATCACCTCCGGGGTGGGGAAATCCGGCTCGCCCACGCCCAGGGAGATCACATCCTGCATGGTGGCGGCAATGTCGAAGAACTTGCGGATACCCGACGGCTTAATGGCCTGCACCTTTTGGGATAACAATTCATTAACCAACGCGATCACTTCCCTTCCTTCTGTAAATATTATGCGTATTCTTCAGGCAGATTATAATTCCTACCGGGGGAAATGATTTCGCCTATCGACTGAATTGTCTGCATTGTTTATACTATAATTGCTAGCAAACAGATCGGGCCCGCACAGAAAGGAGGGTTGTTGTGCGCAAAAGATCCGCCGCCTTGCTGCTCTTGGTGGTGCTCCTCCTTGGTCTGGGCAGCAGCGCGGCCCTGGCCAATGCCCCCGCTTCCCCGCCCTTTGGCAGTGAGGTGGTCCCCCTCACCCTGGAGGAGCTGGAGGAAGTGGAAGGCGCCTGGGCCGCCCAGACCGTGGTGGGCGCCGCGGTGGGAGGCGTCTGCTACTTAATCACCACCCCCGTTTCCCAGTGGAACCTGGGAGACTGCTTAAGGCACGTGGTCGCCGGTGCCGTAAGCGGTTTCTTCGGCAGCTTCTTCTAGCCCCCACCCCTACACAGAAAGCCCAGGGCAACCTGGGCTTAACTTCACTCTCACTCTAGAAGGGATGATCCAATGCCGCTCTTGCCATCTGCCATCTTCTGGCTGGTCTTGGCCGCAGCCCTCACCGGGAGCCAGCTGCGCCAGGGCCGCCCCCTAAGCGCCCAGGTGGTGGGCCTGGCCGTGCTTGGAGCAGGCCTGATCCTGGCCGCCGGGAGCCTCAGCCAAACCCAGGCGGGTCCCCTTGGAACCTTCTTGCGCTGGCTGAGCCGCTTTTTGCTGTATCTCGGCCTCACGCCCCTTTTCACCAAGCTCCCCTGGCCCCGCAGCGCGGCGGGGGGAGTGGTCTTTTCCACCTGCATGACGCTCCTGGAGCTTGTGGGCGTTTTGGGCTAGGCCTTTTCCCGGCGGGCGTTTCCCTGCCAGACTAAATAGATGCCAAAAAGGGTGATCACACTGCCCAAGGCCTCCAAGGGGGCAGGCACTTCCTTCAGGATGAACACCGCCATGATGCTGGCCCCCAAGGGCTCCCCCAGGATGGTGACGGAGACCATGGTAGCAGGAAGGTACTTCAAAGCCCAGTTCAAGCTGTTGTGCCCCAAAACCGTGGGCACCAAAGCCAGGGCCACAAACATGAGCCAGGTGAAGCTGTTAAAGCCCCTCAGGGGCAGGCCCCGCAGCAGGATCAGAAAACCCAAAACCAGGGCCGCGCCGCCGTAGACCAAGAGGGAATAAAGGGCCAGGGGCAGCTGCGGGCGCAGCCTGCGGCCTAAGAGGAAATAGCAGGCCATGGCCACCGCGCCGCCTAAGGCTAAGAGGTTCCCGTAAAGCCGGGACTCGCCCCCTGCACCTTCCGTGAAGGTGACCAGGACGCTTCCCGCCAGGGCCACCACCAAGCCCAGCCACATCCGGGGCGTGGGCTTTTCCGCCAGAAAGAGCACAGAAAGCAAAAACACCCAGAGGGGCTGGGTGGTCACCAGCACTACCGAGCTGGCCACGCTGGTATGCTCCAGGGAGGTCATCCACAGGGCGAAGTGCATAGCCAGCATCACCCCAGCCCCCAGGGCCAGTCTGAGCTGCTGTTTTTCTAGCCTTAAGCCCCGCCCCTCCCTTAGGGCCAGGGGCAGAAAAAACAAAGCCGCAAAAAGCATGCGGTAAAAGGCGATGACAAAGGGAGGTGCCTCCGCCAAGCGGATCAGCACAGCAGATGTGGAAATGGCGGCAACGCCGCCCACTAAAACTAACGTGATTAGTTTCTCCTTGGCCATGCAAACGCTCCTCTACTCCAACCGCTCCAGCAGCAGCAGGCTAAAGCCGATCTTCAGCATTTCTTCCACACTGAGCACCTGGCCCTCCGGGGCCCGCTGGTGCAGCTTCAAAGCGATGGCCAGCTGGCCCGCCTGCTGCGTGTATTCCACCCGGTTCATGGGCACATCCACAGCTAAAATCCTGGAGAACACCGCGGCTGTGGCGGCATGGCCCACCGCGGACACCCAGCCGTAGAGGCGCACCAGCCGCCTGGCCTCCTCCACATCCACCTCCCGTACCCGGTAAAGCCCGGTGCTGGTGACCACGGGGCCGTTGAGCAAAACCACCGGCAGCACATCGCCATCCAGGGCCAAAAGCTCCAGCACATCCTCCGCGAATTCCAGCTGCTTCGCTACCATCTGCTCATCCTCCCTCGGTCCGCCGCGCCGCCCGGGGACTGATGCCGCTTTCCAAATACTGGCGCAAGAGGGCGGCCACCGTCTCCAGGGCCACCTGGTTGAAGCCCCCTTCGGGCACGATCAGATCCGCGTACTTTTTCGAGGGTTCCACAAAAGCTTCGTGCATGGGCTTCACCGTGGAAAGATACTGCTTGTGCACGGAGTCCAAACTGCGCCCCCGCTCCTGCACATCCCGGACCAGCCGGCGCAGGATGCGCACATCGGGATCGGTATCCACGAACACCTTGAGATCAAACAGGCTGCGCAGCTCGGGATCGGCCAAAACCAAAATGCCCTCCACAATCACGATGCGGCGGGGCTGCACGGTGATGGTGCGGTCCGTCCGCACATACTGGGCAAAATCATACACCGGCACCTGGATGGTCTCGCCCCGCTTGAGCCGCTTCAAATGCTCGATGAGGAGCTCATCCTCCAGGGCGTCGGGGTGATCGTAGTTGATCTTCAAACGCTCCTCAAAGGGTAAGTCCCAGTTGGCCACGTAGTATGAGTCCTGGGAAATAATCACGCACTCTTCGCCCATGGCCGCCTGCAGGGCTTGGGCAAAGGTGGTCTTGCCTGAGCCGGTCCCCCCGGCTATGCCCACAATAATCACAGAGATCACCTATACTTTCTTGCCTGCACCGCTATTCCACCAGATACCCTGCCCGGCGCAATGCGGCCCGGATTTCTTCCATCACTTCCTGGTTGGGGGCATCGATTGTATGCAGATGATAGCCCCCCGTAAGCACCAGCAGGGGCTCACCTTGGAGCTCCTGCATTTTTTCGATAAAGCGCTGCACATCCTGCCTAGAGCTGAGCTGCAGATTGGCGGTGAGCTCGCCGTAGAGGGGATGCTCCACCGAGACATCCACCACCGTGCCCCCCAGATCCACGATCAAGTTCAGCTCCCGGGCCAGCTCTGCGTTTTCCGCCCCGTGGCGCACCGCCACCCGGCTGCGGTGGGCCGCCCGGGCCGCGGCCTTGGGCAAAAGATAACCCTGGGGGGTGGCGATAATCCCCGCGCCCTGGGCTCTAAGCACCGCAACATCGCCCACGATCACCTGTCTGGTCACCCCGAAGAGGCTGCTCAAGGTGGAGCCGGTGATGGGCTCCTCCGCCTCCTCCAGGAGGGCTAGTATTCTTTCCCGGCGCTCTTCCTGCTTCACTCCCATTCCCCCACAGATCTTGCCAAAAGCTGCTTAGTAGTATACTATACAGGTGTATATACACCTGTATAGATTGCGAGGAACTGCCCATGCGCTTGACCACTAAAGAACTGCTCTACGGGGCTTTGCTCACGGGCTTAGCCCTCCTCATTCCCCTGGCTTTCCAGGGCTGGCTCCAGGTGACCATCCCGCCCTTTTCCGCCACCTTAGCTAGTCATCTTCCCACCATGCTGGCCATGACCATCAGTCCCTGGACCGCGGCCCTGGTGGGGGCAGGCTCCAGCCTGGGCTTTCTCCTCACCCTAGGGCCGGTGGTGGCCCTCAGGGCGGCGGTGCACATCCTCTTTGGCGTCGCGGGGGCCTGGCTCTACGCCAGGGATCAGACCCTCTGGAAGGCGCTGCTTTTGACCTTACCCATCCACGCCCTAGGTGAGACCCTGGTGGTGCTCCCCTTTGGCTTCAGCTTCCAGCAGGCCCTTTTGGTGATCGGCCTCGGCACCGCGCTGCACCACCTGGCGGATGGCGCCATCACCTCCGCTGTGTTTCAGGCCTTAAGTAAAGCGGGCGTACGTTTAGACCTTAGCGGTAAAGGCACGGTCAACCACCTTTAAAAGCTCGATAATCTCCAGATTCTGCGGACAGGCGGCCTCACAGCTGCCGCAGGCAATGCACTGGCTGGCATCTTTGCCGTTCTTGGCTAAATACTCGTACTGCGGGCGATCGCTGGCAAAACTGTTGTACATGCTGGCTTCGTTGTAGAGGCGGAACAGCCTGGGGATCTCCACACCTTGGGGACAGGGCAGGCAGTAGCGGCAGTCTGTGCAGGGAATCTGGATGCGCTGGGTATAAAGCTCACGGGCCTGGGCGATAATGCCCAGTTCTTTTTTGCTCAAAGAATGGGGCTTGGCTTCCGAGAGCACCCGCACGTTTTCCTCCACATCGGACATTTGATGCATCCCGCTTAAGATCACCGAAACCTCCGGATGATCCGCCACCCAGCGCAGGGCCCATTCCGCAGGACTGCGCTTGATGGGCGCCGTGCGGAAGAGCTCCTCCACCTCCGGCGGCAGGTTCCGCACCAACCGCCCTCCCCGCAGGGGCTCCATGATCACCACACCCAGCCCCTTGCTGGCGGCGTACTTCAGCCCCGCCAAGCCGGCCTGGTGGCATTCGTCCATGTAGTTGAACTGGATCTGGCAGAAATCCCAAGGGTAGGCGTCCACGATCTCCCGGAAGACCGGCAGATCATCGTGGAAGGAAAAGCCCGCGTAGCGGATGCGCCCTTCCATCTGCATCTGTTCCAAAAATTCCAGCGCCTCATGTTCCAAGGCCTGCTGCCATGACCTGCGGTTCAAAGCGTGGAGCAGGTAGAAGTCGATGCACTCCACCCCCAGGCGCTCCAGCTGCTCGTTGAAGTAGCGGGCGCAGTCCTGGGGGGACTTCACCAGCCACATGGGGAGCTTGGTGGCGATGTTCACCTTCTCCCGGTAGCCGTCCTGGACGGCCTTGCCCACCAGCACTTCGCTCTGCCCGTCGTGGTAGCTGTAGGCGGTATCCAGGTAGTTGACACCATGATCGATGGCATAGCGGATCATGGCAATGGCCTCAGCCTCATCGATTTCCCCCGTGGGCAGCGTGGGCAGGCGCATGCAGCCGAAGCCCAGCAAGCTCACTTCTTCCTTGGTTTGCCCCATCATTCTCCTTTGCACACGATCACCCCTCGAGTACTAATTCGCAGTCTCCCCCCGTTTCCCTGCCTTCGGGGGTAAACAGGAAAAGCAAATGCGGCCTCGAACTGTAGTTCTAGAAAAGGGGAGATGCAGATGATAAGTTACCTATTCCTAGGTGCAGCCGTCGGCCTGGTTTTGGGATTCCTCATCGCCTATGCCCTGCTCAGCCAGGGCAAGGCCAGACTGGAGGCCCAGCTCAGCGCGGTGAGGGAGCAGCGGGCCCGGGAAGAGGAGTACTTAAAAGCCATCCAGCAGGAGTTTCGCACCGTGTTTCAGAACCTGGCCCAGGAAATCCTGGAGGCCAAAGCCTCCAGCTTGTCCACCCAGACTTCCCAGCAGCTGCAGAGCCTCTTGGAGCCCCTCCGCCAGCGCCTGCTGGAATTTCAAGAGCGGGTGGAGCAGACCCACCGGGAGAGCATGATCAAAATCGGTACCCTGGAGCGGGTGGGCCTGGCCATGTCCGAAGAGGCGGAGCGCCTGGCCAAAGCCCTCAAGGGCGAAGTGAAAACTCAGGGGGACTGGGGCGAGATGATCCTCAGCCGCATCCTGGAAGCTTCGGGCCTGCGGGAAGGCCATGAATACGTGCTGCAGGGCGTAGGCTTAGATCTCCGCAGTGAACAGGGGAGCAAAATCCGCCCCGACGTGGTGGTGATCCTGCCGGAAAATCGCCACCTGATCATCGACTCCAAGGTCTCTTTAACCGCCTACGAGCGCCATGCGGCCAGCAGCGATCCCGAAGAGCAAAAGCGCCTAGAAAAGGACCTGGTCCGCTCCTTGAAAAACCACATCGACGGGCTGCGGGAGCGCCACTACCAGGGCAGCGGACTCAACTGCCCCGATTTTGTGCTCATGTTTATGCCCCTGGAGCCGGCCTACGCCTTGGCCCTCCAGGCTGACCCGGCCCTCTTCCAGTATGCCTGGGAGCGGAAGGTGGTGCTCACCACCCCCACCACCCTCATGGCCACCCTCTGGATTATCGCCAACATCTGGCAGCAGGCCCAGCAGACCGCCAACGCCCTGGAGATCGCCCGCCAGGGCGGGGCGCTCTACGACAAATTCGTGGGCTTTGTGGGCACCTTAGAAGAGCTCGGCCGCCAGCTGGAACGCTGCCAAAACTCCTACAACCAAGCCGTCAACCAGCTGAAAACCGGCCGGGGCAACCTCATCTCCAGGGCGGAAAACCTGCGGGCCTTGGGCGCGGCCGCGAGCAAATCCCTGGACGCCCAGCTCACCGCGGCTGCCCTGGAAAGCGATGGGGCAGCCCAGGACTAGGCAATGCGCCAGTCAATGGGCTCCTGCCCCGTTTCCGTTAAGAAGGCATTGGCTTTGGAAAAGTGGCCGCAGCCGAAAAAGCCCCGGCTGGCCGAGAGGGGACTGGGATGGGGAGCGGTGAGCACCAGGTGGTGGGGCTTGGTGATCAGCCGCTGCTTGCTCTGGGCGGGCCGGCCCCAGAGGAGAAAGACCACCGGTGTCTCTTTGTCGTTGAGCAGCTCCAAGACCCTGTCCGTGAACCTTTCCCAGCCCTTGCCCTGATGGGACCCGGCCTGGCCCCGCCGCACGGTCAGCGTTGTGTTCAAAAGCAGCACCCCCTGATCCGCCCAGGCTTCCAGACAGCCGTGGGCCGGGACGGGGATGCCCAGATCCCGGACCAGCTCCCGGAAGATGTTCTGCAGCGATGGAGGTTGGGGCACCCCTCTGGGCACGGAAAAGGCCAGGCCGTGGGCCTGCCCCGGCCCGTGGTAGGGATCCTGCCCCAAGAGCACCACCTTGGTCTGGGCGTAGGAAGTGCGCTTCAGCGCTTCGAAGATCTTGTACATATCGGGGTAGATCGTGCGGTAGCGGTACTCTTGGATCAAAAACTGCCGCAGGGCCAGGTAGTATTCCTTGCTAAATTCCCCCGCCAAAAGCTCATCCCAGTCATTGCCCAGATGCACTGCCACTGAGTTCACCTCCCTTGCCCAGGGCCGCCAGCTGCTCAAAGGCGTGCAGGGCCCCCTGCTCGCCGTTGCTCAAAACCACAACCTCCATGGGCTCCTCCAGCGTTCCCCCGAAGAGGACATGGGCCCCCGGGGCCCGCCCTTCGATCTTATACACCCTAAGGCGCGCATCCCAGTAAGGTGCCAGAAGCCTTTCCACCGTTTCCGCGGGCAGCAGCTGGCCCTGGGCCAGAAGCTGCCAGAAGCGGACCAGATCCGGCGCGCCGGCAAAAAGCTGGGGCTCATCCCCTGGCAAAGCGTAGATGTTTTCCACAGGGCGCCCCGCAGGGCTGATGGTGTAACCTGTGGCCGCCCAGGCGGGGAGCTGATCCAGGTAGAGGTAGGAGGTTCGCCCCAGCTTGCCCGGGAGGAGGACCTCCCGCTCCACTACCTCCCAGGCCTTTTCGCCTGTAATGGCCGCGAGCCTACGCTCCGGCTCTTCCGCCCCTTCCAGCTGCCCCAACCGGGCCAGGGCCACCTGAGCGAAAAACTGCCGGGCGGAGCCTAAGTTGAAGGCGGTGTAGGGGTTGTTGGGGATTTTAAACCTTCTGTGGGCATAGCCGAAGGCCCCCCGGAACTGCACCTTGGCCTTCTTGGTCACCTGGCACACCCCGGAGAAATCATCCTCCACGGAAAAGCCCCGGTAGTGGGTGTCCCAGGTGCTCAAAGCTGTGGTGCCCTTCAGTTCAAAGCTTTCATCCAGCTGGGGAACGAGCACAGGCACCTCCAGCTCCCCCCGGATCAGCTCAGCAAATCCTTCACTGCTCTCCTTTTCCCCGTGGGTGACAAAGACCTGCCCGATGTGGCGGAAACGCCGCAGCCACCTCAGCAGCCCCGCCTGATCCGCGTGGGCGGAAAAGCCGCTGATGGTCTCGATCTCAGCGGCCACCTGCACCTCTTCCCCGTGGATGCGCACCCGCTGCGCGCCATCCTGGAGGCGCCGGCCCAGGGTCCCTTCCGCCTGGTAGCCCACAAGCAAAACCGCGGCTTCCCTCCGCCAGAGGTTGTGCTTGAGGTGGTGCTTGATCCGCCCCGCATCGGCCATGCCGCTCGCGGAGATGATCACCACTCCGCCGCTGATGCTGTTGAGGCGCTTGGACTCTTCCACGCTTTCCGTGTAGTGCACGCCCGGCCCCTGGAAGGGGGAGCGCTGCTCCCGGATCATCTCCCGGGTTTCGTAGTCAAACACCTGGCTGTGGCGGCGGAACACCGCCGTGGCTTTGGAAGCCAGGGGGCTGTCGATATAGATGGTCAGGGGCGGGGTTTGCCCCTGATCCTGGAGCACCCGCAGGCTGTGGAGGATATCCTGGGTGCGCCCCAGGGCAAAGGCGGGGATGAGCAGGTTGCCCCCCCGCTCCATGGTGCGGTTCACCACCTCAGCCAGCCGCTTAAGGCGCTCCTCCCTGTTTTCATGGAGCCGGGTACCGTAGGTGGACTCGATCACCAGCACATCCGCCTCCGTCAGGAAGGTGGGATCCTGGACGATGGGCTGATCCAAATTACCCAGATCGCCGGAGAACACAAACTTGGTGGTCTCCTCCCCTTCCGTGATCCAAAGTTCCACAATGGCGGCGCCCAGGATATGCCCGGCATCCCGGAAGCGCACCCGCAGGTCGGGGAAGACCTCGATCTCTTCGTCGTAGACCATGCGGGCAAACTGCTCCATGGTCCTCTCGGCATCGGCCACGGTGTAGATGGGAGTCAAAAGGGGCTGGCCCCTCCGGCGCAGCTTCCTGTTTTTCCGCTCCACTTCCATCTCTTGAATGTGGGCCGAGTCCGCCAGCATGATCTCGCAGAGATCCGCGGTGACCCCGGTGGCATAGATGGGCCCCCGGAAGCCCAGCCTGGTGAGCTTGGGCAGAAGCCCGCTGTGATCGATATGGGCGTGGGTGAGGATCACCCCATCTATTTCCCCGGGCACAAAGGGGAAGTCCCCGTAGTTGCGCTGCTTCAGCTCCTCCGGCCCCTGGAAGAGGCCGCAGTCCACCAGGACCTGCTTGTCCCCAAAGGCCAGGAGGTAGCAGGAGCCGCTGGTACACCCGGCGGCACCCAAAAACTGGATTCTCACTGGCAAGCCCCCTTATTCAGCGGAAAACTGGTAGATGGTGCTGTGGGCGTAGCGCTCACCGGCCCGCAGAACGGGACTGGGGAAATGGAGGTGGCGCGTGCTGTTGGGGAAGAACTGGGTCTCCAAGCAGAAGCCGCTGCGCCTGGGGTAGCTCACCCCGCCCTTGCCCCGGACGCCATCTAAGTAATTGCCGGTGTAAAACTGGATACCGGGCTTGGTGGTGAGCACTTCCATCACCCGGCCTGTGGTGGGCTCTTTCACCCTTGCCGCGGGCACAAGCCCCGGCTCGCTGCGGCGGACCACCCAGTTGTGATCGTAGCCGTTACCGCAGCGCAGCTGCTCGTGGTCGGCAGCGATCCGGGCGCCGATGGGATGGGGCTCCCGGAAATCTAAGGGAGTTCCGGCAACCTGGAGAACCTCCCCTGTGGGCAGGGATTCTGCATCGGTTGGCGTAAAGAAATCAGCGAAGAGCTGAAGCTCATGGTCTAAGATTAGGCCCTGCCCCTGGCCCGCCAGGTTGAAGTAGGCGTGGTTGGTGAGATTGAGGATGGTGTCCTGATCGGAGGTGGCGGAGTAATCCAGGCGCAGGCCCCCTGTGCCGGTTCCGGAGTAGATCACTTCCACCTGGAGGTTGCCGGGATAGCCCTCTTCCCCATCGGGACTGAAGTAGCTGAGCTTGAGGGCGGGGCCGGTGGCGGTTGCGATCACCTCCGCATCCCACACCCGCCGACCCAGGCCGCCTGGCCCGCCGTGGATGTGGTTCCGGCCGTCGTTGGCCGCGAGTTTGTACACCTTCCCGCCCAGGCTGAACTGGGCCCCCTCGATGCGGTTGGCGTGGCGCCCCACCACAACTCCGAAGTGCTTGGTATCCTGGAGGTATTCTTCCAGGCTGTCGTAGCCCAAGACCACATCGGCCAGCTCGCCCCGGCTGTCCCGGGCGTACAAACTGACCAGAGCAGCACCGTAATTGGTAATCAGTGCCCGGTGGCCCTGGCCTAACTCCAGAGTAAACAGCTCAACTTGCCGTCCAGCGGCGGTTCCCCAACTTTTCCGTTCCATGTCCAAAGCTCCTTCCTAAAATTCTTGTTCAACTTGTACCCAGACAAGAGGTTTTTGCCGAGGGTAAGGAGAAGTGATCTAATCCAACCATTTCGCAAGCGGCCCGGCGAATTCCTGCCTGCATCTGGCAGCCGGAGCGAAAGGAGGACCCCCGTATTGCTCAGGATACCTGCGGAGATGAAGCGCAAGAAATACTGGAAGGAAACCTTGGAAGCCTACCTCTACCTCTTGCCCGCTTTCGTCATCTTAGGCATGTTCAGTTTTTACCCGGTGGTTAAATCCGTCATCATCAGCTTTTATGATTGGCATCTGCTCCGCAAAGAGCAGTACTTCGTGGGTTTAGAGAACTACCAGAAGCTGCTCAGCGACAAAACCTTCCTAATGGCCATCTCCAACACCTTCCGCTATGTGGTTGGTTTTGTGCCCATCTCCATCTGTTTATCCCTGATCATTGCCGTGCTCTTGAACAACAAGATCAAAGGGCGCGGTCTTTTGCGCCTAGCCTATTTCCTCCCCTGGGTCACCTCCTCCGTGGCCATCTCCATGGTCTGGCGCTGGATCTACAACCAGCACTACGGCCTTTTGAACATGGCCCTGGCGGAATTGGCCCAGTTTGTGAACAAGCTGGTGGAGCTTGCCACCTTGGGCAACGTGGCCCAGATCTGGGAGTTCACCAACATCAACTGGCTGATGGAACCCCGCTGGACCATCATCAACGTGGTGATTATCAGCGTCTGGAAGAGCATCGGCTACTACGTGGTGATTTTCCTCGCGGGCCTGCAGAATGTCCCCACGGAGCTCTACGAAGCAGCCGAGGTGGATGGGGCCACCGCCTGGCAGAGCTTCTGGCGGATCACGTTGCCGCTCATCTCCCCCACCACCTTTTTCATCTCCATCATCGCCATTATCGGGGCCTTTAAGCTCTTCACGGAGATTTACGTGCTTTACACAGGCAATCCGGGCCCCTTAAGCAGCGGGCTTACCATCGTGTACTACGTCTACCGCAACGCCTTCCAGCGCTACCGCATGGGCTATGCCTCCGCGGCGGCTTACATTCTCTTTGCCATCATCTTTGTGTTCACCCTGATCCAGATGTACGCATCCAGGCGCCGGGTGCACTACGAGGGCTAAGGAGGGAGAGTTATGGCACGCTACGAAATGTTAGCCGAAGATCAACAGTGGCGCTACCGCTTAAGCCACTTTATTAAGCGCTTTTTCCTGTACGCCGTGCTCATCGGCGGTGCCCTGATCATGATCACACCCTTTGTCTGGATGCTCTCCAGCTCCCTCAAGGCACCCCATGAGATTTCGCTTAAATACATCAAGTGGCTGCCGGAAAGCCCCCAGTGGCAGAACTACAAAATCGCCTGGGAAGCGGCGCCCTTTGCCATGTACTTCAAAAACAGCTTCTTCATCGCCACCGTGTGCATGTTGATTGAAGTAACCTTCAGCTCCTTGGCGGCGTACGCCTTTGCCAAGATGAACTTCTTCGGGAAGAACGTGCTCTTTGTGCTGTTCTTGGGCACCATGATGATCCCCGGGGAAGTGATGCTCATCCCCAACTACATGACCATGGTCAACTTCGGCTGGATCGACACCTACTACGCCCTGATCGTCCCCTGGACGGTGAGCGTTTTTAGCATCTTCCTTTTGCGGCAGTTTTTCATGAGCATCCCCCATGAGCTCTTTGAAGCTGCGGTTTTGGACGGCTGCAGCAAGTTCAGGTATCTGCTCACGGTGATGCTGCCCCTTTCTAAGCCGGCTTTGGCCACGGTGATGCTCTTTAAGTTCATCGGCAGCTGGAACGCCTTCTTGTGGGTCTTGATCATGACCAACACGCCCAGGATGCGCACCATCCCCGTGGGCCTCACCTATTTCGTCAGCGACGTGGGGGCCCAGTACAACTACCTCATGGCTGCCTCCACCTTTGCCATGGCGCCGATTTTGATCCTGTTCCTGCTGCTGCAGAAGCAGTTTATCCAAGGTATTGCCCGTACAGGGCTGAAGGGATAGGGAGGTGAAAAGCGGGAGGTTAGCTTCTTTCAGCGGTGTGGAAAAGATCAATAAATAGAAGGAGTGGATTGACATGCGTTCGACCAAGTTGGTGTTGTTGGCTCTCGTGCTTTGCCTCGCCCTGAGCAGCCCGGCCCTGGCCAAGGTGCACATCACCTTCTGGCATGCCATGGGTGCGGAGCTGGGTGAAGCTGTGGACTACCTGACGCAGAAGTTCAATGAAGAGCAGGACGAAATTTTCGTGGAGTCCATCTACCAAGGACGCTACAGCGATCTGAACACCAAGCTGGTGGCATCCTTCTCCGCGGGGACTTCCCCCACCATCGCCCAGGTCTATGAGAACTGGACCGACGCCTATTACCGCTATGGAGTCATCGTTCCTCTAGAAGACTACATGGATCTCACCGAGGAAGAGTACAACGACTACATCGAAGTGTTCCGCCACATGAACACCTGGGACGGCAAGCTATACACCATCCCCTTCAACAAGAGCAACTGGGTGATGTACTACAACAAAGAGCTCATCCCCGAGCCGCCCAAGACCCTCGATGAGTTCTTCCAGATCGCCAAGGAAGTGAGCGAGAAGACCGGCGGCGAGACCCGGGGCTTCGGCATCCGGCCCACCCTGGAGCTCTTCCACGCCTTCCTCTGGCTCAACGGCGGAGACTTCTTCGATGAAGATCTCAACGTCACCTTTGACGGCCCCGAAGGCAAGCTGGCCCTGCAGCAGATGATCGCCATGCTGGAAGATGGCTCAGCTCTGCAGATCGACGGCTATGAAGATGGGGCCTTTGGCGATCGCATGATCGCCATGTACATCGGTTCTTCCGCGGGCATTACCTACGCGGAGAATTCGGTGGGCGGCAAGTTTGAGTTCAGCACCACTCCCCTGCCCGCTGGCGTAAGGCCCGGCGCCCCCTTCATGGGCACCAACATCGCCATGTTCGCCTCCGCCAGCGAAGAGGAGCGGCAGGCTGCAGCCAAGTTCGTCAAGTGGCTCACCAACACCGAGAACACCGTCTACTTCGCCATCAAGACCGGTTACCTCCCGGTGACGTACTCCGGTTTGGACCATCCGGAATACGTGGCTTGGCTGGAGGCCAACCCCCACAAGGCCGCCATCGCCAACCGTGAGGCCTTCGAATTCGGCTACTGGCAGCCCAAAATCGCCGCTTGGGAAGAGTGCCGCGGCATCATCTACGAGATGGTCACCAAGGTGTTCCTGGGTGAGGATATCGACCTGGCTCTGGCCGAAGGACGGATGCTGGTGGAAGAGGCCATCCAGGAGATGCTCAGCGAGCGCTTCTAGGCCTTGGCACCTGATCAAAAATGGCACAGGGACCCCCTGTGCCATTTTTTCAACCCTCGGCGGACAGGATAAAACTAACGAGGAAAGGATGCAGCCATGTCCCCAAAACAAAAGGCAGTTTTCTTGGATCGTGATGGAGTGCTCAATAAATCATATGGGTTCAGGCCCCCCAACAGCCCGGAGGAGCTGATCCTCCTACCGGGCGTGCCCGAAGTCATCCGCCGGCTGAACGAGGCGGGCTTTTTGGTCTTTGTGGTCACCAACCAAGGGGGCGTAGGGTTGGGGTATATGACCCTGGAAAAGCTTGAGGCCATCCACGCCAAGCTGGTTCAGGAAGTGGCCCAGGGCGGCGGCCAGTTCACGGAAATCGCGGCCTGCACCCACAAGCCCAAGGAGGGCTGCCCCTGCCGTAAACCAAAGCCAGGCCTCATCTTAGACCTGGCGGAAAAGTACAATGTGGACCTGGCGGCCAGCTTCATGGTGGGCGACCGGGATGTGGATATTCAAGCGGGCAAAGCCGCGGGCACCCGCACCATCCTGATCAAGTCCCGGGAAAAGACCAAGGAAGAGCCTGATTATACCTGCCGGAGCCTTCTGGACGCGAGTGAGCTGATCCTCAGGCTAGATGCCGGCCCGCTCGAAGATGGCGTAAAGGGCTAAGAAGTAGGAGGCGGCGCCGAAGCCGGTGATCTGGCCCACGCAGGCCGGAGCGATCACCGAACGGGCGCGGAACTCTTCCCGGGCCTGGACGTTACTCATGTGCACCTCAATGGTGGGTACACCTATCCCGGCCACCGCATCCCGCAGGGCGTAGCTGTAGTGGCTCAGGGCCCCGGGGTTGAACACGATCCACTGGTAGGTGCCTGCCGCCTGGTGCAGGCGGTCGATGAGCACCCCTTCCTGGTTGGACTGGAAAAAGTCCACCTCCAGCCCCAGCTGGCTGGCGAGGGCCTCGATTTCTTCGTTGAGCTGATCTAAAGTCTTGGAGCCGTAGATCTCCGGCTCCCGCCGTCCCAGCAAGTTCAAATTGGGCCCGTGGAGGACCAATACCTTCATGCGCGGATCACCTCATCCCAGTATTCTTCCACTTCTTCCAAGCTAAGCAGCACTTCTTCCACGCTGCCGATCTGGCGGGGCAGGATAAACGAAATCCTGCCTTGTTTGTTCTTCTTATCCTGCTGCAGGGCGCTGAGCACCTCGCCCTTGTCCAGGTGGCTGAAGCGGTATTCCAGCGGTACCCGCCTCAGGCCAGCTTCAATCTTCACCAAATCCTCCCTGGAGAGCAAACGCAAAAGGTGCGCCAGGCGGGCTTCCAGCAGCATGCCCAGGAGGACCGCTTCCCCGTGATGGTAGAAGCTAAAGCCCCCCGCCCGTTCCAGGGCGTGGCCGAAGGTGTGGCCGTGATTGAGGATGTGCCGCAGGCCCAGATCCCGTTCATCCGCGGCCACGATCTCCGCCTTGATCTCCACGCAGCGCCGGATCACCGGGGCGGCAACTTCCAAATCCAGCTGGTAAAAGGCGGAGATGTCCCTGCTCACCTGGGCGAAAAGCTTCCCATCCTGCACCACCCCGTATTTCAACACCTCCCCTAAACCGCCGGTGATCTCCCGCTCCGGTAGGGTTTCCAAAACGGAGGGGTCAACGAAAACGGCCCGGGGCTGGTAAAAGGTGCCCACAAGGTTTTTGCCCCAGGCCGTGTTCACACCGGTCTTCCCTCCGATGCCGCTATCCACCTGGGCCACCAAGGTGGTGGGGATCTGCACATAGTCGATGCCCCGCCGGTAGATGGAGGCGGCAAAGCCCACAAGATCGCCGATCACTCCGCCCCCCAGGGCAATGACTAGGCTGAAGCGATCCAAACCCCTGCGGGCCCAATCATCCACCAGGGCCGCCACCATCTCCAAGCTCTTACTCTCCTCCCCTGGCCAAAGCTCCAAGACTTGAAAGGGCAGGCGCTCAGCATAAAGGGGCGCCACGTTGGTGTCGCTCACCACCAAAACCTGGCTGTAAGCGCTGGCGAGCTGCGCCGCTTCCCGCCAGATAGCCGGCCCGAAGCTTACGGTATAGGTCCCGGAAGGAGCCTTAACTACTAGCCTATCCATTTGCTCCACCCCGGCTCCGGCCGTCCAAGAATTCCGCCAGGGCATCCAGCTCCGCGGCCAAGGCCCGAAACCTTTCTGGTTTGAGGGACTGGGGTCCATCGGAGAGGGCTTCCTGGGGATGGGTGTGCACCTCGATCATCACCCCATCCGCCCCCACCGCCAGGGCCGCCTTGGCCAGGGGTTCCACCAGATTCCAGCGCCCCGTGCCGTGGCTGGGATCCACGATCACCGGCAGGTGGGTGAGCTGCTTGAGGATAGGCACGGCACTCAAATCCAGGGTATTGCGGGTCAGGGAGCCGCTGAAGGTCCTGATCCCCCGCTCGCAGAGGACCACCTGGGGGTTGCCGGCGGCTAAGATGTACTCCGCGGCAAGGAGCAGTTCCTCGATGGTGGCGGCCAGGCCCCGCTTGAGCAGGACCGGCTTTTTCTGGGCGCCCACCTTCTTTAGGAGGGCGTAGTTTTGCATGTTGCGCGCGCCGATCTGGAGCATGTCCACCTGCTCCGCCACCCGCTCCACTTCTTCCTCGGACAAAACCTCCGTAACAACCGGCAGGCCGAAGGCTCGTCCCGCCTGGACCAAAAGGCGCAGGCCCTCCTCCCCCAAGCCCTGGAAGCTGTAGGGGGAGGTGCGGGGCTTAAAGGCTCCGCCCCGGAGGATATGGGCGCGGCCTTGAATGAGCCGGGCGATCTCCATGATCTGCCCCTCATCCTCCACCGAGCAGGGTCCGGCGATGTAGGCGCGGTGCCCTCCACCAATCCGCACTTCCCCCACGGTGACTACTGTATCCTCTGGCTTGTACTCCCTGCTGACCAAATGCATCCCTTCCACGGAGAAGCCTCCTTTTCCAGCTCCATTCTACCGAAGGGCTGTTTGTCCGTCAATGCAGCAAAAGGGGCCGCCCCCCAGGGCAATACCTGGAGGAGCGACCCTCTTCTTGTTTCTTGCTTCCTGCCTATTGAATCAGCTCGCCAGGCGCAGAGCCTGCAGGAGGGCCTGGAGGGTGACCGCGGCATCGCCGGGTACGAAGATGCAGTGCTCCATGTCGTAGAGGGTGTTTTCCACCCCGGCATAGCCCGGTGAGCGGTCCAGGTTGTAGACGATCACGTGGCGGGCTTCGGCCACGTTCAACACCGGCATGCCGTAGATGGGCGTGCCTTCATGGGTGTTGGCCGCGGGGTTAATCACATCGTTGGCCCCAACCACAACCACCACATCCACCTCTTTGAACTGGTCGTTGATCTGGTCCATCTCCAGAAGCAGCTCGTAGGGGATATCCACCTCCGCCATGAGCACGTTCATGTGACCGGGCATGCGCCCCGCCACGGGATGCACGGCGATCTCCACCCGCTTGCCGTAGCTCTGCAGCAGGTCCACCAGCCCTTTTACGTGTCCCTGGGCCTGGGCCACGGCCATGCCGTAACCGGGCACAATCACCACCCGCTGGGCCGCCCAGAGCAGGGCCACAGGATCCTGCGTCGGTGCCTCTTGTTCCGGCAGGGGGATCACTTCCGCCAGTTCACCTTTGGCGGCCTCCAAAAGCTTGGCTAAGCTGTCCTTGGCATCGCCCAAAAGCAGGTGGACCTTTTCCATTTGGTAAAGGGAATTGTCCACACCGGCGTAGCCCGGTTTGGTATCGTAGTTGCACACCAGGACGTGCTGGGCCAGATCCGCCCGGATGATGGGCATGCCGTAGATGGGCGTGCCGGGAAGCTCCATGGCCGCGGGGTTGACCACATCGTTGGCCCCCACGATCACCGCGAGATCCGCTTCTGCCAAAAAGGCGTTGATCTCCTCCAGCTCACAGAGCTTGTCATAGGGGACATCCACTTCCGCCAGGAGCACGTTCATATGCCCGGGCATGCGCCCCGCCACGGGGTGGATGCCGTAGCGCACCTCTTTCCCCTGGCTCTCCAAAAGCTCGCCCAGCTGCTTCACCTGGAGCTGAGCCTGGGCCAGGGCCATACCGTAACCGGGGATGATGGCCACTTTTTTGGCATCCCGCAGTGCCGCCTGCCAGCTAGGTCCCTGGGGCGGCATGGGCTCCGGCTCGGCCGGGGCCACTTCTTTGGCTTGCTGTTCAGAGACCTTTGCCGGAGTTACGGTGGTTTTGCCCAAGAGGATATCCAACAGGCTCCGGTTCATGGCCCGGCACATGATCTGGGTGAGGATCAGGCCCGATGCCCCCACGATGGAACCCACCACAACCAGGAGGGCGCCGTTGGGCAGGGCAAAGCCCGCCACAGAGCCGGCCACGCCGGAAAAGGAGTTAAGAAGGGAAATGGTGATGGGCATGTCCGCGCCGCCCACCCTGATGGTGAACACATAGCCGAACAGATGGGAAAGGATGACCAAAAGCAGCACAGGCCAGGCCGGGGCCCCCACCTGGAAGGTGAGGCCCAAGGTGGCCAAGACCATCACCACGCCGCTCCACCAGAGGTAAGCGTTGTGGCCCTTAAGGTGCACCGGGCGCTGGTTGATCACGCCGTGGAGCTTGGCGGCGGCCACGAGACTGCCGCTGAAGGTTACACCCCCCACCACCATGGCCAGTCCAGAGGTGAAGAGGGTGAAGCTCCCGAGCCCTCCCCCTAGGGCGGTGAGGGCCGCCACGATGCAGGAAGCCGCACCGCCGAAGCCGTTGAAGAGGGCCACCATCTGGGGCATCTGGATCATCTTCACGGCCAGGGCCAGCCACAGACCCAGGGCAGAACCCACCAAAAGGCCAGCCCAGATCAGGCCCACGGAAAGCACCTGGGCTTCCAGCAGGGTCATGATGATGGCACCGGCCATGCCCACGGAACCGATGAGGTTCCCCTTCACCGCCGTCTTGGGCGAGTTCATCAGGCGGATGCCGTAAATGAAAAGGGCAATACAGACCACTTGCATGAGCAGGTATGGGCTGAGCATTTAGGCATTCCTCCCCCGCTCGCTTTTGAACATGCGCAGCATGCGGTCGGTGACCACAAAGCCGCCCACCACGTTGATCATGGCCAGGACAATGGCGATAAAGCCCGCGAGTTTACTGCCGGTGGCCACGGCCAGACCGGTGGCTGTAATTGCCCCCACCACGGTGATCCCGGAAAGGGCATTCATGCCCGACATGAGGGGCGTGTGGAGCAGGCTGGGTACCTCGCTGATCAGCTTGTAACCGAGGACGGCCGCCCCCACAAACGCCAGAACCAGAACAACTTCACGCATCTAGATTTCTCCCCTTGCTCGCATCGATTCTAAGGTACCTTCATGGACAATCTTCCCGTCTTGAGTGACCAAGGTGGCCCGGATGATCTCATCGTCCAGGTTCAAATTGACTCGGCCTTCAGCCACCAGGTTGTCCACGAAATTGAACACGTTTTTGGAGAACATCGCGGTGGAGCTGGTGGGCATGGTGCCGGGGATGTTCTTGGTACCGTCGATGGTCACACCTTGATGCTCCTTGATCACGCCGCCTTCCGAGAGCTCGCAGTTGCCCCCCTGGTCAATGGAGATGTCCACGATGACCGAACCGGGCTGCATGGACTCCACCATTTCCTTGGTGATCAAAATGGGGGCCTCTTTGCCCGGCACCAGAGCCGAGGTGATCACGATATCGGACCCGGCCACCACAGGCTTAAGGGCTTCCCGCTCCTTTTCCAGCCATTCGGGTTCTAAATGCTTGGCGTAGCCGCCTTCCCCCACCGCCAGCTCGTCGGGGATGCCCAGCTCCACAAGGCGGGCCCCCAGGCTCTTGGCCTGCTCCCGGGCATCGGGGCGGATATCCGCGGCGTAGACCACTGCGCCTAGGCGCTTAGCGGTGGCGATGGCCTGCAGACCTGCCACACCTGTGCCGATCACCAAGACCTGCGCGGGCTGGATCATGCCCACCGCGGTGCCCATGAGGGGCAGGAACTTGGGAATCCGGCTGGCGGCCATGAGTACGGCCTTGTAGCCGGCCACGGTGCTCATGGAAGTGAGGGCGTCCATGCTCTGGGCCCGGGAAATCCTGGGAATGGAATCCAGGGTGAGGGCCACCACGCCCCGCTCCGCCAGGGCCTTAACCATATTATGATTGGCAGGAGAAGCAGGATGCAGGAAAGTGATGAGTACCTGCCCCGGGCGGAGAAGCTTTGCTTCATGCACGCCCAGCCCCTCGTGGAACTGGGGCTCCTTGACCTTAATGATCAGGTCTGCCTGTTCGTATACTTCACGCACATCGGCTAAAACGGTGGCACCCGCGGCGCGGTAGGCGTCGTCGGTGAAAAAAGCGCCGAGACCGGCCCCCGCCTCCACCAGGACCTTCGCTCCACCTTTCACAAACTGAGACACTGTTTCGGGGGTTGCCGAAACGCGCCGTTCACCGGCTAAAATCTCTTTGGGAACCCCAATCGTTAGACCTTGGTATTTCATTCCCCATCCTCCATCTATCGTTTTTATACCACTAGTATTCGCAAAGGGGTACGAAATTCCTTGTCGATTTCTTGATAATTTAACAACGAGCTAATGTCAAAAAAATCACAAAAACCCCGGAACGTGTTTCCGCAACGACGTTCCGGGGCCCTTCTGCCTTTCGTGGTTTCTAGACCAGACGCATGACTAATTCATCAAGATCGTCGGAAAAACAATCAATTAGCGGAATCTCCAAAAGCGTATAGGCCCCCGGCTGCCGCCGGAAGCTGGCCCGGGCCGCTGCAGTCATAATCTGGGCGGTCAGAGCTGGGTTGTTGATCCGCATCTCCCACTTGAACTGCTGGTTTGCCGTGCGTCCACTGGTGCCCACCCGCTCCATGAGCACCCCGTGGCCCACATCCTGGAGATCCTTTATGCAAGAAACTTGATACACAAATGTTTCGTCTTTGTTAAAATAGGGGTCTGCCAGGATGTTTGCTTCCACTGTCTGGAAATCTGCCCCCGGCTCCAGCTCCACGTAAACCTGGCGCCGATGCCGGCCTGCACCTGCGGGAATGGTCATGGACAGGGCATCCTTCACACCGGGCACCGCCTTGGCCGCCACGGAATGCCCCATGGACATCCCTGGTCCGAAATTCGTGAAGGTGATGCCCTTGGGGGCCATGAGCTCCAGGAGCGCCCGCACCACCGAATCGGTGCCGGGATCCCAACCGGCCGCGATCACCGCCACCGCCCCGTGTTCCTTGGCGGTGATGTCGATTTCTTTGCGGTAGCGCAGCAAGTCCTCCCCGTGGATGTCAAAACTGTCCACGGTGTTGATGCCCAGCTCCAGGACCTCCCGGGCTTTGTCCGGAACCGTGCGGCTGGGCACGCAAAGGAGCGCCGCATCTACCCTCCCCAGCTTCTGGATGTCATCCACCACCTGGACTTCCCGCAGTTCCGGGGGAAGGGCCCCTGCCACCTGGCGGCGGACCACACCGGCCAGCTCCAAATCGGGGGCAGCCTCCACCGCCTGCACCGCGTACCTCCCGATATTCCCATAACCAACCACAGCAACTCGCTTCATCGTTCCCTCTCCTTTAGCGCAAAACCTTCGATCAGAAAAAAGGCGGCAAAGCAGCGGAGTGCCGCCTTCTCCATGGCTAATTCTCCCTTACTCCTCCAGCCCAGCCGCGGCCTCGAGCTTACTTTGCTCTTCCCCGCGGAACTCCGGCAGAAAACGCCGGATAAACTCCAGGGCGGAATGGGCATCCGCGGGCAGGATTTCCTCAGGCCGGTTTTCCAGCGCCTGCACAGTCTCCTCCAAAAGGGGTAGGTCTAGGGCTGTGGGCTTAGCCACAAAGATCCTTTCGTGGGTTGTGGCATCCACCCCTTCTTCCGCAGTGAACAGCTCTTCAAAGAGCTTCTCCCCTGGCCTGATCCCCGTTATTTGAATATCGATGTCCACATAGGGCCTCAGGCCCGACAGGCGGATCAGCTGCTCCGCGAGATCCATAATGCGCACCGGCTCACCCATATCCAGCACAAAGATCTCTCCCTTGCCGGCAAAGGCCCCCGCCTGCAGGGTGAGCTGCACCGCTTCGGGGATAGTCATAAAATAGCGGATCATCTTTTCGTGGGTGACCGTCACCGGGCCTCCAGCTAGAATCTGCTGGCGGAAAAGGGGAATCACACTCCCCCGGCTCCCCAGGACGTTGCCGAAGCGCACCGCGGCAAAGGTCGTGGCACTTCTCTGGTCGAGATACATGATGATCATTTCGGCAATACGTTTCGAAGCCCCCATGACGCTTGTGGGGTTCACCGCTTTGTCGGTGGAGATGAGCACAAACTTCTCCGTCCCCGCCAGGTGGGCCGCCCAGGCCACCTGGTAAGTACCATACACGTTATTCTTAATCGCCTCTTCAGGATTATGCTCCATTAAGGGTACATGTTTGTGGGCTGCAGCGTGGAAGACCACATCGGGCTTGTACCTTTGGAAAACATCCCGCACCGCCCGGCCGTCCTTGATATCCTTCACCAAGGCCACAAGGGGAACCCGGGCCGCCTTCAGCTCCATTTCGATCTCGTAGAGATTGTTCTCCCCGTGATCCACCAGAAGCAAAACCTCCGGCTTGAGCTTGGCGATCTGCCGGCAGAGCTCCGAACCGATGGAGCCCCCCGCGCCGGTGACCAGCACCTTCCGCCCACTCAAATAGGCGCTCATGCCAGCGATATCCACCTTCACCGGGTCCCGGCCCAAGAGGTCCTCAATCTGCACTTCCCGGATCTTGCTCACGGTCACGTTGCCCTCAAGGAGATCGTAGACGCCCGGGAGGATCAGCACCTTTTTCCCGGTAGCCTGGGCGATCCGCACAAACTCCCGGATCACCCGGCGGGGCACCGAGGGCATGGAGATGATGATCTCATCCACCTGGTACTCCGCGACCACCCGGGCCAGATCATCTCTGGTGCCCAAAACGGGGCTGCCCAGCACAGTTTGGTTGCGCTTCAGGGGATCATCATCGATAAAGCCCACGAGCTTAACCTGGTGCCCATAGTGGTTGCGCAGCTCCCGGGCGGCTAAAACGCCGCCATCCCCCGCCCCCACAATGAGTACCCGCTTGAGGGGCTCTTCGTGGTCCTCCAAAAGGGACTGCCGCTGCCACCCGTCCCGGATCCTCACCAGGAAGCGGCTGCCTCCCACCAGGGCTAAGCACAAGAACCAGTCCAAGACCACAATGCTGCGGGGGAGCATGGCCTGGAACCAAGACAGATTAAGAAAAGCCCCTAGAAACGAACCAACGGTCACCGCCCCCACAATGGCCAGGGCCTCCTCGATGGAGGCGTAGCGCCAGGCCCGGCGGTACAGACCGAAGAAGTAATGGCCCAGGATGCGCAGGGTCGTGCGGGGCACCAAAAGGGTAAGGAACACTTCCCACTGGTAAGCTGGCACCGGATCATAGCGCAAAAACAGCGCCAGCACATAGGCTACGTTGACCAGGAGCAAATCGATGGCTACAAGATGACCCCAGCGCTTCCATTTCTCCATACCAATCCTCCTAGCGTGGTTCACTGCCCCGTAGATTCGTGGGCGCCTGCCCAGCCCCGCTTTTGGGTTCCTGCCAAATCACCTGGCTGAAGCGCTGATCCTTTTCCAGCTCTCCATACTGCTCCCGGGCCTCCCCCTGGCAGGAGGCGCAGGGTTTCCAGGGGAGCAGCACCGCGGCCGCGGGGGTGCGGTTCCGGGTGGAACTGGTGTAGATCACCCGCCAGCCTGGACAGCTGGGGCAGAGGCGGATGTATTCCTGCTGACTTTCCATGATCTGGTCTGTGTCATAGAAGATCTGCCGGCGCCGCTCAAAGAAGGGTCCCGAACCAAAGACTTCCTTCAGATCCACCTGCCCTCGGGTGTCCCAGAGCTCCTTGGCCTGCCGGCAAATCTCCGCCACCTGCCTGGTGATCTCCCGGCTCTGGCTGCGGCGGCCCCCGCCCGGTTCCCGCACCTTGGAGTAATCCAGGCCCGCCAAGGCCAAAAGCAGTCCCACGTTGATGTAAGGCAGGGCGCTTTCGATGGAATAGCCACCCTCCAACACCACGATATCCGGGGCCAAAAGATCGGTCAGGCGGGCATAGCCCTGGGCGGAAAAGCCCATGTTGGTAATGGGATCGGAAAAGTGGTTATCCTGGCCTGCCGCGTTGATCACCAGATCAGGCTGCCACTCTTCTAGGATAGGCAGGACCACTTCCTCCAGGGCCATGAGCATGCCCTCATCGCCGGTGCCCGGGGGCAGGGGGATGTTCACCGTCTGCCCGTAGGCCGCAGGTCCCCCCCGCTCAGAAAGGAAACCTGTGCCGGGATAGAGGGTGCGCCCATCCTGGTGCAGGGAGATGTGGAGTACGCCGGGATCGTTGTAGAAGATATCCTGGGTCCCATCGGCATGGTGGGCGTCGGTATCCACAATGGCCACCCGCAGATCCGGCCCCAGCCGGGAGCGGAGATGGTCCACCATAATGGCTTCGTTATTGATCACGCAAAAGCCCCTCGCCCCGTGGACGATGCGGTTGGCATGGTGCCCCGGGGGCCTGAGCAGGGCAAAGGAGCGATCAACCACTCCGTCCACCACCAGATCCCCCGCCACCATGGTCCCCCCCGCGGCGATGCGGTGCGACTCGGTGATGTTCCGCTCTAGACTGGGCAGGACCACGTGGGTGCGCAGGATTTCCCCAGGGTCCGCCAGGCGGGGCCGGAACTCCCGGATGCGGGGATGATCAAAGAGGCCCTCCTCCTGGATCTGATCCCTGGTGTACAAGAGGCGCTCCTGCCGTTCGGGATGATCAGGTGTGATGCACCAGTCGAAGGCGGGGAAAAAGACTAGACCCACCACTGGTTCTGTCTTGCCCACGGCCTCACCCCCTCACCCTGCGTACTTGGGGCCGCAGCTGTACCCGCACCATGAACCTTTTGCCCACGGTGCGGAAGCCCCGCACCATCTGGAAGCTCTCCTCTTCCACAACGTAAATCTCCTCGCTCTCCCCCAGGCCCCGCTCCTTGGCCAGCTCCCGCAGGCGCTCTTCCGCGAGGCTGCGGGCCTTGTCCAGATCAAAGAAGAGGGGGCGGGGGATGTCCTCCTGCTGGCCCAGCTCCGGGATGGTGAGCTTGGCCAGCTCGGTGTCCGCGTGCACAGTAAGGCTCAAGGTGGCTGCCGCCGCGGCCGCGCCAATGGCATTGGCCCCGGCGCTGTGGGGCAGCACCTCGTGGGGCAGCTGGAGGGCCTCAGCTAGCTTGGGAATGAACACCGGAGCCGGCGCCCCCAAACCCACCACCGCCTGGGGCCTGAGATCCGGCGGGTTCAGCACCTCCCGGACGGTGTAGAGGGGCATGCCCTCCAGCTCCCGGTAGAGGGATTCCACGGCCTGGGCCAGCTGGTGCACAAAGGCCTCGATGATCTGTTCCGCCAAGGCCCGCCAGGAAAGGCCGAGCTCCCTCCCCTTGGCCTCCAGCGCGGCCTGGGCCTTGGCTCTGGAACCCACCTGGGCCAGCTCCAAGGCGGACACGGCATCTGTGGGGGTAAGCCGCTCCCCGCCGAGGCACAAAGGAGTGCCGGCCCGCCTGGGGCCGATCACTAGGCCCCCCTCGGGGGTGAAATGCAGTTCGCTATCTCCCCCCAGGCCGATGGAACGGGTGAGCACCGCCGGAACCAGGGTGCGGTAGCCGGCGATCACCGCGCCATCCCGCTCAAAGAGAACTTCCCCCTCCACCACCGCGGCCAGATCGGTGGTGGTGCCGCCGATATCCACAATCAGGTAGTTGGGCTCCTGGCGGGAGGTTAGGGCCTGGACACCCATGGTGCTGGCGGCAGGTCCGGAAAGAATGGTCTCGATGGGGCGCTCCACCGATGCCTCCAAGGTCATGGTGCCCCCATCGGCCTTGAGGATGAGCACCTCCTGCAGGGGGATTTGCAGATCCTGCAGAACCCGCCGCCAGGTCTGGACGAAGTCCAGCTGCCGCCGGGCCACGCTGGCATTGAGAAAAGCGGTGATCATGCGCCGGGGGAAGTTCGCCCGGCCGGAAAGCCGGTGGCCCAGGGTAACCAGGCCCCGGTACCATTTGCTCAGCTCAGCGCCGATCTGCTGTTCGTGGGCGGGGTTGCGCTGGGAAAACTTCCCCACAACCGCCACCGCCTCCCCTTCTCCCCTGCCCAAAAGGCCCCTGAGGCCCTGGAGCTCCTGGGGATCCAGGGGATACGCCTCCCTGCCCCGGTGGTCGATATACCCAGACAGCTCGTGGACGGTAAAGGGCAGATCGAGACTGGCCAGGTTCACACCGGGCCCAGGCACCGCCACCACCTGGGTGGGCGCTCCCTTGCCCTCCACAATGGCGTTGGTGGAAAGGGTGGTGGAAAGCTGCAGGCGGCAGGGCCCATCCCCTGGATAGAAGTGCCAAATCTCTTCCAAGGCCTTTCTAGTACTGGCAAACAAGTCCCCATGGTCAGTGGGGACTTTGGCCAGGGCCACTACGCTGGAATCCCTGAGCAGGGCAGCATCTGTATGGGTACCTCCAACATCAATGCCGATCAGGTACAAAGGCAGCCCTCCTTTTACCACCGGTTCGCAGGAGAGCCCAAGCCCTCCAGGCTCGAGACTACCGCGTAAGGCTCACCGCCAACATCCAGAAGAAACTCCCGCTTAATCAACCCCACGTTCTTGGCGTAATACTCATAGAGCACCGTCTCGGGGGCGGCGCGGCTTAGGCTTTTCACCACCACCACATCGTGGAAGACCCCCAGGGGCACTTCCACCACCTGGTTAACCGCGGCAATCTCCCGGGTGAAGTTCTCATCGCTCCAGCTGTGCCCCACCTTAAGGGGCGCTTGGAGCCAGATCAGCTCCACTTCCCGCCCCAGTTCCCTTTCCCGGCGGACCGCTTCATCCAAAAGGCTCCGCTCCTCGTAAAACTCCTCTTCCGCGTAGATCGCCTTGAGCTCATGGGGCCCGTGCTCAACCACCATGGCCAGGTTCGTTCCGCTGAGGTCTTCCAGCTGCAGCAGGCCTTCCCCGGCGAAGGTGATCCGCCGGCTGAAGGCGGCAAACTCCATGCCTGAACCCGCGAAATGATAGGTGGTACCCACCAAGGCCGGCAGGTAGGCGCGCAGGTCAGCCTTCGGCTCTCCTGCCCGCTGCTCCCCCGGCCAGGCCAGGGTAACCAAAACCGCCAGGACCAGCAGGAGCAGGCCCCAAGTAACCTTCTCCCACTTTTTACCTGCCATGCCCTTCGCCTCACTCTATGCGGATTTTCTTCCACCGCCCGGAGCGGTAGCGGAGCAGAATCAAACCGGAACGCAGCAGCTGGTCCGCGACCAAAGCGATCCAGGCGCCGTCCAGGCCCCAGCCCAGTTTATTGATGGCCAGAAGGGCCAGGGAAGGCCGGACCAAAAGCACCGTGAGGAAGGTGATCACCGCGGTGGCCCGGGTATCCCCCGCCCCCCGCAGGGCCCCTGCCAGGATGAACTGGGAAGACTGGGCGGGCTGCACCAAGGCCACCAGCTTCAAAATGCGGGCCCCTCGGCTGATGATCTGGGGCTCATCGGTGTAGAGACCGACGATTTGTCCCCCGAAAAACCAGAAGACGACACCCAAGATGAGCGAGATGATTAACCCCAGCCGGCGGGTATGGTTGCTGTAGCTCTGGGCCATGTCGGGACGTTTCTTGCCTAAGCTCTGCCCCACCAGGGAGGTGGCGGAAACGGCAAATGCTTGTCCGGTCATGAAAGAAAGGGCCTGGATGTTCATGCCCACCTGGTGGGTGGCGTAGGCCAGGGTGCCCAGGGAGGCCACGGTGCGCACATAGATGATGGCGCCGGCCCGCATGGCCGCCTGCTCGAACATGGAAGGGACCCCGATGTTGAAGATATTGTACAGGTGCTGCCACTGGGGCCGAAAGCCGTCCCTCAGCTTCAGGTGTAGATAGTGATCTCCCCGCAGCACCACCGCCAAGGCCATGATGAAGGCTGCCACCTGGCCGATGGATGTGGCCAAGGAGGCACCTGCCACTTCCAGACGGGGGAAGCCCAAGTGGCCGTGGATCAACAGGTAGTTGAAGGTCACGTTCACCACGTTGGCCACGATATTGTAGACCATGGCCACCCGGGTATGGCCTACGCCCCGCAAAGCGGCGGTGATGGTGGCGGTGAGGGCGAAGATGGGCAGGGTCAGCATCTGAATCCGCAGATAGATGGTGCCGCCGGCCAGAGTTTCCGGGTCAGCGGCGCCCATAAAGGCGATCAGCCGCTCGGCGTACACATAACCCAGGGCACCGGCAATGATCGAGAGTATCAGGGATAAAAACAGAGCCTGCCGCAGGATTTCGTTGGCCTGTCTGGGCTTTCCGGCGCCGCGGTAGCGGGCCACCATGGCGGTGGCACCCACATTCATGGCCACAAACATGAGCATGGATAAGAAACGAGGCTGTACGCTCAGCCCCACAGCCGTGATGGCCCAGGGGCCCAACCCCCCCACCATCATCAAGTCCACCATGGATGTCAGTTGAGTTAAGGTCAATTCCACCAGCGACGGCCAGGCAATGCGCAGAACGTCTGCATAGAGCATCTTGGAGGTGATGCCCGCGGGGAGCTTTCTGTTCACCCGCTCCACTTCGATCTCGTCTTTTCCAGGTTCCACCAAGGCCAGAGCCCGGGGGCCCTTTTGCCCCTCCAGCTTCCCCTCGGCCTGCATGGTTTCACTTTGTTCCATTCTATCCTGTTCCTTTACTACGGATGTTCTACCAATGAGGGCGCCAGCCGCTGGCGGCGCGGCTCATCATAATTCTTATTTAGCCATTGCCAGCCCAGTTCCTGCTCCAAAGCAAAAACCAGCAGAAACCCTGAGGTTCATGCTGGTTTGGCGCCGAGATTCAGCGGCCCTGGGTGGTGAAGTACACACCGCTGCGGGGGCCGATCCAGCTGTGCTGGACCTTCAGCTCCAGGCGTCCGTAGGGCACTCCGTAAATATAGAAGTAGCCGTCTTTGTCCGTGCGCACCGTGATGCCCATTCCCACCACGCTCACGCTGGCGTTGGTCAGGGGACGGTAGCGTCCGCCGCGGTGGGGTTTGCTGTCCAAGCGGATATGCTCGGTATAAGGATCGTAGGAAAGATACCCCCACGTCTCACCTTGATAGCGCGGTGCCGGGTCAATCACGATGGGAATGTCCATCCTCAAAAGCAGCCGCCCATCGCAGCCCGCGAGCAGGGCAGCCGCGAGGAGTACAGCCACCAGCAGTCCCTTTCTCATGGCAAGCCTCCTTTCCAAATCTCCCTGCGCTGCATAATATACCATTCGCTCCAATTTGCGCCAATGCGTCCGGAGCCGCGGAAGGCTCAAGCCGCTCCCCGGGGAGAGGCCGGCCCGATGGTGTTGGTCTCATTGACGATGGTCACAGGCAGGGTGAGGTGCACGGTCCCGTGCTCTTCGGCAATCAACCCCAGAAGCACCCGGGCCACCTCCCGCCCCAGGCTATACACGGGCTGCTGCACCGTGGTCAGGGGCGGCGAGAGGTATTTGCCCACCTCAATGCCGTCGAAACCCATCACGGAAACCTGCTCAGGTACTTTCACTCCTGCTTCATTCAGGGCCTGGATGGCCCCGATGGCCATAAGATCGTTGCAGGCCATGATCGCGGTGACATCCCCGGCCTTGATTTGGTCCAGGTGGTTGACCACCGCCCGGTAACCCCCCTGGCGGGTGAAATCCCCGGGCCAGACCAGATCCCGATCCAACTTTAGCCCCAAGGCGGCTAAACCGTCCTGATAGCCCAGGAACCTTTTTTCTGTGGAAACCAGGCCTTCCTCGCCTAAGATCACCGCGATCCGGCGGTGGCCCAGGGCCCCCAAAGCCCGCACGCCCTGGCAGATCCCCCCTCTATTATCACCATCCACCCAAGAAACATCCTCCTTGACCGTGCTGCCCAAGAAAACAAAGGGGACATTGGATTCCTGGAGCAGCACGATGCGCTCATCCTCCAGGCGGGGCTCGGTGAGGATGATGCCGTCCACCCTCCGGTGGGCCACCAGCTCTTCAATGGTCTCGGTTACCCGCTGCTGGCGCACCTGGGGGATCAGCAAACTGAACCCCTGCTCAAAGAGGGTTTCACTCACTCCATGCAGATACTCCAGGAAAAAGGGATCGGCGATGGTGCGGGGCGCGGAGGGAAACATCAGTCCAATGGTTTTCGTGCGCCGCCGGGCCAGGTTGCTGGCCACGGTGTGGGGCCGATAGTTGTAGCGCCGGGCCATTTCCAATATGAGGGCCTTCGTTTCCGGCTTCACCCGGGGATCATCGGAGAGGGCCCGGGAAACGGTTGCTTTGGAGTAGCCGCATATTTTGGCTAGCTCCGCCATGGTAATGGACCCTTTGGTTCTGTTTTGGCCCTTCATCTTCTGCCCACCCCCTGCCTCTGGGTATTCTCTAAACCTGGGGCCAGTTCCTGTTTCCGGCCCGCTGCTCCCTAGGGGAGGAAAATCCTTACCGTTGTGGAAAGATATAGCCAAGGAGGTTGATAATATGGCGTATACACTGCCTTTGGGGAGCAAGGCTCCCGATTTCAGACTTCTAGCCACAGACGGTAAATACTACAGCCTGGGTGATTTCACCAGCGATTACCTGGTCATCTTCTTCACCTGCAACCACTGCCCCTATGTGCAGAACTCCGATGAAGTGACCCGCCGCACGGTGGAGAAATTCCAGAAGCACGGGGTCACCTTCGTGGGGATCAACTCCAACAGCGCCAACACCTACGAGGAAGACTCCTATGAGAACATGGTGAAGCGCATGGAAGAACACCGCTTCCCCTGGGTGTACCTGCATGATGCCACCCAGGAGGTGGCTGAAGCCTACGGGGCGCTGCGCACACCCCACTTCTACGTCTTCGACAAGGAGCGCAGGCTGGTGTACACAGGCCGGGCTGTGGATAACCCCCGCCAGCCGGAAAAGATCACAACCTACGATCTGGAAAACGCCTTAGAGGAGCTCATCGCCGGGAAACCCATCACCACTCCCCTCACCAACCCCATCGGCTGCAACATCAAATGGGACGGGAAACCTGCCCACTGGATGCCTCCTGAGGCGTGCGATCTGGTTTAGGGAGCAAATTTCTCACAGGGGCTGCCTCCCAGGGGGCAGTCCCTGTTTGTTCCAGCGCCGCCTGCCGATTTGTTTTTCCAGCCGCCACTGGGGCGGAGGCCCATCCTCACCCCAATATTCATCG
>Ga0209608_1000599_pt1 | contig 34735 bp, 20 predicted proteins | sample AD_UKC130_MetaG_FD_184428 | JGI IMG/M metagenome (GOLD analysis project Ga0209608, IMG submission 184428) | Active sludge microbial communities of municipal wastewater-treating anaerobic digesters from Canada - AD_UKC130_MetaG (SPAdes) (version 2) | ecosystem: Engineered > Bioreactor > Anaerobic... | reverse complement strand
ATAAAAAATATCTTTAATATTATGAAAAATAAAACCTTACCCATTTTAGCATTTATGTTTTTGCTAATCAATGAATGCATTTTTGCTCAAAATTTATCAATATCTCAGCTTTTATCACCCACTAATTATTTCGGATGTATTAGCTATAATGATAGCCTTGTGATAGAAATACAAAATAATTCTGCGGATACTATTCATCAAGATAGTACTTGGTTTTATACAAAGATTAATAATACAATGGTTGACAGCATTAGCATACCACAGAGAGACCTAGCTACTAACGAAAAAGACACCATTTACATACCATTGTCATTTAGTAATTATGGGAAATACGTAGTAATGGCTTATTTAAATGCCCTAGACTCATCTGATATTGGAGATACTATTAATTTTAATATTTATGTGCAATTATCAGGTAATTATACTGTAAATCCGTCATTACCAGCAAGTATGACAAATTTTATTTCTTTGTCTGAAATGGCTAAAGCTTTAGAAGGTGGTGCTTGTGGTCAAATAACAATTCAAATTGCTAGTGGTTTATATAATGAACAGTTTATTCTATGGGATGCTCCTGGAATAAATATAAATAACAACATTACAATTACTAGTGAAGCAAATAATGCTGACTCTGTGATAATAGCTTACAATCCATCTGATAATGCAAACAATTATGTTATTGGTATTAGAGGATTAGATTATTTGACTTTAGAGCATTTAACTTTGCAAAATAATTCTTCTTCTTATGGGCATGTTATAACTATAGATAGCTCTAGCACTCATAATAATTATCAATATTTAAAACTAATTGGCAATCAAACTACATCTACTTCTATTGATATGGCACTGATACATTCATCTGCTGGCATCAATACCTTGGATTCCATGAGTAATTATACTAATAATATATTGATTGGTGGCAGCTATGGAATGTATTTGTATGGGAATAATCTTAATCATGAGAAATATGTAAATATCAAAAATAACACATTTGTAAATCAATATAATTGCGGTATTTTCACGTATTATTTATCAGATTTCTCTATTGATTCTAATATTATAGTTACAAATTCTAATAATAATAATTTCAATGGTATATATTCTAGATATGGTAAAGGCAATATAAAAATTAGTAAGAATCAAATATTTGCTACAAATGCCTCTGGAGATTTTATTTATGTGAGAGATTTAGAAGGAGAAATAAATAATCCAATCATAGTAGATAATAATTTTATTATCCAGGATGGTGGTACAGCTACAGTTAGAGCATTGTACCCATACAATTGTAAATATTTAGATATTGTATACAACACTATAAAAGTATTCGGTGGCAGTAGCACTAGTGGTAGAGCTATCTACATAAACAAATCTACGGGAGGAGATTATAATAATTTGAAAATATTGAATAATATTTTTGTAAATACTGGCGGTGGCTATGCTATTGAGATATCAGCAACAGCTCTCTCGGAATCTTATTTATCTTTTTTAAATAACAATGTATATTATACCACAGGCCAATACCTTGGTAAAGCTGGCACAACCAATTACGCAAATATTAGTCAATGGCAATCTGCTATGTCTAGTTATGGCTTTGATACACAAAGCATTAGTTATGATCCACAATTCATGAATGACAGCTCTTTTGTCTTTACAAATGTAGGATTAGATAATATTGCAATTCCATATGCTGGTATCAATTATGATATTGCTGGTAACATTCGCAGTAGTTCACATCCAGATCCTGGTTGCTATGAATTTCATACGCTAGAGCATGATATTAATGTTATAGCTATCACTGCCCCTATTAATTCTTGTGGCCTCACTAATGAAGAATTTATAAGTGTTTTAATTGCTAACAATGGTTCTAATAATGAAACTAATATACCTATTTCTTTATCCAATGATGGTGGCCTAACATGGCCAATTAATGAAGTCATATCTTCTATAAATGCTGGTGATACTATATCTTATACTTTTACTCAAGGGATAGATATGTCAATACCGCAATCTTATAATATTGCTATTAAAGTTAATTTATCTACTGATGAAAATCCAGTAAATGATCTAAAAAATATAACAATAACCAATTATCCTTATATAACTAATTTCCCATATATAGAAAGTTTCGAAGCTAATGATGGTATGTGGACAAGTGGTGGAGTGAATAATAGCTGGCAATGGGGTATACCAAACAGTATTTTGATTGACACAGCATCGGATGGTTCTCATGCATGGGTTACTAATTTGACTGGTAATTATAATACTAACGAAAAAAGTTATGTACAATCACCATGTTTTGATTTCTCTAATTTATCTGATCCGTGGATATACATCGACATATGGTATGAATGTGAAACTGGTTGGGATGGTGCTAATTTGCAATATTCAACAGACTTGGGAAATACATGGCACACTGTGGGCAATTTCGGTGATGCAAACTGGTATAATATGACAAACATAAATAGTCTAAATACTCCTGGATGGTCTGGTAATGCAACTTTTGGTAGTAGTGGATATATTACTATGTATCATTCTTTGTTACCTACTGCTGGCAATTCTCAAGTAACTTTTAGAATAAATTTTGCTTCTAATATGATTAATAATAATTTCGAAGGGATAGCTTTTGACAATATTAAAATAATAGAAAGAGGTAAAAATGTAGGATTAGTTGACATTGTATATCCCAATAATGACTGTGGTCTCAGTAATGATGTGCCTATAACTGTAGAAGCTTTTAATAATGGTACTATAATTCAGCATAATATACCGATTAGGTTCTCTAATGACAGCGGTACTACTTGGCAGATGGATACCATTCCGTTTATCGATTCTCACGACACTATTTTATTTACCTCTAATGTAACTTTTGACTTTAGTAATCTGGGACTTCACGAGGTAGCAGCAGAAATAATTTTAGATAATGATAGCATTATTTCAGATAATTATGTAGAAAAAACATTTTATAATAGTTTATTTGTAAATTCTTACCCTTATACTGATGATTTTGAAACTGATACTAATATTTGGATAAATGATGGTAACTGGTCATATACTCCCAGCGGCTCTATAATAAATGCTGCACATAGTGGGAACCATGCACTATTTATTCCTGGCGATTTAGATACTGTATCAATGTTGATTTCACCATGTTTCGATTTAAGTCAAATCACACATCCTGTTATAGAATTTTATCAGTATTTGAATGTAAATAATCCAACAAGTGGTGGCGTAATGCAGTACTCTATTGATAATGGGAATAATTGGTTAAATTTTGGCAATGAAGGAGATACTTTGAATTGGTACAACTCTTCTAGTATAGACTCATTAAATAATATTAGCAATGGCATTGGCTTTAGCACTAATACAAATGGATGGATTATGAGTCGTCATAATCTATTTTCTCTCAGTGGACAAAATAAAGTGAGATTTAGATTTGTATTTGCTAGCTCAAATACAGAAACTGGCGACGGATGGGCAATAGATGATTTTCAGATATATAACAAGATAGGTGCTGATATTACAATAGATAGCATACTATATCCTGTTTCAGATTGTCAATTAATGGATACTAATCTTATTATTAGAATAAAAAATTATTCCACATTAAATATTAATGCTGGTACACCTATGACACTCTCAGTATGGCAAGACAATCAATTTGCTTTTACTGAAAACTTTATTCTTTCTCAGCAATTATTATCTAATGAAAGTATGATATACTCCACTAATAATATATTAGATCTATCATTGTCACCGCATAATTATAATATAAAAGCATCTATCTATTACAGTCAAGATATTAACCCAGATAATGATACTGTGAATTTCATAATAAAAAGTTATGGTTATCCAGTTGTTGAAGCAATTTTTCATGATTCAACAATTTGCTGGAATGAGCATGTAATATTGTATGTAAATGGTAATGCCCTTTACTACGTATGGCAACCAATTAATGACACATCTGCTTTTATTATAATAGATTCTACTAAAGTTCCAGATTTTGGCACATATCAATACATCGTTTATGGCTATAATCAATATGGCTGCTATACTACTGATACAGTAAATATCACCATAGATGATTGCTCATTAATATCAGATAATATCATTGCCAATCTAATAATTTATCCTAATCCTACTAACGGAACTATTTATTTATCGGGTTTGCCATTAGGCGATTACAATATAACTCTTTTAGATCTCACTGGCAAATTATTATTATCTAATTCTATTAATATTAGCAGAGATAATATAGTTATGAATTTACCCACAAATATTAGTGAGGGAGTTTATATCTTAAATATTTATAATTCCAATAAACAATGGAAGCAGCTAATACAAATAATTAAATGATTTAATAAGTTTCATTAGATGGAAGGTTATAATCATAATAAAATATGATTACATAAGATTTTTATATTATATTTGCATTGTAGTTTAGTATAATGAAAGTTGTGAAAAAATGAAACGATTATTTATTTTATTTATTTGTTTATTTGTTAGCATTCACATTTATTGCCAAGAAAATAATTGTTTAAGCATTACTAAGAGTAAACATCAAGAACAATTACAAATAGCTATATACAAGATCAATCATGGCATTAATAGCAAATTTATAGAATCTCAAAAATTATATTTCAGCGAAGCGACAGATATATTGCGATCACTTAATGATAAAGAGGAATATCCTATTGTTAATTATTATTTAGCATTAACATATATTTATAAACCAGATAATAATTTTACTTTAGCAGAGCAATATTTAAAGAAAGTAATAGATGCTTGCCCAGATGACATACCAGAAGCATATTTTCATTTAGGTAAATTAGCATATACTACAAATCAAAAATGTGATGCTATAAATTATTTTAAAAAATTTTTAACATATCAAGGAGATTTTGATACTTTATTCACAGAAGCCAAGATGCTGATGAAATGGAGCCAAGAGATATGCGAGCTAATAAATAATCCAGTACCATTTAATCCCAAAATAGTTAAGGGTATTAGTAGTCAATTAGACGATTATTTAGTTTCATTAAGTCCAGATAATGAAATAGCCTATTATACTAGGAAAACAAAAGACTTCCAAATATCTGGCTATAAATCTGAACCAGCTTTTCAAGAAAAATTTTATTTTAGTTATCGAATAGCAGATAATGTTTTTGATAATGGGAAAGAAATGCCATATCCATTCAACCGTAATGAAAATGAAGGTGGAGCAACAATTACTGGTAATAACAAAGAATTAATTTATACTGTTTGCAAAATGGTTACAAGTCCTCGTCAATATTACAATTGTGATCTTTATTCTTCTAAAAATATTAAAGGATATTGGACAGATATAGTGCCCCTGGAGCGAGTAAATAGACCAGATACTTGGGAAAGCATGCCCTCAGTTACTGCTGATGGCAAAGAATTGTATTTCGTTAGTAATAGACCTGGCGGTGTAGGTGGTTATGATATTTATAAAAGTTTCAAAGATGAAAATGGAGAATGGTCTGAGCCTATTAATGTAGGAGAGCCTATAAATACTCCAGGTGATGAGAAATCACCTTTTATCCATACTGATACGCGTACATTATATTTCAGCTCTAATGGTCATCCTGGCATGGGTGGATATGATATTTACTATGTAAAATTAAATGATAATAATGAAAAACCTGAAGTTAAAAATATTGGTTATCCCATTAATACTGAAAATGATGAGATGGGCTTCATTGTAAGTATAGATGGCAAATATGGATATTTCTCTAGCAATAATATAAAAAATGAATCTATAGGTGGCATGGATTTTTATTATTTTCCATTATATAATGAAGCTAAACCAGAGGAAGTCATTTTAATAAAAGGAAATCTAAAATCAGATGATACTACTAAACCAATCAAAGCTACTGTACAAATTAAAAGCATGGAAAGTAAACATATAACTTTTATCCCAGTAGATGAAGATGGAGATTATGTAGCTAGTTTGTTAAAAAATGAAGATTATTTGCTTACAATAAAAGGTGAAGATATCGTATATCAAAGCACTTATGTGGCTGCTAAAGATTCTATAACTGCTCCCGTGATAAAATTAGAAATGGAAGTACAACCTATAGAAGTAGGTAAGCATTATCGCTTACACAATATATATTTTGCTTTTAATTCAGCTGATATTTTAGCTAACTCGCAAAAAGTACTTGATGAATTCATTGTATTTTTGAATGATCATCCAACATTGCAAATAGGTATCGAAGGACATACAGATAATGTGGGTAGCGACGAATTTAATCTCATTCTCTCCGAGAATAGGGCAAAAGCCGTATATAACTATTTAGTGAATAATGGAATAGATGCTAATCGTTTACAATATAAAGGTTTTGGAGAAAGCTCTCCTATAGCTACAAATGATACTGAAGAAGGTAGAGCTATGAATAGAAGGACAGAATTTGTTATTCTTAAAGATTAAAAATCTTTTGTTATAGAAAATATTAATCTAGGAGATCGAAATCCTTTCTCTTCTATTCCCCAAGCGTAGTCTAAACGCATAAAATAACCTAATAACTCTGCTCTGGCACCTATGCCTAGCCCTCCTACTAATGGATTGCGTGGATTATTAATGATTACTGTAATGGGTTTGTTATAATAATATTCAGGTACATAAATATTTATATCAGAATATGGATTGAGTCCTATCCATGCTGAGCCTATATCACCAAAAAAGTTTAATTGGAAACTATTGAGAAAAGATGATTTTATCGGTCTATTAAATAAAAATCTGAAAATTGGAAATCTGATTTCTGAATTTATTACCAAAAAAGAATTACCATTACGAATGTTTTGTGGCATACCTCTCAGATTAGTAGCTAAGGTCTGAAAAGAAAAATTCATATTAGGATCTAATACTGGCTGATACATATATTTTGGGAAAAGCCAATTATCTACACCACCTAAAATATATATCAATCTTGTAGAACCGAAGGAAGTAGCTCCAGCAATTCTATTAGCCCATATCAAAGTTCTATATATTTTAGTATAATTCCTATAATCAAATCCTACATTAAACATGTTTAGTTTAGTATTTATAAGCCCTTGATAATATTCAAAAAATATTTTTGCTCTAGTGCCATAATAAATATTAATCATTGGATTTCTAGTATTATCAAAGGTAAAATCTAATACTCCACCACCCCATAATGCATGATCATTAGGTTTTAGTAGACCAGCTTCATCAATTGATTTATAAGCGATATTATCATATTTAGCAAAAACATCTAAACTAATGGCAGCTACTTGATTAAAAGGGTATTTTATTCTAAAGTGTAAATCTGTTATTATATTTTTATTCAAATAATTTTCATCATTTAAATAATAACTATATCGATGAAAAACTACCTGTCTATCTAATCGACGAGATAAATCCTCATAGCTAATGATATATTCATTCTCATCTAATGAACCAGACAAATGAGTGCCCAATATTATCCTATGATCTTCTAATAAATCTGTTAAATTAAGCATAAATAAAGCATTCATACCAGGTTGTATAAATATTGGTCCATAACCAGTATAAGTTTGATAAGAAGCATTTAAATAAGAAAAATCAAATTGAGTAGTTACCTGATCTAAAAAATAGCCAGTTTCATAAGTTTCAATCTTTGGTAAAGAAAAATCTGACAAAGATCTTGTATCCTGCGTTAATCCTATAACCTTACGTTTATCGGCATTCTTTTCTTTGCTTGATTTTATTGGCAGTGTATCCTGCTCTAGTTTGTAATTATAAATATCTATTAATGAATCATTATCTTCACCTATGATTTGATAATTTTGCTTATCCATTTCTAGAAGTTTTTCATCTTTTATCTTTCTAGACTTAGACAGATCTGATGCTTTCATTAATTGTTGTTTTTTATAATTACTAAGTGGCAAAGTATCTATAGGATTAAAATCTATAGGAATTAACGATAATTTATTTTTATTATTTTTTTCTCTAGTTATTATCAATGCTTTATTATCATTTATAGAAGCTGTTAAAATAGAATTTTTAAAATTGGATATTGGTTTATAATTTGCAAAATATTTGTATTGCATTACAGTATCTACTAAAAGCAATGAACTATCAATATTAGCGATAAAAAAATTATTTACTCCATTACTATCACTTAAAAATATGAATTCATTTTTTGTATGAGGTATTATTTCGATTTCATTTACATTAGGTGTATTCGTTGCACGAATTAACGTATTTGGCTTGCGATTATCATAAATAAAAACATCATATTTACCTGGTTCGTTACGCCAAGAGAAATAATCATATTTATATGTTTTACGAATAAATGCCAAAGTATCATCCGGTCTATTAGATAAAAAAGCAATTTGATTTTTATTAATATAAACGGGAGCATAATCATCAAAATAATCTTTAGTAATATTAGTAGCACTTTTGCCCGCAAAAGAGAATAAATAGATATCGCTTTGCCCTTCGTTAATAGCAGACATTACTAGATTTAGACCATCAGGAGAATAAGAAATAGAAGTAACCTTATCTACAGACTCTATTTTTATAAATTCTTTAGAATCTTCCTCAATATTATAAAGCATAAGCATACGTTGTCCTTTGTTTTCGAAATAGCAAGTAAATAAAGGTGCATATGGATGAAAAGCTACTAATGGATACGAATCATCAAAAGTCTCTTCTACCTTAGGTCCTAGTTTAAGGATTAATTTCTTTTTTGTAGGATTAGACAGTGAGACCAGATAAACGCGTTTTTGACTCATTCTATCACATACGATGACAGCATATTGTCCATTATTATCCATAGAAACTTTATAAGGCAAATCCTTTTTAGCAATTTTCAGATTTTCAATATTTTGCCAATCGTTCCACTGCGTTATTTCATTATTATACATTTTAGAATAATAGTTGTACCAAGTATCGATGAAATCCTTATATTTAATGCCGAGTGTATACGTTATGCCATCACTCACACTGCGGCTAATGCGAGTCATATAAATAAGGTTAGAAATCACATTTTCTCCATAAATATCAGTCATATAACGCCAAATGCTATGCCCAGCAATTTTGGCTTGCTCACCTTCTAATTGATTAAATCTTTTAAATTTTTTATCTAAAATATTAACTCTTAAAAAATCGTCCATTTCTGTACTCCAAGGCTCAGCTAAATACGAAACTAATCCATCTATATACCAAGCAGGAATGGCATCTAAAGTTTGATTTTTGAAATTAGCTGCAAAGGACTCACCATATAATAATCTGACTACCATAACCTTGGCTATGCCCTCTCTGACTTGTTTGAAAAGATCAGCATAACTACCATTAAAATATAAAAAAATTTTATTCCTTTGAATTATAGTTTGTCCAGCTGCATTATACAATATCTCATCATCTATTCCGATATTGCTACTTTTCATGTCAGACAAAGAATTAAAAACCAAAAATTGCAACTTAGTGTTTAATCGATAGTTTAATTTATTTTGAAAAACATAAATAATAGAATCTGCATATCTAGCAACATTTACAGCAGTAGGATAACCTTTTTGATAGAAATATACATCAAATTGATCAAATTTCATTAAACTCCATATCTTTTCATATCTATATTGAACTCGATTTTTACCAAAGTTCAATTGACTCCCCGTATAGAATTGAGCATTAGCAATTTGATATATCAAAATAAAAGAAAAAAACAAAAATTTTTTAATTTTACTACCCATATTAGAAATTTCATACGAATTTACAATATTTTTTTAAATTAAAAATTTGAATTATGCGTTTAATTAATAACTAAATTATTACTGGTCATTCACGGTAATATCTATATTTCTTATGAGTATAATTGATTTTAAATAATTTACTACTTAATTTACTTTTCTTTGTCAACTACAAAAAGAAAAATAATAAAAGAAAGGTTTCCGCTGTGGAAATGCGTATTTGTCAAAGCGTTTTTTAAAATTATCATTTTTTTGTTTAAATTAATTAATGATATTTATTTAGTAATCTTATCATTTTTAAATTCTTTATTTATAAATATTTAATAGAAATATTTTCTAAAATTTTAAATTTTCCTAATTTTTTGCATAATATATAATATAAAAAGTATTAATGGTAATTTATTTAAATTCTTATATCATTACTAAATTTAAACATTTAATTATTACTGGTCATTCTCAGTAATAGCTATATTTCTTATGAGTATAATTGATTTTTTAAATAAATTACTTTTCTTGGTCAACTACACAAAGAAAAGTAACAAAAGAAAAGTCTCCGCTTGGGGAATGCTGATTTGACAAAGCGTTTTTTAAAATTATCATTTTTTTGTTTAAATTAATTAATGATATTTATTTAGTAATTTTATCATTTTTAAATTCTTTATTTATAAATATTTAATAGAAATATTTTCTAAAATTTTAAATTTTCCTAATTTTTTGCATAATATATAATATAAAAAGCATTAATGGTAATTTATTTAAATTCTTATATCATTACTAAATTTAAACATTTATTAATAGCTTTAATTATATGGATTAATCATCAAGATTAACACGAAATAAATATAAGTGATATTTTTCATTTTATGCTTTTCAAATCAAATTTTAATGAATTTTGTAAAAATTAATTAAAATGGAAAATTTAGAAATTACTGTAGAAGAATTACAAAATATATTAGAGAATAATAAACCAGTTAAAATAATAGATATAAGGCCTCAGGAACACAGAGATGAATGGTATATACCAGAAAGTGAGCATTTAGACGTTTATAAGCAAATAGAAGCGGGTGAAGATAATATTTTTGATAATGTAGATTTGCCTATAGATAAACCAATAATTATTGTATGCGTAGAAGGATTAATAAGTAAAGATGGGGCAGATATTTTACAAGAAAAAGGGTATAAAGCATACTCACTAAAAGGAGGTATGAAACAATGGAATTTCGCTTATAGTACTAAATTATTAGAAAACAAAGAAAAAAATTTAAAAATATTTCAAATAAGAAGAGTAGCCAAAGGATGCATATCATATCTCATTATTTCAAAGGATGAAGCAGTAGTAATAGACGCTTCACTTAGTCCAGAAGTATATACATCTCTAGCTTATAAAAATCATAGTACTATTAAATACGTTATGGATACCCATACACATGCTGATTATATCTCTAGAACTTTAGAATTGGCAAAAACCAACAATGCTAAACATATATTTATAGATATAGCTCACGTAGATTATGATTACATAAAAGTTAAAGACAGAGAGAATATATATTTTGGCAATTCAGTAATAGAAATCATTCATACACCAGGACATACCTTGGATAGTGTTTCATATTTATTAAATAATGAATATCTATTCACAGGTGATACGCTTTTTGTAGATGGCATAGGTAGACCAGATTTGAAAGCCAACCTAGATGAAACAATATATAAAGCAGGATTATTATACGATTCATTACAATATATACTTTCATTAGATAAAAATATAAATATATTACCGTCACATTATTCTAATTCTATAGCATTTGATCAACCTATAATTATAAATAAAATTGGAGAAATATCTAAAAATGTCAACGTCTTAAGTTTTAATAAAGATAAATTCATAGATGTAATAATGGATAATATGCCATTACCGCCACCCAATTACAATGATATAGTAGAAATAAATAAAAGAGGCAGTTATGAAAATATAGACATATCGAGGCTGGAGGCTGGTGCCAATAGATGCAGCGTGGGGAAAAGAGGATAGAAATATTTTTTGCAAAATTATTAGTAATAAGGTGTTGACAATTTACATTTTAAAATGTTTAAAATAATTAATGATATTAATATCATATTAAAATTTTTATGTATATTTGCCCCAAAATCAATATTTATGAAGACTTTAGTTAATAATATTAATGAACATCTGGCTATGAGTAAGGAAGACTCCAAAGCCTTCTTTGATAATCTCTACGATTTCCTACTACAGAACGAAGCTGACGTAGTAGATTACCAAGGTTTAAAAATTCAAAGCACTCCTCCACTATGTCCAAACTGTCGTAGCAACGATATTGTAAAAAATGGCAAGCAAAAAGGTATGCAAAATTATCTTTGTAAGCACTGTGGCAGACAATTTAGGATTACTACTGGTACTTTTGTTTATCGATTACAAAAACCACAACTTATGCTCGAGTACATTCGATGTATGGTTGCAGGCAAAAGTCTCAGAGCTTGCGCTATGGAGGTTGGCATTAGTCTGCCAACAAGCTTCACCTGGCGACACAAAATCCTCGCTGCATTAAAGAATTTTGACAAAAATGTCAATTTCTTTGGCATAGTAGAAATAGACGAATTGCTGATGGATTACTCTGAAAAGGGTAGAAAATATTTAAGTGTCAGAGAAATGAAACGAGCAATGAGAAAGAAGCCAACGAAGGTTGCTGTAATAGTTGCTACAGATAGAAGTGGAAATATTTTATTCAGGAACACCGAGAACAAAAGAGCGAGGCGAGAAGACATTGAGAAATTTCTAAAAGGCAGAATTACAGAAGATGCAGTTTTATGTACTGGTACCAAATACGCATTCAGACATATAAGAAAGAGTAAAGTGAAACACAAAGAGATTGTAGGAGCCAAAAAGAAAAAGCGAGGTATCTATAGCACAGCTATAGTGAAAGCTAAGTCGGAGGAATTTGCTAGATGGATATATTCGAAGTTCAGAGGAGTAGCAACCAAATACTTGCAAAACTACATTATGTGGTATGTAGCGATGGGTAAATACCTATCAGAAGGCGTAATTAGTAATACTGGCAGAATGCTTAACCTTGCATCGTCGGATAGATTTGCCTGGTATGAATATTTTAGAGTGAGTAAAATATCATATACTGTTTGAAACATTTTAAAAATGTTTATTAATATATAAAACCTATAACTTCCTCATTACTTACTTTTTCTTAGCTGTATCCTTATCCTAGTGCCATTAGCTGTAGAGGAAACAATATATATTTTACCTCTATGATATTGCTCAACTATGCGTTTAGCTAATGCTAGTCCTAACCCCCAGCCATGCTCTTTAGTCGAAAATCCAGCTTTAAAAATATATTTTTGAATTTTATTTGGTATGCCTCTTCCAGTATCAGTTATATCAATGAAAACATATTTTTCATTTTCTGATAATCTTATTTCTACCTCTTGTTTATCTTTTGATATATCCAAAGAATCTAACGCATTTTTTACCGTATTCTCTATTGCCCATGATAGCAATTCTGCATTTACTTCTAAAATAATATCTTCTTCTGGTTCAATGAATAATTTTAAATCAATTTTTTTATATGGTATTCTATGTAAAAAATATTCATGAATTTCCATTAGCAATTCAGTTAAAGAAACTTTTGAAAACTTCGGTTTAGATCCTATTATATTAAATCTATCACTTACACGTTGTAATCGATTTAAATCTTTCTGCATTTCATTTATATTCTCATTATTACCATATTCACTTTCTAATAAATCTACCCATGCAAATAACGATGAAAGTGGTGTGCCCATTTGATGAGCTGTTTCTTTAGCCATTCCAATCCATATTGAATCTTTCTCTGATAAATATAATGCTCTAGCAAAATAGATTATTACAAGTACAAATGCCAATATAATAGCTAATTGTAAAAATATAAACCATCTCATTTTACTTATTACTTGTGATGATTTATAGAATATTAATTGTTTATCTCCGTTGGGTAATAGAATTGTTAGTGGTTGATTCTCAAATTCCATTGAATTTATTAATTCATATAAATTTTCTGAATTCGAAATTAATGCTGTATCAATATTGCCACATGCATATATCTTTGTTTTGGTAGTATCAGTTACTATTACGGGAATATTTATGTTATTTTTTACTATATCATTCAAAAATTTATCAACTATATCATTTATTATAAAATGAAATTTTTCTATTAATCTAGAGTCTGCATAATAAAGATAATGTTTTATCTCACCTAAATCAATTTCTATGGGTGAATAAATAAAAAAATTACTTGCATTATTTTGAGAAATATATGTTATCGTATCATATGGTGGTTCTACATTTTTCCTAGATAATATTTTATTGTTTTCATCTACCATGAGAATAGGTATGGAGTTATTAGAGCTGATGATAGTAGCATAGAAGGATAGATCATCTGCATTAGTAGAATTAATTATCCTCTTTGTAGCTTCTGCCCAAATATTCATTTTTTGACGTTCTTCATTTTCTAACATAGTCAAAAAATCTTGAGTTTCTTTGAGTAGACTAGCTCTTTGCTGAATTGTTTTTGCCCATAATTCCAAATTCTTTTTTTCAGACTGAGCTATTTGTTTCATAATAGAATTCATATACCATAGACTACCAATGACGATTATGAATGCTACTACTATTAATATAGTTTTAATCCATCTATTTCGGGCAATTTTGTGCATAAAAAACTAATATTGAATAATTTTCATAAGAATTTTCTAAAACGTTACATTTTCAGACAATCTTTTATTAATCTCGTCCATAAAGTTTTTAATTTTTGGTTTTAGCATTAATCCCATAACATAAGGGATATCTACATTTATTGTTAACCATAAGGTATTTGATTGTGTATCAGCATTAAAGATTATAAACATTTCATTGAAATTCTTTAAATTATTTACATTTAATTTATAAGTTATTTTATCAGGTTCAGTTTTTATAAGATCTATAAATATCAAACCTTGATCAGTAGTAATTTTTATCCGATTTTCTATAATTATAATCTCTTGTATGTGATCTGCTGCATTTATATCTGATAATTGACTTTGATTATTTTGGATCAATCTAGACAGATTATTAATATCAGAAAAATTATCCATTATGATTGACACCGGGTAAGGTGTTACGACTCTTTCACTGTTGATTTCCATATAATAGTTTTTTATTTTACAAAATTACATTTTAATTTTTTTATGTAAAACAAGCTAAAGGATTTATAAAATAATTTATTTTATTAATGTTTAAATTTATTTATGATATAAATATTTATATTTTACATTTAATTTAATTAATAATAATAAGCATTTAAGAGAAAAATAATATTAAATACTATAAATTCAATAAATTCTTAATTTTTCATAATATTATTAAATTATATAAGGAAAAATTAATTTAATAATATCATTACTTATTTTAAACAATGAATTATTATTATCACTTCCATCCTTATTCCTTAATATTTTTTGAAATTTTAGTTCCCTCTTATCAATATTACTTCTTATTAAACATTGTTGCATTAGCTTGTTGAGTAGACATTACCAGTATATCATTTACATTTACATAATCTGGTAAATTGCTTACATACAATATAGCATCAGCTACATCTTCTGCATATAATGGATTGTAGCCTACATATACTTGTTCTGCACGATGTTTATCTCCTTTAAACCTTACAGTAGAAAATTCGGTGTTTACTGCTCCAGGAGCTACATTAGAAACTTTTATGTTGTGTGGTAATAAATCTATTCTCATGGCTTCTGATAAAGCATGTACAGCATGTTTAGTGGCACAATATACATTCCCATTTGCATATACTTCTCTGCCTGCTATAGAACCTAGATTTATTACATGTCCTCTTTTTCTTTGCACCATTCCAGGTAATACAGCTCTACTCACGTATAACAATCCCATAATATTAGTTTGCACCATTATCTCCCAATCATCTATGTCGCCTTCGTATATTGGAGAGAGACCTAGAGCTAACCCAGCATTATTTACCAAAATGTCAATATTCTGCCATTCTTCTTTTAAATTATTGAAAAAATTAAAAACTTCATTTCTGTTTCTAACGTCTAACTTCTCTACTAAAATATTTACATGATTTTTTTCTAAAATTTCTCGTTTTATCAGTTCTAGTTTGTCTATTCTTCTAGCTAATAAAATTAAATTATCTCCATTTTTTGCAAATTTTTTTGCTGTAGCCTCTCCTATTCCACTACTAGCTCCTGTGATTACCACTATTCTATTCATATTTTTTTATTTTTAATTTATATTTAATTTTTTCAAAATCATTTACTATTATTAAACTTAATAAGAAAAACAACATTGGGAAAATCCTGTATCTGACCGTAGCTCCTAATATCGGAGTTGTATATCCTATCAATAAAGTTTCTATTATGACAAACGATAAAAAAAATAATAAAATATTTTGTTCTTTTTGGGTAATTTCTTTTTTTCTGAAAATAATGGCTATAATAGTTAATAGTATCAAAATTAAATTTTCAATAAATGATGGTATTATTATCAAGCTATTTATGTCATTTATAAAAGGTCTAAAAAATGTATTAATTATTGCTAATGGCGCATTAATTATAAATGAAAATAATGTGGGGTCTAATTTTAAAGGATTTATCATGCTGCCGGCATTTTCACTTATTGCTAAATTGGTTGTGAGCTCGAGTTTATTTACAATTAATGTCAATAAATCTAATCCAAATAAATATTTTAATAACGGTATTGATAAAATATAAATGAAAAAAACGCAGAGATATACTTGCCATACCTTATATTTCTTAATGATTTTATAAATTATCAAAGGTAATATTGATAAATATAATCCAATAATTATATAAACTTTCACTGTCGCAGCTATCAAGGTAGATATTAATAATAATATTACTGATAATACATATTTTTTATCTATTAACATTTTTAATCCATAAAACCATAATCCAATAATAAAAATTATTATTGCTTCTTTCAATATTCCTGAGGTCCATAGCAATAATGATGGGAATAAAAAAATGATTAAAAAGCTTGTCTTTTTATGTACAAATGGTGCAATAGATTTAAATAAAAAATATTGCCCTATAAATGCAATGAATATAAATAATAATATATGTAAGCCGAAATTACCTCCAGTTAATGGCATCAAGGCAGCATTTATCCTAATTATAAGTCTATTTTCATAACGAAAAGGTACGAAATCTGCTCTATCCCAATGATTAGTTTTAAATAAATATTTATCTTTTAGTAATTCATATTCATCTTTATTATAGATGCCCAAAACTATCTTTACAAAATCTTTATTATTACCTCTTGTAGATTCCCAAATAGCTCTACCATCGTCATAATATTTAAACATATCTGCACTTTCTCTATCAGAATAATAATCTAAATAAATATATACTAATAATATCCCAGCTAGTACTTTTAAAACAAATGCTATTGACCACCAGATAGGTTTAATGCCTTCTCCATTTTTTTTAGTAAAAAAATATATTATTACTATTAGAACCAAAGTAGATATGATGAATATTGCAATCTTCATATTTATTGTATTTTCATCATTTTATTTAGCAAAAATACAAGAAAAAATATACTAAAATAAAATATTAGATTTTTAATGTATCTTCCCTAGAATTAATAAACTTTTAATAGCTCAATAGTCTGATCGTTATTGAGGGAATCCAGTTTTTTGATTATATGAACTTATTAAATTCATGAAATTTAAGCCAAATACCCTTTGACATTTACATATTTATTTTAATATTTTTCAAGAAGATCCGTTAAAAAAATAGACAATCTGATTTATAAACTTTATGATCTGACCGAAGAAGAAATAAAAATAATTTAAAATGGTTAAAATTATTGACAAAATATTATTGCATTACCATAGCACACGGTTTAAACCGTGTGCTATGGTAATGCTAACGAATAACTAAACCGTCTCAACGATTAAAAAGAAGTTTTTGAAAATTGAAACCTAAATAAAATAATTTGTATAATATCAATAATTTAAAATATTGTTTTAACGTATCTTCTCCAGAATTAATAAACTTTTAATAGCTAATTAGCCTGATGGTTATGAAGAAAATCTAGTTTTTTTAATCATATGAACTTATTGCTTACATAGTCGTCCCTTTTAACAACACTTTGAATATTTTATTTAATTGAAATAGACGTTTAGATAATAAAGTTTTTATCAACATTTCGTATTATAAAAGAATAACTTTACAATTATTAGTAAGCTCTAGTAATACCGCATTGGGAAATGATTTGTAATAAAACAAGCAAGCAGCGTTGGGAAGCAGGGGTTACACTGTTTGAGCAAGCTAAAGCTTGCGAGTTTGTAAACCCCAAGAGGTGATTGCGTAGTTTTATCAAATCATTTCCCCAGCGGAGACTTTTCTTTTGTTACTTTTCTTTGTGTGGTTGACAAAGAAAAGTAAATTAAATAGAAATTTATTTAAAATCAATTATACTTATAAGAAATATTGCTATTACCTAGAATGATCAGTAATAATTTAGTTATTAATTAAACACCTAATTAAATTATTAAAAATGTCATTTACCTATACAGAAATTGGCGAATATATGATCTAGAATGTCATTATTTACGATTTCACCTGTTATCCTACCTATACTATCAATACTTTGGCGTAGGTCAAAAGAGACTATATCATTAGGCATGTTTTTATTTATGTCTTCTAGAGCTTTGGTTAAGCTAAGTTTAATTTCTTTGAAAGCCTCATAATGCCTTATATTTATTAATGTATCTTCATTTAAATTTACCATATTTTTTATGGAGTTTACAATCTCATCTAATAAAATTTCTAAATTTTCTTTTCTTTTAGCAGAGATGAAAACTTTATCATAATCTTTTAAATCAAACAAATGAGATGGTATTTTTTCTATAAGATCAATTTTATTAAAAACCAAGATTATTTTTTTATTATCAAAGTCTTTAATTTGATTTTTCATTTCTTGTAGATCTTCTAAAAATTTGTAATAATCAAATTCAGTGATATCAATCAGGTACAATATGATAAATGATTCTCTCATTTTATCATAGGAGCGTTCTATACCGATATTTTCTATTATATCATCAGTAGTTTGCAGCCCAGCAGTATCAATAAATCTAAAAGAAAAACCTTGGTAAGTAATTTGATCTTCTATAGCATCACGAGTAGTGCCTGGTATTTCACTGACGATTGCTTTTTCATCATTTAATATAGCATTTAATAGAGTTGATTTACCCACATTAGGGTTACCGATGATAGCTATCGGAATACCACGTTTAACTACATTACCATTTTTATATGAATCGATGAGTCTATCAGCTTCAGCTATTAGCTCTATTATAGTACTTTTTAGTTTATCTCTCGAGGCAAACTCTACATCTTCTTCAGCAAAATCAATTTCCAATTCTAATAATGCTGTTAAATTAATAAGCTCAGTTCTATAAATATTTAATTTTTTAGAAAAACCTCCTCTTAATTGATTCAGTGCAATATCATGATAATTACTATTTGTAGAAAAAACTAAATCATTTACTGCCTCAGCCTGTAGCAAATCCATTTTACCATTAATGAATGCCCTATAAGTAAACTCACCAGGTTCAGCTAATTTTACATTCCAATTAATTAATGTTTCTAATAAAGTTTTTTGTATATACAGAGAACCATGGATAAATATTTCAGCTACATCCTCACCAGTGTATGAATGAGGAGCTTTATAAAAAAGTATGACAGCATCATCTAGCTGTTTGTCATTATCATCAAAAATTTCGCAAAGATGAGCTTGCCTAATATTGAATTGCTCTCTGTGAGTTAGTTTTTTTAGAATATCTAAAGTCTGAGCTCCGCTTACTCTCACCATAGAAACTGCACCTATACCTTGAGGAGTAGCTATAGCACATATTGTATTATCATTGGCTAAATACATATCGTTTATTTTTTATAAATATAGGAAATTTTTTAATTATGGATAAAATAGTTAAGCAAATTTTATAGTTTTATTAAACTCTTACTCATAGTCTCACTATCCTTCTATCATCTTTTCTCCCCATAGTCTCCCCATCTCCCAGTATTCAAATCACCCTATTACTCATCACTTTTAAACTTATAAACTTATTCTCATCGTCACCTCTTCACCCCTTCTCCCTCTCACCTTTTCTCCCCATATTCACATCGTCTCCCCATCTCCCATTCTCCTCGTCACCCATTCACCACTTCACCACTTAGGTCAAAATTACCAGCATCATTTATATACACATCCACGATTTGTCCACTTTGCAGTTGAATATTTGAATTAACAAACACTACTTGATCTATCTCTGGAACATCCCATTGGCTACGAGCTTCATATAAGTTATCATCGAGTTTATCATCTATCATTACTTTTAAGTTTTTACCTATTAGAGATCTATTCCTAGATAGAGATAATTCTGCGTGGAGATCCATTAACTCTTGAGTTCTTTTAATTTTTAATTTATCACCATGTTGAGGTAATAAAGCTGCTGGCGTATTTTCTTCAATAGAATATTCGAATATACCCATTCGTTCGAAATTCATCTCTTTAATAAAATTCTTTAATTTATTGAACTCTTTATTAGTCTCTAATGGATAACCAGCAATGAAATCTGTACGTATAGCTAAATCAGCAATAGAAGTTCTCAAAATTTTTATTAAATTGTTAATAGCTTCTTGTCCAAAAGGACGACGCATATTTTCTAGAATTTTATCATCAGAATGCTGCAGAGGTAAATGTATATATGGCACTATAGATTTATGAGTATTATAAACATCTATTAGTTCCATAGGAAAATTAATCGGATAAGTATATAAAAGTCTAATCCATGAGAATAGATTTAATGAAGCTAAAGTGTCTAATAGCTCTGGTAATTTTTGTTTATGATAAATATCTATGCCATAATATGTAGTATCCTGAGCTATTAGAATAAGTTCTTTCACACCTTTCTGTGCGAGGTTTTTAGCTTCATTTATTAAATCTTCCATAGGAATAGATTTATAAGGTCCTCTGATCATCGGAATAGTACAAAAAGAGCATGAGTGGTCGCACCCATCAGCAATTTTTAAATAAGCATAATGATTAGGTGTAGACAAAATGCGATCATTAGTAATATTAACATTTTGATTTTTGGTTAAATTTTCTACTAATTTGTCATATTCACTAAGCCCAAAAATCATATCAATATCAGGAAGATTATCTAATAAATCTTTTTTATATAATTGAGCCATACAACCAGTAATAATAATTTTTTCTACCAATCCTTGCTTTTTCAATTCTATATAATCTAGAATCGTATTGATAGTTTCTTCTTTAGCGGGTAAAATAAAAGAGCAAGTATTAATGATTACATAATCTGCCACTTCTTTTTCATGCTCGACAATAAAAGAATATGAAAGAGCAGATGCTAATTTTTCACTATCTACTTGATTTTTAGGACAGCCAAGAGTAATTATTGATAAAGATTTCTTTGTCATGATAATAAGCTATCTACAAATATTTTTGCATCAAAAAGCTGTAAATCGTCGAGTTTTTCACCCACTCCAATATATTTGATAGGTATTTTTAATTCATCAGCTATGGCTACTACAATGCCGCCTTTAGCAGTACCGTCTAATTTTGTTAGAGCAATAGCATTTACATTTGTTATTGATAGGAATTGTTTAGCTTGCTCAATAGCATTCTGTCCAGTAGAAGCATCTAAAACCAATAAAACTTCATGAGGAGCTTCAGGAATAATTTTTTTAATTACCCTATTTATTTTACCAAGCTCGTTCATTAGATTTGTTTTATTATGCAATCTGCCAGCAGTATCTATGATAGCCACATCATAATCTTTTGATTTTGCTATATTTACAGTCTCGTAAGCTACAGCTCCTGGATCTACATTCATACCACGTTCTACAATATCTACACCTACTTTTTCTGCCCATAATTTTAATTGCTCTACAGCAGCAGCTCTGAAAGTATCTGCAGCGCCTAAAACAACTTTACGATTAGCATTTTTAAATTGATAAGCTAATTTACCTATTGTTGTCGTTTTGCCAACGCCATTGACACCAACTACCAAAATCACATAAGGTTTAGCATCACTATCTTCGATTTTTGGCATATTTGCTAAGCTTTGTTCTAAAATCTCTCTAATACTAGATTTAACAATTCCATCCAACTCCGTATCAGATGTATACCTGGTTTGCTTAGCTTTTGCTTCTATTAAATCAATAATTTTAATAGTAGTTTTAATGCCCACATCTGCTTCTATTAATATCTCTTCTAACTCATCTAATAATTCATCATCTACAGATGTTTTACCCACAATAAGGCGATGTATTTTACTGAATAAATTGCTTTTGGTAGGTTCTAATCCCTTATCTAAAGAATCTTTTGTATTTTTTTTAAAAATATTAAATAAACTCATATTAAAAATTTTTTGCAAAATTACAAATAAAATAAAGTTTAAATAAACAAAACTAATTTGCTATTATTAACTTTAATAGAGAGAAAAGATTTAATTTGTTCTATAAAGTTTATTGTGGGTAAATTATTTAGGCCAATAATAAATAAAATTCATTTTTATAAAATTACTCTCTTTTAATCTTTACATAGTATAAAACGTTATAATACCTAATTTTTTTAGTTTTTAAAATTGATAATCAATTGATTGTGTTAGAAATGTTTGATTTTTTTATTATAAATTTATTTCATTTGATTGAAATGCTATTTTTTAGTAATTTTGTGAGAATAATCTAAAAAACTATGAAAAAATTATTTTTATTTTTGTTAATAAATATTTATATTTATCTGAGTTTAAGCTCACAAGAAGTTAAATTGGCTACTCCAGAACAGTTTAAAAAATTCCTTGCTACTACTACGTATGTCGTGAAAACAGATAATCCTTTTAGTGATTTCAATAATGTGATAGAGGAATCTATGAGTAAAGTATGGACATTAACCAAATATAAAATTATCAATACTAAAGAATTTGAAAATCTAAAAACTAATCCATCAAACTCATTTATCTTTATATCAGAAGCTGCTTTCACTCAAAATAAAGAAACCATATCACTAGATATTCTAAACATCACATTAGGCACCAAATCTGGTAATCTAAATCTCATGCCAGATTTAGGTTCAGCACCATTAGCTTACCTGTCAGTAGATGCCGAAAGCGAAGAAATAGAGGAACAATATCTATATTTTATTCCAGGCATTCTTAGATTTTTTCAATATAACATTAAATATCAGGCTAATCAGTCTCAGGTAGTAAATTTTAATAAATTAGTTAAGGCAAATAAAAACTTACTTGCAAATAAAACACTTTATATATGTTCAGATAATTTAGCAATGGATGTAAATAGTAGAGAAAAAATTGCTAAAATTTATTCTGGGGAAGTAAAAATAGCTAACAAAGAAGACATATATAATACGCTATTAAATGGTGATAGTAAAGCAGCTGTAGCTTTTGCTATAAAAACTAATGGCAAAATTGGCCTTAATTGTTTCAAATTTATCATTGATGCTAATACAGGAGCTCTGATTTATTATGCAATTCAGGAGGTCAAAAGCAAAGATCAAGATGGTTTCACAGCAAGTGATTTTAAAAAATTGTTATAATTGTTTTATTAATATTATTTCAAGAAGTTTTTTCATAACAATTTTTTTCTTAATTTTATATTATAAACTATTTTTGCAAAATGATGAAAGATTTTAACTATAAAGAAATATTGATAGAGGGTGCCAGATCTAATAATCTCAAAAATATAACTTTAAGCATCCCTAAGCGTAAGATCACAGTTGTAACTGGCTTATCAGGCTCTGGTAAAACTTCATTAGCTTTCGATACGATATATGCAGAGGGACAGAGAAAATATGTAGAGAGCCTCAGTGCATATGCTAGACAATTTTTAGGAAAAATAATGAAACCAGATGTGGACAAAATCACTGGTCTCTCACCAGCAATAGCTATCAGGCAATTCTCTGCTAATGTGAATCCACGCTCCACCGTTGGTACTATTACAGAGATATATGATTATCTCAAAATTTTGTACACTAGAATTGGCAAAACATTTAGTCCTATTTCTGGCAGAGAAGTGAAACACTACAAAGTAGAAGATGTAGTATCGTATATAATGTCTTTTCCTGATAAAAGTAGATTTTTTATAGTAGCTCCATATATAAATATCAATGGTAGAGACGTGAATGAGCAGCTGGAGCTATGGCATATTAATGGATATAGTAGAGTATTATCAGACAACAATATTTATCTCATCAGAGATCTGCTAGATGATAATAAGAAATTGTCTAAAATAGATCCTGATAATTTATTTTTATTAGTTGATAGACTCACAAAAACTGATGATGAAGATTTTTCGTTCAGACTAAAGGATAGTATTCAATCAGCATTTTTTGAAGGTGATGGCAAAATATATATTGTGATTTTGAGCGGTGAAGAGAGAAAATGGATAGAGTTTTCTAATAAATTTGAACTAGATGGCATGCGTTTCACTATTCCAGATGTTAATTTTTTCAGTTATACATCACCATATGGTGCTTGCCCTGTATGTGAGGGCTACGGCACTGTAGTAGATATAGCAGAGCATTTAGTAATACCAGATCCTAATTTATCGATTTATGAAGGGGCAGTGGCTCCATGGCGTGGCGAAAAGATGAGTGAATGGCAGAAATATTTTATCGCCTATTCTAAAAAATATAATTTCCCTATTCATAAACCATATAAAGACCTCACAGAAGATGAAAAAGATCTTTTGTGGAATGGACGAGAAGATTTAGAAGGTATCAACAGATTTTTTAAAATGCTAGAAGAGAATACATACAAAATACAATACCGTGTGATGCTTTCTAGATATAGAGACAAAACAATTTGTAGAACTTGTAAAGGCACTAGATTAAGAAAAGAAACTCAATATGTAAAAGTTTACGGATATTCTTTACCAGATTTATTAATGATGCAAATAGATCAAATGCAAAACATCATAGGATCATGGCAGTTTACTGATCTAGAGCTAGAGCAAGTGAAATATATCTTGAAAGAATTAAATACTCGAATAGACTATCTGATAGAAGTGGGATTGCCATATGTAACGCTTAATAGAGGTATGAATACACTATCTGGTGGAGAAATACAAAGAGTATATTTGAGTAGAGCACTAGGCTCTACAATGACAGATACTTTATATGTACTCGATGAGCCTACTGTAGGACTACATCCACGTGATACACATAAATTAATTGAAATATTAAAAAAACTTAGAGATGAAGGTAATACTATCGTAGTGGTAGAGCATGATGGAGATATAATAAGAGCTTGTGATTGGATAGTGGATTTAGGTCCTAAAGCTGGTAGCGAAGGTGGCGAAATAGTTTTCTCTGGTCCACTAGAGCAATTGTATAATAATCCTAATAGTTTCACTGCTAAATATTTGAATAATCCTTTACAAGAGATAACTCCAAAAAATAAATTTTCTTTTTTGAGACACAACAATGGTTTTATAGAATTCATAGGTGCTAATAAAAATAATCTAAAAGACATTAGTATAAAAATACCAATAAATGAAATAACTGCTGTAGTCGGTGTCAGTGGCTCAGGTAAATCTACCTTGATTGTAGATGAATTATATGAGGAGTTTAATAATTTTTTAAAGCATCCAGATAATGAAACCACAAAATTAAGTGGTGAATTTAGATCAATTAAAAATGTAGTACTAATAGATCAATCTCAGATCTCTCGTTCTACTAGATCAAATCCAATAACATTTTTAAAGATATTCGATTATATTAGAGAGCTGTATAGTCTAATGCCTTTATCCATTCAACGTGGTTACAAACCGAGCACCTTCTCATTTAATACAGAAGGAGGGCGTTGTGAAACCTGCAAAGGCGATGGATACATAATTATAGAAATGCAATTCATGGCTGATGTTAAAATTCCTTGTGAAGATTGCCATGGTAAAAGATTTAAAGATGATGTGCTGGAGGTAACATTTGGTCAAAAAAATATTTATGATATTCTAGAAATGACTATAGATGATGCTTATAATTTTTTCAAGTCTCAGTATAGTTTTGCTAAAAATAAAAAAATAGAGAATTTGATTACTCAAACTTTAAATGGATTAGAACTACTTAGAAAAGTAGGATTAGGATATTTGAAAATGGGACAATCTACAGATACTTTGTCTGGCGGAGAAGCACAAAGACTAAAACTAGCTAGTTATATAGGTGCTGGCAATAAAATGGATAAAACCTTATTTATCTTTGACGAACCTACAACTGGCTTGCATTATTATGATGTAGATATGCTATTCAAAAGTCTAAAAGAGTTAATACTCAAAGGCCACACTATATGCTATATCGAGCATAATGTTGAATTAATCAAACAAGCAGATTGGGTGATAGAGCTTGGTCCAGAAGGTGGCTACCAGGGTGGTTATCTAATTTTCCAAGGTAATATAGAAGATTTTTTAAAATCTGATACAATTACTACTAAATATTTGAATAATGCAAAGTAGACCTTAAATTAATAAAAATTTTTTTAATAACTAAATTATTGCAGTGAATGTATCAGTATAAGTTATATTTCTTATGAATGTATTTGAAGTTAAAAAAATTTCTACTTAATTTACTTTTCTTTGTCAACCACACAAATAAAAGTAACAAAAGAAAAGTCCCCGCTGGGGAAATGATTTGATAAAAACTTTATTACCTAAAAGCTTAATTCAATTAAAGAATTTAAACTGTATTAAACTATTAAACAATTTAAACAACATTCCACTATTCAAAATTTTTATTTATTAACCTTATATTAAATATTTTTTATAAATTTGATTTTATTTTTAGTATTATATGTTTTTTAATATTCATTACCTCTACCTTATTTTATTTATTTGCTCATTATTACTAAGCATAATTTTAAATTTTTTGCTAATAAACTTTGCAAAAAGATTAAAAAGGGGCAAATTGAAAATTAACCAAGAAAGATGGACTAATGAACATACTCCTACATTAGGAGGTACAGCATTTTTTATTATTTTTTTACTTGCAATTATTTTTTTAAATTTTTATAGTATTTATAAAGGTTTTCAAATAAATTCAAAAGGAATAATATTCGTTATATTTGGTGCATCACTATCATATTTACTGGGATTATTCGATGATGTATTTTATTTAAACCCCATAATTAAATTCCTCATTCAGGTGATTATAAGCATTATAATGATTATCGGTGGAATAAGTATTAATGTTTTTGATAGTTTATGGATTAATTATTTATTAACTGTATTATGGATAGTAGGTATAATGAATGCTACAAATTTATTAGATAATATGGATGGCACTGCTGCAATTAGTGTTATTGGAATAGCAGGGACTATTTTATCTATTTGTCTGCTAAATAATATAAATACAATAAATGTGGCTTCTTTATTAATAATCATTGGTATTTTAGTAGGATTTCTGATATATAACTGGCCAAAAGCTAAAATTTATATGGGAGATAGCGGTAGTCAGTTTTTGGGGTTTATAATAGCTATGTGGGGTATTAAATACATTTGGAATCTCGACTCTCTATTGCCAAATACTACTTATCATTGGATAGTACCTTTTATTTTAATTGCAGTCATATATTGTTTACCTATTCTGGACACTTCTATTACTTTTTTAAAAAGAATATCGCATCATAGATCACCATTATTAGGAGGTAAAGATCATACGACACATCATATGGTATATCTAGGCTTTACTAATACCCAAGTTTTATTATTAATGATATTTATTTCTATTTTAAATTTTTTGGTTAGTTATTATTTTATAAATAGCATTAATCAATTAAATAGTTTCTTTTATTTAGGAATTTTTACATATTTAATTATTATCTTTGCTTTTCTTTTATATGCATCTTTTACCCATATAGAAAAATCATATCATAATGAAAAAAATTAAAAGAATACAGATCTATAGATTTATAATAATATTGTTAATTATTTGTTTTACATCATTATTTATTTTCTCAAATAAATTAAATAAAGATGAATACGATTATAAATATTTACAAGATAAATATAAAATTGTTACTTTTACTCTGCCTGATACGATATACTTTGCTGAGCAATTAGTTGATTTAACAAATCCATATATCAGAGAAAGGGTAGAAACAGAGCTATATAGCATTACTTATTTCCATTCATTACTAATAAAAACTATTAAGCAAGCAGATAGGTATTTACCATATATAGAAAAAGAGTTAAAAAATAATAAACTACCCATAGATTTGAAATACATTGCAGTAATAGAAAGTAATTTAGTACCGGCCACATCTCCCGCTGGAGCCAAAGGAATATGGCAATTTATGAAAGGTACTGCTATTAAATATGGATTAGAAGTGTCAGATGATGTAGATGAAAGATTACATTTCGAAAAATCTACTTTAGCTGCTTTGTCTTATCTAAAAGACTTATACAATATGTTTGGAGATTGGTTTTTAGCAATTGCTGCATATAATGCTGGTGAAAACTATATAAAAATAAAAATAAAAGAACAATATACTAATAATTTTTGGGATTTAGTGATTAATTCTGAAACAGCCAGATATATTTCTAGAGCAATAGCAACTAAAATTATTTACCAGTCATTAAAAAATTTCGGTTTTTATATACCTACTTATGAGATTTATCCAAAATATAAATATGAAGAAATTGTGATAGACTCTACTATAAATAACTTGCCTTTATTTTGTCATCAAATGAATGTTTCTTATTATAATTTTAAAAAAATAAATCCTTGGTTGATAAGCGATAAATTAGTGAATAAGGGAAATAAAAAATATACTATACGCATACCGATATTAGAAGGATACAAAATATCCACATCTTCAAATAATGATTCTGTAGAATTAATAGAGAGTATATAAATTATTAGAAATAGGGTATAAAATTGGTATAAAATAGTATTGCCAAAAGAGGGATAGAAGCTGCTGGAAACAGTTTCTATCCCTGATTGAAAAAAAATTATTTTTATGTTGTTAAAAATCAAGTTTTTGTATAATAAAAATTCATATATTTGCAAAAAAATTATTGTTATGGATAAAATATTTGAAAAACCAACTAAAATATTTACCCTTACTAAAGAAGGTACACGTGAGTTCTACGACAATCTCTATAATCAAATGGTTGAAGAAGGCAAAGATGTAGTAGATTATCAAGAGCTCAAAGCGATGTCTACTGGTGTACTTTGCCCAGATTGTAATAGCAGCCATGTAATCAAAAATGGTTTGCAAAGTGGAGTACAAAATTATCGTTGTAAAAACTGCGGTAGACAATTCAGAGTTACCACTGGCACTTTCATGTATGGCATTCATGAAAAGGGCAAAATGCTCGAATATATCAAATGTATGAGTGCTGGCATGAGCTTGAGAGAATGTGCAAGAATTGTGAATATTAGCCTCACAACGAGTTTCTTTTGGCGACATAGAATTCTCTGTGCTTTACAATCATTTGAAGACAATGTTAATTTCTTTGGAGTAGTAGAATTAGAGGAATTGCTAATGAATTATTCTGAAAAAGGTAAAAAGAGACGAGACAAGAAAGAATTAAAAAAGCTAAAGAAAAAGAAGCCAGAGAAAGTAGCAATAATAGCTGCCACAGATAGAAGTGGAAATATACTTTTCAAAAAATTAGAAGATAAACGAGTACAAGCCGAGCACGTATCAGAATTTCTAAAATCAAGAATATCTAAAGATTCAGTTGTATGTGGCAGCGATAAAAAAGCTTTTGAGACAGTTAATGCAGAACATATCAAACACAAAGAAATAACTAACAAAAAAGAGATGAAAAGTGGTCTATATAGTGTTTCAACTGTTCATGAGAAAATAACAGATTTTGTTGGCTGGATTTATTTCAAGTTTCGAGGAGTGGCGACAAAGTATTTAACAAACTACATAATGTGGTTTGTAGTGCGGGGGAAGTATTTGGCTGAGAAGACTATAGAAGATACAGGGAGGTTGTTGAATTTGGCGGCGTCGGATAGGCGGGCGTGGGAGCGGTACAGCGATTTAATGTCTAAAACATATTTAATTTATAACATTTAAAATTTTTTCTTTACCCTTTTTACCCCCACTATTTCACTCATCATCCGCTTTAAATATTTCATTTATCTCTCATTTACACAATAATTAATATTTTGTTTCGTTTGTAATTAACAATTTTTAAAAATTTTTAATATTTTTACAAATAATTATTAAAAAAATAAAATACATTTTAAAGAATAGATATGCTTAAGTTTATGTATCCTAATAGAGCTTGGTTATTGCTGCTAATACTCTTTTTTTTGTTTATATTCATTTTATTTTATAGACAAAGAAAAAAATGGATTGATAAAAATTTTGAAAAAAATAACTTTAAACAAATTTCTTATGATTTTTCTTTTAAGAAGGTAATTACTAAATTTAGTTTATTTATTTTAGCTTTTATTTTTATTGTTATTGCGCTCATGAATCCTTTGGAGCCTAAAAAAACTATTACTACTGCCAAAAAAGAAGCTGCAGATATATTTATTATATTAGATATAAGCAATTCTATGCTTGCTGAAGATATTAAACCTAATAGATTAGAAAAATCTAAGCAAATAATTAAAACTTTGCTTTTAAAATTAGGTTCAGATAGAGTAGGAATAGTGCTTTTCGCTGGTGATGCCTTTGTATATTTACCTTTGACAATTGATTTATCTATTGCTAATATGATGATCTCCGAAGCAGATCCACAATTATCACAGCCTCAAGGCACTAACATTAATGCTGCTCTTTCTACGACTTTTTATGCTATTGAGCGTTCTAAAGTTAAAAAACCTATGGTTATTTTATTTAGCGATGGCGAAAATTTCGAAGATGATCCTAATGAAATTCTCAAAAGATATTCTGACAATAATATTCCTGTTTATGTTGTTGCTTTAGGTACTCCAACGGGAGCACCTATTCCTATTAAACAAAATGGGAATATCATTAATTATAAAAGAGATAGTAATAATAACATAGTTACTTCTACTCCTAATATTATGCTTCTTAGTTCTATAGCTAGTGCTACTGGTGGTAAACTAATCGATTATCAAAACCTTAACAAAGCTCATGAAATTCTATTTGATGAAATTAAAAAATTTCAAGATTCTAAAGGTGTAGAAGCTTATATAGGCCAATATCAATCTGTATATTTATGGTTTTTGATTCCAGCTTTTTTAATTCTTTTAATCGATTTTTTATTATCTGAGCATAAAGATAAATGGCAATATAATTTCCAAAAGTTTATTCATAAAAATTTAGACGCATGAGATTATTCGTCTTTTTTATTCTAATTTTTCTTTGTTTTGATTTTTCTTTTTCTCAAAATGAGAAAAATATTAATGGAGATATTTTTTTATTTCAAGGCAACACTGCTTATAGAAAAGGAAATTTTCAACAAGCTGAGGAGTTATATCGCAAAGGTCTTTTACTACCATCAGATCACAAATCTCAAGGTTATTTTAATTTAGCTAATTCATTGTATAATCAGAAAAAATATGATCTAGCAGAGAATGAGTATATTAATTCATTGAATTTATTGGATGAAAATAATAATTTTGCTAAAAGTAAAATTTATTATAATATTGCTAATTTGTATTTAGAACAAAAAAAATATGAGAATGCTATTGACTACTATATTAAAGCTTTAAGTCTAAATCCTCTAGATAGCGATGCTCAATATAATCTTAATTATGCTTGGAAAATGATGCAACAATCGAAAAAAAATAATAATAAGGAGAAAAACGATCAGAATAAAAACGATCAAAATCAATCTGATAATGATAAACAAAACCAGCAAGATGAGCAAAACAAACAAAACCAACAACAGGATAATAATGAAAATAAGCAGCAAAATCAAGATAATAAGCAAAATCAAAAAACAATGAGTAAAGAAGAAATAGAAAGACTGCTAAAAGCTATGCAACAAAAAGAATTACAAACTCAACAACAGCTTCGTGATACTTTAAATTATAATAAATCAAAAATCTCAATAGAAAAAGATTGGTAATGATGAAAAGAATATGTTTTTTATTTTATTTTTTATTAATTTTCACTAGCTCATTTGCTCAAACTTTTACTGCAAGTACAGATTTTTCTTCAGTACCTATTAATCAATCTTTTGATGTTGTTTATGAACTTAAAGGAGCTAATTCTACTAGATTTGTCAGACCAGATTTTGAACCTTTCAGGGTAATTGGTCAACAAAGCTATACAGGTGGAGGAATGACTGTGATTATCAACAATAAGGTTATTAATGATGGGAGCAATTCTCAAAAATGGATTTTTACTCTTCTCCCTACTAAGGAAGGCACTTTTACTATACCTCCAGCTAAAGTTTTAGTAGATAATAAATGGTTAGAAAGCAATAGTTTATCAATTAAAGTTACTCAAGCTGGTTCTCCATCTAGCAATAAATCTCAAGCATCCAAATCTAATAATCAATCAAATACATCAAAAAATATTTCGCAATTAGATAATGATGAAATTTTCCTTAAAGCGGAAGTTAATAAATCTAATGTCTATTTAGGTGAACCCGTTATCCTTAATTATTACATTTACACTCGTGTTGATGTTCGCCAATATGGTATTAATAAAACTCCATCTTTTAAAGGTTTCTGGAGCGAAAATCTTCTTGATAATAATACAAATGCCAAAACTACAGAAAAAACTATTAATGGCAAACGTTATGTTGTCGCTAATATTCGTAGCATCGCTCTTTATCCACAAGAAACAGGTACCTTAAAAGTAGATCCATTAGAAGTAGAAGCTATTATTGTTAGGCCAGTTGCCCGTAGAGATCCTTTTGACGTTTTTGATGATTTTTTTAATGATCCTTTTAATTTTGACCCCTTTAGCATGTTCAGTCCTTCTCTAATTACTCAACCAGAAAAAATTACTCTCAAAAGTAATCCTATTCAAATTCATGTTAATCCTTTACCTGATGGCGCTCCTGCTAGCTTTTCTAATGCTGTTGGCAATTTTACTGTCAGTGCTTCTTTAGAAAATGATAGATGTTTTCTCGGTGAAAATATTGTTTACAATTTATTGATTTCCGGTAAAGGTAATCTACCTTTGATTAATCCTCCACAACTTCAATTGCCTGATAATTTTCAAGTTTTTGATCCAGAAATTAAAGATGCTTTTACTAAATCCAATAGTGGTATCTCTGGTACTCGTACTTTTAAATATATTATTAATCCACTCAATGCAGGTAGCTACACTATTCCACCAATCGAATTTTCATTTTTTTCTGTAACTGATGGTAAATTCATTACTGTTAAAACTCTAGAATTTAATATCCAGGTTTTCGATCCTGGTAATGCTAATAAAAATTCTCAAGTTGCTATTACTAATCTAAAAGATGATATTCAGTATATTACTCCAATTCTATCTCTTAGCATTTTTGATAAATTGATTTTTAACAAATTATTCGCAATTTTATTGTTTATTATTCCTCTACTATTAATTATTTTGGTTTCTATTTTTTATAGAAAACGCTTGAAAATCCTTGCAGACTTTACTTTGCAAAAACAAAAAAAAGCAGATAGAGAGGCTCGTAAACGACTTAAGTATGCTTATAAATTTATGAAAGAAAATAACTCTAAACAGTTTTTTGAGCAATTACTTTCTGCTCTTTGGCAATTTATTTCTGATAAATATGTAATTCCTTTATCAAAATTAAATATTGATTCTGCTAAAGAAATTATGAAAGAACATAATGTAGACGAAAGCATCATCGATGAATTACTTGCTTTCATTAAAGAATGCCAAATGTATGCATATGCTCCTACGAATTCTAGTGTAGACCTAAGTTATTTTTATAAACGTGCTTTTGAATTTATTAGAAAAAAGATTTAATATTATGAAAAAAATAATTCTTACTATATTATTGATTTTTTTTTGTGGTGTGATAAGTTCTTTTGCTAATAAAGAAACTAAAGCTTTATTATTAAAAGCTGATAGTGCTTATAAAGCTCAAGATTTTAAAACTGCTTATCAATTATGGGAATCTTTAATTAATAAAGGATATATTACTGACGATTTATACTATAATATGGGTAATGCCTCTTATAGAATGGGTGATATATCTACTGCTATTTGGTTTTATAAAAAAGCTATTTTATTATCTAAATATAACAATAATGCTAAAGATAATCTAAATTTGTTAGTAAATAAAGGATATGCTAAGCTTTTGCCACAACCTATGGGTTTTACTGCTTTTGCAAATAATATTCTGACAGCTATTCCTTATAATATTTTATTTTGGGTTACATGGTCTGTCTTTGTTCTTTTGAGTTTATTCATTTTTTTATTTGCTTTCAAAAAAAATTCTAATCGTGCTCATTTATTCTGGCTAATTGTTTTTTCTGCTATTTTTTTCATTTATTTTTTTAGCAGTTTTATTTATCAAAATATAAATATTAATAATTCTAAAAATGCCATTGTTGCTACTCAATCTACTAATTTGTATAGTAGCCCTGATTCTTTATCTATTGCAATAGCTATTATTAATGAAGGTACTGAGGTTAAATGCATTGAGTCTATTGGTAATTGGCAAAAAATACTTACTCCAAATCAAAAAACAGGTTGGATTCAGAATAATAATTTATTATTTCTTAAATTTCATTTACCGCAAAGTCAGTAATAATGAAAAATTTTAATTTATTTAAGATGTAAATAATAAATTATTATAAAAAAATATTAAAAAAATTTGGTAGGATAAAAAAAAGTTAATACTTTTGCACTCTCAAAAAAGGGGAAAAGGTAGAGTGAGATGATGGAGGCTATAATGGCAGCCATGTGCAAGAAAGAGGGGGGATAATAAAAAGAGGTAGGTAAAAGAGTAAGTAGAGCAAAAAAAACAGGATTGAGGAAAAATTTTTTAAAAGAATTGAAAA
>Ga0209608_1000598_pt1 | contig 34754 bp, 32 predicted proteins | sample AD_UKC130_MetaG_FD_184428 | JGI IMG/M metagenome (GOLD analysis project Ga0209608, IMG submission 184428) | Active sludge microbial communities of municipal wastewater-treating anaerobic digesters from Canada - AD_UKC130_MetaG (SPAdes) (version 2) | ecosystem: Engineered > Bioreactor > Anaerobic... | reverse complement strand
AACGCTTTTAAATACTGTGGACCCCTCGCAGAACCATTCAGGAGTGACGAAAAAGGTGATAGAAACACTCAAGGGGTGACGGCAAAAAGAAGGGAGTTCATAAAGGGGAAACATTTATTCAAGAATGACGAATTTGAGGGGGTGGCGAATGCAAAAGGGAGTTATAGGGAAGGTTTTCCCCTTATTGCCGGGTTTATAAGGGTTATGGTTGTGTTATAATTTAGGGGTGTATTCAGGAGGAAAATAATGGGCTGGATTAAAGATTTTTGGGCTGATAGAGCTCAAGCTAAGCAAATTCGAGAGTTGAAAGATAAATATGTGGAGGCGGTTAACGCTCAGGAGAAAGAGGTTTCCCGTCTCTCGGATGCAGAATTACGGCACAAAACTGAAGAATTCCAAAGAAGAATTCAGGAAGGAAGCAGCTTAGATGATTTATTGGTGGAGGCTTTTGCCGTAGTTCGAGAGGTAGCAAAGAGAACAACCGGTATGCGTCCTTTTGATGTACAAATCATGGGAGGCGTGGTGCTTCATCAGGGAAAAATTGCTGAGATGGCTACCGGCGAAGGGAAAACCCTGGTAGCTACCATGCCTGCTTATCTCAATGCTTTAGAAGGAAAAGGAGTGCATATCGTTACTGTTAATGATTATCTGGCCAAAAGAGATCGTTACTGGATGGGGCCTGTTTTTGAGTTTTTGGGGTTATCGGTGGGTTTGATTCAGCATGACTCCTCTCCTGCGGAGCGTAAAAAGGCTTATCTCTGTGATATCACCTACGGGACTAATACCGAGTTTGGTTTTGATTACCTGCGAGATAATATGGTTATCCGCTTCGAAGATGTAGTGCAAAGAGAGTTAAATTACGCTATTGTTGATGAAGTGGATAGTATTTTGATTGATGAGGCGCGTACTCCTTTAATCATTTCTGGGCCAGCAGAGGAAGACACAGAAATTTATTACAAAGTGAATAAAGTGGTGAGGAGGCTATCCTATCCTGAGGACTTCGATTATGAAGAGAAGACCCGTTCCATATGGTTGACGGAAAAAGGAGTCACCAAAGTGGAAAACTTGCTTCATATCGATAATCTTTATGAGGAAACCGGGAAAGGTTCTTTAGAACACCTGGTGAGGCAAGCTTTACGGGCTCATCATCTTTATAAAAAAGACGTCGATTATGTAGTGAAAGATGGAGAAGTAATCATTGTAGATGAGTTCACTGGTCGGCTCATGCATGGACGCCGCTATAGCGATGGTCTTCATCAAGCTATAGAAGCCAAAGAAGGCCTAAAAGTGGCTAATGAAAATCAGACTTTAGCTTCCATTACTTATCAGAATTATTTTCGAATGTATAACAAAACCAGCGGGATGACGGGAACAGCTAAAACTGAAGAAAGTGAGTTTATTTATACTTATGGTATGCCGGTAGTGGTAATTCCTCCTAATCGACCTCTCCATCGAACCAATCACCCTGATGTTATTTACCGCAGGGAAGAGGAGAAGTTTACTGCAGTAGTCGAAGAAATTGAAAAACAGAATAAAGCAGGGAGACCGGTTTTAGTGGGGACGGTTTCCATTGAAAAGTCAGAAAGGCTGAGTAATCTTCTTCACCAGCGGAAAATTCCCCACCAGGTGCTTAATGCTAAACATCATGAAAAAGAAGCGGAAATTGTTGCTCAGGCCGGGAAAAAAGGAGCGGTTACTATTTCTACTAATATGGCTGGACGAGGAACAGATATTCTTCTGGGAGGTAACCCTGATTTTCTGGCTCGAGAAGAAATGAGAAGCAAGGGGTTTAAAGAAGAAATAATTCTCGAGGCCGCAGAAGGCTTACCTACTGACTTACCAGAGGTAAAAGAAGCTCGAGAGGTTTACCGAGAGCTTCTTTCCCGGTTTAAAGAAATAACCGACCGAGAAGGGGAAGAAGTTAAAGCTGCTGGTGGTTTGCATGTTATTGGTACAGAGCGACACGAAAGCAGGAGAATTGACAATCAATTACGAGGACGGGCAGGAAGGCAGGGTGACCCTGGCTCATCGCAATTTTTCCTCTCTTTAGAAGATGACCTGTTGCGCCTTTTTGGTTCAGATAAAATATCTCAACTCATGGAAAAATTGGGAATGGAGGAGGGAGTTCCTCTGGAGCATTCTTTGGTTACCCGAGCTATAGAATCGGCTCAAAAAAGAGTAGAAGGGCATTATTTCCAGATTAGAAAGACTCTCCTTCAGTATGATGATGTGATGAATAAACAAAGAGGGGTAATTTATGAGCAAAGAAGAATGGTGCTTCGAGAAGAAAATCTTCGTCCTCACATTCTGGGAATGATGGAAGAAGTGGTTAAAGATATAGTTTCTGCTTATGCTCCAGAAAAAGTTTATCCTGAAGAATGGGATTGGGAAGGGCTGAGTCAGCGCTTGTTTTCCGTTTTAGGATGGGAGTGGAAAGTAGACGAAGAAAAAAAACTCAGCTATTATCCTTCTCTTTTGCAAGAGGATATTTTGCAGTCTTTACGAGAAATTTATGAAAGCAAAGTACAGGAAATAGGAGAACCTCTGTTCCGGGAGTTAGAAAGATATGTGCTCTTGCGGGTGGTGGATAGTTACTGGAAAGATCATCTGCGTAATATGGACCATCTCCGGGAAGGGATTGGATTACGAGCGATAGGGCAAAGAGACCCCTTTGTCGAGTATCAGCTGGAAGCTTTTGATATGTTCCAGGATATGATAGCTCATATTCGGGAAGATACCATTCGCTATATTTTACATCTACGAGTGGTTACCGAAGCTAAAAAGCCCTCATCCAGGGCTTCCTCACCTAAACCTCCTCGGGAAAAAGTGGCGACAGCACGGAGTAAAAATAAGGTGGGAAGAAATGACCCCTGTCCTTGCGGAAGTGGTTTAAAATATAAATATTGCTGTGGGAAAAATGAATGAAAGGAGAAGAGAAAAGATGCCTGATGTAATAGAAGAATTAGAAGAAGTTAAAGGTAAACTGGAAGAAATAGGGGGCTATCTTTGACCAGTTAAATTTAGAAGAGAAAATAAGGGAAATAGAAAAGAAAATGTCCCGGGAGGGTTTCTGGGATAATAGAGGTGGAGAAAACCAGATTCTGGGAGAATACAAATCTTATCGCCAGATCTGGGAGCAATATCAGAATTTACAAGAGCGATGGAGAGAAGCACAAGAATTCAGTTCCCTGATTAGCGAAACGGACTCAGAATTTTCCGAGCTGAAAAAGGAAATTAAAAGCTTAACCCAGGAAGCAGAGGACTTAAAGATCCGGCTTCTTTTTTCTGAGACAGAAGATAGTCATAATGCCATAGTTACCATCCATTCCGGAGCAGGAGGAGTGGAGTCTCAAGATTGGGTGGAAATGCTTTTTCGCCTTTATCTCCGTTTTTGTGAGAGAAAAGGTTTTGAAGTTCGAGTGACCGATATTTTAGAAGGGGAAGAAGCGGGCTTAAAATATGTGACTTTCCTGGTGCAGGGAGATTATGCCTATGGTTATCTCAAATCAGAAAGGGGAGTGCATCGCCTTATTCGTATTTCTCCTTTTGATGCCAATCGTCGTCGCCATACCACCTTTGCTTTAGTAGAAGTGACTCCTGAGATGGGGGACGATATTAAAGTGGAAATTGAACCTCAAGATTTAAAAATAGAGACTTTTCGGGCAGGAGGTCACGGTGGCCAGCATGTGAATGTAACTGATTCAGCAGTTCGTATTATTCACATACCTACTGGCATAGTGGTGCAGTGCCAGAATGAGCGCTCTCAACATCAGAATAAAGCTCTGGCTATGAGGATATTAAAGTCTCGACTTTATGAATATTATCAAGAGGAACAGAAGAAAAAGATTATGGAGATGAAAGGAGAACGTAAAGACATTGCCTGGGGCAATCAGATTCGCACCTATGTTTTCCATCCTTATAGTTTGGTGAAAGATCATCGTACCGGTCACGAAACAGGCAACGTTGAGCGAGTGATGAACGGAGAAATTGATGATTTTGTAGAAGCTTTTTTAGAGAAGAGTCAAATTTCTTCCGAAAAGGAGTAGGATTCATGAAAGTTTATGCTTTGATTGGGCCAAGTGGAACGGGTAAGAGTTATCATGTTCCTCATTTAGCCCAGAAATACAAAATTGATTGTATAATTGATGACGGACTTCTTATTTCGGGGGGGAGAATTATCGCTGGTCGCTCGGCAAAAGCGGAGATTAATAAAATTAGGGCAACTAAAATAGCTCTTTTCTATTTTTCTCCAGATCGGGAAGCGGTTAAGGAAGCTCTGAGGAAGCTTGCTCCTCAAAATATAATGATATTGGGAGTCTCTCTTCGTATGGTAGAGAAAATCTGTGAGCATCTGGAGCTGCCTCTTCCTGAGGAAGTTATAGAGATTGAGAAGATAGTTTCTCCTCAGGAGATAGAGCTGGCGCTATCGGCACGGGAGAACGAAGGTAAACATACTATTCCTGTGCCTCTTGTGGAGTTGAAGAGGAACTTGTGGAGCAGCTTGATGGATACTGTGCCGGTTGCTATCTGGAGGTGGTTTTATTCTTCAAGAGAGAAAACAGTGGTACGACCTCCTTTTAGTTATCTGGGTAAATTAGTGATTTCCGAGAAAGCCCTTCTTTCTCTTCTTGATTTTCTTCTTTCTCGTTTTCCCTGGATAGAAGAAGTAAAAGGGCTGTCTATTCACTACTCCGAAAGAGGAGTAGAGGTAGTGGTTAATTGTATCATCAATCCTGATTTCTCTCTTTCTCAAGTGGGGCATTTAACCCAGAAGAGATTGAAGGAAGGATTAGAATATCTGACCGGGGTGGATGTGAGAGCTGTGAATGTCAATGTAGAAGGAATAGCAGATAGAGAGGAACAGCTGGTTTATGTCTAAGAAAACTTTATTAGAGTTAGTGGAAGAGTTGGAAAAAGAGAAAGCTCTCCTTCTTCGGGGAGGAGGAGAAAAAGCCCTGAAAAAGCAACATGAGGCAGGGAAACTCACCGCTCGGGAGAGGATAGAGTTGTTGGTGGATGAGGGAAGTTTTGAAGAAATCGATCTTTTTATAGAGCATCGGGCCGATCGGTTTGGTATGGCAGAAAGAAAGCTTCCCGCTGATGGAGTGGTAACTGGTTTTGGAACAATAGAAGGAAGGGTAGTGTTTGTCTATTCTCAAGATTTCACTGTGATGGGTGGGTCTTTAGGAGAGATGCACGCCCGGAAAATTACCAAAATTATGGATATGGCGCTCAAAGTGGGTGCGCCTATTATAGGCATAAATGATTCAGGAGGTGCTCGTATCCAGGAAGGCATAGATTCTCTTTCTGGTTATGGACAGATTTTTTTTCGCAACACCCAGGCTTCTGGTGTTATCCCTCAGATTGCTCTTATTTTAGGGCCCTGTGCTGGAGGGGCGGTTTATTCTCCAGCGCTCATGGATTTCATCTTTATGGTAGAGGGAGAGAGCAAAATGTTCGTTACCGGACCTCAGGTGGTAAAAGCAGCCACTGGCGAAGAGATTTCGGCTGAAGATTTAGGAGGAGCAACAACACATGCCACAAAAAGTGGAGTAGCTCATTTTGTGGCTTCTACTGAAGAAGAGTGCTTTTTAAAGGTACGTACTCTCTTGAGTTACCTTCCTTCCAACAATGTAGAAGATCCTCCGGTAGGGGATTCTTCCGACCCCTGGAACAGACATAATACCCCTCTTTTGGAGATAGTCTCTCCTCATCCCAATAAACCCTATGATATGAAAGAAGTAGTGGAAGAGTTAGTGGATAGAGGCAGTTTCTTAGAGGTGCAAAAAGACTTCGCTCGTAATATAATAGTGGGGTTCTCCCGGATAGGAGGGCAAGTAGTGGGGGTGGTGGCTAATCAACCTTATCATTTAGCAGGGTGTCTGGATATTAACGCTGCGGATAAAGCTTCCCGGTTTATCCGTTTTTGCGATTGTTTTAACATTCCTCTTCTAACTTTAGTTGATGTTCCTGGTTTTTTACCGGGTAGCAATCAGGAGCTGGGGGGGATTATTCGCCATGGGGCTAAAATGCTCTATGCTTATTCAGAAGCCACTGTTCCTAAAATAACGGTTATTTTACGGAAAGCTTACGGAGGAGCTTATTTAGCTATGTGTAGTAGAGACCTGGGCGCCGATTTAGTTTTAGCCTGGCCTACTGCTGAAATTGCTGTCATGGGTGCAGAGGGGGCAGTAGACATCATTTTTCGTCAGGAAATAGAAAAAGCGCTGGATTCTGAAGTAGAGAGGGAAAAACTACTGGAACAATATCGTCAGGAGTTTTATAATCCTTATCAGGCGGCAAGAAGGGGCTACGTGGATGAAGTCATTGATCCTCGAGAAACTCGGATTAAAGTAGCCAAGGCTCTCGAAGTTTTCTGGTCTAAACGAGAAGAAGGGAAGGGAAAGAAACATGGTAATTTCCCAGTATGATTTGGGTGTGAAATTAAAACCCCAAGTGGTGGCGGCTATCGCTGCTGCTCTTTTTGAAATTCTGGAAGAAGAAAAACCTTCTTTGCCCTATGTACCGAAGAAAAACAAAAAGTGGAAAGAACTGGGTAAGCATGAGCGTTGCTGGATGCTTCGCTTGGGGAGGTAAGCGATGAGGAGATTTTTAGTAAGAGTGAATGGAGAAGAATATGAAGTTGAGGTAGCGGAAGTAAGAGAAGAAGGAGAGAGCCACTGGAATATAAGAGATATAAAAAAAGTGGTTCCTTCCCCTTCTCCTCTCCAGGTTACCACCACTCTTCGGGCTCCTATGCCCGGAAGAGTTTTGGCCATTAATGTAGCAAAAGGAGAAAAAGTGGAAGCAGGACAGGTGGTAATTATTCTGGAAGCTATGAAGATGGAAAATGAGATTGCTGCAGAGCGAGAGGGAATAGTAAAAGAGGTCTATGTGGAAGAAAATGACACCGTAGATAGCGGAGACCCTCTTTTAGAAATTGAGGAGGGAAGATGAGGAAGAATATTTTTTTACTGGTGGGATTTTTAATCATCTTCTTTTTCTCTCTTCCTATTCTTTCTGAGAGATGGGAGCGGGAATCTCAATCCAGAGTGGTAGAGCTGGTGGTGGACTGGAATGATTTAGAATGGGTGGGGAAGACAGAGGGAGTAGATCCTCTACTTCTTGCTGAAGAACTGAAAAAGGAAGGATTTAATAGTTTAGGAATTAGTGAACTTACCTGGAGGCAATTAGTCAGTCAGGGAAGGGCAGTTCCAGTAGCTCCCTCTCCTTTTTCTTCTCCTATCTTGCGTTATTTTCAGATTTCTGATCCTCTTTTGCGAGAAGCAGTGAAAACCCATCTTCTTCTTTTAGGGAAAGAGGTGGAAGAAAAAGGAGAGATATTGGGGGTAAATATCCTCTATGAAGAAGAAGATAAAATAGGAGTGGGCTGGGATTATAGAATTTTACAGGCTTTACAAGAACAGGGGTTTCGCCTTATACTCCGTCCTTATAATCGTTATAATATCCCTCCCTCGGTTTTAGAAAGTTTGCTGGAAGAAAAAGCCTGGGAAATGACGGAAGGGATTATTTTTTCTGGAGATAGCGTTCTAGGAGCACCTCGCACGGATTCACTGCGTTTTCTCTCTTCTTTTCTGGAAGAAAAGGGGCTGTTCTGGGGATATCTTGAGTTTGTGGGACAAAAAGGAGAAACCACCCTTGCTTCTCTCGCCCCTCATTTTACTCTTCGGGCTCACAGTATCCCTCCTGAGGAGCTGAAGGGCTATACCCCGGGAGAAGCCCGGGACCGGTTTTTACGGGCGGTAAAGGAAAGGTCAGTTCCCATCCTTTATCTCCGTCTTTTTACCGATCCTCCTGCTTTTGAAAGCTGGGAGAAAAACTTATCTTACTTACTCTCAGTTAAAAAGGAGCTGGTTGATAATGGGTATACTCCAGGAGAGGTGAGCGTTCCTTCTACTTCTTTTTCTCCTCCCCTTTATTCTTTACTTTTCTTTTCTCTGGCCCTATCTTTTTTTGCTTTTTATCTCTGGGGTTCCTTTTTCCGTCCTTCTTTCTGGATCATTCCCCTGTGTTTTATTCCTCTTGCAGGATTAATTTTCTATAACCCTCTGTGGGGGATGAGGGTTTTGGGACTTCTTGCTGGTATTGTTTACCCTACTTCAGGAGTAATTATTTTGATTGACGCTATTTCTTCAGGAAAGGGGAAGCTCCAGAGCCTGGGATGGGCATTTATGACTCTATTTTCCGGGGCTCTAACTGTATCTATGGGTCTTTACCACTGGTTGTTCCTTTTGCGAATTTACCAGTACTGGGGAGTAAAAGTTTCTCTTATTGCACCTCCTCTTCTTGTCCTCTTTTATCTTTTTAAAAAGAGCTACTGGGGGGTGAGCATTCAACAGGTTTTACTGGAGGACTTAAAGAGATTTGAGTTATTAATAGTAGCTTTTTTAGGAATAGCGGCACTACTTTACCTTACTCGCTCGGGTAACTTTCCCCTCTTGCCCGCCGGTGGTTTAGAGACCAGGATTCGCTCTCTTTTAGAGCGTCTTTTGTTTATGCGTCCCCGCACTAAAGAATTTTTGATTGGTTACCCGGCCCTCTGGCTTTTATTTTACTGGGATAAAGACAAAGTTCGCCCCGCCTACAGCTTAATTCTGTGGTTGGGAGTGTCGGTGGGATTTGCCACTTTTTTCAATTCTTTTTGTCATATTCATACCCCTTTTCTTTATATCCTTTTACGATTTCTCAATGCCTTGGTGCTGAGTCTTCCTGTAGCAGTAATCTATATTGTAGTGATAAAATTGGCTCTCTTTCTGTGGCAGAGAATAGGGAGATGGGGAGAGAGAGGTCATTCAGCAGAAAATTAAACTCTTTATCTTAGGGTATTATGGTTTTGGAAACTGGGGAGATGAACTCAGTCTCCGGGCAGTTCTGGGAGATTTAGAAAGAATTAGAGAAGAGCTAAATCTCCCTTTTTTTTATCAGGTTTTGTACCGAGAGAGCGATTTTTTACTTCCTCTTCCTGAGAATGCGTTTCCTCTGGAGAGAGACAGTTTTTTTTCTGTTCTTCAAGCAATCAAAAGTAGTGATTATATCCTGGTAGGAGGAGGGAGCCTCCTGCAGGATGTTACCAGTTTTCGTTCTCTTCTTTATTATTTTTCCCTTTTGCGCTGGGCACAGTTGTGGAATAAAAAAGTTATTTTTTACCGGGTGGGCTTAGGCCCTCTTATCCGAAGAGAAAGTCGTTTTTTGGTCTCTCGCCTTCTAAGAAAAAGCTCTCTTTCCATTTTTCGTGATGAGGAAAGCTTAAATCTCGCTTTAGATTTAGGAGCTCCTTCTTCTTTTTTGGGAGCCGATCCCCTTTTTTCCTGGGGGGGAAAAGAAAAAAAGGAAGAAGGAGAAAAAGTAGCCTTGTTTGTTCGCTCTTTCCCGGAAGAAAACAGGGAAGCTTTATATCGGGCTTTTTTACGATTCAGCAAGGTAGAGGAAAAAAGATTGGAGATAGTGGCTTTTCACCCGGAAAAGGATAGGGAGATAGCTAAAGATATAGCTCAATACTTGAGATGTCCTTGTGTTATTCTTTCTCAATTTTCTCAGATAATCCCTTATTTTGAAAAGTTAAAAGCAGTTTTTACTCTCCGCTTGCATCCGGCAATTCTGGCTACTTTGTTGGATATTCCCTGGTTTGCCCTGGACTTAGACCCTAAAATCCGGGCTTTTTCTCGGTGGTGGGGGGAGGAAAATCTTCTTTCCTTTTCTGACCTGGAAGAAAATAGGCTGGAAGAGGTTTATCAGAGAAGGGATATTTTAAGGGAAAGAGGAAAAGAGGTAAAAAGGGAACTGAAGCAAAAATCAGAGGATAGTGTGAAAATACTGGGAGAATTTTTGAAAAATGCTGAGAAAGTGAGATGAAAATCACTACTCGAGAACTTTTCGGTCTTTCTTTTTATGATTGTTCTTTGCCGGAGCTTTTAGAAGTGTTAGAAGATAAGATAGAGAAAAAGGAAAAAACGCATGTAATAACCGCCAATCCGGAAATTTTGGCCCGGGGATTTCAGGAGGAAGAGTTGAATAAGGTGCTAAAAGAAGCAGAAATTGTGGTAGCTGATGGTATAGGAGTGGTGATGGCTTCCCGTTTTCTGGGAGAGGCGATAAGCCACCGTTTGCCCGGAGTAGAGATAGGAGAAGCTCTTATGATGCAAGCGGAGGAGAAAGAGTGGCGATTTTATTTCCTGGGGGGAAGAGAAGAGGTGGTAGAAGAGGCAGTAAAAGAGCTGAAAGAAAAATATCCTCATCTTGAGATTGGCGGTTTTCATCATGGTTATTTTGGAGATAATGATGAAGAAGTTATAAAAGATATCAATCGGGCCAGCCCTGATATCCTATTTGTGGGTCTGGGATCCCCTCGTCAGGAATACTGGATCAGGGAAAATCGAGAGAGGATAAATGCTCTGGTGATGATGGGAGTGGGAGGAAGTTTTGATGTGTGGAGCGGGACTAAAAAGAGAGCCCCTCGATGGATAAGGAAATTGAATCTGGAGTGGGCATATCGCATCATTTGTGAACCACAACGTCTGCAAAGAGTTGTTCCCGCTTTCTTTAATTTTGCTCGATTAGTATGGAAAGAGAAGAGAGACCCGACGGTATAGTATAATATCGAACAAGAGGAAGTAAGATGGGATTTTTGGAATTTAAAAAAGTCTATAAAGTTTACCCTGCGGGGGTAAAAGCTTTAGATAATGTAAATCTTTCCATAGAGAAGGGAGAGTTTGTTTTTCTCTGGGGAGCCACGGGAGCGGGAAAAACTACCTTGATGAAACTTATCACCAGGGAAGAGCTACCAACTTCGGGAGAGGTATGGCTGGAAAGATGTAAAATAAGCTCTCTGGAGGATCGTTATCTACCTATTTTGCGTCGCAATTTAGGAGTTGTTTTTCAGGATTTGAAATTGGTGCCTCACTGGACGGTTTTTGAAAATCTTATTTCTCCGCTTCTGGTTCTGGGAGTGAAAAAGAGAGATGCCCATCGCCTGGCGGAAGGAATTCTGGATTTAGTGCACCTACAAGATAAAAAACATCATAAAACAGAATGGCTTTCCGGCGGGGAAAAACAGAAGTTATGTCTGGGTAGAGCTTTAATTCATCGTCCTCATTTAGTTCTGGCTGATGAGCCCACGGGAAACCTGGATGGTGCGACTGCTTTAGGTTTGGTGGGAACCTTGTTTGAATTTTCTGAGAGGTCAGGAGCAACAGTGATTATAGCCACTCACAGCGAAAAACTGGTAAATCGATTCCCGGGTCGTTTAGTTGTGTTAGATAAAGGTAAGATAATCCAGTCTTAAGGAGAATGAGTTTTGCCTAAAAGCAAAGAAGCCTTTCATCATCGGGGAACTTCTTATATAGTGATGGGATTCTTGAGTATTTTTATCACTCAACTGCTTTTAAACCTTTTCATTTTTGGTTATTTAGAATTGGAGCAGATGGGAGGAGTGTGGCAGAGTAGTTTTACCATCCGAGCTTTTTTCCCGGAAGAGGTATCTCCTGAGGTAGTAGAAGACGTAAAGGAGAGGGTCAAAGCCCTGCCTCTTGTAGGAGAGGTAAAGTTGGTTGATTCAGAGGAAGCCAAAAGTAGATTTTTGAGCTATTTTAACCTGCAAGAAGAGGATCTCGGTTTAGAAGAAAATCCTTTTCCTCCTTCTCTGGAAGTTCAAGCACAACGGGTAGAAGAATTGCCCTTTCTGGCTCAGGAGTTAGAAAAGATAGAAGAATTTGAAGAAGTTTTTTATGGGGGAGAAAATACCGATGCTCTTCTGCGCTTTTATCGCTTTTTCCTTACTGCTGGGGGGCTTTTACTTCTGGCTCTTTTTGTTTTTTCCCTTTTAGTGGTTACCACTGTTATCAGAGCTTCTATTCAAGCCCGAGAAACAGAAATTGAAGTCTGGAACCTCATGGGAGCCACTAAACGGTTTATTCGAGCACCTTTTATCTATCAGGGAGTGATGGAAGGTTTAAGTGGAGGAGTGACAGCTTTTGTAGTTAGCCTGGTTTTTTTCCACTTCTTGCTCGATTTTCTTAATACTTCTTTTCCTCTTTTTTTCTGGATAAACTGGGAAGAGCTGATTTTGCCATTGGGAGTGGTAAGTATTTTGATGAGCAGTTTTTTGGGGTTTCTGGGAGCACTTTTGGCTTGCAACTCGATAGAAGAGGAAAGTGCTAAAAAATGAGGAAGATTACTTTCTCGTTACTGATATTTCTTGTTTTACTTTTATTTTTCTTTAATCTCCCCGGAGGAGCTCAAGACTTAGAGAAAGAAATTTCCGAGCAGCAGGCAAAGTTGGAGAAGCTGAGAAGCGAGCAGTTGAAATTAGATCGGGAGTTAGATAAATTATTGAAGGATGAAAAAAATCTGGTTAAAGAGATAGCAAACTTAGATAAACAAATCGAAAATCTGGAGAAAAATGCTGCTCAGTCCCGGGCCAAAATTCTCCAGCTGGAAGCGGAGAGAGCAAAACTCCAGAAGGAAATTGAAGTTCTTTCCCAGAAAATAGAGGAAGACAAAGGAAAGGTGAAAGATATTTTAGTCCGGGCTTATAAATATAACGGGGGAGTTAGTTTCTGGGAGTTGCTCATGACCACCAGTCACCCTGCTCAGTGGGAAGAGCAGTGGTTTCTCCTCCGTAAATATTATAAATCTCAAGCCGATAATCTTGAACGTTATTTAGGAGAAAAGGAAACAAAGGAAAAAAAGGAGGAAGAATTAGCACAGATGATTCGTTTAGAGCTGGTATTAAAAGAGCAAGCACTTTTAGAAAACGAGAAACTGGCTAAGCTAAAAGACACTCGGGAGAAAATGCGGCAGAAAATTGCCTCAGATAAAAAACAATTTGAGAGGACTAAAAATGAGCTGGTTAAAGCCCAGAAGGAGATGGAGAGCTTGATTGCCAAACTGCAGGAGGATTTAAAAAAGAAAAGAGAAGGCCAACCCCCGATTTCTATAACTCCAGTAAAACAGGGGCGTCTTTTCTGGCCGGTGCAGGGCACAGTTGTTGAAGGTTTTGGAGAACGAAAAGACCCCCGTTACGGAATTTCCTTTTATAATCCGGGTATAGATATAGGAGCAGAGAAAGGTAGTCCGGTTTTTGCCGCTCACGATGGAGTAGTGATTTTGGCTCAAACTCTCCGGGGCTATGGGAAAACTATTCTTTTGGATCATGGAGATATAATAACTATGTATGCTCATCTCTCAGAGATAAAAGTAGAGGGAGGACAAAAAGTAAAAGGAGGAGAGGTTATTGGTGCAGTGGGTGATACCGGTCTTGTAGAAAGGCCTCTTCTTCACTTTGAGGTGAGGGTGGGAAGTAGTGCTCGGGAAGAAGACCCCCTCAAATGGCTGAGGTAGGAGGAGAAAAATGAGAGATAAAAGGATCTGGCTAATTGGCTGTTTGATCGCTTTATTGGCACTAATTGTGGCCTGGGAGAGCTGGGAAAATAAGGGAGCTTATGGTTTGGGAGGGACTATCGACCTGGAGGAGTGGCAGCCCTTTTTTGAAACCCTTCTTCTACTACAAGAGAGCTTTTATTCTGAAACGCCTCTTGAGGGAAGAGCTCTAATGGAAGAAGCTATTCGAGGGGTGTTAAGAGCAACTGGTGATCCTTATGCTCGCTACTTGAATGAGGAAGATTATAAGGTTGAAACTTCAGATAGAGTAGAGGGAGAATTTTCCGGTCTGGGTATAGTCATAGCTATTAAGGATGATAAGCTTACTGTTATTTCTCCTTTTCAAGGCTCTCCAGCAGAGAAAGCAGGAATTAAAGCTGGAGATGTGATTGTAGAAATAGATGGAGTGCCAGCTCTGGGTATGTCCTCAGATGAAGCGGTACGAAGGATGAGGGGAGAGCGAGGAACTTCGGTGACTTTAACTATCCAGAGGGAGGGAGAAGAAGAAAATATTGTGGTGGAAGTGGTGAGAGATATAATCAAAATTCAGAGCGTGGAATATGAAATGCTCTCCGGGAGTATTGGTCTTATTCGTATTTCTGAGTTTCATGGTCGAACTCAAGAAGAGTTAAAAAAAGCCTTGAGTAGTTTACAAGTTGCAGGGGTGGAAGGTTTAATTTTAGATTTACGCAATAACCCAGGTGGGCTTCTGCAGAGTGCGGTTTTAGCATCAGGTATGTTTGTTCCTCGAGGTAACCCTCTTTTGATTGTAGAGGATAGAGAGGGGAAAAGAGAAAGCATCACCAATTTTGTAGATCCGGTGTGGAAAGGGCCGATAGTTTTAGTGATAAATAAAGGGACAGCGAGTGGTGCAGAAATATTAGCTGGAGTTCTACGAGTTCATTTAGGTGCAGAATTAGTGGGAGAGACAACCTTTGGCAAGGGAGTAGTTCAGGAAATTTTTCCTCTTTCTCATGGAGGAGGAGTAATTTTTACCGTTTCTAAGTATCTCCTTCCCGATGGAACAGATTTGAATGGTAAGGGATTAGAACCGGACATTCTGGTAAGTGAGGAAGAAGAGCAAATTAAAAAAGCGGAGGAAGAGTTACGTAGATTAATCGATGAGAAAGCCCTGGTTTCGTAAACCCGCTCTGTGGGTTATCCTTTTTTTATTAATATGGAGTTTGTTTCTTCTGTGGGGGGAGTGGAAAAAAGGGGAAGAGGTGAGTAATCATTACCTAACCCTGGCCAGGCTCTATCCTCAAAATGAAGAGAGATATCTGGCTCTTTTTCTTCTGGAGGAAATAAAAAAAGATGCACCACTCGAGGTAGTTAAGACTCCGGAAGAAGGGGGAGGCTGGGAAGTTCAAGTTACTCTTACAAATCAGGAATCTCGAGAAGAGTTTTCCCGGAAGATGCTGGATTTATTCCAGCTGCTTTCCTCTTTTGGTTTTGTGGTAAAGCAGGAAAAAGAAGGAGGAAAAGACTTCTATTCTATTTTTCGGGGAGCAGAACCCTGGTTCTTTCTGGAGACGTTTATTCCTCGCCGGGCTCAGATAGCACTGGTAATTGATGATTTAGGTTACAATCTGGAAATGGCCGAACGTTTTTTAGACCTGCCAGTGAAGCTGAATGTTGCCATTTTTCCACACCTTCCTTTGGCTAAAAAAATTGCCTCTTTAGCTGAAGAAAAGGGGAAAGAAATCCTTATCCACTTTCCCATGGAGGCAGAAGATGACCGGGAGAATAGTGGAGAGGCCTTTTTGCTTCGGGTGGGAGAGAGAGAGGAGGAAGTTCGAGAGAAAGTAGAAGAGCTTTTGCGACTAATTCCCCAGGCTAAAGGGATAAACAACCACAAAGGTTCTCGGGCTACCTCTGACTATTTACTGATGAGCCATTTTATGGAGAGCTTGAAGGGGCGGGGAGTATATTTTCTGGACAGTTTAACTTCCTCTCATTCTCTGGCCTATCGCTTAGCTTCTCAAAAAGGAATCCCCTCTTTTTGCCGGGATGTATTTTTAGATGGAGAACTTTCTCTTTCTTACGTTATTACTCAGTTGCAGAAAACGGTAGAAATAGCGAAGAAAAATGGTCAGGCTATTGCCATTGGTCATCCCAATGAGGTGACTTATGAAGCTATTTACCAGTTTGTGAGCAATTTTTCCGAACCGGGAGTGGAAATCGTTTTTCTTTCGGAAATGGAGGAAAGAAATTGAATTTTATAGACGATGATAATTGTTTATTCTGTGGGAGCCAAAATCCTTATGGTTTCCACCTGGTATTTCGGCAAGAAGACGACTTTACTGTTACTGAAACTTCAGTTCCCTGGTATTATCAAGGATTTAAAGGGGTAGTGCATGGAGGGATAGTAGCGGCTCTTTTAGATGAAGCTATGTCTCATAGCTTAAAAAACGCAGGAATTGAGGCAGTAACCGGTACTTTAGAAACCAGGTACATAAAGCCTCTTTTAACTGAAAAGCCTCTTGTCGCTCGTGGTCGAGTAGTTAAAAAAAATGGAAGAATAATAGAGGTGCAAGGAGAAGTAATTCAGGAGGGAGAAGTGGTGGCTCGGGGGAAAGGAGCTTTTATTGTGCCCCGGGAAAGGAGTGAGAAAATTGGCTGAAGTGAGGACTCGATTTGCGCCCAGCCCTACCGGATTTTTACATCTGGGAGGAGCGAGGACTGCACTATTTAATTGGGCTTTTGCCCGAAAAGAAGGCGGAAAGTTTATTTTGAGGATTGAAGATACCGATGTAGCTCGTTCTACCGAAGAAGCGGTAGAAGTGATTTTAGATAGTTTGAGATGGTTAGGTTTGCACTGGGATGAAGGACCCTATTTTCAAAGCCAGCGTCTGGAAATTTATCGAAAATATGCTCTTTTGCTCTGGGAAAAAGGTTTGGCTTATGAGTGCTTCTGTACTCCGGAAGAGTTAAAAGAGAGAAGACAAGAAACTATGGCTCAGGGTGAGAGCTGGCGCTATGACCGCAAATGCTGGAACCTAAAAGAAGAAGAAAAGGAAAAACTTAAAAAGGAAGGGAGAAAGTCAATTTTACGCTTCTATATCCCTCCGGGAGAGACTACTTTCATAGATATGTTACGAGGAGAAGTCCACTTCCATAATGAAGAATTAGATGACTTTGTAATTATGAAATCCGATGGAATGCCCACCTATAATTTTGCTTGCGTGGTAGATGATGCCCTAATGAAAATTTCTCACATAATCCGGGGTGACGACCATATTTCCAACACTCCCCGGCAAGTTTTACTTTATCAAGCTTTTAACTTCCCCATTCCTCAATTTGCTCATATTCCCATGATTTTAGGCAAAGATAAAACTCGTTTGAGTAAAAGACACGGTTCACCTTCGGTTACCTATTATCGAGATCAGGGTTATCTTCCTGATGCTCTTTTCAATTATTTAGCTCGTTTAAGCTGGGCCAGTGGAGAAGAGGAAAAAGAAATATTCTCCAGGGAAGAGATAGTGGAGAGATTTTCTATAGAAAATGTTACCAAACACGCAGCGGTTTTTGATCTGGATAAGCTAAACTGGATGAATAGTGTCTATATTCGCCAGGCAGATAATAAGTATCTGTGTTCTATTTTAGAAGAAATTCTGGTGCGCAGGGGGAGAATAAAGCCAGAAGAAATCACCCCTTCTCATAGAGAATACTGGGAAAAAGTAATAGCCCTGATGAAAGAGAGAATTAAATATGTGGCTCAGCTTGAAGAAGAAGCCAGTTACTTCTTCACTGAAGAGATAGAGTTTGACCCCGTTGCTTTTGAGGAGGTTTTACGGCGAGAAGGAGTAGAAGAAATATTAAAAGAATGCGAGGAAGTGTTGTCTCGAATAGAGGATTTTCGAGCGCCAGTTCTCGAGGAAGCGGTGAGAGAAATGGCGAAAAAGCGAGGAGTGAAAGCGGCACAAATTATTCATCCTCTACGAGTAGCGGTATCGGGGAAAAAAGTGGGGCCAGGGCTTTTTGAGCTCCTTGAGGTATTGGGAAAAGAAAGAGTGATCGGGAGAATCCAGAGAGCCAGGCAACAGATTAAGGAAGGTTACCCTCTCCGGGATAGTGGTGATGAATGAGGTGGGAGAGCGAATTGAAATCACCCCTCAGTTTTCAGAAACTCTCGAGCTTTTAGAAAATACCTCACGTAGTGTTTTTATCACCGGAAAAGCGGGGACGGGTAAATCCACTCTTCTGCGGATTTTTCGTGATAATACTAAAAAGAAAGTAGTGGTTCTGGCTCCTACCGGGGTTGCTGCTTTGAATGTTAGAGGACAAACCATCCATTCTTTTTTCCGATTCAAACCGGATATAACTCAGGATAAAGTAAAAAAGATTACCAAAAATAAGGATAAAAATATCTATCAGGAAGTGGATACCATCGTTATTGATGAAATTTCTATGGTAAGAGCTGACCTCTTGGATTGTGTGGATAAATTTTTGCGTCTTAATAGCGGTAAGGCGAAAGAGCCTTTTGGTGGGAAACAGATGGTTTTTATTGGCGACCTTTATCAACTTCCCCCGGTGGTTAAAGCAAAAGAAAGGGAGATTTTTAAAACTTGGTATGATACGCCTTATTTTTTCTCGGCTCATGTTTTTCAAAATCTTCCTTTTGAGTTCATAGAGCTGGAAAAAATATTCCGCCAGAAAGATGAAATATTTATTGAGATTTTGAATGCCATTCGTAACGGAACCGCGACTGAAGAGCTTCTGGCCGTTCTTAACCAGAGATATAAGCCTGACTATGTACCCCCGGAAGGAGAATTTTATATCTATCTGACCACTCTCAATCGTTTAGCTAATGAGATAAATGAGGAGCAATTGGCCAGAATCCCCGGTTTAACTTATGACCTTACCGGAACGATAGAAGGAGATTTTGATGAGCGAGACCTTCCTACAGAGAAGACAATCTCTCTGAAAATAGGGGCGCAAGTTATGCTCCTGAACAATGACCCATATGGTCAGTGGGTAAACGGAAGTGTGGGAAAAGTGGTGGAAATTGAAAAGGATAAATCCGGGGAAGTGAAAACAGTGGTGGTAGAGTTGAGAGATGGGGAAGAGGTATATGTTGAGCCTTTTACCTGGGAGATATTTGAATATCAATATGATGAAAAATCAGCTTCGATTAAAACTCATACTTTAGGCTCCTTTACCCAGTTTCCTCTGCGTCTTGCCTGGGCTATTACCATTCACAAAAGCCAGGGTAAAACTTTTGACCGAATAATTTTAGACATATCCGGGGGTACTTTTTCACCTGGCCAGGTTTATGTAGCTTTGAGCCGGTGCACCACTCTGGAGGGGATTGTGCTCAAGCAGCCTCTTGAGAAAAGGCATATCTTTATGGATTGGAAAGTACCCCGTTTCCTGAGCGAATATCAATATCGAATTGCAGAAGAGAAAATGCCCCAGGAGGAAAAGATCCATCTTTTGCAGGAGGCTGTGGAGGAGAAAAAGAGTCTGGAGATTGTTTACCTCAAGGGAAACAATGAAAAATCGAGACGGGTAATTGACCCTCTTTATGTGGGAGAGCTGGACTATGAAGGGAAAAAATTCACCGGTCTTCAGGCTTATTGCCACAAAAGGAAAGAAATAAGAAACTTCCGGATAGACCGGATTCTAGATATCAGAAAACTATAAGCGATTGGAGTAAACTATTTCTTTGGCTACGACGATTTATTATCTGGGATTTATCATTGCTTTTCTATTCATCTTTTTTAGTCTGGATGACCTCTTCTGGGATGCTTGTTATTATTTTTCCCGGCGGAAAAGAGCCGGAAATCATCTGCAGATGAAAGATTTAGACACTGTTCCCCGGCGTTTATTGGCGGTTTTAATCCCGGCCTGGAATGAAGCAGAAGTTATCGGTCCTATGGTGGAGAATTTATTTTGTTCCATTAACTATCCTTCCTCGCTTTTTCATATTTTCATTGGTGTTTATCCCAATGACTCAGCCACTTTGAGGGAGGTGCAAATTCTCGAGGAGAGGTATCCTAATGTGCATGGGGTAGTGAACCCCCAGCCGGGACCAACCAGTAAAGCTCAAAATTTAAACCAGGTTTTGAAATTTATACTCCGTTTCGAAAATCAGAAACGCCTTCGTTTTGCTTGTTTTCTGATCCATGATGCTGAAGATATAATACACCCTACTTCTTTTAAGCTGGCCAATTATTTAACTTTTCAACATGAGGTGGTGCAGCTGCCAGTTTTCCCTCTTCAGCACTACCCTACCTGGCGTACTTTCTTTAAGTTTATTACTTCTTCAACTTATGCTGATGAATTTGCTGAAAACCACTATCGGGGGCTTTTAGCTCGAGAGGCAAGCGGGGCTTTTGTTCCCTCAGCAGGGACAGGGTTTATAATTTCTCACTCTGTGTTAGATAAAATGGGAAGTCAGGATATATTTGAAGAAGATAGTATAACTGAGGATTATAAACTATCCTTTCGCTTGGGCGAGCTGGGTATTCCCACCCGTTTTTTTCTGGAAGGCGTTGAGAGGGTGCTGGATAACGGGAAAGTGACCACAGAATATATAGCTACTCGAGAAATTTTCCCCAATACTCTTCGGGAGGCTGTCAAACAGAAGTCACGCTGGATTTATGGTATTTCTTTCCAGAGTTTTTCTTTTAGGGAAGTTATCAAGGATAAAAATTTTCCTCCCATTTTTAAATATAGCCTTTACCGGGATTGGAAGGCGAAATATGCGAATCTTTTATCTATTCCTGGATATGCAGTCTTTGCTTATTTTATTCTCTCCCTGTTTTACGTTTTACCTCCTGTTTACCCGGTGCGGTCTTTATCCTGGTGGTTGAGCGTGGTGCTCACTTTTTTAATGGTTGAGCGGCAAGTGATGCGGGGGATAGCCCTGAAGCAAGTTTATGGATGGCGCTCGGCAATAGCTGGTTGCCTGATTCCTCCTCTTTTGCCTCTGCGAGCGGTGTGGGGAAATATCATAAATTTTCTGGCTACTCTTTCTGCCTGGAGGATATGCTTCTTTGGTTTTCCCAAAAACCGTCCCCGGTGGCAGAAAACAAAGCATTCTTATCTTCCTCCCGAGGTTCTACTGCGCTACCAGCGGAAATTAGGAGATTTAGCATTGGAAAAGCAAATTGTAGCTCCATCAGTTTTAGCTGAACTTCTCAGGGAAGCGAAGGAAAAAGGAGAAAAAATAGGGGAAGTTTTAATCAGAGAAGGAGCTATTTCTCAAGAAGAACTGAACTCAATTTTGGCAGAGGTTCTGAAAAGTGGCTATATAGAGCTGGATAATCACTCGGTTAGAATAACAGAAATTGCTCCCGAGGGGCTCGAGAAGTTTAAAAAGTATTGTGTTATGCCAGTAGCGATAACCAAGCAGTCAGTAATTTTAGCTGCCGGAGCTCCTCTTCCTTTGGAAGCTCAACAGGAAATAAAAGAAAGTTTAGGAGGAAGGAATCTCTCTGTAGTTCTATCCAGTCCTTCTCTTATTGTTCAAGCACTTCAAAGCCTGGAAGAACCAGACTCTTTACCTCAATTTCCTCGGTTAGGAGAAAAGCTTCTAGATAGGGGATTAATAAATGAAGAACAATTGGTAGAAGCCCTGAGAGCCCAGAAGTTCTATCCCAAACCCTTGGGAGAAATATTGGTAGAAATGGGTTTAGTGAGGCCAGAAGACCTGGAGAACTGACTGTTTTTCTTGATTCAACCGAGGTAGAGAAAACGAAAAAGTTATCTACCCTATATTGCCATAAAAGAGCGGGGTTTTATAAACCCCGCTCTTTTTCATCGATCCATGCATTAAGTCCTGCTATAAAAGCATCAGGGTCTTTTACTTTTTTAATTTCAAGCAATTTGCCCAAACTTTGAGGGAAAGCACCGGCACAGCTAAATGGAGAGATCCCATTTTCCAGGAAATAAGCAAGAACGTCGTACTTTTGCATAATTTCCTCGACCGGGGTATCTTTAGTAATCATTACAATCACTACCTTTATTAGCTATTATGTATTCAGTAGAGTCCTGCTTTTTCTTCAGTGAGGCTGATAAAGATATTTTTCATTTGGGTATAATGTTCAAGAACGACCTTGTGGGTCTCGCGTCCGATTCCGGATTTTTTGTAACCGCCGAATGGGGCATGGGCGGGCAAATTATTATAATCATTCACCCATATTCTACCAGCTTCGATGCCTCTGGCTACGCGTAAGGCCCGGTTGATATCTTTAGTCCACACCGCACCAGCAAGACCATATTCGGTATCATTAGCCATCTTGATGACTTCATCTTCATCTTTGAAGCGGATGAAACAGACCACCGGCCCGAAGATTTCTTCTTGAGCTACTCTCATCTTGTTATCTACGTCTACTAAAATGGTGGGCTTCATGAAATAGCCTTTGTCGAGACCATGGTCGGTGATACGGTAACCACCGGTGGCTACTTTAGCTCCTTCTTTTTTACCTATCTCTATATAGGAGAGAATTTTTTTGAGCTGGGCTTCGTTGATTTGCGAGCCCATTTGAGTGTCTTTTTCCCATGGAAGACCTACTTTTACCTTTTCAAAAGCTGCCACGGCATCAGAGAGGAATTTATCATAGATTGAATCGTGGACAAACACCCGGGAGCCTGCACAACAGACCTGTCCCTGGTTAAATAAAATGCCTATCAACAGGCCTTCCATAGCTTTATCCCATGGTGCATCTTCAAAGTAAATATTAGCTGACTTGCCACCCAGCTCAAGTGTAGCAGGGATAAGCTTTTTGGCCGCTGCTTCAGCCACGGTGTAGCCGACTTCTGTGGAGCCTGTAAAAGCTAATTTACGGAAACCTTCATGTTCGAGCATGTAATTTCCGGTGGTGGAACCTCGGCCAGTGACGATGTTTACAACGCCGGGGGGCAAAACCTCACTCATGAGCTTGGCAAGCTCTAACGTGCTCAAAGATGTCTCAGAAGAAGGTTTGAGCACCACACAATCGCCGGCTGCTATAGCGGGAGCCAGCTTCCATGCGGCCATGAGAAGCGGGAAATTCCAGGGTACTATTTGACCTACGACACCTATTGGCTCTCTTAAAATGATACTCATAGTGTCTTTATCAATCATCACCGCTTCACCTTCTGCCGCTCGTATGGCTGATGCAAAATAACGAAAATGGTCTGAACTCAAGGGAACGTCTATAGTAGAAGTTTCACGTATTGGCTTACCATTGTCGAGAGTCTCTATCATGGCTAATTTTTCTGCATTCTCATCGATTAAGTCAGCTATTTTTAACAACATAGCTGCACGCTCCTGGGGGCTCGTGTCTTTCCAGGTTTCAAATGCCCTCCAGGCTGCATTTACTGCCATGTCAACATCTTCTTTCCCCGCCTCTACACAGGTGGCAAGCAATTCACCGTTAGCCGGGTTATATTCCTGGTATACTTTACCTTCTTTGCCATCAACCCACTTGCCATCAATAAAAAGCTTATAACTATTATCAATCAGCTTAGACATGTGAGAAAACCTCCTTTGTGTTTTTTAAAAAATGTCGGCTTTTCCCATGCATCACCGGAGGTTAATAACGCTGTGGCTAAATGCACATATAAGCACCCCCCTTCTTGGTTCCATAATATCCTTATTGATATGAAAAATCAAGCAAGGAACTATGCTCTGTGTCTTCGGGGGAAGGGACAGGCATCTTGCAATCTACTTTTCGCAGGGAAATTCAGGGAAGGGGGTAGCGCTTTAAAGAGGGAAAGGGATTTGATCTTCTTGCCAAGACAAAGGAAGTGAGGAAAGGTTTCTCCTTTCCTCACTCAGGAAGAAAAGGAAGGAAGGGAAAGCCCATCGAAACACTCTTTCATGCTTGGCTAGGCAATATGTTAAGATTGTGTATGCTGTCTTGAGAAAGAAACGAAATTTTTACCAACGGGGATTGATGTATAACCGAGGAGAGTTAAGGTGAGGATGTGGATATTTTGTTACACGAGTTCAGCTATTGCTTGAATCCTTGGTAATATTCACCAAAGTACAGACTTACGGGTCGCGCTGTACTTAAGATTTATCGCAATAAAGACCTTAAACCTTTGATAACATCAGGAAGTGGCTTGATTGCCGGAGGTTTTCATAATGGGAATTCAGGTAGATTAAAATAGCTGAAGAACCGGGATTGGAATCCATAATAAGGGCGGGAGGGAGACCGGAAAAAAAACGAGAAGATGATAAAAAAGGGGCAGGCCTCGTTTTTGGGACCTGCCTCTTTTATTATCAGGTCATCTCACCCTGTCGAGAACGGTCTTTGGTTCAATTCTCAATCTGTCAAAGAACCGTCCCCTGACAGCAGGTTTTGTTACTCACAGAGCTGAACATCCAGGTGAATAGCATAATAGTTAAAACAGGGAACTTCTACAGTAGGTGAATTACTTTTGTAGGTTTCAAACTTTCCAGCTGGTGGCCTTTCATCTGGAATCTCATCATACCCCTGTATTTTGACCGGTTCTGTGACAGACTTACCATCCTTATCAACATCCTGTAATTCCCAGCCATCAGTAAGGGTAATAGTAATAGTTGCCTTTCCATCACTACATCCAGAGACTGTGACATTACCTACGTTGATAGTCTGTCCAGCCCAGATGGTTTGGTTTGACCCCTTAGAAGGATCAAAGTAATACCACCACCCTTTGCCACCGCCGCCTTCTGTGTCCCCACCCCAGGCAGTTTCATAGCTGCAAGCAGGTGTTGGTTCTTCGCATTCAACAGTATAGGTGATGTAGGTCGCCCAGTTTCCTTGTTCGACAAAGCGATCTCCAGCACCCCAGGCAGTTTCGCTATAAGTAGTGCATTCCTGATAGTTTTGCAATGCAAGGATTGCGTTGAGATCATAACCATCCAGTGTACTTCCCTGTCCTGGATAGAGACGTGCAAAGTCATCTCTGACAGATGTATTCTGAACCTTGACAAATTTTGCCCAATCCAGTCCCACATCATCCAGATCAAAATCAGTTATCGTGTGATATGAACTCATTGGATTTTGGTTGTCTGCTTCTCCCAGGTATTTCCAATCTGTACCATTTTTGCTTACCCAAACATCAGCAGTTTCATCAGGATATGGAAGACCCCAGGTATCTTCAACTACCCGTAGATCATTACCAGTTCCGTTTTGAATTGGTTTATCAAATTCAACTATAATCCAGGCATCAACATCAGAATAACCAGAGCGATCTTCATTAAATCCCAAACTGAAGAAGTAGCTTTCATTATGCCCTTCTTCAAAAGCTAATACTGCGTTAGGATTGGAGCGTTCTGATCTGACAGATGTATAGTCATAACGTAATCCCTGCGCATAGTTAACAACCTTAAGTCCGCCATAAGGAGCTTCGGTTATTATTTCACATTCTGTCTTTTCGACCACCGCATGGGCAGCAATAATAATATCATCGTCACAGCTTACACCAGCAGGCAGAGGTACACATTCCTGGTAAGATTCTACACCATCCAAGTCATCATCACCGTAAGGGAATTGTCCCGGAATAGGATTGCCTTTTTTTGTCTGGGGAATATCACCTAGAGTAGCACCAACTGCTAAATGCGTTTCGTAAATGAGCCAACCCTCTGCAATGGCATCGTCGCTAAGCTGATATTTCACACACACATTTTCGTCATCATTCCAGACCTGTACTTCTCCGACCGGTATAGTCTGACCGGCATAGAGAGGAAATGTGTTTGGTGAACCCTCACCAAAACCCCGTGTAGGACCAGAAAAATCCTTCTCACCCGATGTTAAAGTGGTGCATCCCGACAAACCTAAAACCAGCAAAAAACTTAATACCACTACTAAAGACAGCGTGTAATTTAATCTTCTTTTATTCATGTCCGTTCCTCCTCTGGGAGATTCCTCCCCACCTTCATATTCTCTCATCACTAAAAAAAATTAAAATAGGAAAAGTAGCCAATCTTAATAGGAAAATAGTACTAATTTATAGGAGTGATATCCGGACCTGGGCAGGTAAAACCTCCCTTTATTTTAAACTTCCCACACTGATAAAGCTTTACCGAGCTATTAATTCCTGCGGGTAGTGAGGCTTTCTTTGCCCATCCCCGCCTTTTTATTAAGAGTTTATTAGCGGAAACTTGTTTCAGGCTTACTATCCGCTTTGGGAGCTGAAGATCGGATGAAGAAGGTAAATTAGATTTTTGTTTAGCGTAGATTTATAATATTATCGGTAAGAGTAAGTTTTTCGATTTAAGGAGGGAAGAAAATGGCTACCAAGAAACAAATTGAGTCAGCCAAAAAAAACATCAAGAAGACCCAGAAAATCTGGAAGGAAACGTCGCATCGCCAGCGCGCTTTAGCCCAGCCACAAGGAAGAGACCGAGCTAAAATGGGGAAAACCAGGGGAAGGTGAGTGCTTCTGCATCATCGTAAACCTCGGGAAGCGCTCACTGTTTTTTGCTACTATGATGGGGGAGAAAAAGGTTACATCTTGTGCCTTTCTGGAAGAAGAGAAAGTGGTTTCTGGACTACTCTCGTGTGGCTCATCAGTAAAAGTTATGCTAACATGGCAGAGAAGGCGGGTTTCCCGCTAAATTTCAGGAATGACGGACTCTGAGCTATAATAGGGAAGAAAAGCTTCCTTTTATAATCCTCCGAAAGACAATAATATAAAAAAACAAAAAATGTAAAAAGCAAAATCTACGGAGGAAGAAAAGCATCTTTTTCAGTCATGGAAATAGACAGTTTACGATGTAGGTGTAAGACGTAAAAAATAAAGGCAGAATAAAAAACAAAAGTTAGCTGAGGGGAAAACTGAGGAATAAAAAGTATCCCTCACTGAGATGATCCGAATTTTTTACCCAACGTAACCGGCTTTCAAATCTTGAGTGGTTTAGCATGCTTTGCGGGATATTATAAAAAAGGAAAAAAATAGACGGAAGCAATTTTCTCCTGGTGGTTTTTGACAGAGAGAATAAGCATTTGCTATAATGGTGTGACTCTAAAGTAGAGGTGATATAAAGCCATGAAAAAAGGAATTCATCCCGAATATAAAGAAACTCGAGTAATTTGTGCCTGCGGTAACACTTTTGTTACCCGTTCCACCAGATTCCCTGAAATCAAGGTGGAAATTTGCTCTAAATGCCATCCTTTCTTTACCGGACAACAGAAGTTAGTAGATACTGCAGGGAGAGTAGAGAAATTCCGTAATAAATATGGAGATAATTATTAATTTCGCTTCCTCAGGTAGCTATCTTTTCTAGCTACATCATTCTGCGATGATGAAAGTAACTCTTCTGAGTTATACACCTGATCCTGAGATTACCGTTGCCTTAGCTGCTCGTACTTGTTATAGCAGCAAGCTTCCTCTTGCTATCTCAAAGGAGCGAGCGGAACACCTGATTCGGGAACTCATCGAACGAGGCCATGAATCAGTGTTAGAGCATGCTTCTTTTACTTTTGCCATTGAAGGTATATCACGGGTAACTTCTCATCAACTGGTGAGGCATCGTCTGGCTTCTTATTCTCAACAGAGCCAGCGTTATGTCTCTGTAAAAGAAGCTGATTTTATAATTCCCCCTTCTGTTGTTGAGAATTCAGAGGCTCAAGAACTATTTTGTAAAGCTATAGAGGAAAGTAAAAAAGCTTACCAGGAACTGATAAATTTGGGAATACCTCAAGAAGACGCCCGTTATATGATGGCGCAGGGTATAGCTACTAACCTGGTTCTGTCGGCTAATGCTCGGGAGCTATTGCACATCTTTCGCCTGCGGCTGTGCAATAGAGCTCAGTGGGAAATTCGAGAATTGGCCCAAAAAATGTTAGAATTAGTAAAAGATTTGGCTCCAGCAATTTTTGAATGGGCTGGACCTCCTTGTGTAGAGGGAGAGTGTCGAGAGGGAGAGAATAGTTGTGGAAAACCCTGGAAAAAAAGAGAAAAATAAAGTGAAATTCGATGTAGGAGGACAGGCTCTCATCGAGGGGGTGATGATGCGCAGTCCTTTTCGTTTAGCCACGGCGGTGCGCAAACCTAACGGTGATATTGCATTAGAGGTAAAAGAGCAAAGACCTATTGCTCAGAAATATCCTTTCTTATCCTGGCCTATAATTAGAGGAGTGGTGGGATTAATTGATTCTTTGGTAGTGGGTATCAAAGCCCTTTCTCACTCTGCTTCGCTGGCACTCGAGGAGGAAGAAGAGAAATTGAGCAGTATGGATATCGGGATTTCTATCCTTTTGGCTCTGGGAATTTTTGCCGGTTTGTTTATAGCTTTGCCTGCCTTTCTTTCTTCTTTAGTTGATCAGTTTATATCTTCTACTTTCGTTTATAACCTGGTGGAGGGATTAATTCGTATAGGGATTTTTTTAGCCTATTTATTATTAATATCCCAGATGAAAGACATCAGACGAGTGTTCGAATATCATGGAGCAGAGCATAAAGCTATTTTTACTTGGGAAAACGGTGAGGAGCTTACTCCAGAAAATGCTCGAAAGTTTACTACCCTTCATCCTCGCTGTGGAACCAACTGGTTAATTATAGTGCTGGTAATCAGTATATTTGTTTTCTCTTTTCTGGGTAGGCCAGGGCTAGTTACGAGGATAGTAAGCAGGGTATTGCTCATTCCTTTAGTAGCAGGTCTGGCTTATGAGGCGATTAAAATTTTGTCCCGGTATCAAGACAATCGCTTAGCTTATATTTTAACTTTGCCCGGTTTACTTCTGCAGCGCATCACCACTCGAGAGCCGGATGATAGTCAGCTGGAGGTGGCTTTTGCTGCTTTGAAAGGGAGTTTAGGGGAGGATAATTATGTGGCGGGAGAAAATAGGAGAGATAGTTAAGGAATATCAAGATTTGACTCAAAAAATAGCCAATCCTCAATCAATGAAGGATATGGCTACTTACCGGAGCTTAACTCAAGCTCTGGCTGAGATAGAGCCTGTAGTCGGGAAGTACGAAGAATATGAGAAAAAAGAAAGAGAGCTGGAAGAGAATCGGGAGCTTCTCCGTGTAGAAAGTGACCTGGAGCTCCGTGCTCTTTTAGAAGAAGAAATAGAGAAGTTAAAAACTTCCCTTCAAGAATTGGAAGAAGAACTCAAAGTAATGCTCATCCCCCGGGACCCCCGAGATGAAAAAAACACCCTGGTGGAAATTCGAGCTGGCACAGGAGGGGAAGAAGCAGCCTTATTTGTAGCTGATCTTTTCCGAATGTACAGTCATTATGCAGAGCGCAATGGTTGGAAAGTAGAAGTAATGAGCTCTAACCCAACGGAGCTGGGGGGATTTAAGGAAATAATATTTGCTGTAGAAGGAAAAGGAGCTTATAGTAAATTTAAATTTGAAAGTGGAGTGCATCGGGTGCAGAGAGTCCCGGTAACTGAGGCAGGAGGGCGTATTCACACCTCTACGGCTACTGTGGCAGTACTTCCGGAAGCTGATGAGGTAGATGTAGAAATCAGGCCGGAAGACATACGGGTAGACGTGTATCGTTCCTCAGGTCCGGGAGGACAAAGCGTCAATACTACTGACTCTGCTGTTCGGGTTACCCATATCCCCACAGGAATGGTAGTAACTTGCCAGGATGAAAAATCCCAGCATAAAAATAAAGCTAAGGCTTTGAGAATTTTGCGTAGCCGTTTACTGGAAATGGAAAGAGAAAGCCAGAAAGAAGAAATAGACCAGGAAAGAAGAATACAAATTGGTAGCGGGGAGCGAAGCGAAAGAATCCGCACTTATAACTTTCCTCAAAATCGGGTTACTGACCACCGAATTAACTTAACTCTTTATCATCTGGAGTCAGTTCTGGAAGGAGAACTGGATGAAATAATTGAGGCTTTAGCGGCAGAAGAAAAAATGAGAACGCTAGAAAAAGTGAGTTAAATGCCCTCAGTTAAAGAGGTGTGGCAAGGCTTAGTAAAAGACTTAAAAGAACACTCTTTTTCTTCTCCTGCGAGAGAGGCTCGCTTGCTTTTAGCCTCTGTTTTAGAAGTAGAGCCTTCTCGAGTTTATCTTTTCTGGGATGAGGAGCTTCCCCCCCCAAAATTAACTCACCTGCACGATATTTTCAAGAAACGCTTGCAAGGCGTTCCCATCCAGTACCTTGCCGGGGAATGGGAATTCTTCTCTCTTCCTTTTCGCTTAAAAAAAGGAGTGTTTATCCCTCGTTTAGATACAGAAAGCTGGGTGGAAGAAGCTATTGTTTATCTTCGCTCCTTACCGGAAGAAAAAATAATGGTTTGCGATATGGGCTGCGGGAGTGGAGTAATTGGCATATCCTGTGCTTTCTGGGTAGAAAACCTCTATTTATATGGAGCAGATATTTCCCCGAAAGCAGTGGAGCTATCAGAGGAAAATGCTCGCCTTTTAGGAGTGGAGAAAAGAAGCGTTTTTCTTCTATCTGACCTTTTTTCTGCTTTTCCCCCTGTTAAGTTTGACGTTATTCTTTCTAACCCCCCCTACGTCAGAGAGGAGGACTGGGATTCTCTATCTCCCGAAATTAGACTCTATGAACCTCGGGAGGCACTTCTTGCTGGAGAAGAAGGGCTAGATATGATAGAGAGAGTTTTAAAAGAAGGGGAGTCTTTCTTAAAAGAAGGGGGGTTATTTTTCTTAGAACATGACCCGGAGCAAAAAGAAGCCATACAAAAATTAGCTGATACTCTTTTTCTGGAATATCTACGTTCTATTCCTGACCTTTCAGGGAGAGAAAGAGCCAGTGTAATTCGGAAAAGGAGGAGTAAAAATGAAACTGCTTATAGGTAGCGACCATGGAGGTTTTGAGCTGAAAGAAGACCTCAAGATTTTTATTCAGGAGCTGGGATATGAGGTAAAAGATTACGGGACCTACGATATTCAATCTTGTGATTATCCTGATGTAGCTTTTCAGGTGGCAGAAGATGTAGCAAAAGGGGAGGGAGAAAGAGGTATTCTAATCTGCGGAACCGGTATTGGTATGTCCATTGCTGCCAATAAAGTTAAAGGAATAAGGGCTTCACTATGCCATGATACTTTTTCCGCCCGTTTTGCCCGGGAACACAATGATGCCAATATTCTCACCTTAGGAGGAAGGGTAGTGGGGAAGGGCCTGGCTCGGGAAATCGTCCGGATATGGTTAGAGGCTAATTTTACTGGAGAAAGGCATGCTCGCCGGTTGAATAAAATAGAGGAATACGAGAAGAATGAAAGATAGACCGGATTGGGATACCTATTTTATGTCTATTGCTCATCTTGTGAGTACTCGCTCTACCTGCCTGCGCCGCCAGGTAGGGGCAGTTATGGTGAGAGACAAACAAATCTTGACTACCGGGTATAATGGAGTTCCCCGAGGGATAACCCACTGTACCCCGGAGAACTGTTTACGCAGCGTGAAAGATATTCCTTCTGGTCAACAGCAAGAATTGTGTAGAGGATTACACGCTGAGCAGAATGCTATAATACAGGCAGCCTTACATGGAGTAAGCACTAAAGACGCTACTCTGTATTGCACTCACAAACCTTGCATTTTATGTGCTAAAATGCTAATTAACGCTGGAGTAGTGAGGATAGTATATCAAGATTTCTATCCCGATCCTTTAGCTGACGAAATGTTAGAAGAAGCAGGAATAGAAATGTGCATCTGGGAGGGGCGGGTGATATCCCGTTGAAACAGGTTCTGTTTTTTAGTTTTCTATCTTGTATTTCGGCTGTGGTCGTAGTTCCCTTCGTTATCCACTTCAGTGAAAAGAAAAAATGGTTAGATATGCCGGATGGGAAGAGGAAGGTCCATGTTAAACCTGTTCCTCACCTGGGAGGAATTGCTTTATTTCTTGCTTTCTTTTTGGCTGTTTTTTTTCTCTCTCTTCTGGGTTACTTCTCTTTTCCCTTTTACCTTCTGGCAGGAGGGGGAGTTATATTTCTCACCGGTTTAATAGATGACCTTCTATTCCTACCTCCCTGGGGGAAGCTCATAGGACAAACCTTAGGTGCTCTTATCCTTATTGCAGGAGGGGTTACCATTCAGTTTTTTACCCTTCCCTGGGATACAATGATTTATCTGGGCAATTGGGGTTACCCTCTGACATTACTCTGGATAGTAGGGATAACTAACGCTTTAAATCTTATCGATGGTATGGATGGCTTATCCGCTGGTATAGGAGCTATTGCTTCTTTTACCCTGGGAATCATTGCCTGGCAGGAGGGAAGAATAGAGCCAGCGGTTTTATCTTTTCTTCTTACGGGAGCTACTGTTGGATTTTTATTCTACAATTTTCCTCCAGCAAAGATTTTTCTGGGAGATAGTGGTGCACTATTTTTAGGGGGAATGCTGGCTACCATATCGGTGCAGGGAGCAGTTAAAAGTGCTGCTACTTTCACTCTGGCTATTCCCATTTTGATTTTAGGGGTTCCTATTCTGGATACTTTCTTTGCTATCATTAGGAGGAGTAAGAATCACTTACCGGTATCTTCTGCTGATCGGGGACACCTCCATCATCGTCTTTTAGAGCGGGGGTACTCCCCCCGAAGGGTGGTGGTTTTGTTCTATATAATAAGCATCTTTTTGGGGGTAATAGCTATCATTGTCAATACTTTTGTTCGAAATGGTACTTACTCTCTGCTCCTTCTGCTCCTTCTTTTTGCTCTCTTCTGGCGATGGGGGAAGAGCCTGGGAGTGTTTGATATACCAGAAGGGAAAAAAACTGTTGAAAAAAGTTAAAACTTTTTTTGTTCTGGGTACTCGCCCTGAGGTTATAAAGCTGGCTCCAGTTATTTCTTCTCTTTCCCGGGAAAAAGAATTTGAGATTAAAATCGTAAATACCGGTCAACATCGGGATATGGCTGGCTATTTTCTTCAACTTTTTGGACTTTCTCCTCACTATGATTTAGATGTTATGGCTGCTAAACAATCTCTTTTTTATCTTACCTCCCGGATTATAAAAGGGTTAGAGGGAGTTTTCTCTCAAGATAGGCCAGATTTAGTCGTAGTACAAGGAGACACTACCAGCGCTTTTTGTGGAGCTCTTGCTGCTTTTTACGATAAAATAAACTGCGCTCATGTAGAGGCGGGCTTGCGTACCAGAGAAAAGTACAGTCCTTTCCCGGAAGAGATGAACCGCGTTTTAATTAGCAATCTTGCTGATTTACACTTTGCACCTACTCCTCACTCTCGGAAAAATCTCCTCAAGGAAGGAATAGAGGAGGAAAAAATCTACGTTACCGGTAATACTATCGTGGATGCTCTTTTCCAAGTTTTAGAGAAAAACCTGCCTTTCCAGAACGAAATTCTTCTCCGGGAGATAGGAGAGGAGGAAAATTTAAAAATAATAACAGTCACTGCTCATCGTCGAGAAAACTGGGAAGTAGGGATAGAAGAGGTCGCGAAAGCTCTCCGAACCCTCGGAGAAAGATTACCAGAGATAAAAATTTTTTTTCCTCTTCATCCCAATCCGGTGGTGAGGGATAAAATTATCCCTCTTCTCTCTACCACCTCTCAGGTTTTTCTCTTAGAACCGCTGAATTATTTTGATTTCGTCAAGCTTCTTTCCCGGAGCACTCTTTTAATCAGTGATTCAGGGGGGGTGCAGGAGGAAGCTTCGGCTCTGGGAGTACCAGTTTTAATTACTCGAGACTTTACCGAAAGGCCGGAGGTGATAGAGGCGGGTCTCGGGTATCTGGTAGGTTGTAACCAGAATGAAATCGTATCTTTAGCCACCAAGCTTTTGGAGGAAAGAGAAGAAAGGAAGAGCCGGTTGGTTTTTGGTGATGGACAGGCTTCCTCACGGATCGTCCAGATTTTGCGGCGCTTCCTGAAATTGGATTTTTCTCCCTTTGAAGAGTTTACTCCCCGATAGCTTTTTTCTGTTTTCTGAATTGGCTCCCCGGTTCAACCTCAGGAATTTTTCTTTGAGTTTTTTAGCCCTTTTCAGCTCTTCTTGCTCTTTTATTACTAAATATTGAGTTATTTCTTTCATTATCTTGTGAGGATGCACCCCCATATTTACTGGATATTCTTGCCTAATCTTTTCTCATTCACTGTCATTGTGCTATCAGCTTTTAGAGATGCATCATAATAATATTGCGGATGTGCCCATTTTCTTATCTTTCTCCGGTCATTTTATTACTAAAGGAATTTCTCCGAGAATTTTTGAAGATGACATTATTACAGAATAGCCACACGAGACAACTTGGAGGTTTGATAAACTCTATGAATATCGTTTATAATTTGCTGCAACAAATAAAAAATCCAGAGAAAAATAAACCATCGTCAGAAGTCGATATTAAAAAAGCCAGTCAGGCAAGATTGGGTCTTTGTTCCCTTACGATCTTGTTTTTGTAAACAAGATAAAAACCGTCAAAGAACATCGCTGATATCCTGTTGATAAATACTGATCATTTTCAAATACTAATGGAAATTTAGAGACCGGAAAATCTAAACAGATCCTGTTATGTAGCCGGTTTTTCTACAAGTGTTAACGCAGGAGCCCTGAATGGAGTTAAGGAGCTTCAAAATAATCTCAACATGTCAGAGCGGTTCAGAAAATCTTTGAGCATGCCTGCAAAATTACAGGAGAACACTTAATGCATTAAGGCACGGCCTTGCAACGTGTTTACCAAAAAGCGGAGTCGATTTCATATACATTCAAGAGTTATTAGTCATAAAAATAGTAAGATAAATAACAGAAATTTATACTCAATGTTAGTGCGGAAAGCTCTGGCAAAAAAGTCTTTTAGATGGTTTAAGCCTGAGCAGAAGAGGTTCTTGGTGACAAAATTTATTAAGAAGGGAAAATTCTGGTAGTTCATCCATAATCGGATATAGCCTGGCTCATTGGACGTGGCCCTTCCTGGCCGATTCCGATTATAAGGTAAAAGCAAAAATTGGGGGTGAGAAGATGAAAATTATTGATTTAAACAAAGAAAATAAAGAATTGATAGAACAGGCTGCTACAATTTTATATGAAAGTTTTAAGGATATATCCGAAGCATGGTCGACTATGGAGTTAGCCCTGGGCGAAGTGTATGAATCAATTGGAGAAGATAGGATAAGTAGAATTGCAGTTAATGATGATAAAGTCGTCCTGGGATGGATTGGCGGTAAAAGCATGTATAACGGAAATGTTTGGGAGCTTCATCCGCTTGTAGTTAAGAGAGAGTTCAGGGGTCAAGGTATAGGAAAAGACCTGGTGAATGACTTAGAAGAGAAGGTCAGGGAACGTGGTGGATTAACAATTTGGGTAGGAGCTGATGATGAGAATAATTCTACGTCCCTTTCAAATACGAATTTATACGAAAATCTTTATGAAAAAATAGCTAATATTAGGAATTTAAAAAGGCACCCATTTGAATTTTACCAGAAAATGGGTTTTATTATTGTAGGGGTAATGCCAGATGCAAATGGAATAGGAAAACCTGATATTTACATGGCCAAAAAAGTAAGAAAA
>Ga0209608_1000594_pt1 | contig 35166 bp, 27 predicted proteins | sample AD_UKC130_MetaG_FD_184428 | JGI IMG/M metagenome (GOLD analysis project Ga0209608, IMG submission 184428) | Active sludge microbial communities of municipal wastewater-treating anaerobic digesters from Canada - AD_UKC130_MetaG (SPAdes) (version 2) | ecosystem: Engineered > Bioreactor > Anaerobic... | reverse complement strand
TTACGGTAATTTGATTTCGCTTCTTCAGTTGATTCGTACTTTTCATATCCGAGATGTTCATCCAGCTCTGCTTCCAACATATTTTGTATCGTATCTCCGAGCAGATCCTTCAATGCTTCCTGCAAATCCTTTGCTGAAGTAATGTTGTACTCAGAAATGAGATTTCTGATAAGCTCTTTCTTTTCTGGTGTTATTATCCTTTTTCTTGGCATAAAAAACTCCTCCTATACTTTATTATTCTATCATAGAAGGAGTCAATTAGTTTACATAAAATATTTTACAATCTCAAAATTTTCTTAAAATTATTTCGGTCTAATATGTAAAAATATTAACAGAATTTTCCCCTTATTTTGTTAAATGCCAAACCTGCTTATCCAATCACTACTGAGTCTCTTGATAGAATTTCAAACAAAAGTATCATTTTAGTCTATGACAAAAAAGTACACGCTGTAAAAGCATGTACTTTATATCAAACACTCATCCGTCAAAGCGAAAAATAAATTCAACTTACGTAACACTTTTGGTCATTCCGGAAGTTTTACTCTGTTTTTCCTCACCCCTTGTTTTCCTGTGTATTTTGTGGAGAAGGAATTCGACTGCTTTCCTTCGCATTACATCCTGCCAAAAAACATTATTGCTATCAATAGAAACACCAAGCAACTTTTGCACAGTTTATATTACATATTACTGTTAGCTTCTCATCAAGGACTACTTAACCAAGTAATTATAACTTATTCAGTCAGTAACTGTTTTGTATTTTTATATTTTAAAACCTGGTTATTCAAAAACACCTACAATTTCACCTTGTTGGATAATATGGGGTTTAATGGCTTTCAACAAATGTCTTTTTCTTGCACTGCTCTTTAAATTAATTTCACTGTCCAACACATAAATAGTAAACTTGTAAGCGTGCTGCCAACCCCTTGGCGGCTTTGGCCCGGCATACCTGTGTCTTCCATAACTGATTCCTTGCACCGCATTTCCCAAACTGGGAACTGTCTTTCCTGCAGGTATGCCTCCCGGTATTCTGTTGGTTGCGGGAATATTCCATATTACCCAATGGTTATACACACCAAAAATTGGATGTGCGATATCATCCAGAGTAATTGCTATTGTCTTGGCTTTGGATGAAAGATTGTGTATGATAAATTCCGGTGATTTGTCTTCACCCCTGCCGGTATGCTGTAATGGAAATTTTCCGTTATTCGTTAAACCAACGCATTCAAATTCCAATTTGCCATTCTGCATCTAAACTCATTCCTTTCTACAAATCCATTCTTACGCCGTATTTTTTCAGCCAATCTTTACGTCTCTCATAGTCCGGTATTATTGACGCCAGCATATCCCAGAATTCTTGGGAATGGTTTTTATAATACATATGACACATTTCATGTACCACAATATAGTCCAAAACATGGGAGGGAGCCATAACACACCTCCAATTGAATAACAGTTCGTCTTTGGAAGTGCAGCTTGCCCAGCGTTTTCTCTGTTCTTTTACCTTTACGCCGGCAGGCTTCTTCCTAAAAAAACGCTGATAGTATTGTATCCTCTCCGACACCTTTTCCAACGTCTTCTCTCTGTACCACTGCTCCATTGCCTGCCTAATCATATCCTCATTTTTACTCGGCGCAGTAATACGGAACTTTCCCTGATATAGCTCTACTTCCGTTTTTCTTGCATTTGCATCTATTTGGATCTGCAGAGAGTAATTCCTACCCAGGTACATAAAGGATTCTCCATTTACGTACTCCCGGGAAATTCTTCTGTATTCCATATCTCTAAAGGTATACAGTTTTTGAATGATCCACACCGCTCTGCTCCTTACCTTGTCTTCGATAACCTCTTCCGATGTTCCCAGAGGTGCCACCACAGACACCTTATCCGGCGGTTCAACACTAATTTCCATTGTCTTTCTATTCCTGTATTCCACATCAAATTCTATTACCTTTGTTCCATATCGTATCGACAACTGCATTTTATCCCTCTATTCCAAAACCGCAAAATGTTTTTTGGCAAGCTGCAGCAAAGGCTGCACAAGATGTTTTCTGTCTGCCATCTTTATCTGCTTGAAATATTTCGTATTCAAAAGCATGAATATCTGCCGTTCAATCTCCGACGATTTTGCCGGATTGTTCACCCAATCTATCATATAATTCTTTTGCACAATATCCGCCACATTTTTCGCAATATCCTTTGACAGCCCAATAATATCATTGGTTATAAACAAAGTGTCATCTTCTCTTGTACCCTTTGATTCCGAATCACCGGACTCAGACAAATGTTTCCTTACGGTCTCAAAGAAGGCATACTCCTTTTTTGTAAGTCCCAATGCTTCCGCTTCATCCACTTCACCGGTCCTTACATCCCTGTTGATAAATTCCTCCAATCTCTTTTTCCGTTCTATCCAGTTGTTCTTTGTTTCATCCAGTATCTTTTGTAACTTTTCCAGTAAACTTGTATAGTATACAGGATTGTCATCCATTTTAACATGAATTATATGCCTTACCGCATGTTCCATGGCAGATGCTACTGACTCGTCGGATTTCAACGTATCAACTTTACTTTGAAAATCAGACTCAAACAAAGTTATCGGTTCTATCCACTGTTTCACTCCTAGAGACTCTAAATGAGCGCTTATAATACTTTTTATCTTTTCGCCGCAATCGGATATGTCCAAATTCTTTTGAGGTTCAAATCTTGCCTTTGCAGCGGCACGAACGTATGAAAGCCACCTTAAATCATTGATGTTTTCGGTCGGAACATGATTGGGAAGTATCTGTTCCATTGTACCTGCAAACCTTTTATACGCAAGTTCAAATTCCGCCCTCTTGTCTTCCGGCTCCAGCACTTTCACCAGTGCATCCAGATTGTTTTTATCTATTCCTGCAAACATCCCCATAACCGATTCCCGGTATGAAAGCATCTGCTTGTAAATTTCGTCCATGGATTGCATGGGTTGGCCCAGTTCTTCCTTGTCAAATATCATCAAAGCTTCTTCAAGGAAGTTTGAAATGCCGAAATAGTCCACAACATACCCACACTTCTTCTTTTCACCGCAGGTTCTGTTAACCCTCGCAATGGCCTGTAAAAGATTGTGTTCTTTCAACGGCCTGTCAAGGTACATCACCTGCTCAATGGGTGCATCAAAACCCGTTAAAAGCATGTCCTTGACTATGAGGAAACATAATTTGTCCTTGTCTATGGGCTTTTTAAACCTGCTTATAATGGCATCCTGTTCCGATTTGGTGGTAAAATGCTCTTTCAAATGAGGCGGGTCATTGGGGTTTCCTGAAAATATTATTTTTGCCTCCAACGGCTCTCCTATGATTTCTTTCATATATTTATTAAGGGCTTTGTAATACTTAACACATGCTTCTCTGGATACGCATACAACCTGTGCCTTGAATCCATTGGGATATACCTGCTCTTTGTAATGCTTGAGGATATCTTTTGCAATATCTTCAATCCTGTCATCGGCCTCAGCAACGGTAGTTCTGTTTGCATATTTTTGTTTTATGGCTTCCTTTTCCTCTTGAGTTTTATCTTCAAAAGCCTGTTCGAAAAGCTCCTCAAGGGTATCCGCCTTTATTTGAAGTTCCGGTTTTCTTCCCTCATACACAATTTTTACAGTTGCTCCGTCCTCCACCGCCTGCTGAATGGTGTATTTATCTATGTAGGAACCGAAGGTTCTCGGCGTAGACTTGTCCTCCCTGTCAATAGGAGTACCCGTAAAGCCGAGGAATGCCGCATTTGGAAGCGCATCCCTCATATTTTTTGCCATGCTTTTGTATTGGCTTCTATGAGCTTCATCGGCAAGGACAATTACATTGGATTTTGTAGTCAACACCGGAAATTCCTTTTCAAACACCAGAGCTGATTCCTGCCTGCTGTCTTTCAAAATTTCCCTGTCATCCTTTTCACCCTTGAACTTCTGAATAGTCGTCATGATAATCTGCGGCTGTGCTAAAGACAGCAACTCCTTCATTTGTGCCACATTTTCAGCCTGTATTGGTGTGGTAATACTCGAAAGAGTCCTGACAAATGTATTGTATATTTGATTATCCAAATCAATCCTGTCGGTAACAACCACCACCGTGGCATCAGACAACTCGGGAGTCCTTCTGATTTTTCGGGCAAGAAATACCATTGTAAGGGATTTTCCCGAACCCTGGGTGTGCCAGATAACCCCTCCGCGGGACAGGGCATCCTTACCGTTTACAAGTCTTTGCAATGCCTTGTTTACCGCTCTGAACTGCTGGTATCTGCAAATTTTTTTAATCCTCGTTCCCGACTCCTCATCAGCTTCAAACAAAATGAAATTCCGCATAATATCAAGCAGATTGTTTTTCTCGAGTACTCCCTGAAGCAAAATATTCTGTCCGCTGTTTTCAACGTCATCAATCTGATTTTTGGAAAAAGGATAAGGGTCTTTCCATTCAAGGTAGTGGCCATATCCCGAACTGATAGTGCCAATGTAGCCATGGTATTTATTCAGAATACAGGTAAAAAAGTTTGTATAAAAGAGCCTCGGAGCACCTTCCGCAATCTCCGGACTCCTCATATTCATATATCTTCTAAGCTGGGTAAAAGCCTCATACTTACCCATGTTTTCATTCTTGCTTTTCTCCAAGAAGGGGGACTTGCACTCAATCACCACAACCGGTATACCGTTTACGAATATCACAATATCGGGAATGATTTTTTCACTTGGACCTTGGACTTTGAATTGCCTTGTAACCAAAAACTCATTGTTGTCGATATTATCCCAGTCAATAAATTTTACGGTGTGGAATTTCTTCTGCCTGCTACCTCCCACAGCCTGTTCCAGGGCATAGTTTAAGTTGACCATCGCATCATAAATCTTCTCATTTATCTCAAGCAGGCTCGCTCCCAAGTTCTCTGGCCTTGTCAGATAGCGAATGGCTTTGTTTATGTTGTCTATGTTCATCCATGGATTGATTCTTTTCAGCGACCTTTCAAGCCTGTTGACAAGGATTACTTCCGTATAGGAATCCCTTTCTCCCTTTTCAGGAGTCAACAGGTCACCATGAATAAACTCCTACCCCAGCTTGTCCTGCAAATACTGTATAGCCGGCAATTCCACAAGTGTTTCCTCATTCCCGAGATAAGACATTCTGTCGCCCCCTATGACACTTTTACTCTGATTTTACCTGTCAGCAGTTTCTGCATAAGGCCTTGTTTTAAGGTTTGGAGTTTTTGTTTTTTTGTTTGATATTCGTCTATTGTTGTGTCAACTGATAATAGAACTGAGGCTATCTCCTTTTGTTCTCGTAAAGGTGGAACAGGAATTAAAATTTTCCTTAATTCTTCTAATCTAATTCCTTTTACAGTTGAGCCTTTCCCCATCATCTCAAATTTATTTCCATTAAACAAGATCCAAAACATTATAAATTCAACACTCATATTTCTATTAGGATATATACCCTTCAAATCCTGATTAATAGCCATAGGAACTTTATTAATAAACCCTCTGCCTAATCCCATTCTTGTGGCAATAATGATATTATTACAATCAACAATATTTGCAGCACTTTCGTTAATTGCTTCTTTAGTTATATGTTCAATAGTATCATATTTGTAAAATTCATCATCCAAATCTTTAACTGTTGCCCAAGGGATTTCTCCCTCAAAATACTCTCGTTTTTTCCGTGATGGAGTACCTCCACCTACTACTTTTTCAATTACACTACCAAATTCATGTATTTCCCATTCAACAGGTATCTCTCCTATTTCCGTCTTTTTAAAATCCGTATGCCCAATTCCTTTTGTCAATAACCTCTGCATCAATCCTTTTTTCAATTCTTTTGTTTTTTCAATCAAAACATCAGTTTGTTCTATCAACTCATCTACAGTAAACAAGATATCTGCTATTTTTTGCTGTTCTTGAATAGGTGGAATTGGTATTAATAAGTTCTTTATGTTAGATGTGCTGATAGCGGTAAATGTACTGCCTTGTGCTAATTTTTCCAGTTCACTTCTAAACTTAATTAGTATATAATAAATAAATCTGTAATCTGAATTTTTAGTATGTCTTATTGCTGTCAATCCTCTACCAATACATGCCTTTACATTATTAATATTAACATCGCCAACAGGTGCTCTGACTGATAATAAAATATCAAAAGGTCTGGCTATTTTAGTCGGTTCTGTGCACCATTTGACTACTTTAGGATATATATTCCCAAATTCTGTTTTTCCTTGAAAAAAAGGAATTCCTTCTTGGTTTTCATTAAAAGTAGATGATTTAGGCGACTGTCCCATAATAATCTCACAAATTTTTTCTAATTTATTAACTTCCCATTCAACAGGTATTTCTCCCAACTCAGTTTTCTTATATCCTTCTCTCATGTCTTCACCTTCAACACCAATATTCTTTTACTAAAAATCAAATTTTAACAACTTATCATTCTCAGACAATACAATCGCACTGTTTTTGACCACCATATCTATAATATCCTTATAATCTCCCAACTGATATTTATTTATTGCTATAATCACCTGTTTTTTCTTTTCCCTGGCTATATCAGCCGCCACTGAAATCATACCGGCAACTTGCCGCGGGTCAATTCCGTTAAAACAAGCTGAGTCCTGAATTAATATGTCAGAAACATCACTAAACTTCAGGATCAAATAATCTATTATATTCTTTCTTACTTCATTTACACCTTCCCCGGTATCTCCTCTTAAAGTAAATTCAATGGAAACCGGTCTGGTCTTTTGATGTTTTTTAATGATTTTTATATCAAAATACGAATTTACATCCTCATCATAAATTGATTTCGTTATATCATATACAAAATCACGGAATTCACTTATTCTCTCTTTATATTTTTTTATTACTCTTCCGGCATTTTCAAATTCCGCCGTCAGTTTCAAATCCTCTTCAGCTATCTTTTCGTCCAAAGCTTTTATCTGAGACAACCTACCCTCTTTATACTTTAAGTCCTGTAATTCTTTGCTGTATTTCTCATATAGGGCTATTGATTCTTCATAAACTTCATTTAGTGATATAATCTCTCCCAATGTATCAACATCTGTTGATAAGTCATTTATTTTCTTTTTTAATTCTGACATTCTCCTGTTTATTTCCTTTATTTTATTCCCAAGAAATTCTTTTCTTTCTTCATAGACCTTCTTGTGAAACAATTCAACATCCGCAACCTTTTTCTTAACCAATTCAGGTACTTCCGTTTTTGCCTTTTCATATATTTTCAGTATGTGCTCGCTTGTTACGTCAATTTTATTGGAATTCTCCAAAAACTCCTCAATTCTTTCCCTTTCAATCCTTAATCTTTCCAATTCACCACTTAACGATTTTAAAAGCTTATTTTTCTCAGCGAATTCTTCAACTATATTCATCTGTATATCAGCTATTTCAATCTTTTTAATTTTGGAAGAGATATCTTCCAACTCCCTAGTCAGTCTCTCTACTTCTTTATCAATAAAATATATTTCCTCATCGATTTCCTTTGCATCTATATTACCATCATAAAATTTAAGTAATTCTTGTTTACTTTGTTTATATACTTTTATCGAATCCTGTGATTCATAAATTTTTTCGATACTCTCAATCAAATTTTCCAATCCCAAAAAATAAATAAAATCAACAACGTCATCTTTATTAGGATGTTTTCTATGTCCTATTTCACTCAATTTCCTGCCTACAAGTATTTGTTTGCTTACTCTCGACCTCTTAATGTTAAAAAAGGCTTTATACTCCCCCAAAGTTTTCGGCGGCTCGCCTTCGATAAATATTTCTTGACTGTTTCCCAAAACTCTTACAACACGGTGATTTCTATTATTATACTTAACAACCGCATCTAATGTATAACCGTTAAGTACTTCTTTTACAATGTTTGCATCTTCACTGGCTCCGTAAATATAATCAATAAACTTAATCAACAATGTTTTTCCCAGGCTATTTATTGTAGCACGCTTATTTTCAGGTTCCTGTATATCTCCATAGATAAAACTTATTCCTTCCTCGGAAAAATCTATGTCACGAACAATATTATTCTCTCTGTCCTTAATTTTTAAATTTAATATTTTCATTAAAAACCTCCCCCCTGTCATTATAGGAAATCATATCACACATGTACATGTATTCCAGCACATAAATGAACTTTTGATAGGTAGGAGGATTCTTTAATTTTCCGGACAATATATATTTTTTTGCAAAACTATTCCACAGTTTATCAATGGTAACTGATTTATCTTTCAGTACCTCTAAAATTAAAGCACTCAAACCAAAATAACTTTCCGATAATGTAACATACTTATTTGGCAATATCATAAATCCACCTACTCTTTTTCAAAAATATCACACTTGTCAAAAATATAAACAATCAAAAATTCCATCGGTACCCGGACAAAATTTTTATTACGAGTGTATGACAGGGTTTCTTCAATCAATTTATCATATAGTTCCACTCCATTTAAGTCTGTAGCCAACTCATTGTATTTATTTACTATAAACTGTTTTACTCTTTCAAACTTGTCTTCACATAATATATCCTGATTTATTGTATTTACAGCTTTCTCCACCACATCCAATTTGGAAATGATTTCTTCTATCCGTTCTCTTTTCTCATCAAGTTTATTTATCTGAATCTTTTTTGAAGATGATACCCTCTTATATGTACTTTGAAAGTTCTTTTCTAATGCCAATTCATTTAAATTGCCCGAAATTTCTTCAATAAGGTCAATAATCATTGTTTCAGTAACAGCATTTTCATCAATGAGATGTCTTATTCTCAATGTTGCCGAGATCTTTTCAAAAACTTTTATATCATCAATTTCTTCCAATATCTCTCTTATATATTCCGAATTGCATACACGATAATCAAAATCAATATTATACTTTTTCTTTAACTGTTCTACCGTATTATCAAAAAAACCTTCATCATCAGGAGGTAAATTATTGTCAAAAGTATTTACAATAAATATGTATTTTTTTATCTCACCTGTCCACTTTCTTTCTTCATATATAAACTTTAAAAGGCCTTCCAAATCTTCTTTAAATTTATTCTCTATTTCTTTTTTAAGAGAATCTTTCAATCTCGTAGGAGCAAAAATCTGATAAAATATTTTATCGTCCTTTACCCAACCGTCATTTTTCCGATCGCCGCCGTAAAAGTCAGGCATCTCATAAGCCTTACCAAGATATTTATAATAGTATTTTAGTATAGTCCCAATATGAAGCTGATAATTTATACCGGTGGTTCCTCTTAAAAAAACCACTATATTTTCTATATAATCATATTTGTCCACCAAGGCTTCCCCCTCAAAAATAAAATCAAATGGCACCCTAACTACAGATTTATATAAATATTGTACCATAAATTATCAATTGAGGAAGAGAGCCACCTGCAATTATTCAGCAATATATCACATAAAAACACATTTTTTGCTTATAATTATTATTTTTACTCCCTAAATAATTCCAAACCCCAACTCCCGTAAATATTCATTCAACTTTTCTTCAGTATTTTTTATATTCACTTTCAGCTCCCTTATCTCCTGCAAAACCGCCTCAATATCTATTTCCTCCTCCTCTTCCGTTGTATCCACGTATCTGCTGATGTTAAGATTATAATCATTCTCCTCAATAGTCTTTAAATCAACAACTTTTGCGTACTTCTCAACATCCTCAAAATTGTCATAGGTTTTAACAATTTTCTGTATATCCTCATCCCGCAGCTTATTCTTATTGCCTTCCTTAATAGATCCCTGGCTGGCGTCAATAAACAGCACTTTGCCCTTTCTCTCCCGGGGCTTATTCTTGTTTATGATAAGCAGCGCCGCAGGAATACCCGTCCCATAAAACAAATTGCTGGGAAGTCCGATTACGGCTTCCACAAGGTCGTCTTTTAAAAATCCTTTACAAATATTAGCTTCTGCGCCGCCTCTGAACAGTACACCATGCGGTACTACAGTTCCCATTTTACCTTTATTGTTAAGGCTTGCAATCATGTGGCATACAAAGGCCAGGTCTCCGTAAGATTTTGGCGGTACACCATAGGGAAATCTGTGGTATGGATCGGCCTTAGCTTCATCGTAACCCCAATTATCCAACGAAAAAGGCGGATTTGCAAGCACCTTGTCGAAAGTTTTCAGCATGCCGCCTTCAAGGTGCATCGGTTCTCTTATAGTATCCCCTTTTCGGATATCCGCACCTTTGGCATTATGAAGAAGCATGTTCATTTTACAAATTGCCCACGTCGATAAGTTTATTTCCTGTCCGTACAACGAAACATTTTTCCAATTTCCACCATGTTCTTTTATATAAGCCAGTGACTGAATCAGCATACCTCCGCTGCCAACCGTCGGGTCATATATTCTGTCACCTTCCTGGGGCTTTAATATATTAACCAGTACTTTAACCACTTCCGAAGGAGTATAGAATTCTCCGCCCTTTTTCCCGCCTTCATCAGCAAATTTCTTAATCAGGTATTGATAAGCATCTCCAAGCACGTCGCTGTTTTCAAGATTTTCATCGGAAAGATTTACTGAATCAAACAATAACAATAATTGTGACAGTTTTTTGTCAGGAACCCGCTCTTTATCATTATAATTTGCTGTGGTCAACACTCCAATCAATTCCGAATTCTTTGGGTGGTCTTATATCGCTTTAAACGCCTTGTCCAGTTCAGGACCAATATTTAAGTTCAAGTTTTTCAATTTATCCCATCTTGCACTTTCAGGAACAAAAAAGTTTTCATATAACGTTGGCTCTTTGAGAAGCTCCTCCACTTCCTTTTCATCCATACCCCGTGCCAAAAATTCATTCCTCTTTGATTGTCTTTCACTTTCAAACTGGTCATTCATTCTTTTTAAGAACAGCAATCCAAATATATAATCTTTATACTCTGCTGCACTCAAGTTGCCTCTCAGGATGTCGGCAGCTTTCCATAAAGTCGATTCCAATTTCTGCAGTGTCAGCTTTTCCATTTACCCACACCTTCTCATATTACTTTACCTTTATTTTTTCTGTAAACCATTTAAAATACGCTACAAATTATAATTTTACTATATTTTTTACTTGATTTGAACCTGTCATAACAACAATTATCGTTATAATCCAAAAGCAAATAAAAAACTGCAACCTTTTCAGCCACAGACTGCAGTCATAAAAGACATATATATGAATTCAAAATTAATCATTAAGTCAATAATGTTTTATTATCCTAATTTTTATTTTGTTGTATTCAACATATCGCCTTCGTGCTTACCTCGTGCACATAAGTTGCTTTTTTATCTCAACCTACCGAAACCATCACGGTTCTATAGAGTAGCCATAACTTTTCGGCAGCACATACCTCTTAAACTCATTGTTAAAAAAGTCGTCTGTCATTCCGGCAATATAATCAAGTACAATTCTTGGCTTGCTGTTGTTACATAAATACTCTTCATTCATATTGGTCAAAAACCATTTATATATGGAAGATTCTCTATTTTCCGTCTCCAAATCTTTTAAATACAACTCAAACAGTTCTCTGAACATTCTTTTTATTTTCTCATTCTCAGTCATTTTTACAGGATTTTTATAAATATACTTATAGTTAAAATCAAGAAGCTGTTTCAGAGCATTGTATTTATCTTTGGAAAACATAATATACGGCTTGTTATAGCTGTTTTCTATTATATCTTTTGCAAGGTTGTTAATAATATCCCGATTGGTATTTCCCAGCACCCTTACAACTTCACCCGGAATATCCTCCCTCTTTATAAGCTTTACTGTTATTGCATCCTCAATATCCCGTCCTATATATGCAATTATGTCGCATATCCGTACCAAACAGCCCTCCAGCGTCATCGGCCGCAGCTTTTTGCTGTAGTCTTTTTCGGTCCAGCACTTTTCATAATCCTCCAAAAATTTATCCCAATTTTTGTTCGTTTCCGGCGCATATTCCTTTTCGAGAATTTCACCGTTGTGGCAGAGGATACCGTCAAGCACCTGCAATGTCAGGTTCAATCCCCGTCCTCCGTTCTCCAGTTCCATTAAAAATCTCACGCTTTGAGCATTATGATTAAAATACAGGTTCTCCTTTTTATTAATGATCTCATTCAAATAATTCTCACCGTCATGCCCGTATGGTACATGTCCCAAGTCATGCCCAAGCGCAATTGCTTCAATCAAATCCTCATTCAGTCTCAAACACCTTCCAATAACCCTTGCTATCTTTGAAACAAATTGAACATGCAGAACCCTGTGGGTAATATGGTCGTTTTCGAAAAGGAAAAATGCTTGCGTTTTGTCAATATATCTTGTATAGGCAAGAGAATGTATTATCCTGTCGGTATCGTGAAAAAAAGCAGGTCTAATATTAATTCTATCCTCAATTTCTTCCCGTTCTGGATAACATCGAATTCCCATACTGCTTTTACAAGCATATTCTGATAATATCTTTTCTCTTTTTAAATTATTTTTAATTATCTCATTATAAACTTCTTTATGAACAGAATCCATATTTAGCACCTCACGTCAAAATAGCTTCCGGTTCCATACAACATAATATAACATATATTTTTGAGTATGGGAATTTAAGTATTTGACTTTTATACATCAAAAATAAGTTCTTATGGGGAATTTGGCACTTCTTCCGCGACTATATTCCAAGCAACATCGAATTTATTAATCAGAACTGCATGAAACTTTATAGTTACCGTTAAAATACAAGATATGGTGCAACCATGTTCTTTTCCTTAATATAGCCATTAGTTTATCTAATTTTATTATGACATTAATATACCACACCAATGCAGTAAATTCATTATAAATTTTTTCGCTTTAAACCCTATTAGTCAATCGATATTGACCGGCAAATCACCATATGCCGGCACTTTTGACATAAAAGCCGCACAAATATGGCAAGGCGGCTCATTGCAGTTCTTCCTATTATGTTATACTTAAAATTCTAAAAATTGTGGACAATCTTGCTATACATTTGCTCAATTTCCAAAAGTAATTCCTCCGGTATATTACCTGGACTACGTACATCAAAAAGATGCTTTTGATTTTGTCCCCAATATACTTCAACTTTTAAAAAAGATTTTTGTGGCCTTAACGTTATTAAATTCTTTCTCCTTCCTCTCCTTCGTTCAACTTCGAACACAAAGACATTTCCTCCCGGCTCCCTATCTTCTCTCCATTTGCCTCTATATTCATATCCTTTCTCATGTAAGACTGTGTCTAACTTTTCGATTATACTGACTACATTAGAAGAAAGTTCTTTAAACTTTTCATCCGATTTAAAGGCCGATAAATTTGTCATAAAATTCACCTCACCGTAATTTAAATATTTGGGATTTTTCAATTAACTTTATCGGCAGAATTGCTTTTTTGTTTAAGATGTTTGTAAAATTTTGTCGATTTGGTATTTATACCAAACCTTCGGGCAACTTTTTAAGTTCTTTTATCATTTTATAATTAGTCAATATTTCTCCTTTTTGCTCTACACTTTGCTTTCGAATAACCTCTCTTTTCAAAAAAAGATTTGGCCGTAATCGATACATCTGCTGCCAGCTCGCAAATACTTCGTAAAACTGCCTTATTTTCAATAATATCGGTTAATGCAGCAGCAATACCATGCCTTTGATAGTCCTTATGAATATAGAGCAAATCATAATATCCTTCATGTGCTAACGATGCAAAACCAACAATTTTCCCGCCTTGTTCTGCCACAATACTAAAATTTTCGGATAATCTATGATTCCACGCTGCTTTATCAATATCTTTAAGTGCCCAGGTATTAATTTGCGCAGAAGAGTAGTCTTTTAAGCTAACAGTATGAACTGTGTTATAGAACAATTCTGTAATTTCGGATATATCATCCGGCAAATACCTTCGAATATTCATGTTATACTCCTTTTCTAAAATAAGCGCAATTATTCAGTCTCTTAGAGAGAAATGAAAGAGGCTAAAGTTGATAGGCCCCTATGCTCCAAGCTTTCATTATACCGTAATATTATGCCAATACATATTATAATTATCCTAAAATCCAAATAAAAAAACATGGCCTATAGGAATTCCTTAGCCTAATAAACCATGTTTCATGCAACAACTTTATTTACTCATTTTAAACTTCTATGCACCTCAAACAAACTTCTTTCCTTTTTCAAATAAACTCCTTTCACAAATCCCCCTCAAACCCTTGAAAATACTGGCTTGTTATTCTCTTCCAATTTCCCATTTAATTCCTTTTTCCTTATTCCTTACTTCCTAAAGTCCTTTCATTCCTCAATTTTTAGGGCAAAAAATGAAAATAAAGTGCTTTTAGGATTGAGGGTTAAGGGGGAAGGGTTAAGGAGAGATTTTACCCATTTTTCATTCCATTTTCTTTTCCATTCAATCTTCTAATCCATTGATTTTTCTGGCTTTTAGCCTTATTCCTTGTTCCTTATCCCTTAAAACTAATACATAAAAAAACATGGCCTACAGGGTATTTCCTTATCCCTAATAAACCATGTTTCCTAAAAGTACTTTATTTACTCCTTCTCAAACATTTGAAAAATGAAAGGAGTTTATTTGATGTAGACAACTTCTTTATCTGGATTAAATCTCGCGCCTTCCCTCCAAAGCCTTTGCCAATGTAACTTCATCAGCATATTCAAGATCTCCGCCGACAGGTATTCCATGAGCTATTCTTGTAGTCTTAACACCCAAAGGCTTAATAAGCTTTGAAATATACATTGCAGTTGCTTCACCTTCAATATTGGGATTTGTTGCAATAATGACCTCTTTGACGTTTCCTTCCTTTATCCTGTCTAAAAGCTCCTTGATTTTTATATCCTCAGGTCCAATCCCCTGCATGGGTGATATCGCACCGTGCAGCACGTGATAAAGCCCTTTAAACTCCCGTATTTTCTCCATTGCAACAACATCCCTGGGGTCTTCAACGACGCAAATTACAGAACTATCCCTTTTTTCCGAACTGCAAAGCGGACAAACATCAGTATCGGTTAAATTGCCACATACCGAACAAAATTTTGTTTTCTGCTTTGCTTCAGTTATAGCGTTTGCAAGCCTATCAACTTTTTCCTGGGGCATATCCAGCACATAAAAAGCCAATCGCTGGGCAGTCTTGTGCCCTATGCCGGGGAGCTTCTCAAACTCCTCTATAAGCCTTGCAATCGGTGCGGCATAAAAGCTCATGCATATTCACCCTTTATCATCAAAACATCAATTAAAACAAACCGGGAATTCCACCCAATCCGCCCGTAATCTTGCTAATCTCGGCTGTAACCATTTCATCGGCTTTTCTCAGAGCTTCGTTAACCGCTGCAAGTATAAGGTCCTGAAGCATTTCAACGTCATCAGGGTCAACAACCTCCGGTTTTATCGTAATTTCCTTAATATCTTTTCTTCCTGTGGCAACTACAGTAACTGCTCCTCCGCCGGCAGACGCTTCAACAGTCTTTTCCTTGAGTTCTTCCTGAACTCTCTCCATATCCCTCTGCATCTTCTGAGCCTGCTTTACAAGGTTGTTTATATTGCCACCGAATCCCGGAAAACCGCCCTTTGCCATTAACATCTACCTCCAATTTTGTGTTGTATCTTCAGATTGTTATATCCGAATTTAAAAATACCTAACCAACATTATATATCAATATATGCTAAAAAGACCAGTAAAATTTTTGAAATTTATTCGTCAATTATATTGACCTCAACATCAAACTTTTGAGCAAAATCCTGCGCTTTCTCAACCAGCTTGTCCTCTTCATCATTTTTTCCTGTATCAACAATGTCCTCTTCGTCAAAACATTTAACCCTGACCTCTTTTCCAAGGCATTCGCGAAGGCACTCTTCTATCACTTCAAGGTTCTCGGACTTTTCAACAAGCATTTTACAGCCGTTATTTTTAAATACTATCCCGACTTGGTTGGAACCCAACTCTATAAGTTTGGTATCCAAAAGATAGGCATATACAGCCATTCTGCCCCTGCTTTTCAGCTCGTCCAGCACCTTGCCCCACACTTCAATTCCCTTTACATTTTTTGCAATATTCTTTTTTTCAATACGCTCGTTAACTTCAGGTGACGAATTTTTTTCATCCGAATCCACACTTCCGGAATCCTTTTGAGAACCGCCCGAACCGTCAGAACCATTTTGGGGTATGGCAACACCCTTTTCCAAAATATCATTAACATTCTTCTCAAGCAGCCGGATTCTCTCCAATACCCCGGCATCTCCCGGGTCCAACCTGTTTTCGCAAAGCTTGATAAGTGTTGTTTCCAAAAGAACCCTGGGATGTGTGGACCATTTTAACGCCGCTTCCAGTGAAGACAGCTCCTTTATCACCGTTACAATCTCAAACAACTCCAAACCTTTGCATTGTTCCTTCATTCTTTGAATTGAGTCCGCAGAGGCATCAATTATATCTTCGGGATTTGATACCGAACTGCAAATCATTAAATTCCTGTAATACATCACCAGCTCCGAAACAAACTGGCCGATATTCTTGCCCTCCATCACCAGCTCATCAACGGCATTCAACACTCTGCCTACCTCTTTGTTTTTTATGGCATCCACAACCTCAGCGATAAAAGTATCTGTCACAAGGCCTACCACAGACAAGACATCCTCATAGGTCAGCTCCTTGCTTCCCAAGGATATGCACTGATCCAATATGCTTATGGCATCCCTTAAAGCACCGTCGGATAGCTTTGCTATCAATTTGGAAGCTTCCCTTCGTATTTCCACTCCGCTTTCTTTTGCAATATACTCAATTCTCTTTACAATACTGTCAACCGGAATTCTTCTGAAATCAAACCTTTGGCAGCGGGACAGTATGGTTGCAGGAAGCTTGTGCGGTTCGGTGGTGGCAAGAATAAATATCACATGGGCCGGAGGCTCTTCAAGTGTCTTTAAAAGGGCATTAAACGCGCCTGTTGAAAGCATGTGAACTTCGTCAATAATATAAACTTTGTATCTGGCTTTCGAAGGTGTATATATAACTTCATCCCTGAGAACCCTTATATCATCCACACTGTTGTTTGAAGCAGCATCTATTTCTATGACATCCAAAAGACTCCCGTTAAGTATCCCCTGGCAAATCTCACACTGATTACACGGGTCACCGTCTTTTGGATTCAAACAGTTTACGGCTCTCGAAAATATTTTTGCCATTGTGGTTTTTCCTGTACCTCTCGTACCGCAGAAGAGATATGCATGAGCTATACGTCCGGAGCAGATGCTGTTCCTAAGCGTTCTTACAACGTGTTCCTGTTCAACCACATCTTCAAAAACCAAGGGCCTCCATTTTCTATACAAAGCCAGATATGACACAAAACATCCTCCTACTTTCCCATATCAAAAAGCTGACTAATATAAAATAAGCTATTTAATAATTAAATAGCTTTCCACAACAATTTGATATATTTTATTTTGCTGTTGATTGTTTTATTTAAATTGGTCGTGCACCTATATTCGACATGCATATACAAGCGTAACCAGTGCAGTTAGCTCGAACCAGGCAATCCCACGGCACACGAAAGTGACTACTTACCGCTGCTTTCTTCCGAACCTGACGGGGTTCATAGGCTTCCGTTGCGTAGGACCCAATTTTCATCGCCACTTGCAAAGGGCAGACCTTACAGAAGCATGCCTATTATAGGAATTCGACCCTGCTATAGCGGATTGCAGGTAACAGGGCACCGCTACCTCCCCGTCTAGCACGACCAAATATTAACTTATCAGTATTCCGCTTAATGAATATTTATTATCATTAATATTATTAAGGGAATGCTTTATATATTATACTTAATTATTGATGATTCTTCAAGACATTTATTCTATTAAATTTCTATATATTTATTACTCTTTTTCCTATAATTGTGTCTATTTGCATCTTAAGTTTATAATCAGATATATTAGGTTTAGACAATTATACAGTTTAGTTTTTTAAATCAATTTAAGGTGCATCGGTACAATAAATATAGTGTTTCCGGTCTTAAAGCGGTTTTGTGTATATGCAGAAAAATTAAATAATATATTTAAAATTACCTGTTATATGTGATAAAATGGTATAAAATTATAGTTCTTGTAGATATAAAAACATAAAACGTCCTGAAATTCGAAGACACGCAAAAAACTGAGAGAAATGAGAAATAACGATACAGACAGCAGACCTACTGATAAATTTTATAATTTGGGAAAAAAACATCGAGTTTCAGACCTGCCACCTCTATTCCGTTTGTTTCGGTAACAACACATTTGTTGCTGTAGGCAGCAATGGCGCCATAAAGATATCGAAGGATGGAAACAGCTGGTCAAGAATTAATTTGGATCTTCATTCTGACCTATTTGACGTTATATATGCAGATGATAAATTTGTAGCTGTCGGTGGTGGAGGAATTATCATAACTTCTCACAACGGTATAAACTGTACAAAAATTGAAACAGAAATAAAAAGCGGAATTTTAAAAATACATTGGAACGAGAAACAGTATTTAGGTATTACCAGAAATAGTCTGATAGTTTCATCCGATGGAAAAACTGGAATGAATTATCCGCGGACACAACAGAAATGACATCCATTGCATACGGAAATAACAATTATGTAATTGTAAAAAGAGATGGTAAAATACTAACATCATCCGACGGACACGAGTGGAAAGAAAAATATTTTTTACAAGGCGGCAGTTTTACAAGTGTCACATATAACGGAAACATGTTTGTTGCTGCAGGTGCATATACCGTGGCTTTGCCATACGGCGGCCCTCTAACTTACGGTAAATGCGTGATAATGACATCACCGGACGGAAACAATTGGCAACTGCAGGATGCAGGGTATAATGCCGATCTTAAAGGTATAACATGGAGCGGAAAAAAATTTGCTGTCGCAGGTACGAATATCATATTATCTTCAGAAAACGGAATCACGTGGAATGCCGTTGAAGTTAATGCCATTCTTCATGACATTGCTTTTGGCAACGGAATATTTGCAGCCGTCGGTTATGACGGCGTTATCATGTCTTCTGTGGATGGAGAACATCGGGAAACAAAAGTTGAAGCTTTGCGTTATGATTTGACTAATATAGTGTGGTACGATAACAAATTTATTGCCATTGGTTCAGGCAGTACACCCTCCATAGTTGTATCCGGGGACGGAAAAACGTGGGTTGCAAGAGGTCCAAAAGATGCCTCTTACAAGTGTGACTCCTCTTTGCATAACGTGGAATGGCGAAAAACTGGTTGCAGCCGGCTACGACAGTACTATTCTGACCGCCGTGCCAAAGGATATAGTTAAAGTGAAGGTGAATGACAGACCCATAGTATTTGATGTGGCGCCAATAATCGGTGAAGGAAGAACACTGGTGCCTCTCAGGCACATCTTCGAAGCCCTGGGAGCAGAAGTAAAATGGGATGCATCAACCAGAACAGTAACCGGAATCAAAGGTTCGGACAAGATTATACTGAAAATTGACAGCAAAGAAGCCCTTGTAAACGGTGAAACAAAAGAGCTGGATGTACCTGCAACTATAGTAAACGGAAGGACACTTGTACCTGTAAGGTCTATTTCGGAAAGCTTGGGCGCCGAAGTTTCATGGGATGATAATTCAAAAACCGTCATAATTAAAACAAACTTCTAATGAAAGCAACACTATTATTCATACTTTGCTTTTAGCATCAGACGCCTTTGCTGACAATAAATTTATAAAAACCAACCGCTTCAGATAACTCTTTCATTGCAAGGTTTTAGGACCTATTTTCGTCTCGAAAATACTATATTAACACACAGTGATAATGATATAATTAAAATAGCACATGTTTTTTTATTTACACAATTTTTGTTTTTATTTTTCCATAATTTATGGAGTTGGGGAGGGTAGTTTTAATGGGTCAAAAACATTTTAAAAGAAGTCTGTTGTCTGTATTAACAATTTCAGCCCTGATTATCTCCTGCCTTTTCAGTTTTATTTTCGTTAACGCAGATGACACTTCTGAAGAACCCGCTTTGGAAGGCCTGTCTATACACTATATGGACGGCACACTGGACGTAAAATATCAGAGCATGCGTCCTTACATAATTATTCACAACAACAGCGGCATGGATGTGGACATGGCCGACCTTAGGGTAAGGTATTACTACGAAAAAGAGGGTGTTACCGAAGAAGTCCTTACATGCTTTTATACAGCAATAGGTGCGGACAAAATATTTGCCGAATTTCATCCCGAGCTGGGATACGCTGAAATCGGCTTTACCAGTGATGCCGGAATTATAAAAAGCGGTGGCAACAGCGGGCAGCTGCAGCTGGTACTGAAAAAAATATCGAACGGTTACTACGACCAAAGCAATGATTATTCTTATGACCCAAGTTACACTGATTATGCAGAATATGATAAAATAACACTCTATTACAAAGGTAAACTGGTATGGGGAAAAGAAGGACCTCCTCCGCCACCGGAACCGACACCTCCGCCAAACAACGACGACTGGCTTCATGTGGAGGGAAATCTAATCAAGGATGCCCAGGGAAATACCGTTTATCTTACAGGAATCAACTGGTTTGGATTTGAAACTGACGGAGCAAACGGTTTTTACGGCCTTAACAAATGCAACCTTGAGGATTCTCTTGATTTAATGGCAAAATTAGGTTTTAATATTCTCAGAATCCCCATCAGTGCTGAAATTATTCTGCAATGGAAAAACGGCGAACGTGTAGAAACTTCCTTTGTAAACACCTATGAAAACCCGCGTCTTGACGGCCTCAGCAGTCTTGAAATACTGGACTATACAATAAATCACATGAAGAAAAACGGTATGAAAGCCATGCTTGACATGCACAGTTCAACCAAGGACTCATACCAGGAAAACCTCTGGTATAACAAGGATATAACCATGGAAGAATTTATCGAAGCCTGGAAATGGATTGTCGAAAGATACAAAGACGATGATACGGTCATTGCAGTGGATCTCAAAAATGAACCTCATGGAAAGTACTCCGGTCCGAATATCGCCAAATGGGATGATTCGGATGATCCAAACAACTGGAAAAGGGCGGCGGAAATCATTGCCGAAGAAATTCTTGCAATCAATCCAAATCTTTTAATCGTCGTAGAGGGTGTTGAGGCATACCCGATGGAAGGGTATGATTACACCAACTGCGGTGAGTTTACCACATACTGTAACTGGTGGGGCGGAAATTTAAGAGGAGTTGCCGACCATCCTGTTGTCATATCCGCTCCGGACAAGCTCGTATATTCCGTACATGATTACGGACCGGACATCTATATGCAGCCGTGGTTTAAAAAAGATTTCGACATTAACACCCTTTATGAGGAATGCTGGTACCCAAACTGGTACTACATTGTCGAGCAAAATATTGCGCCTATGTTAATCGGCGAATGGGGAGGCAAGCTTATCAATGAAAACAACCGGAAGTGGCTTGAATGTTTGGCTACCTTTATTTCAGAAAAGAAACTGCATCATACCTTCTGGGCTTTTAATCCCAACTCAGCCGACACCGGCGGTCTAATGCTTGAGGATTGGAAAACCGTTGATGAGGAAAAATATGCAATAATTGAGCCCACATTGTGGAAGAAAGGTCTGGATCATGTAATACCGCTGGGAGGAATTACGGAGGATACCTTTAAATATGGTGACGTTAACGGTGATTTTGCCGTAAACTCCAACGACCTTACATTGATAAAACGCTACGTCCTTAAAAATATTGACGAATTCCCCTCTTCTCATGGATTGAAAGCTGCCGACGTGGACGGAGATGAAAAAATAACCTCCAGTGATGCTGCTCTTGTAAAAAGGTACGTTCTAAGAGCCATAACATCATTCCCGGTGGAAGAAAACCAAAATGAATAATTAGAAATAAATCATTAATCTAAAAAGCTGTGGAAAATGCAACTTCCACAGCTTTTTTTACTTATTTTTTATACGCATTATCAGGCTTCATTCAAAATTTTTTCAAATTGCACATTACTCTTTTTTATCACTGCTGTCTTTCGTTGATTTAACATTCTTTGGCCTGGAATAATAATATTGTATGGTCGCCAAAGCAATTGCCGAGACTATAGGCCAAAACCACGTATATTTGCCCTGTGTGCTTCCTGTCGAGTTCTTTTGGTCGTCCTCTGAAGAATCCGAAGAAGTATTGTCGGGATTTTCGACAATCACACATCTTGCGCCATCCGGTACGTTATCCACTTTCTCCAGCATCACATTGTCGAATGAAGCTTTTCCGGTATTCAAATTACCATATCCGCCCAAACCCAAAGACACTTTTATCGTCTCTACATTCTCACCAGTTTTAATATACAACTCAGTGTATTGCCATTCATCAACAGTACCTCTTATATCTTTTGAATATGTAGTAACTCCTTCCAAAGACAAGTTTGCTCCCAAAACATCGTTGCCCACATTTTCAGTTTTAATCCAGCCTGAAAGTTTGTAATATGAGTTCGGGCTGACCGTCACTTCCTGAAGATATCTTGCATCTCTTGCCTCTCTATTCTCAATAGTAACATAGTACTGTCCGCTTTGAGCACCTTCCTGCTCCACTTTAAACTCGACAACACCGTTCTGATAATTCCAAACCCATGTACTCCAGCCAAGAGGCATATTATTATCCACTTCTTCAAAAGACGGATTTTTTAATAAATTTTCCGCCGCAAATCCCCACTGACAAAGCAGCATACTAAACAGCAAAGCAGAAGCAACACAGACTGCCACTTTTTTTAACATTTAGATCCCAGCCTCCAAACAATATATTTTACAATATTTCATTCCGGCTATTTGATCATATTAGCCACTTGTTTTCCAAGTCTCACCGAATAATTTTGCCCTCTGTCCTCCGGATATATTTGGGCCATAGAAGCCAAATACAGGTTCTCCACAGGAGTGGCAATTTCCGGTAAAATCTTTGAATATTGCTGTACAATAACCGGTTGTGCGTAATCCGTCCTGTTGATATGAACCCGTTTTATCTTTGATTCATCCCAATTTGGGAACATGATTTTCAGGTATTTTACAAACTCCCTCTGAATTTCCTCGTCGGTTAGAGAATAAAACTCGTTCTTTTTGTCCAAATACCTTGAAAGATAGACAACATGTGACTTATAATTATTGTCGGCAACCAAGTTGGTATGTTCTATCAAAAGTACAAACGGAAAATCTTTTTCCGCAATCGTAACCCAATAGTAATCCGACAACTTCTCCGAAAGCTCCAGAATCATGCAAATATTAGCTTTGTACTTTACTTTTGAAAGCTTTTCACTATATTCTTCCGGAAGAGGAACATTCATTTTGCCGAAGATTTCCGGTGAAGTTGTAACAATAACCCGATCAAAATTATATACTTTTCCGTTACTATGGACATTCAGGGTTTTATCTTTTTGAGGTTCAATTCTGTCCACAGGGCTTGAGTAATGTATTTCCCCTCCGGCATCGATTATTCTTTCCACCAATTTGTCATATATAATCCCGAAACTGCCTTTCATATATCCCAGCAGTTCTTTATTGATATTTTTTCCTCTTGTGGAGCCCCTGAGTTTGAATTTGTTCCACAACCAGGTACCCGAAATTTTATCAGCGTCATAATCAAACTTCGAAACCAGCAGCGGCCCCCATACTTTTTCGTACACATCCTTGCCCGCGTTTTTGATTATCCAGTCCCTGGAGCTGATGTTTTCCAACTCCATCCAGTCTTTTAGAAACTTTGCCTTAAAGACAAGCAGCCCCATTCTTATCCTGTCGATAAACGAAAGCTCCTTAAAAAGAAGCAAATCTATCGGAGAAGTAAAAGGATAAAGCTTGCGGTTAATATATATGGCATTTTTTGGCTCAAGCCACATAAGCTCGGAAGACAGATTCAATTCTTCAATCAGTTTAATTATTTCGACATCATTGGTAAATATATGGTGATAAAATACTTCCAGTTTTTCATTGCCTACTTCTACGGTCCTTACCAGCCCGCCATGCTGATTCTCAGCCTCAAATACGGAAACTTTACAGCCCTTTTTGACAAGTTCATTTGCAGCAACAAGTCCTGTGGCTCCCGCGCCGACAACACATATATTCATAATCTTTTAACTCTCCTTTTTATTTGAGATATCATGCTTCATTTTCAATTTTTTTTGGCCGGCAAAATCTGTTTTATAATAAACCCCGCACCAAATAAAACCACCAGCACAGTCAGGAAAGCAAAGGGCATGGCCACAGGATCGTAATTTCTCAGCCAAAAAACATCCTTCCACGACAAATCATATATGTACCAGTGGTTGGCAGTAACACATACACTCAAAACCGTCAAAGGTATTGCCATCCACTTTTCCCACAGGACGCAAATTGTAAGGAATATTATGGCGGGAAGCAAATATCTTTCATGCATTCTTGTTATAAAGGTAAAAGCGCTTGAAAGGATGAAGAAAGATGCAAAGTACATTGCAAAATCGCTTTTCCTTTTTTTCAGCAGATATGCAAAGGCTATGCCTATGCAAATTAAAAACAGTATAGTTCCCCACGTTTTATAGGACAATATGAAGAATATATTTGAATCCTTTACAGGTTGTCCTCCCAAAAGTGTCCACAAGTTAAAGGCATTGGCAGTGGCATACGGATAATCTTCAACACTCGTCAGATACAAGTTGGGCATCCACCAAAAGTAGTCAATGCTCTCAGCTATAAAATCTTTAACAACGGAAGTACTCTTCATTCGTTCATAAAGATCGGTATGATAATAGAAAGGATAAATAACGATAAAATAACATGACAATCCTACACAAATAGCCACCAATGTTTCCTTGATACTTTTAACAATCTTTTCTTTTGTGATGTTGGAAAAGTCAAACAGTTCTTTGTAAAAAAGTATGCCCAGCGGTGTAAGAAGCGCACTTTGAGGCTTGGTCAGAACAGCAATGGCATACAATACCACCGCAGTCATTTTCCGGTTTACACTAAAAGCATATATCATACCTACAAGCAACGTTGCCGGTATCGAATCAAATTGTCCCCAAATCGATGAATTGAAGAAAACTCCCGGATTAAGTGCATAAACCACTCCCAGAATAAATCCAAGCCTTTCTTTTTTGTACTTTTTGCCAATTTTATAAATAAGATAAGCACCTACCAGTTCTGAAGCAACAGCCCACAGCTTTATCAAAAATGCATGGGTTGACGCATTGACTGAAAAAGCCTTTGCTATTATTCCCGTAATCCACAGCAAATACATATATGCCGGTGCATACACAACATGGTAACGCTCATAAAAACCTACCGGACCATTTTCGGCAAGATACAGGCTCCAGGCCCTGTATCCTCCCATGTCCACCTGATAACTTGGAATCGTGGTCAGAAGCAATCTTATTAATATTACGACCGTCCCGGTAATTATAAACATATTTCGAGATACGGGTTTTCCATCCTCGAAAAACCAACTTTTTTTATTTGTACTCATGGTATTAACATTATCCATGTTCAGAAAATCCCACCCTGTATAATTATTTTTTCTCTCAAGTCAATAAACACCCAAAACAAGCCAAATTCACATATTTTACAAATAAAACTATAACAAATCTAATGTGTTTTGTAAATAACAACGTCGACTCCGTCATCGTAGAAAACACTGAAAGTATTTCTGATAAGCTCTTCATTCACGGTAAACCCTTGAGAATTTCTCAGCCCGTTGTCAATAACTATGTAACTGATATTGTTTTCCTCCACAAGTTTTTTAAGTGTGTTTTGGTCAGTGGCAGTAAGAATTCTTCTCCTTATGTCATTCCGAAGATCCCAGTCGTAACCTGCAGACGCCACAAAATACGGCCAACCGCAGAATATCTTTCTACCTGACAGAAGCAGAGGATGAAGATGGTAATTATCCGTCAGGAAAATTTCATCTTTGCCAGTATCATTTTTCACTTTCACCAACAAAGGATCATCACAATTGATTGTAACATAAGAATTGTTAAGATTGTAAAGCACTTTCAGATCCGCAAAACCTGTAATTGTAATCATCACGGAAACAAGTACAGCCACAAGGGTGGCAAAAGGTTTTTTTACTTTGAAAAGGAAGAATATAAAAGATGCCACAAAAATATTTACAAGTATGGAACCAATAATCACATATTTATGGTTTATATCAACGCCTAATGTCAGCTTGACAGAGCTTGCAAAGATAATCGGAGTGCTAAATGCCAGTATTAACGCCCTTGTCCCCCGGGGCACGGGAGAATTTTCGTAAAACATATATGCCATGCATGCAAACACCACCAACAGCAAAGCAAACAGCATTGAACCAGTAAAAAGCTGCTTGTTTATAATTTTGTCGTCACTGTCCAGTTTGTACTTTATGAAGAAGTAGCCAATAACTTGTGTCACAGCTATAAACAACAAGCTTATATGATATTTGTATTTGCTGTTTCTTGAGAGCAAATTTATGGCCACAATAAAAGGAAGAAGTCCGAGAAGTTCAATATAAAAAGCCGTAACGTAAGGAATCAGTTTAAAGAAATGCTCGAGTGTAGCCCACAAACCATTATTCGCAAAATATCTGGACAAATCCTGTTCCAGCCCGTTGGTGTTTGCCAGAAAACCAATATATATGCTGGGTGAAACCACAGAACCGCCGCTTTTTACAAAAAATTGAGTCTGGCAATAAGCCAACACGACAGTAATTGACGCCATAATCAGATACTGAAGTCTGTGTTTCGAGAAAACAGCCATAACAAAAAGCACTAAAAGCGCCGCTATAACCACCGCTCCATTCCAAAAACTTGAAAGCCCAAGAATAACCCCCAGCACCACAGATGTAAATATACTTTCCGGAATCCACGCGTTTTTACTGAAAATAAATTCTTTAACATATGATTTCCAAAAACTTTCAGAGTCTTTGTTTTCATCGGGCATTTGTTCTTCATCGGATTTTTTCACTCTTTCCTGATAAAGCTCGCCAATGCTTGTCATCATCTTAATAAACAAAGGAAGAATCACTATCAGAACAAGCATCATAATTCCCAATACAAAAGGCAAATGCCGCTGATTTACATAAACCTTCTGCGCATAAAGTCCCCATTCTTCATTCAACGTATTACCAATATGTTCTTTTAAATTTTTTAATTCTTTCAAAGCTTCTTTTATCGAAGGTTTTCCCGTGATAAAAGTAAAGAAAGCAAAGGAACTTCTGAAAAAGAACAATATTCCCGTCACAACTCCGATAATTTTTTCGCCCAGCAGCAGCACGGCAAATGAATAAAGCAGCATCAAAAATGAAACGATCGACAAAATTGACGGCAGATTAAACGCCCAGTCAAGTCTTAAGCCTAAAAACTCCAGATTTCCCGCCAAAAACATGAACATAAAATGATATCTCATATTACCGTCTGCAAAGTGAGGGTATCCCGAGGGAAAGTTAGAACCATAGGAAAAAGACCTAATCACCGCAAGATGGGTTGAAAAATCACTTGAGACTGACCATCCAATTCTCATTACACCGTCTTTTATGTTAAAAGACCCAATCACCAAAAATGTCCATATGCTCAAAAAAGCCAAAACATAAGCGATTTCAATAACGTTGCTTTTCAAAAACGAATTGTCTTTTATCTTTGAAACTACAGATTTTAACGATTTAAATAAAGCTGGAATATCCGTTTCGTCTTTTGCAATGAAAAAGATAATAATAAATGAAAAAATCAGGAAGGAAGTCATATTGCCATACAACATTGGTTCGCCGGTCGTTCTGAACAAATAGGCACTTATATATGTGGTCCATGTCATTAAAAGTGTTCCCGTCAAAAACGATGCCGGAAGTGTAACCATCCATGCCGGCAGTTTTACTTGTTTTCCAGTTAATGATAAAGATTTTGTAAAATCAAATATGGAAGGCAGCAATTGTTTCAAAATAAGATATCCACTTATCCATGAAACCGCAATATATAAAAGTCCAAGCATCAAGCATTCTCTCCTTGCAAAAATTGATTATTACAAATCTTCTTCATTCTATTTATAAATAACCTTTTTGTACAGAACAAAATTCCAGCATACCACCAAACCCATGACCAGAACCTTGGAAATGGCAGGAATAATGCCGATTTTGTCACTTAAAAGCCATAATAACGCGCTGGTGGCAAATAAATTAAAAACAAATAAGACAGCATACTGTCCCAACTGTTTAAAAATATTGACTTTTGATTTGAATGACCAAATCCTGTTGACAAGAAAATTAAACCAAAAAACAACCACATAGGCAATTGCATTCGCAAACAGATAGCTGTATGTATCGGCTTTCAAATCATAATTAAACCAGTTTTCCGCAATGCTTTTCGCCAAAGGGTATCCTGCGGGGAAAAACCTTTTAAAAATATAATAATAAAATGAAAAAAACAGCGCGTATTCAATTGCAAAGCCTGTAAAACCCGTAATCACATATCTTTTCATTTGAGAAAAGGTTTCAGGGGTCAATAGTTCTGAAAAAAATTTGTACTTTTTAAGCCTGTCCAATATATTGTTTACTAACATAAACTCCCCCAACTGTTAAAAAGTAAAACTGCTTTAGTTCAATTATAGCAATTTACATACAATAAATCAAATTAAAAAATTCAACTGAAGTGAAATTGGACCTTGCTTGTTTTTTTAATGTAAAAAAGCATACTAATCAAAATTTCGCAAAAATGATAAAGAAATTGACTTTCAAGGCAAAAGAAAGTAAAATTGATAATATAAGCATTTACGCCACCATACATTAAACTATGTGCCAAAACTGACAGTCCGTATTTTTTTACAGGAAAATTGTCAAAGGCGGTGGAATTAACATGTCATCCAAGGAATACTTTTCCGACACAGATTCTTTTGAAAATACTCCATGTCCTTTGTGCGGCAGTGAATCAAGCAGCTTACTGTATGAAATAAATTCATATAAATATAACAAGTGCAATAATTGTGAACTTGTATATCTAAATCCCAGGCTTAAAGAAGAGTCCTTACTGGAATACTATGCACAAGACAGTTTCTATGCGGAATATAGCTCGGGGACCGGCTATGAGATACAGGAAAGAGCATTGCGCAGTACTTTCTCCAGGTATATGAAAGAATTGCACAAAAGAAATGTAACCGGCGGAAAACTTCTGGAAATTGGATGCGGCTTTGGTTTTTTGCTGGATGAGGCAAAAAACTATTTTGATTATAGAATCGGTACGGATTTTTCCAGCGAAGCCGTAAGTCACGCAAAAAAGTATGCGGATAATGTTTATTGCGGCGGACTTGAAGCAATTCCCAGTGACACCTCAACCAAATTCGACTGTGTAATAACGTTCAGTGTTCTCGAGCATGTTTACAACCCCAATACCTTTATTCAGGAAATCCAAAATTATATGGCGCCAAATGGCTCTTTGGTTGTTTCCACTCCTTTTATAGGCGGGATGTGGTACAAAATATTAGGAAAAAAATGGTCGTTTTTTATTCCTCCGGAACACGTTTGCCTGTATAATCACAATTCAATATCACAATTATTGAAGCAAAACGGTTTCAAAAACATTGAAATGTTTATCTCTTCACACGCCTGGCCTGTTGCCGGATTTTTATCAAAAATGGGAATGCGCAAACTAAGTTCCATGACACTAAAGCTCAAAATCGGAGATGTTCCGCTTTTTGTGCCTTTTACAATAATAAATATTATCGGCTCCAAATAATTTTGACCACAGGATTTGCAAGTGAATCTGACGTATTCTGGAACTTCCAGAAAAGGTAAAACTACAACATGAATAAAAATGATTTAAGAAAAACTTTGCATATAAGAGAATTAAAAATCTCCTCCTTGTGTGAAAATTGCAAAACAACACCAAGAAGGAGATTTTTATAGCGGCATTATTATCTTTTGCACAACATTATTAAAAAATGTTTTAAAACCCAATTTTCAACTTTCTTTCAGGCTTTGGTTTTCGTAACAATCAATTAACAAGTACTTTGCCGCCGTCCTCATCTATTTTAAACTCATAATCTCCGGCCGCAGCCTCTATATGTCCAAAGGCCCAATGTTTCTTATCCAAATCCGTAAATTTACTTGAGTCTACATTTATTGGGTCTCTGTACAACATATTATTAATCATAACAACCGCTTCCGCCCGGGTAACCTTGCCGTTTGGTTTAAAACTTCCGTCTTCATATCCTCTGATTATCTTGTTTCGGCTGACTTCTTCAATGAAATCCGACGCCCAATGTCCCTTTGTATCTGTGAAGCTTGATTTTACGGCCTTTTTCTCATCCAAGCCCAGGCACTTAAATATAACCGTTGCCAGTTCCGCCCTGCTTATGGTCTCATTCGGTCTGAAAGTTGAATCTTCATATCCTTTGAAAATACCGGCATCGGTTACAGCTTTTATATATCTTGCCGCCCAATGGTTTTTATCCACATCTTTGAACCCTGTTTCTTCTATATTGTCCGGAACGGAAAGTCCCATAACATTTGCCAATATGGTTGCTATTTCTGCTCTTGTTATGTGATTGTCAGGTTTGAATGAATTATCCGGATATCCATTTATATAGGATTTATGAATTATGTTTCCATGCCTTCCCGTCCTGGCCATGCCTTCAATGGTTGATAATGCATTTTTAGGATTAATCAGCTTTTCATCTTTTACTTCAAATTTGTTCTTTATTTTTACTTCAGAGTTGGGTATCTCATTAATCTTTACTTTATACGTTATTTCACCGGACCCATTTTTATTCAAATTCGATATTTTCCACTTTATTGTATTGCCTTCGACTACTCCGCGACCGGCTTCCAATACTTCCGTATATGTAGGAACCTGGGTGGAAAGTTCAAATTCGCCGGTTTGTGAATCCGTTAAATTGTAATATTCAACTTTATATGTAATCACGTCATTTCCCGAATATATTCTCTTATCCGTAGTCACAAGGATAAAAATGTCTTTTTGCATCTGTCTTTCTTCACTGTCTTCAGACTCTTCGTCATTTTCAGGAGTCGAAGTCACGGTAGGATCAGGTGTTGTTTGGGCTGTTTTCTCTTCAACTATTTCAAATTCAACTTCATCAAAAATAAAAACGGGTGTGTTGCCTTTTGATATATAAGCTGCGACCTCAACTTTATACTTTCCCGGCTTTGCATTTTCTGTTGACCAGATAGCACTCTCAATTTTTGATTCGCCCTGTGCCAAAGTCAAACCGGATTTATTATTTTCCCATCTTTTATGTTCAACTTCATCATAAACTACAGTAATTACCTGAACATCTTTCATCGTTTCGCTGGGATGCATATTTGTTATAATTCCATCTACTTTTACCGTTTCACCTACAGCATATTTGTTTTTATCAGTTTTTACCTTTACCTTGACATTTTGTGTGAAAATATCATTAGGCATAAATTTAACATATATATCCATGTCTTTTTCCGGTCTGAAGCGATAATTAGCTTCCGATGATATTTTTTTACCTTCCACATACCAACCTTCAAATTCATATCCTTGGTAAAGAACGGCAGTGATTTCAGCATAATCGCCCAAACTTATTCTTTCACTTCCAAAAACAAAACCGTAACCATCGCCGTATACATTAATGTCAAAATATGCATTTTCAGCGTCAGCACCTGAAAGAGAAATATCCGGAGCAATTACATTTCCCTTTTTATCAACCAGCAAATATTCAACTTTAGAACCATTTAATGCCGCGTCCGAAAATTCATCTGAACGGAACGCCGGCACGGTAACCGTAAATACATCCCCTTTTTCGAAAGCAATGTCATTATAGCACACTATTCTCACATTATTTCCGACAGAATAACTATACTCATTAATCGAAACGGACAAGGTACCGGAACCTTTAGCCATGAGTTTTACACTATAGTTACCATTTGCCGGAAGATAAATAATTTTTTTACCCTCTTCAACTAGAGAATAATGCTGCTTTCCGGAATGTCCTGAGGTTCATCGTCTATTATAGAAACTACAAGCGCATTTTTTGAATTATATACTTCAACATCTATCGGACAGTTAATTTTTACAACTCTTGTTGAAGCAGGGGTAAAATTCTCACCGGTGCTTGTGGCATAATCTTCTTTATAATTTGACAATCCATCCGCATAACTTGCAAATGGAACAAATGAAAAGAAAATTGACAGAATTAATAAAACACTTAAAACCTTTTCCTTGTTTTTAAACCTATTCATCTTAATCTGCCCGTTTAAATAAATTGATTTTTTGATTTTGCTATTTTTACAATTTACCTTTCATTTTTTATCACATATACTGTTTCTCCCTGTATCACCTCCGCACTTTCTTCTATTAACAATGAATTGCTGAGACAAAATGCCGGCCGGACACTGGACTTCGACAATCCGTCAGACTCTCCAAAGTATGCAATTCCTTTACGACCTAGGCTTCCTCCCATACCAACCACCCATACACCATCACCGCTGTCTCCAAAATATGGCGTACATAAATACCAAACCCTCTCTTTTTCTCCTTCTTTTGCATAACCAAGATATCTTTCTTTATTTTCAAAATATTTAAGTGGTTCCCCTTCTTTAGGTATCAAAGGAGAGCTTTCTGTCAATCCTACTCAAACTCATTAAGCTTTTTCAGTTGATAGATGCTGTGTCTATAATAAATTTATTTAAAAATGTAAAAAAATGTTTTTATTACAACCATAATAATGCCTTTTGAAAATAACTGATGTATTCACTAAAAATATCATATTTTTCCTCTTTGCTTAACAAAACTAATTGCTCAAACTTTTCACATAAAAGCGGATAGCCTGTCCAATTTTTCGTAGAACTTCTTCCACTTCTTTATCCAACATTGATTTCAGAACCTGTATTCCAACAACACATCTTTTATTATAATTTTTATACAGTTATTATATTTTTTATAGAATTTAAAGCCAATCGCATCCATTAACTGAATTATTTTGCTAAATACAATATCCTTTGTCTGATATGTGTCCAAATAAAAATAAGATTATAAGAAATAGCATTTTTCTTATAATCTTATTTCAATAATATATCAAATACTTTAGCACTTACCTTTTCACTTTCAAAAATCAATTATACTATGTCTGACCAAGTTTCCCTGCCAAAGACTTATATTCCGCCTTTCAAGCCCAGAGCCATTACTTTTATTCCTCCAGCTTACCAAGGCAGCCTTCAGCTATATTCAAAACACCCTCACACTTTACATCTTTGCCCCCGACACTTACTTTAACATCCGCATTGTTAATGCTCACACTTCTAACACTGTCTATTGCATCATCTTTTGCCCTGATTTTTATCGTACCTCCGGTTATATTTACATATCCTTTGTGAGGCTCCTCCGTATTTTCCACCTTAATCCCATCGGCCTCTGCCGTAATATCAATATTTCCACCGCTTATTGTCACACTGTCATTACCTTTCAGACCGTTATTAAAAGCTTTGACAGTAATATTTCCACCTGTTATTTTCAAATCATTGCTTGTACCGATACCATTGTTAAAATTGGCGTTAACTGTCAAATTTCCATTACCCTTTATAGTAATATCATCTCTGCTGTAAATACATGCATTTGGTTTGTTATCCTGAGGATCCTCAAATTCATAGAATTCAGCATCCGTCAAAACATTGTCTTTACCGTCCGCCAACTCAATTTTTACCTTTTCGGCGCTCTTTATGTATATTGGAGCTGATTTTGTATTTGTAATGTTTACCCCATCGAGTACCAAAACAGCTTCAGATTCCTTGCCAATATCGACCAATATTTGGCCGTCGTTCCATGTTCCACTAAACGTATACATCCCTGGCTTCGTGATTTTTACTTCCCTTTCACTAACACTTAATCCGTCAACATTGTCTGCATTAACTTTATCATTATCAAATACTATTTTTGCATTAACATCTCCCGTGGAAACTCCACTTGGCTGCACTGCCCCTTTGCCCCCACATCCTGTTAATGCCAAAGTTGTTAAAATGCTTGCTGCTAATATAAGTTTTTTAATTGACACTTACTCCAACTCCCCTTCAGTATTTTATTATAGATTTTTTATATAGTATCTTTATATTTTTTTGAATACTGCCTCAATGCTGCAATCCCGGTCGTCAAAGAGTTTGATGGATATTGTTTGAGAATTCTTGTCCCCCACAATTTCCGCCCCCTCTATCTTCCAACCGGCAAATGCATAGCCTTCTTTAGGAATCGCAGTTGCAGTCATTTCATAATCCGTATAATACTTGCCGGTCCATTTACTGTTCGTAATGTTGTCAGGCAAGGTGTTTAACTTAATAGTGCCTTGTTCAGGATTACTAATGTTTAGCGTGACGTTGGTCAGCTTGCCTTTTAATTTGAAGAATTCAGCCATGTATTTGGTGATATAATCAAATCTGTTTTCAAAGAATATAATCATTGATTCATCAGGATTATCTGTTACTTTATATAGTTTTTCTATTACCAAGTCTTTATTAAAATTATAATTGGCCAAGTCCATAAATGTATTTACAAATTGCTTGCAAAAATCTTTATTTTTCATCAGGTTTGCTATAAAAGGATCTTCATAAATTTCATTTGTATAAGGAAAATCCCCAATGAATGTATTAAAGTCATAAAATCTCTCCAAGTTCTTCCAATTATTTTTTATACATGCATCCATATCAAATAGCATCCATCTCCATTTACCATCTTCATAAGGATTATTAGATTTGGTTTCAGTTCTCCAAATTTGGACATTTTTGTTGTAAGCAAAGTCGACATTATTTAGATATATTTGACTGCAATAACAATCAATCAAGCTTTGAATATCAATACGTTCACACACATAATCATAGTTCTCTTTTTCCGACATATCATTATTTTTTATAAAAGCCAACAAATTATTATAATCATTCAAACTTGTTTCACTGCCTGATTCGAGTTTTCCGGCTTTTACCATACTAACATAGTCCCTATTTACGCCAAAATGCTCTTCAATATAATGAGTAGAATATCTCTCTAATATTTGATATTCTCCCCAATATTCACCATCTATAAAAAGTATGCATGGTTTTGCCAATTGTGTTGATACATTACGATCCCCAACTAAACTTTGTAAAAATCCTTCCTTATAATCGCAGGCACGTAAAATAAAGGATCTTTGGGAAGATAATTCCTCAAATAATGGAGTTAATAGTCTATTTTGACCATTATAAAATTTCCTTGCAAAAAACATTGAAACTTTT
>Ga0209608_1000590_pt1 | contig 35283 bp, 25 predicted proteins | sample AD_UKC130_MetaG_FD_184428 | JGI IMG/M metagenome (GOLD analysis project Ga0209608, IMG submission 184428) | Active sludge microbial communities of municipal wastewater-treating anaerobic digesters from Canada - AD_UKC130_MetaG (SPAdes) (version 2) | ecosystem: Engineered > Bioreactor > Anaerobic... | reverse complement strand
ACGGTCGATAGAGTTGGCGGCACGCTTACCATCAGCCGACTCCCAAACGGGTGAAGGTTTGCCGTTTCGAGGATGGCCTCCGGCGAAAAGGCCCTTAGTCGAAGTTTCGTAGGTGAGGGGATCTATATCATTTAAATCGACGAGATGGGTCCATTTGGGATCATCGACGCCAACGTAGGCGACGTTACCTTCTTTCAAACCGTCACGGATTGGATCTTTTCCGGATGACCGCGTTACACCCAGCCGTTGCAGGTTCTGCCAGGCAGTGACAAGTATTTCTTGGGGCAGAACTTCTTGTGAAAGGGCCAAAAGACTGCCGCCCGGGATGTCGCCGTCAAAGACCATACTTACCTGGTAGCCTTTTTTTGCCAGTTCAATGGCGCAAGACAACGAAGAAAGACCCGCTCCGTAAACGGTCACGGACAACCCCTTTGAAGTAAGGCGCAGGGGCAGCCCCGTATCTTTAGTTTGTTGCAGGCAAGCTATTTCAAGCTTTTCTATGGAAATGGCGCCGCCCTTTTGGGACAAGACACAGGCATCCTGACAGGGGTGGTCGCAGATGCGACCAATAATGTCCGGCAGTGGCATTGCTTTCGACAGGATTTTTCTTGCTTCATCGAAGTGACCTTCCGCCATGGCCCCACAAAAGGCCCTGACGTTTACCTTTAGAGGACATGCCGCTTGACAGTAAGGAAGTTCATCTTGAATGCAGCGTTGCTCAAAGTCATCGAGTTTATAGCGTTCCATTAATACTTCCTCCCGAATATCTCACAATGAGATCACATAACCAGATTAACTAGGTTTGCCCGGAAATTGGCGCTTTCAGGGAATTCGATCAAAATAAAAGTATAAATATCCATGTCGGTTATCTTTTTAATAACGCCCGCCCCGACTTAAAGCGGTCAGAGGCGGGCGCTTATAAGCGTATTAGTTAAACGCGTTCTCCCCTGAGGCCGGCAAGGATCTTTTCGGGCGTAGCGGGCAGATGGTGAACCCTAACCCCACAGGCATGGTAAATCGCGTTTCCAATGGCTGCATGCGGGCTGGAAAGGGGCAGCTCTCCTACTCCCGCCGCTCCAAAGGGACCAAACTCGCGAGGATAGTTTTCGAAGTAAACTATTTCTATGTTATCGGGGATATCCTTGGCGTAGGGGAATCCTCCTCCGACGAGAGAGGAGTGTTTCTCGATGTCCTCGAAATCCTCCGAGAGGGCAAGGCCGATCCCCTGAGCTATGCCTCCGTATAACTGGCCGTCGGTCACCAGGCGGTTATTGACTTTTCCGATATCAGCCATCAGGGTCATCTTGTCTACGGCAACCTTGCCTGTTTCGGTATTAACCGAAACCTCAGCAAGAAAGACTCCATACATATAGACGACGAAGGGCCTTCCCTGTCCTTTTTCGTCGCAGGGAACACCCGGAACGGTGTATTTGCCAACGTACTTCAGCGGTTTATCGGCACTGACGGCTTCGGCGTAACTCATGTATGTCCCATCGGGTTTCCGTAGAGACTTGAGCATTTCGGAACAGGCAATCCTAATGGCGCTGCCGGTCAACACCTGTTGGCGCGATCCGCCGGAAGGTCCCGAGTTGGGCGTCTTAGACGTATCGGGCCAGGTGAACCGTATCTTGTCGGGGGTGATGCCCATGGGACGCAGCGCCTCGTGGGCTGTCCCCACCATGCCCATATCGGCGCCTTGGCCGTGATCCTCCCAGGCGGCTACGATGGTAACGGTATCATCGGGATTCAATACTGCCCATGCCTCGGAGCTATCAGGACCGTCGATCCCACAGCCGTAAACGGCCATTGAAAGCCCCACGCCTTTTTTGATCTTATCGGTGGATTCTCTCTTGGCCCTTTCCTTTGCCTCCTCGTACCTTGGCTTGATGGCTTCGAGCATCTCGGGATAGCTGAAGACTTCAGGTTCCTGGCCGCTCGGGTTTGTCGAGCCTGGACGATAGCAATTTTTGTAACGTATTTCCCATGGATCCATGCCGATCTTCTCGGCCAATTCGTCCATGAGAAGCTCGGAAGAGTAGAGGGATTGCGGAGAACCGTAAGCTCTGAAAGGAGAACCCCAGACGTGGTTGGTGCAGACCGTCTGTCCTCTGCCCCTGATGTTAGGAATGTCGTAGCCGGCTCCCATGAACTGTGCGCCTCTGAGCGTGAGCAAATCCCCAAACTCAGAGTAAGGCCCATGATCCACGATATAATCCGTCTCCATGGCGAGGAGTTTGCCCTCTTCGTCGGCTGCGAACTTGATGTTCACAAAAAAGGGAGAACGCTTCCCAGTGTAAGTCATGTGCTGGAAGTAATTGTACCTGAGGAAACAGGGCTTGCCTGTCGCCAAGGCCGCCGCTCCAACCAGCCCTTCCATGGTCGGGCAGAACTTGTATCCAAAGGTGCCGCCCATGGGGTTCGATACGAGCGCAATTTGGTCAGGCTCTAACCCAAGACCGGGAGCGATCATTAGTAAATGCAGATGAGCGCCGATGGTTTTAGAGTGAATTTTTAGCACGCCGTTGTCGTCAATGTAGGCAAAACCAACGTCCGGTTCTATCGTCATGTGGGGCTGTCTTTGCACATAGAAATCGTCTTCCACAACATTGGGGGCCTTTTCAAAGATTGGAGCCGTAGGTTCACCCTTCTCAAGATTTTGGACATAGTAAACGTTTGGCGTTCCGGGATGGATCTCCAGCGCGTCTTCTGCCATGGCTGCCGGAGCGCTCATGTAGGCAGGCAGTACCTCGAGATCGACCTTGACCTTCTCGGCAGCAGCACAGGCGTTTTCATAGGTATCGGCACAGACTATTGCTATGGCATCTCCAAACTGGAAGACCTTCTCATCACAAAGTATCGGCCGATCCCAACCATCTCCTAAGTTGGTCGGGAAGGTAATTAGTCCGGTTATGCGATTTTTGCCCTTGATATCCTTGTGCGTGACCACCTTGTAGACGCCGGGCATCTTTTCGGCCTCAGAGATATCGATGTTTTTGATATTAGCGTGGCTCACCGTTGCCTGCACAAGCGCCAGCTGCAGTGTGCCTTCGGGCATCTTTAGCCCCAGGTCGGCGCCATAATCCAGCGTCCCAGTCGCCTTGGCCACCGCAGTGGGCCTCGGGTAGGCAGTACCCCAAATCCTGCCGTCTTCTGGCATTTTGAAATCCAGCTCCGACTCATCCATCTCTCCCCTAAGAACTTTGGCTGCATCCATTACGGCGTCGACGATGGGAATGTAACCCGTACAGCGGCATGCGTTGCGGTTTTTATGAAACCATTCTCTTACTTCTTCCCGAGTCGGAGAAGGATTATTGTCTAAAAGCACCTTAGCCGAGATGATAAAACCTGGGACACAGAAGCCGCATTGGGTTACTCCGTGCTTAATAAAGGCCTTTTGGAGGGGGTGTAACTTTTGGGGTGTGCCAATCCCTTCGATGGTTGTTATGGAGTCTCCGTCATTGATCTTGTTGATCTTAATGGCGCATGAACGAACAAGTTTGCCGTTTAATATGACGTTGCAAGCGCCGCACTGTCCTTGTCCACAACCGACTTTCGTTCCTGTCAGACCCAGTTGCTCGCGCAAAACCTTCGCCAGGGTGTCCTTTCCATTTACTACGATGTTGCGTTCCACTCCGTTGACAAAGAACTGCTTTTGGATCATCTTTTACCACTCCTTCTCTTTCATAACGCGGCACCTTCAAAGTCCATCTCGAATACGAATCAATTGAACTTTCGGCACCTCTTACTCTCTCACCATATTCCATGTCTACACTCGTATGAAATCAGAGAAGAATTCTTCATGATTGACGATCCTATAAAACTACAGACCATTAAAGTAAAATTTCTGCAACACCTCCTTTAAGTAAAACTATATTGTCCGAATAATATGCTAACTAAACAACTAAACCCCCTTCCTCCTGGGAAGGGGGTTATAATCCCATCTCCTCCTTTCCAAGCGGGAGGCCTTTTCGTTTCCGAAAAGACCCTATCGGTCGATGCTCATAGGTCAAACACCCTTAGATACATCGACTCGGAGGTCGCATGAATATAACATCATCACTTGCATAATTAATCATAATAAATGCAAAAACAAATGTCAACTGAATGAGTTACCTCACCTAAAACGTGAGCGAAACTATCAATGCCTTGAATGTGTCTTATCAGCTAGGGCCCTCGTCTTAAATGACGAAGGCCCCTTAACTTCTTTTTACAAAATGTTACGAAGATTAAATAGTCTTCTTAACCCTCAAATCGAAAAAAGTAGGTATTTAAATTTCTCCAATGAGCTTCAAGATCAATTGCGCGATGATCGTTGAACCTATGTAGGTGCCAATGAAAACTATGCAGGAGACGATCAAGATCCTCCATCCCGTCTTTTTAAGCATGCCAAGGTCTTTCCCAATTGAGATACCGGCATAGGCTAGAATTGGTGTAGTGAGAGCCAAAAAGTTAACTTTTTGTGCCCAGGCATTAAAAATTGTCGCACCCGGGAATCCAGGAATGGTTACTATGCATCCGATTGTGACGACGTAGGCTACAGCCGGAATTTTAACCGGAATGACTTTCGCACATATTACCCCAATAATGCTGATAGCGATTAAAAAGATCATGCCGGGGATGGCATCGATCATCGGGATATTTGCACCAACCAGGTTGCCAACCAAAGTAATGGCGCCAATTATAATAAGTACTGCGAGAACTTCCATGGTCTTCATGAGTTACGCCTCCCCTGCTGCAGTTTGGCTCGGCTGAGTCCCATATTTTAAGCGGTAAAATTTCCTGTACAGCCATTCCGTCATCGGCAAGGCCATCCACAGGGACATGTAAACGCCATCTAAGCCGGTGAGCATGTTGCTTGCCGCCCCCAGAGCTTGGATCTTATCGGCCATGTCGGGGAACATTGCGCTTAAAGCGCCAACAGAAGCGGTCATCATGCTTGCGCTTCCCACTCCGGAAGCCATGGCTAATGCAAGGGGATGAAAAATTCCCAACGCTGCCGCAAAGGTCGCCATGAGACCGAAAAAAATCGTCCCAAACACCGTACCGCATATGTAAACACCCATGACTCCTCGGCCTTCTGGGGTGTCCAAACCATAGATGTCGCCTATTAAAGCCACGTTAGGTTCTCTTGCGATCGAATGAGCTGCCCCTATGGTTTCTCGCTTGAGTCCTAGGTACACCGCCACGGGTACACCAATGATGACCGTGCCGAGATTGCCAAATTCCTGCAATATCAATGCAGGACTCGTTCTTAATATCATTGGAATGTTTGGTCCTACCGTCGTTCCGTACTTTGCCATCAAAAGCATTAAAGTAACTCCAACTAAACTGCCGGCATCGACCATGTCCTTTTGGCTGGCGAGCCTCAAAAATTTGGGCCCCGAAAGAATTCCCATTATAAGTGCATAAAGCATCGGCAGCAAAACCACCGTGCCTGGTCCGATGGGAAAGGAAAAGGCGCCAATCCATTCAGCTATAATGACGAAAATTAAAACTAAGATATGAAGCTTCCAATTTTTAATAGCTTCAATCATGTTAATGCCTCCTCTCGCGCTTTAGACATACCAATTATGTCAATGTAGTTATTTTGTATTACAGCTTTCGTTAGATTCGCAAGCAATCAAGGCAGTTAAAGCTAAAAGTGCTGCCCCTAGCGGAAGGGCTTCTTCGTCTGCCTTAAAATGCGGACTGTGCCACGGATGTACAGCATCGATATCGGGGTTGCCCACACCCAGCCAGAAGTAACACCCCGGGACCCTTTTTTGATATAATGCGAAATCTTCACCTCCCATCGAAGGAATTGGCACAACGATGCTGTCTTCGTCAAAGATTTCCAGGGCTGCTTTCATGGCTATCTTCGTCGCCTCCGGATGATTTATAAGGGCAGGAAGGTCTCTGCGGTAGTTTAGCTCAACTTGGCATCCTAGGCTTGAGGCTGTATTTTCCACGGTCCTTTTCATCCAATTTTCGATTGAATCGCGCAGATCCTCATCGAAGGTGCGAACCGTGCCGAGTAACTTCACTTCATCGGGTATGACATTATTTGCCATGCCGCCACTGATGCTGCCAAAGCTGATCACTGCGGCCTTTTGAGGATCCACGTTTCTGCTCACGATCGTTTGCAAGTTCATGACTATTGAAGAAGTGCACACTATGGGATCAATTACACGATGAGGGTATGCAGCGTGTCCCCCCTTTCCCATGACGGTTATAAATGTAGAATCGACAGCCGCCATCAAGGGGCCTTCCTTTACCCCTACCTTGCCTATCGGTATTTCGGGGTTATTATGCAAACCAAAGATCATCGAAACATCGGGGTTTTCTAGCACACCTTCTTCGATCATGGCCTTTGCTCCAAGGTTTATCTCCTCTGCCGGCTGAAAGATGAACTTGATGCTTCCTTGAAGTTCATCTTTAAGTGAAGCTAAAATTTTCGCAGCTCCAAGGGCGCATGTTGTGTGTATGTCATGACCGCAGGCATGCATGACTCCTTCGTTTTTCGAGGCGCAAGGAAGACCGGTCATTTCTTTTACGGGTAATGCGTCAATATCTGCCCTGATGGCAATGGTGGGGCCGTCGTATGCCCCTTTTAATAGTGCGACCACGCCAGTTTTCCCCACATTTTCTTCGACTTCGCAGCCCAACTCTTTCATGTAAATTGCAATCTTTCTTGCCGTCTCGAATTCCTTGAAGCTGAGCTCGGGATATTGATGAAAATCCCTTCGTAAATTTTTTAGTTCCTCCGACAAGGACTTGCTGAAGCTCAACACTTCATCAGCGTACATTTTAACTACCCCCTTTATGGCAAGTTGTCCGATCGCGAGGCAAGTTCCGTTTTGGTCATGTAAATTGGATGGGCCATGCACAACTCGCGTACTTCTCGCTTAAAGCGTGCGAGTTGTGGCTCATCTTCGTTATCTAGCACTTTTGCGACAAGGTTGGCCACCCTTTTGGTGTCATCTTCGTCAAATCCTCTGCTGGTGACGGCGGCAAGGCCTATGCGAATTCCGCTCGTGACAGTTGGCTTTTCTGGGTCATAGGGAATCATGTTTTTGTTGACTGTTACGCCCACTTCTTCGAGCTTGCTCTCAGCCTGAGCGCCCGTCATTTTCTTGCTCCTGAGGTCAACCAGCATTAGGTGATTATCTGTACCTCCTGAGACTATATCAAATCCGTTACATTTTAGAACTTCTGCCATGACTTTGGCGTTTTTAACGACCTGGGCACCGTAGGCTTTAAATTCGTCGGTCATTGCCAGTTTAAAGGTGAGCGCCTTGGCGGCGATTATCTGAGGGATGGGTCCTCCCTGGATCCCCGGGAAGATGGCCTTATCGATACTTTCGGCGAATTCTTTTTTGCATAGTATATTTCCCCCACGGGCTCCACGTAGGGTCTTGGTGGTAGTAAAGGTTACGAAATCGGCGTAAGGGACCGGGGAAGGATGGGCTCCCGCAGCGACTAAACCTGCTATATGGGCCATATCGACCATGAGATAAGCTCCTACTTTGTTTGCGATTTGCGAGAAGCGCTTGAAGTCTATGATCCTGGAGTAGGCGCTTGCTCCTGCGATTATTAGCTTTGGTTTTACCTCGCAGGCGATACGTTCTACTTCGTCATAATTTATTAACCCAGTTTCTTTGTCTACACCGTAGCTATGGGACTCAAAAAACTTACCTGAAATGCTGACGGAAGCTCCATGAGACAGATGTCCTCCGTGGCTTAGGTTCATGCCAAGTATTTTATCGCCGGGATTAAGCACTGCCATGAATACTGCAAGGTTTGCGTTGACGCCCGAATGGGGCTGTACGTTGGCATGCTCAGCACCAAACAGCTTTTTGGCACGCTCGATCGCTAGGCTTTCTACGATGTCTATAAATTGACATCCTCCGTGATAACGCCTGCCGGGGTAACCCTCGGCGTACTTGTTGGTCAACAATGACCCCTGAGCTTCAAGTATAACTTCGGGCACGAAGTTTTCTGAGGCGATGAGCTCAATCGTCAGGTTTTGCCGTTCCTTTTCCCCTTCTATTGCAGCGGCGAGCTCCGGATCGATGAAATGAATGAGATCCATGAAATAACCCTCCTTGATTAATTCTATTACAATAGCTTACACCTAAAAGTGACATTTGGATTATCTTTAGCGAGTCTACGACGGCAACGCTATCGGTAGTTCTTATTTGCGTTTACTATTCCTTTACGACGCCGGATTCTACGATCGTAAAGGACGAATTGGCACCATCGATCACTGCTCGAGCACCTAGCGGTAAGGTGACCTTTTTATCGCCGTGACCAAAATACCCGTTTATTAACGTGGGCTTGCCTGCTTTTGCCACTACGTCTTCAAATATCTTGTCTAAAGTAAAAGTCCTTTCAGGGTCCTTGTGAGTTACGTTCGTAAACTGCCCCAGCACTATTCCTGAGGCGGCTTCAAGCTTGCCTCCCAACAACAGTTGGGTCAACATGCGGTCTATCTTGTAAAGTGGTTCGTCTATGTCTTCAAGTATCAGAATGCGATTCTTGGTGTCTATCTCCCATGGCGTTCCCATTAGGGCGCAGATCAAGCTCATATTCCCGCCTATTATTTTCCCTTCCGCCGTCCCTCCGACCAGGGTTTGCAAGGGAGGAGCGCCATCGTAAGGCTTTAATTCCCCTATCGGCTCATCGTCACAAATCGCCTTCAAAAGGTGGTCTTTTTCGTAACCGTGAAAGCTGTCTTTTATCATGTCCGTCGAAGGCATGGGGCCATGGAATGTACAAAATTGGCCATGTAAGTTGAACATCAAATGAAGAATGGTGATGTCGCTGTATCCTAAGAAAACTTTGTGGTTTTTAGAGATAAGTCCCATGTCGATTAACCTCGGCAGACGGATGGCTCCATCGCCGCCTCTAACGCAAAATATTCCGTTTATCTTCGGGTCGTTGAACATTGCGTGTATATCTTGGGCTCGAATTTCTTCGGGGCCTGCCATGTAACCGTAGGATTCATAGCAGCTTGCGCCAACCTTGACGTTAAAACCCAGATCGGTTATCGCTGCAACGGCTTTTTCTAAGTCATCCAAGGGAGCCGGGCTTGAGGGCGCGATCAAACCAATCGTATCGCCTGGATGCAGTGCCTTAACCTTTCTCATTATCTTCACATCTCCTCATCGATTTTAATAAAGCGGGAAATGACAGGCAAACCCTCTGTTTCCAATATATTGCATCTGCGGTTCCTCGCTTACGCATACGTCCCTGAGATAGGGACATCGGGCATGAAACCTACACCCCGATGGCACATTAATAGGACTTGGTATATCTCCTTTTAGAATGAGCTTCGCTCTATCTCTTGCGTGAGGATCAGGCACCGGCACGGCAGACAAAAGAAATAATGTATAAGGATGAAGAGGATGATCAAATATATCCGCTGTCGGACCGATCTCTACGCACTTGCCCAGGTACATCACCCCAATCCTATCGGATAGAAAGCTCACGACGCTCAAATCATGAGTGATGAACAGCAACGTCAAGTTAAAACGCTCCTTTAAATCTATTAAAAGGTTCAAGATTTGGGCCCTAATCGAGACATCAAGTGCAGATACGGCCTCGTCACATACTATAAATTCGGGGTTTAAGGCCAACGCTCGAGCAATACCGATCCTTTGGCGCTGTCCACCGCTAAATTGATGTGGAAAGCCCGACATAACAAAGTCCTGCAACCCCACCACGGAAAGCAGTTCCTTAACCCTGTCAACAATTTCTTTCTTGCTTATGCCTTTATTATGGGTTTTCAGCGGTTCAGCCAGTATATCAAGGATCCTCATCCTCGGATCCAACGAAGCATAGGGGTCCTGAAATATGATCTGCATGTCGCGCCTCAGGGATCGCATTTGTTCCCCATCCAGCGAAAAGATGTTTTCGCCCTTAAAGAGCACTTCGCCCTTTGTGGGTTCGGTGAGGCGAAGCAAGAGCCTCCCAAGGGTTGTCTTGCCGCAACCGGACTCTCCCACAAGAGCAAAGGTTTCCCTGCTTGCTATATCTATATTTACATCTTCAACGGCGTGCACAAATACCTTCTTCCTACCCAAAGGCCCGGTCGAAAGGGAAAAAATTTTCGTTAGGTTCTTCGTGCTTATAAGCGCCTTTTCCATAGCTCTAGTTGTCCTCAATATGTCTGGGTTTCAAGCAAAAAGCCAACATTTAACAAAGTGTCCTTCCTCTATTGTAGTAAAGGGTGGTTCTTCCTCACAGCAAATGCCCCTAGCCTTATCGCAGCGATCGGCGAATCGACATCCCGGAGGCGGGTCAATTAAATTTGGGACCATGCCCTTTATAGTGTAAAGTTTCTTTGCTTTCCCCTTTTTTTCTATCCTTGGTATCGACCGAAGCAATCCCCATGTGTAGGGATGAGACGGGTTATTAAATATGCCGAAGACATCGCCCTTTTCGACGATCTTTCCGGCATACATGACGTTAACCTCGTCGCAAACCTCTGCAACTACGCCTAAGTCGTGAGTGATTAGTATTATAGACGTATTTATTTTTTTCATAAGTTCGAGCATCAAGTCCAATATCTGAGCTTGTATGGTCACATCTAAAGCCGTCGTCGGCTCATCGGCAATTAGAAGCTTAGGCCTACATATCAAGGCCATGGCGATCATGACCCTTTGCCTCATCCCGCCCGACAGTTGATGAGGGTAAGACTTCAACCTGGAGTGCGGTTCGGGAATTCCAACCAGATCTAAAATTGACAAGACGCGTTCATTTATCTCCTCCGGGGATAAAGAGGAATGAATGTGAAGCGGTTCTCCCACTTGACGGCCTATAGTCAATACAGGGTTTAAGGAAGTCATGGGCTCCTGAAAGATCATAGAAATATCCTTGCCGCGCAAATCGGCCATTTCTTTATAGTTTAATTTAGCCAGGTCATTGCCCTCGAAGAGAATTTCCCCCTCTACGATCTTGCCGACCGGCGAAGGAATCAGGCCCATTATTGAAAGGCCTGTTACGCTCTTGCCACAACCTGATTCCCCGACCAGCGCGGTGAGCTTTCCTTTTTTTGCCTCCATATCCACGCCATCGACGGCTTTCACGATGCCCCTTCTGGTGAAAAAGTATGTCCTGAGGTTTTTAATTTTTAACAGGTTATCTTGCACGTCGCTAGCTCCATTTCTTCAACCTTTAAGATAGGGATCAATGGCATCACGCAAGCCATCCCCAATAAAGTTAAAGGCCAGTACTGTTATAAATATGGCGAGGCCAGGGAGTATCGCCACCCAGGGAGCAGAAAAAAGGAACTCCTTTCCGTTTGATACAAGGAGCCCCCAACTCGGAGTAGGAGGTTGGGCACCCACACCCAAGAAACTCAAGCTGGCCTCCGAAAGAATCGCATCAGGGATGTTCATCGTAAATAAAACCATCAGCGAGGGCAGACAATTTGGGAATACGTGTCTTGCCATTATTTTAATGTCTTTAACTCCTATTGCCTTGGCTGCCTCGATAAACTCCTTTTCCCTTATCGACAATGCCTGTGACCTCACGACCCTAGCTGCGCCTGCCCATCCGACCACGCTCAACGCGATAAACAGGTTAAACAAGGTGGCTCCTAAGGTATACATAACTACGATTGCTAAAAGAAGCGAGGGAAAGGCCATCACCACATCGGCCATTCTCATCACCCAATAACCGAGCCGACCTCCTATGTACCCGCTTACCACGCCAAGTATCGCTCCGATGGAAACGGCTATGAGGCTCGGTATCAGGCCAATGGCAAGCGAGATCCTGGCACCGTAGATTACTCGAGTAAAGAGGTCTCGGCCAAACATATCCGTTCCAAACCAATGATTTAATGAAGGTTTTGAGAAACGATTGTTAAGGTCAATCTCGTAAGGATCGTAAGGCGTAACATAAGGTGCAAATATGGCTAAAACAACCAAAATAACCACTACAATCAGGCCAAATAAAGCAGTCTTGTTTTCTTTAAAAGCTCGGATTATATCTGCAAAGAGGGTTTCGTGTGCTAATAGTTTCTCTTTTTCCATGGCTTTGCCCTACTTCTCCAGCCTTATGCGAGGATCTAAGAGAGAATACAAGATATCGGCCACCAAATTTCCCAGGATGACGAGAATCGTGGCAAAAAGGACAGAACCTTGAAGCAACGGCATATCCCTGCTTTTAATGGCATCAACCGCGACCCTGCCGACCCCGGGGATTCCGAACACGCTTTCTGTAATTACGGCTCCGGAAAGCAAGCTCGCCACCTGTATTGCCATTATCGTTACTACCGGCAGTAAGGCGTTTTTAAGGGCATGTCCGGTAATGACGGCTAGCTCCCTGGCCCCCTTTGATCTAGCCGTTCTGATGTAGTCGTTACGCATTACGTCTAGCAAGCTCGACCTGGTAAGCCTTGCAATAAGGCCGGCGGAACTCCACCCAAGAACGATGGCAGGCATGATGACGTATCGCCAGCCATAAAAGCCCGCTACTGGCAACCACCCCAGTTTTAGGGCAAAGACGTACTGAAACAATAGGGCGGACCAAAATACGGGCATGGATACGCCGGCAAGGGAAAATCCCATGAAAAAGTAGTCAGTCACCGAGTACTGCCTTATGGCGGATAAAATGCCAGCAGGGATACCTACGATCCATGAGACCAAAGCAGCGGAAAAGGCCAATACCATCGTCCTGGGAAATGCCTGAAGGATCAAATCAGTCACGGAACGCTGCAATTTATAGGACGTGCCCAAGTCTCCGTGTAACAATCCCCACAAAAACCTGAAATATCTTATTATCCACGGATCGTCCAAGTGCATCTGGGCACGGACCCTCGCTACGACGTCGGCGCTGACCTTTTCCTTCATCATCAAAGCCACCGGATCGCCCGGGACGACGTTCAACAATACAAATACGAGAAAAGTTACGCACAGGAGAATAGGGATCGATATGAGCAGTCTGTTCAATATATATTTCCACACCTCATAAATCACCTTTCTTACTGTGATATTGATCAAAGCATCGAAAACGAATAACCAGGCTTTATCGTCAAAGAAACAGGTTTACAGGTCTTAAAAGAAGTCTTTAGGTAGCTCTAGCTAAAAGACACACCATAACATTCGTTAACGTTGTGCCGCTAAATTAACGTTGTGTGGGAACCCCGTCTTTTTTGAGGAAAACCCTATATCACTTTTTTAAGATATCGTTTCATTCTCTGATTTATCATCACCCATCAGGTGCCAAAAACCCTATTTGCCCTATTGACTTTCGTTTACTCTTTCTGCAACACGGCACCGGGCACCTTAATCGACATCATTCGACATTCGTTTCGTAATATGACATGTCGCTCCAGCCGTTCCAAGGAACGACGAATTTCTTCACCCTGGGTGCAAGCACGTATAGGTGTTCTATATTGAAAAAGGGCACCCATGCTGCCTGATCGTGGACGATCTTTTTTTCAAGTTCGCGATAAAGAGCTATGCGCTCCTTCTGATCGGTTATGGTCCTCGCGCGATCCAAAGCCTCAAATACCTCAGGATCGTTGTTGTTAAATGAACGTACTACAGTTCCGGATTTGCTAAAAAAAGTGTAGAAGAAGTTATCGGGATCGTTAAAATCAGCTGACCATACCTGCATGTAGTGATCCGAATCGCCTGTTTTTCTCACGGCATAGTATGTCGATTCATCGACCTGGCTGATCTTGACTCGAAAGCCCGCTTCTTTAACCATCGCTTGCACGAGCTCGTTCATTTTAGCCCAAGTCTGTCCCCAGGTGCTCACTTGGACTAAGGTCATATCCACTCCGTCGGGGTATCCTGCTTCGGCTAAAAGCTCCTTTGCCTTCTTCGGGTCATAGACGATTGGCTCAAGATCCGGATTGTACCCTATTAGCCCCTTTGGCATGACGCCGTGAGCTAAAGTGCCGCGTCCATAAAACAAGGTGTCTAAAATCATTTGTCTGTCGATGGCCATTTGAAGGGCTTTGCGTACCCTTACGTCTCCGAAAGGTTCCTTTTTTTGATTGATGCACATGTAATATATCCCAACCCTTGGACCGCTCACGACTCGATCCTTCCATTTTGGGTTCTCAAGAAAATAGGGAATCTGAGAAAAGGCGTAGTCGCAATCGAAGATATCGATTTCGCCGGCCTCAAAAAGCATCCTCATGGTCTCCGGGTCAGTTACAACCCTGACAAATATCCTGTCCAGCTCTGGACGCCCGCGATAATATTTATCGTTGGCCACCAGCGTTACATGATCGTTCAGCACGTACTCCTTCATTATGAAAGGTCCCGTTCCACAAGTTGTTTTCGCGGTGAGGCCAAATTGATCTCCGGCTTTTTCGGTGAATTTGCGATTAAAAATGCTCGCTTGCGGGCTGGCCATGACGGACAAAAAGGGTGCGAACGGCTGGCTTAATGTTATCTGGACAGTATATTTGTCCAATGCCTTTAACCCTTTGGTAGTATCTGTTTTTCCGTCAAGACGGTCTTGGGCTCCATCCACAAAGTTTAGGATATCCGTGTTCAGGGCTTGGGTTTTGGGATCCAACATTCGATCGAAGGTATAGACTACATCGTCCGCGGTCAATTCCTCACCGTTGTGGAAATAAACGCCGCGCCTAAGATGAAAGGTATAGGTCTTACCGTCGGGAGTGACCTCCCAGCTTTCAGCCAATCCGGGTACGAGGTCCGAGGCTCCAGATTCGAGGGTTATACACTCTATCAGCCTATCGAAGCAATTAAGCGGCAACATATAGTAGGCGGTATTTTTCTGACAATCAGCGGTCTTAGGATCATCCGGATAGCTTATCCTCAACTCTTTTTCCTTGGCACTGACCATGGTTACTGAGCCCACTAAAAAAGTCAACGCGAGTAAGATTATCGTTAATATATAAAATCTCTTTAAATTACTGCTCATTTTTCACACCCCCAAATCAAAGATTTTATGACCACTATCTTAACATCAGAAATATCGATAGTCCATGAGGAGCACAGCTTTCAGGTCAGGGGAAAAATAATTTGTGTTAAGATGATTATGCGAAAGTATAAGATAGTTTTGACTCAATGCTATTTGATAAGAACATGGATCGACGATCAGCTTTATTAATGCTATAAATTTCAATGACACGTTGTAGGAGCAAAATTAATACCAAAAGGGGAGATCCCGATGAGCTTTAAATCTCCGGCTGACATCGCAAAGAGCGCTTGCTCTGCCGCAGTTGCAAAGTGCAGCTTAAAGTTTCACCAGATGTTGCTGCTTGGAATCCTAGCAGGTGTCTATATAGGTTTCGGCGGATTTCTTTATACCGTTGTGATGCAAGATTTAAGCCAATACGTGGGAGTTGGTCTGTCCAAGCTAATCGGCGGGGCTTCATTTACGGTTGGTTTGATTTTAGTGATCATAGCCGGCGGCGAACTTTTCACGGGAAACTGTCTGATACCCATTGGAGCTTTAGCCGGATTTGTTACGCCTGGGGCTGTAGCCAGAAACTGGGCAACAGTTTACTTGGCCAACCTCATTGGTTCTGTCCTTCTTGCCTATATTATTTATTTTTCAGGCCTGGCGAGCGAAGCTGTGGGCATGAATGCTTTAAAGATAGCTTCAGCTAAGATGGCTTTGCCATTGAGTTCAGCCTTTTTTAGAGGAATATTGTGTAACTGGCTTGTCGTCCTGGCCGTGTGGATAGCCATGGCTGCAGAGGATGTGGTTAGCAAAATATTTGCCATATTTTTCCCCATCATGGCTTTCGTCGCCTCTGGATTTGAGCACAGCATAGCAAACATGTACTTTATGACCATCGGCATACTGCTCCGCCGTAATGATGCATTGATCGCTCAAGCTAATTTAAGCCCTCAGTCATTAAACGCCCTATCTGTTCATGGATTTCTAAATAACATAATCCCCGTTACCCTGGGCAATATCGTGGGGGGAGTTTTATTCGTGGCAGTGTTTTACTATTTTATTTTCGATGATAACATAGCGTTATGATCATGCCCTCAATCCAGGAAACCCGCGATTAATACGCCCCAGAAGGGAGAGGCAGTACCTGAAGGCCGTATCCCCAAGTTGAAGCCACCTTTGTGGTCAGCATGCTAAATAATCCGATCGTATACGGATCGACAATAAAAAATGCCTTTCACCCTCCAACATTCTAAAATTAGGGTGAAAGGCATTAAAGCTACATTTTTAACTTTTAAATGTAAAACTAGTCTTCGTATTCGATATCGACGCGATAGCCGCCCTCTTCTTCGGGTTCCTTTTCCGGGATCGTTATCGTGAGCACCCCGTTTTTGTATTTAGCCTTGGCTTTCTCGGGCAGCACTTCAACGGGAAGAGCGATCACCCGTGAAACTTTGCCGTAATACCGTTCGGAACGAATGACCTCTTCAGACTCGACTTCTTTAGCGCCCGATTTCTCCGCCCTCAAGACGACCTTATCCTCATAGATTTTTATATCTATATCCCTGGGGTCAAGTCCCGGAAGTTCCGCTTCAACTATGACGTTACCGTCTTTGCGATACACATCAACGGTCACCGCGCCTCCACCAAATACGGGTGGCATAAATCTGGAAGCAAAATCGTCAAACACTCTGCTGATCTCCTCTTGCAGTTTGTCGATACCCGTCCAGGATGGGTACCACCACATGCCGCGTCCTCTTCTTTCGGGTAATTCAGGTCTCCTCATGGCTCATCACCTCCACTACTCTTTTTGATCTTTCCTGACCTTCACTTTTATTGTAACAAGAAGGATTTAAAGTTCAAATAATATCGATCAAGATTAACGGCGATTAGCGGCATTTACTGCAAAATAAATCAGATTTTCCGATGCATTCTCCGTCTTTTTACCGTTATCTGCAATTTTCTGGTGGTTGCTTACTACTTTTTCAAATCGCAGACCAATCCTTCGGTGAGTCTTACAAGTTCGTCCGGCGAGACGGGGAAAAAGGCATGATCGTTGCCTGCGGCTGCCCAAAGGACTTCGTATTTTTGAACATCTTCGTCGATCAGAGTTTTTATCTTCACGTCGTATCCTACGGGAGGAACGCCCCCTATTTTGTAGCCAAAGTTTTCTTCTATGTATTCTGCTCCAGCCATCTTGACCTTGCGAGCGCCCAAATGATTCCTTACCTTTTTTATATCTACCTTGTTGGGACCGCTCATGAGCAATAATACGGGCTCTCCGTCCACCAAAAAGATGAGACTTTTTAGTATCTGTTCCTCGGGCACGCCTATGGCTTTGGAGGCATCCTCTACAGTGAAAATGGTGTGGTCGCTCACAAAAATTTCACCGCTATATCCCAAGCTCTTCAGGGCATCCCATACCCTTTGTACTTCCTCGGTGTAATGTTGATTGCTGCTCATAACGTCACAACTCCTTCTTTACGTTTTATCTCCATACAATGCCTTATATATCTTATAATTAGCGATGACCTTTCGCACGTACGTCAAGGTTTCATTGAAGGGAATATCTTCAATCCACTGAGTTACGTCAAATTCACCCTCCTCGGGTAGCCATCGCGTCACATTGCCTATGCCCGCGTTGTAGGCTGCCAAGGCGAGCGGCAAGTCCTTTAGTCTGCCCAAAAGCCAGGAAAAATGTGCGACTCCCAAGCGTATATTGGTCTCGGGAGAATATATGTCAAATTTTTTGATTCCTAATTTCGCAGCTTCTTCATTCGCTGTAGCCGGCATGAGTTGCATCAAGCCGCTTGCGCCCACCCAACTTGTCGCGTTAGGATTAAAAGCACTTTCCTGCCTCATTATGGCCCAGATGACGTTGGAATCTACGCCAAATTTTTCGCAAGACGCCTGCACCTCAACCTCGAAAGGAGTGGGATACAAGACCTCCAGTAAGCCTCTGGATATGGGTCCGTCACCTTTTATCGAGTACTCCAGCGGCCTTGCTACGTTATAGGCAAGGTCGAAGTTGCCAAGCCAGCTGTAAAGTCGTGAACTCCTATAGCGAGCTGCAATGTCGCGACTCTGAGATAAAACCCTGCTTTCCCAAAATATGAATCCCCAAGCCTCCATCTGAGTTGGCTTGCTCTGAAATTCCTCGGGAAGGCCATCTATGATTTTGCCCTCTATTTCTTCGGCTAAAAGACAGTAATAAGACAATGGGTAATTAACTTTTAATTTATTTAATAGCGCCTCGGCTTCCTTTGTATTTCCCGCGCTTTCAAAGGCACGTACAGCCCAATAAAGCGTCCTTGCGGCCCAAAGGTCATCTCCATCGTAAGCAGCGCTTGCCCGCTTAAAATGCTCGGCTGCCCTCAAGTGATCTTCATTTTTCCATGCTTTCCACCCCATTCGCCACAAGACCTTCATCGAATAAAAATCATCTTCTCCTGAAAGAAGCCGATCCGTCAGCGCGCGCGCAGTTGCCTCGTCACCGATATCTTCGTAGTATGAGATGAGGTGATATAAGGCAGCCCTAGCTACTTCACCATCCGGTCCTGCCAATATTTTCAAGACCTCCATGGCCTTTGCGTTTCCTTTGCTTGCAAGCATTGCAAGTCTTTCGACGGAAGCCAGGGCAAAATCACGACCGCCTGTGGCAAGTTTGTGCCAAAGCGTGACTGCCTCTTCGTAGTTTCTGAGCCTGTAGTTGGAGTAAGCGCGGTAGTAATAAGCCTTATGCCAATGAGGGGGGCTTTCGTCGACCTTTTTAAGTAGCGCCTCTGCCTCTTTATAGTTGCCTTTTAAAAAGGCAGCGTACCCGAGGTAAAAGGGAATTCGAGCATCGATGTCCTCGGGAAACCGCTTTAAAAAATTCAAAGCAGTCGAATTTTGTGGTTGAATATCAAGCAGCGCGAATGCTTCTTCGAGCCCGGCCGAATCTATGGAAAACAGCGCAGTCAAAGCTTGCACCCTTTGGGCATCGTCCGAGGCGGCTGACATCATGGCCCTTCCCCATTTTTCCTTTTCAATATTTTCCTCTGTTCGAAAAAGCCCGTAGGCTACATAAAAACGAAGCGCTCGAGGAGAAACAGGCCAAAGCTTGTAAAGCAAGGCTCTTGCCTCTTCTTGCCGATTAGTTCTTTCAAATGCAAGGGCCATATAAAATTCGCCGTAAGGCTTTACCGAAGGGGGGAATTTATCCTGTATCTCAAGCAGCACATCCAGGGCTTCGGCATACCTACTCTGGAACCAAAGCGCATTGGCATAAAGGGACCATTCTCGAGGCGATAAGTAGTCTTTGTGAACTGTGAAGTATTCATCCAAGGCCTTCCATTGTTTCGCCACAAACAAGGTATCTACGCTTTGCGGCGAAGCTTCGACACTGGTAAGACCTATAGAAAGGATAGCAAGGAACGACACAATAATTAAGGGAAGAAACTTTCGCAAAAACAGATCTCCCTTCTTCGCTAAACGTTAGCATTAGTATAATACATTCGACGGCAATTTAAAAATAAGGAACCTGCAAAACCTGGCCGCAATCCCCTTGAAAAAGGGTTATTGAGCAACTTCGCTTTCTTGAGACATCTCGTGGCAGCAACAGGCAACACAGGCGAGGTTTATATCGTCGCCATCATTTATGAACTTACTGAAGTGCTCCAAGAACTTGGGCTTGACGTGAGGGCAGGTAGATATAAATTCTATAAAGAAAAGAAGGCGTTCAAGACAGACGGGCGATATATAATGTTCTATGGCACAAGCGTTGTCTTTTGCCTCGTCGCTTGGTAGCTTTAAGACGTCTTCAAAGAATTTGTAAATCAGTTGTTCTCTATGAATTAATGCCTTGGCCTTTTCCCTGCCCAAGGCGGTAAGCTCGAGATATCCGTATGGCTCTTGCTCAACGTATCCGTCTTCTTTTAACATGGAAACTATCCCTACAACGGTTGGAGCCCTCACACCCATGACTTGAGCAATATCTTTTACGCGTACTGCCCTGTTTCTTTCGCTGAGCTTATATATGGCCTTAATGTAATCTTCTTTTCTTGGCGTTAATCCAGACATTAGCATCACCTATCTTTTTTAGCTTAGTATAATTATGTACGAAATGCGTCCTTTAGTCAAATCGATGGTTTCGTTCAAAAGCGTACACAAAGGTTCAGTAAAAGCTCGTCTTGTCCAGATTAATCGATATTTTTTATTCTCCACTGATATCAGCTTTAAGCAATGCTATTCTTCTTTGTTCTTGTAAGCTCTGCCAGGCGTGAAGCGCCAAGGCAACGCCTATTACTCCGTATGTCACAAAAACCCTGAAGTACTCCCCTATCATTGCGTCTCCGACAAGGTTTTTTCCTGCAAGGGGAGACACTATAAAAAGGGTATGAAACAAAAGCGTTCCGAGCAAAGCTTGGCCAACTGTGGCCTTTTTAACAGATGCACCTCCAATCAGTATGGCTGCAACGGCGAAAGTGCCAACCTGGACGTGACTTCCATAGGTATTGATGTTGCCCAAGTTCTGTAGAAAAATAACTTGTCCAAGGCCGGCTAATATTGTTGAAAGGATAACAGCGATAATCCTGACTCTATCCACGTTGATGCCCGATGCCTCTGCAACATGCATGTCCTGTCCCACTATTCTAAACTCCTGGCCAAGCTTAGTTTTTACAATGTAATGCGTAAAGAGGCACAAGGCCAAAATCGCCAGGAAAGTTGCAACGGGTATTGACACCGGGAAAACGTGGCCCGGGATCTTCACCTGTATTTTCAAAAGGTTATCCAGGGCGTATTGCATGGGCTTAATATCCAAAGTATTCCTCAGTCCTATACTGCCGGGAATGAGCATCGATGGAACTTTTATGGGTATGATGTTTCCCATGAAGTAAAGACATATCAACTGGTAGATGCCGTTTGCAAAAAATCCCAATATGATTCCCGTGATCATTTCCTTTCCCTTTGTATGGTTAAAAAGAATTCCCGTTAACCAGCCAAACAAAATGGCTAAGGGTATAGATAAAAGTGCAGTCGTCGTAAAGCCAGTCAGTCCTGCCATTTGCCAATTTACCGTGGCGACATAGGCAAATTGCCCGGCCATGGCCCCTAATACGATGCCGAAGTTTAGTCCCATGCCGGCCAAAACAGGAATTATGAGGGAGATCACTAAAAAACTGTTTCGGGCCATCCGAGTGATGATCTCATTGAGTAAAAAAGGCAGCGGTAATCCGCTGTAGTAACCGCCAATGACGCACAGCACAAAGAAAAAAACGGGCACGATATTTTTGCGCAAAAACCACTTCAGCTCGAATTGATTTTTTTGCGATTCATGCATGTTGTTTGAAGTCGAAGAGAGAACTTTTTCATCTTTAGCCATTAGGCGCCACCTCCGATTTCCCGGCGTGTCAATGCATAAAGGATGATGCCGTTGCTTATTATTATCCTTGCGACCTCAGCAAGATTCTCAGATATGATCAGGTTAGCAACGGGCATAGAAACAACCAGGATCGACTGGAAAAGAAAACAACCTACCGTGGCATGCCAGATGGTCGCTCGATTCAAGGTTGCTCCTCCTATTAGTATGGATGCCACAGCAAAAAAGGCCATGAAAAGAGGGGCCATGTAAAGTTGCAAAAAACCAAATGTCTGGGCATATACGATGATGCCAACTGCCCCCAAGGCTTGAGAAACTACGGAGCCTATAGTGCGATAACGATCTATGGAAAGACCGCAGGATTCTGCAAAACGAGGACTTTCTCCCACCGTCGAAAGAGCCACTCCGGTTTTAGAATGCATAAAAAGCCACACTATTAAACAAAAAGCTCCGTAAAAAAGCAGCAATCCCGTCGGTATTGTGACACCAAAGACATCAAAGGCAAGAAAATTATTTAAAACCTTGTCGAAACGGCCCTCCAAGGCTATAGTTACACGTAGACCACTTCCCCCGTAGGGCCAAATCATTTCAGGGCTTTTAAAGGGCGCCAAGAACCAAAAAATGCACATCAATGAAACGATTGAAAAACCAAAATATGTTCCCACCGTCATTTCCTGCCCCTTGACCTTATTGAGCAGTAAACCATACAAATAACCTGCTATGGCACCTAACGCTCCACCCAGACCAACCGCAAAGAAAAGGGCCTGAAAACCCCTTAAATCAAGTTCTATGCTGAGCACGGCCGCAATTAGGCCACAGGAAATTCCCAATGGAAGGCCAAAATTTGGACCTGTCCCTGATCTTATCGTTGGAATCATGGCCAAAACCAGGATGCCGTTCATTCCGAAACGACTCAGCATGCTCGAAAGTATCTGATCCATGGGAAGATCTAAGATCAGTGCGGCAATTAAAAGGATGATCAAAAAAAGGAGTATTATGGATCTGGCTACTCCAAAACTTGCGACGCCTTCTTTTATCCTTTGCCATAAGCTATGCTCGTTGAAATCACCCGAAGTCATCAAAATACCCCCTCTTTAACAGCCGAAAGTTCCCCTGCCATCATTAAGCCAAATTCTTTGTCGCTTGCGTCAACGGGAAGGATACCCTGCAGGCGACCTCTGTAAATGATGGCAATCCGGTCGCAAATAGAACGAAGCTCGGCAAGTTCGGAAGATGTCATGATAATTGTGACTCCCAGCTCCTGGTTCAGCTGCAAAAGCAGATCGAGTACGATTTTTTTAGCGCCCACATCAATCCCACGTGTCGGTTCAGAGACAAAAAGAATCGAAGGTTCCAAGGTGAGTGCTTTGGCTATGCAGACCTTTTGTTGATTGCCTCCACTTAGACGCCTTACTATTTGATTTGGACCGGTGCAGCGTATATCCAGATCTTTAATCATTTTAAGTGCGTGTTTTCGGATTGACTCTCTATCTATCATGTTAAATAAATATTTTTTAAGAAACTTGCCTCGGCTCAATAAAGCCTGGACAGCGATGTTGAGCTCTATCGTTTCGTCTAAAAGAAGTCCCATTCCTCGCCTATCTTCTGAGACAAAGGCCATGCCGCTGCTGAGCGCCGAAAGCGGAGAGTTAAGTTCAACTTCGCCATAGTTTGCGACGTGAACATAACCTCTGGCAGGGTATAATCCCATGATGCCGTTGGCGATTCCTATTTTCCCATGACCGGCCAATCCGCCTATCCCCAATATCTCTCCCTCTTGAACATTTAAAGACAAGCCCGAAACTCTTTCTCCCGGCATATCGACGTGAAGGTCTTTAATCGTGAGTATCGGTTTCGCGTCTTCTTCAAAACCCCTGCGAGCTCGAGCTGATATATCGACTTTACGTCCAACCATGAGTTCTGCGAGGACTTCAATGGTGGCTTCCGACGATGGAAGCTTTCCGACCACTTCGCCATCCCTGAGAACAGTGATATTGTCGGCCACCCGCAAGACCTCATTTAACCTATGAGTTATAAAAAGGATAGAAATGCCTTCTCTGGAGAGCTTTTTCATTACCTCTATCAGCGTTTCGGCGTCTTTTTCCGTCAGTACGGCTGTAGGCTCATCCAGGATCAGCAGTCTCAGTGAGTCTTTATCCAGCTCTCGGGCAATTTCGATAAACTGCATGAATCCAACGGGCAATCCAAGGACGGGCAACATTTCATCGATATTTAACTCCACCCGATCCAACGCTTTCCTTGCATCCTTTCTCATTCTTTCAAAATCAAGGATTCCAAGTTTTTTCCCAAGCATCTTGCTCAATAAGTTATCTTTAACGATTTCACGGTTTATCTTTATATTTTCCGTTATGGTCAGCCCGGGCAACAACATGAATTCCTGATGCACCATGCCGATGCCTAATTCCAGAGCATCATAGGGCGAGTTTACTTCTACCGGCTCTCCATCGATAAAAATCCTGCCTTCAAAACCTCCCGTATTTCTTATGACTGGCATCCCAAACAAGATATTCATTAACGTTGATTTTCCGGCTCCATTCTCACCGACTAGGCCGTGAATCTCGCCGGGGGCAACAGAAAGATTCACTGAGCGCAAAACCTTGTTGCCGAAATATTCCTTGCTTATATCTCGCATTTCCAGACGGGGAGCTTCCATTAAGAAATTCCTCCCTCCTTCAGATAAAGTAAGCTACAACGTAGCGGGGTCGCTCACAGGCGAGCAACCCCGCTAGAGCTTTTAATGTCTTTGTTTAAACGTATGCTCTCTATTTATTTGCGCCAAAGATTATCGACTCCCCAACGATGAGCAAGAAGTTATCTGCTTTTACTCCAGCTTCGACGTTTTCGTACGATCTTATCCTGGACTCTTCTCCAAAATACTTATAAAGCAGCTTTTCCATATGAGCTCTATCGTATCCCGATACTTTGCCATCGGCGACATCAAAGGCATACTCAGTTGAAGCATAGGTAAATGCCATGTTGGCGGGAACTTTCCAAGTCGCAAATCTTCCGGCCCTGCCTGCTTCGACAACCTTTTCTTCGATGGCTTTTAAGATGAATTTCACATCTCCAGCTTTATCTGGGGGTATCTCTATCCCGAGCGACCCAGGATATCCGTGATAAGGGCTGGGACAGCACTGCTCTGGGAAGAGGGCACCTGTCGTCATGACAGCCTTTATTAACGGTTCTTGCATTCCACAGTTAGTGCTGAAAAAGGCAGTGTCCACGCCATATTTTTCCACCTGGCGGGGAACGTCTTCCAGGACGAATTGCTGTGTTCCGGCTATGCCGGCATCTCCGGTTGGATCGGGTGCGTTGACGAAAACAAACTCGATCCCTCGCTTTTCGCATTCGGCCTTCATGATGTCTCTGCGCTCAGCGAGAAGGGGATAAGACATGTGTCGAGGGAAGGAAATATGACAGAAGGTCTTGGCGCCCATTTTTTCAGCTAGCTCAATGATCGTGACACCACGCATGGGATTATCTGTCTCAAGGCAAATATCTGCTTTCTGGACGACTAACAAGGGATCTTCATGGGGAACTATGTTGATGAAAAACATATCGGGACGAAATTCTTTAACCTTATCGATGGCCGCTGCCGAACCGGGAACACCTTGCACCAACACTATGGCTTTTACGTCCGGGTCGGAAGCCATGCCCATTATTTGCTGAATAGTGGTTTCCTGCTCATCCATGAATTTGTCAGGATAGGTAACGTGAATTACCCTGTCTTCGCCGTATTTTTCAATCATCTCAAGTGCGGCTCTGTACTCTTCTTCTCCTTGAGATGTGGTGCCCGTCATGATCCCCACCTTGGTGGGTCCTGCAAAAGCCGCGCTTGCAAAAGCCATGGCAACAATAGCAACCACCATTACGTGACATAATCTTCTCATTTAACCACTCCTCCTTATCGCGACGCCACGACGTCTTTGATAAATACAAATCCCCTGAACAAACAACTAGCCAACCTATGTTAAGCTGCTTTTTTTAACTTTTCCCTAGGACTACCTTTGCTCCATTCCCCCTTTCTTTATCTAGTATAATATATAATATACAGTATATATGATTCATGAAAGCTTCATATTGATTATAACTGAGACTACTTGATGTAGCAGATTTGAGGTCCATATCGTTTATATCATATTGTAGGTATATACAAAGGGTCAAGCTTAGAGTCTATGTAAAGCCGATGATTTGCTAATTGAAGATTTCTTACCTTTGTTTATCCTTCGGCACATGCGAATGTAAATACCTCTATGGTGCATGATATAATTTTTAAATATGCTATGATTAATCGAATTTTACGAAAGACTGAAGGTTGCAAGGAGCGATTTTTATATGGCAAATGAACGCGAACGAAGAATTGAAAAAAACTTAGTAGAAGGCAAACTTTCGCGATCCATCTGGAAGCTTGCAGCTCCAATGATGATTGGCGGGTTGCTGCAAGATCTTTTCTCGATGGTGGACTTATATTTTGTCGGTGAATTGGGACATGTTGAAGTAGCCGCACTTGCTATTGCCGGTACAGTTGTGGCGGTACTCACGATGCTGGTTCAGGGCATTGCCGTAGGAACGATGGCTCTCATCGCACACTTTACCGGGGAAGGAAATCACGAGATGTCGGATATTGTTTTAGGGCAAACGCTTATCTTGGGTATTATCGGATCGGGCGTAATGTTATTAGTAGCGCTTTTTCTGGTGGATCCCATTTTAAAGCTTTTTGGAGCCACAGGTGATGTTTTTATATATGCAGGAGAATACCTTAAGATAAACTTCGCATTTGCCATTTCCATTTTTATTTTTGTGGGAATAAATTTCGCTCTGAGGGGATCAGGAGATGCCAAGACTCCTTTGTACGCACTGATAATAGCAAATATCCTTAATATCATTCTTGATCCGATGCTTATCATGGGGTATGGCCCATTTCCTGCTATGGGCGTAGCCGGCTCTGCTATAGCAACGGTTTTAACCCGAGGAATTGGCGTCCTATTTCTTTTAAGGCATCTTCTTTTTGGACACTCCACGCTTCATTTAAAGCTTAAATACCTGAAGCCTCTTCCGCCTTTGATGAAAAGGATTGTGAGCATCGGTTCCTTTGCCTCACTTCAAGTATTTATCCGTGAAGTGTCCTTTCTCTTTTTGATGCGCCTGGTCACATCTTTTGGGCACGTAACTCTTGCGGCGTATGGGATAGGGGCAAGGCTTAGAATGCTCATCATAGTGCCCGGCAACGGGTTTGCAGGCGCGGCTGCCGTTTTAGTGGGGCAAAACTTGGGCGCAGGAAGGCCGAAGCGAGCACAAAAGGCTGCATGGCGTACCGTTGCATATTATGAACTTATTCTCATCCCGATCATCATAGTTTTCCTGGTCTTTGCGCCAAGTCTCGTAAGATTTTTTAACGACCATCCGGAGGTCGTTACTATCGGTAGCTCGTATTTGCATTATCTAGCCTTAACGTTTCCCTTTCTTGCATTTTCGCTCATCCTTGGCCAGGCGATGAATGGCGCGGGAGACACCAAAGTGCCTACCATTGTCAACGCAATTGGTCAGCTGGGTTTTAGAATACCTTTCGCCTACTTTTTCGCACTTGTCGTCAAAATGGGTTATAAAGGCATTTGGCTTGGCATCAACGCTTCCGATATTGTGCAGGGGATTGGAATGATACTTGTCTTTCGCACCGGACGCTGGAGGAAGGCATTTGTAAAGCATAAAAAGAAGTTGGCTCGCGAGGCGGGGTTTTTCCAAGCATCCGCAGAGTGTTCTTCATCCGGCTCTTAGCCTGAAGGAAGTTCACATAAATTCATGTTCACTTTTATACGACTTATATATGACGGTCAAGTCCTTAGTTTCCTGTAAAATTACTCTGCTGTCTCGTGGGTAGTTGGGGTTCATGATAACTTTCTTCTATCAGAGGGCGACGACCCTTTCAAATTGCTTCAGAAAGGGTCATCCCAAATTTTACAGATGACAGCATACGTAACTCTTTATCCATCTTTGTCGCCATTCTCATGCATAGGATTTGTCAAATTGTTAAGTCGATTGAGATATTCTTCCAAACGTTTTAGCGCCTCGCCATAACCTGCCCAATCGCCCCTTCGCAACGCCTCCTGGGCTTCGTTGTAAGCCTCTGTAGCCAATATTACCAATTCCCTTAAATCGTCAGGCTCAACCAAACCTTCCGATACGTACGAAGGCGATTCTGCCACTACACTTTCTTTTCTTTCTCGAACTTCAAATAAATCGCTAATTGCATCATCGAGGCGTTCTCCCCATACAACGCGGCCACCGGCCGAAACGATAATCCTTTTCAGCTCTGGAAGATCGCTGTTTTCGGCCCTTAAATAAAGAGGCTGTACGTATAAAATAGAATCGCCCAACGGTATCACCAATAACCTTCCGAATATTACGTCCGAGCCTCTTTGGCTCCACAAAGAAAGCTGCGCCGATATCTCGGGATGTTGATTTATCAATGCCTCTATTTGCTGAGGACCGTAAATCAGTTTCTGCTTCGGAAATACATAAGCCACCAATTGACCGTAAGTGTCTCTATCGCAACGCCCCGCTAGCCAGGCGATCATGTTGTTCTTTCCAAAGGGAAGATATGGGGTAACCAAGACGTATTCTGCCCTTTCTGCTTCTTTTAGTTTTGTGACGATATAATAAGGCGACGCCTGGGATTCTTCGTGCGTAGGAAATGACCAGACGTCTTCCCTGTTATAAAATGTATTTGGATCCGACATGTGATATACGGCAAATATTTGAGCTTGCACTTGAAAAAGATCCATCGGATAGCGTCGATGAAGAACCAAGTCGTGGGGCATTTCTTCCTGGGACTTAAATAGATCGGGAAATATCTTATCCCAAACGAGAATCAGAGGGTCCTTCGGATCGGACACGTAAAATTCCACGCTACCGTCGTAGGCGTCGACTAACACCTTTACGCTGTTTCTAATGTAATTAAAACGCACCTTGCCGGTTTTCTTCGTCAGAGTGGTGGGTTGAGAGTAAGGATATCTGTCGGTAATCGTGTAAGCATCTATCACCCAGATCAGCCTTCCGCTCATCACTGTCAAGTAGGGATCTTGGTCGAATAGTAAAAAGGGAGCAATGCGTTTCACGCGTTCATAAATGTTTCTGTAATACATTATCCTGCTTTCCGGAGTGATTGCATCGGTAAATAAAATCTGCGTATCCCCGAAGCGCACAGAAAACGCCAGCCTACGCAATAAAGAACTAATGGAAACTCCTCCCTTGCCTTGGTAGGTGGAGCGGACGTTCACGTCTCCCGCAGGATAGTCAAACTCCTGAACGGTCGTTTTGACTAACACGTAATAATCGGTCATTTCTCCGTAATATATCTGAGGATATTCTATGGAAAGCGGAACGGTTGCCCTGGGAGGCAGGTCTTGAACGTAAAATACGGGCAACCCCGTAGGGGTTACCTCATTAACCGGATTCATTACTATGCCATAACCATGGGTAAACTCGAGGTGCATATTCACCCAGGTGGGATTTTGAAGCTGTCGAACATCCAATTCCCTTGCGGCGAGCATCACCTGCCTGGGCACCTCGCCATGAAAGTAATAACGATCTATGTCGATGTCTGGAAATTCGTAATATGTCCTTATTTCCTGAAGTTGTTTGTAGCTTCGAAGTAAAGGTCCGTAATCCCACAACCTTATGTTTTCTATTGTTTCTCTGTTTTCCTCAAAATCTTGCAGCGTCACTCTGTCTTTGGGCGTGATATTGCTCACCACTACATCGTCTAGTCCGTAAGCGAGTTGCGTGCCTAAGATGTTATGCTTTATGTAGGGGCTTTCCTTCTGAAATTCGTTGGGTTCTACTACATATCTTTGAATTACTCCAGGATATATACCCCGCAAGCCCACCGTTCCAACGATCCATACTCCTATCAAGATACCTACAAACTTCCAGGTCTTGCGTTTAGCAGCAATGGGAAGGAAAAGCCCAATGACGGCGACGGCTATGGCAAGCACGTTATAGGCTAATAAACGGGCATGAAGATCAGTGTACCCTGCTCCGAAGACAACACCTAGAGGGGAAAAGAGGAGTTCGTAGCGATCGAACCGATATCCCAACGCGAGTAAGAGCAATAAAATACCACCCAAAACACCTAGGTGCAAGCGTTCGTGGGGAGAAAGTGGGATTTGTCTATAGGAATCCATATCGATACTTCCCTGAGATCTAGCGATAAAATATAAAAAAGCTGTACCAACGAGTGAAACCAAGAAAATCTTTATTAAAAGACTTTGTGCATATCTATAGAAAGGATACTGGAATACGTAAAATCCGATATCCTTATTAAAAATTGGATCTTTTACGTCAAAGGGCATTCGATTTAAAAACCTCAAAACCATCGCCCATTGATCTTTTGCTCCGAAGGCCAGAGCTAGGGCAACGACCAAAGCAAATGCATTGATTATCATCTTAACTCGCGGTAGGTTTAAGGGAGAATCGAAAAATACCACAGCCTCTAAAGCAGTCTTCCTTGCTCGCATTAAGCTAAACCTGACAATACCTAGGGAAAGGATAAAAACGAAGCCGAATAACAACCATTGAGGCCAAAACCTTTTCCAAAACACCGCAGCGTAGCCTAAAGCATCGTACCAAACAAAATCCGTATAAAAACGTACAAGGGGAATGAAACCTAACACAACGGCCAAAATCAGAATTGGCAGAACAACTCCACAGCCCATACTTAGGGGCGGCTTGCTCAACCAGTGTCCCCTTGTTCTATTTTCATCGTGATAATTCATTTCTTTACCTCCAGATTTATTTTCTTGATTTTTTCATTACAGAATACATTAAAGTTCTCTGTGTTATTTGCAAATATATTATTATTTCCTAACTTAGCCTAATTACGCCCATCAAGGTAATTAAGCGAGGGGGGTCATCGCTGAACTTTCGATAGCTTGGGTTCATGATAACTTTGTTCTATCAGAGGGCGATGACCCTTTCAAATTGCTTCAGAAAGGGTCATCCTAAAATTTTACAAATGATATCATATGTCATTATATATGATATGTATAATGATATATAAGTTATATATAAAAATACGAGGAGAATAAATGTGCAGCGCAGAAAGACCGTAAACGTGGACATGGGAAGAGACCCTGTACCGCATGTGCTGTGGAGCCTTGCGATACCCTCCATCATCGCGACGCTGGGACATACGGTATTTCATATAGCGGACACAATGTTCGTGGCCTGGTTGGGGACCGTACCCTTGGCGGCAATGTCGCTCATGTTGCCCGTTATATTCGTGGAGTATGCCTTGATGAGCGGTTGTACTATCGGAGCGACAACGCTCATAAGCAGGAACTTGGGCATGGGAAAACTTTATCGCGGACGCTACCTTGCAAATGCTACCCTTTCCCTCGTCTTCATGATATCCCTGTTGCCATGCATACTTTTAATCCCAAGCATCAAGGATCCTTTCTTCGCCTTCATGGGCGCGAGCCCTGAGGCAATGGTACACCTAAACAAGTATCTGTTTTGGCAAATTTGGTCTTTTCCTGTAGCTTCATGTAGCCTGCTTCTTGACGCCGTTTACCGGAGCCAGGGGAATGCCATAGTGCCCATGTACAGCCTGCTGATAGGAAATGCGGTGAATATAGCCTTGGACCCCTTGTTCATCTTCACCTTTGGCTTGGGAATAGGCGGCGCTTCGCTTGCAACGCTCATAGGCAGGTTGCTGACCTTGCTGTACTCCGTTTCAAAGCTGAAGCAGCATAGCGAAATACATCCCAAGTTTAGTTTTGAAAGAAACACGGTTCCCACGTGGCGCAATGTTTTAGCCATAGGGCTTCCGCTTTCCCTATCCCAGATCAGTTTTTCCGTCGGGGCAGCTTTGCTCAACAGGATGCTTTCCCAATACGGGGAAGCGGCAATAAGCGGATGGGCGCTTGGCAACCGAATAGAAGATATCGCCTTCCTTGTGGTCTTTGGGTTCAATGCAGCTTTAGTTCCCTTCGTCGCCTACAATTTAGGCAAGGGCGATTACGGCAGGGTTAAGGCCGGATTTCTCTTTGCGGCTAAATGGTCTGCCACATTGATGTGCAGTATTGGTATCTTGTTATATATCTTTCCCATGTTCTTTTTGTCCATTTTCAAGCCGGACGGCCTGACATCCTTCTATTCAACGGCCTCCATAAGAGCTTCCACAACTGGCTATCCCATAGTTGCACTGACAATTATAATAGGCGGCGTATTTCAGGGTGCAGGGCACACGCACTACAACTTATTCGCCCAGGTTACGCGTAATATTCTGGTTCGTTATCCGGCTGCGGTAACCTTAAACGCCCTTTTTGGCATCAATGGCATATGGTGGTGTCAACCCATTTCTTCTGTCGTGGCTTTTATAGTATCGCTATATCTGTTTAAAAAACTGGAGTCTTCTTTTAATACTCCATCCATCGAAACTGTTGAAAAAGCCAGTTAAAATCATAAAAAATAATCCGCCAACTGTGTGGCGGACGACAGCAGCGAAAGGCATAAGAATTGACCATGCTTTGCCGTTATTTTCAAGAGAATTTTTATAAGCCCTTTGTTTATTTATTCACTAAAATTGCCTATCACTCCTTTTATATAGAGACCGGGCGCTTGTTTTAGATTAATAACGTGTTTTTCTTCAAGGAACACGCCGTTAAAGTCCGAGAGAACCATAACGACCGGTCGAATCATGTCGCCATGATTGGACGCAATTACGACTGCGGTGCTTTGATTGGACAACTCGACTACAGTGCCTGGCGGATATAAGCCAAGAGCCAATATCAATTCCCTTGCCACTTCAGGGTCAAAGTGAGTGTTTGCTCCCATAAATATTAAGGAGATGGCATTATAAGGAGATTCAGCAGTCCTGTAGACGCGGTCCGTCGTAACGGCATCAAATACATCAGCCACAGCGGCGATCCGAGCAACAAGGGGGATAGCATCTCTTGTAAGTCCATCGGGATATCCCTTGCCATCTACCCTTTCATGATGCCACCTTATGATGGAAAGTACCACTAGGTCCTCTATGCCGTTTTGCCTCGCAAGGTTAAAGCCATAAACGGGGTGAGCTTTCATTATTGCGTACTCCCTATCGTCCAAACGTCCGGGTTTGTTAAGAATTTCAAGGGGGATCAAAGCTTTGCCAATATCGTGAACTAAGCCGCCAATCGTAATTTTTTCTACTAACTTTTTATCCCTTCTGCTTAACCTTGCCGCCAAAAAACCGGCAAGCAATGCAACGTTAAAGGAGTGTACATAAGTATATTCGTCCTTTTCCCTCACCTTGATCAGGGATAAAGTTATAGCATCCGATTGTAAAATCTCTTGCGTTAAGATATGTCCTGTAACTATGAGAGAATCGTACAAGTCTCTGGCGTCCTCGCCGCTAGCTATCCTCTGATAAAGATCGCCGATTTGCTTCATAGTTTGATTTGCTAACTCTCGGTCGATTCGCTTGACCGGTACGTCTAATTTTTCTTTATATTCCGCACCTTGACTAAAAAAATTTTTCTGCAGGTCAACATCGCTCGAGTAAACGCTTATATACTCAATCCCTTCTGCTTTGAGCTTTGCGATCAAATTTTTCTTTGCTACATTGCTTAACCAAGAAAGATTTGAACCTCTAGGCAATATAAGTGCCTTAGCTTTTGATACGACATCCTCGGCCACAATCCCTTTGAATTTTTCTAAATCACTGACGGGGATCTTTTTTGCTTTTAACATACAAGATCACACCCTGGATTATCTTTTATTATTTAACAGTTCATGGCGCGGAACTTCGATCCATTAAAGGACTATAAATTCTAAAGAGATTTACGCTCAACGTTTCAATTCTATCATTTTTATCATTTAAATGAAATGTTGTAATAGAAATATCAACAAAGTTTATAAAAAGTCAAAAACATTCTGTAGCGCAGCCAAATAAAACAGTCCATGTTGTACAATACATAAAGGATTTTTATTTAAGGAGGCGCCCCCGTTGAGCAATACCACTGAAGCCTTGAACATAAAAAAATTGATTCAAGACAACAATTACGATGAAGCTCTGAGCGAGACAAAAAAAGCTCTGGACGTAGCACTAAGAGAGCTTGGCGATAATCATCCTGATCTGGTTCAATATTTGGACCTTTTAGCCGAAATTCATAAAGCAAACGGCAACCCGAGGGGTGCAAAAAAAATTTACAAAAAAGCTCTAAGGCTTTGGATGAACGCCTTCCTTCCCAAGGATAATTATAGTTATTTCCTGGCCGATCTTTTTCCGATGTTTTTTAAACCACAAGCCCTGCAACCGCGGTTTAAACCCGACAAGATAATAGCGCTAAGGCCCGAGCTTTTGATCCACAGCGGCAGCAAAAGAGAAGCTTATATACATCCACAGGACCCAAATTTATGCATAAAAGTCGATAGGCTTTGGAGGAGGGGTTACCGCATTTCTCCAAGGAAGCGACTTAAAAGACTTCTAATGCCCTGGCTCATAGATTTTTGGTCTAACCGAGAAGAGGCAAGGGTCTATCGCTCTGTGGCACTTAAAATTGGCGAAGAATTTTTTGAACACGCGCCCAGATGTTACGGAATCGTGATGACCAACTTAGGACCCGGGCTGGTCGTCGAGCGCGTTAGTGACGAGGATGGCTCATTTTCACAACCCATTGACGTTTACGTAAAAAATAACCCCGGCAAGCTGAAACACGCCCTGGACCTTTTGGAAGACCTTTACGATTTTCTAATCAAACACGACCTTGTGATATACGACTGGGCCAACCCTTCTAATTTCCTCGTGCGCAAAAATTCAATTAGGGGCGATAAAATAGTCGTCGTGGACTGGAAGACGGAAGGAACGGCAGACAAAGACCTGCCATGGCGCGACATCTTTCCTGCTTTGGCCCGAAAAAAGATGACCTTTGAGTACAATTGCCTGCGCGAAAATATAGCACGTCTGGGCTCCACGGATTAACCTTTTAAGCGGCCTTATTTATAAAAAGGGTGACATATCTCATGGTCAATGAGAATAAGGTGTTAATGCTCAATGAAGCAGAAAAGGTGTGGCTCGAAGAGCTTGCTTCTGCGTGGGGAGTAAAGCTCATTTTTAGGGAATATCTGGGCGCCGATATGTTCGCCCGAATCACCATAAGCTCTGAGGGAGATGCCTGGGTGGAGATTCTTCAAAGCTTCGACCCCGAAGATTACTACAGCCAATGGGGAAACCGCGACATCGCACCGCCTGAACTTTTCAGGTTCCTGCTTCTTCACGAGATCGCTCACGTACAGTTAAAACACGAAAAAGAAAAGATCCCAAACTACGTGCGTACCAAAGAAGATTGGCAAGAGGTCATCCGAAAACGAGAGGCAAAAGCCGACCTTTGGGCTAAAAGACGACTCAGGGACCCCTGGCCCAGGGAGGACGAAAAAGGAAAGTGCCTCATCGGCTGCAACGGGTGGTCTTACGAATCGTGGAATGGAAGTTACTATCCGCCGGACCTAAGGGCCAATGAAAGGCTTTCTTATTACGCCAAAGATTTCCCGACCGTTGAAATAAACATGTCCTTTTACCGCACCCCTTTTGAAAACCTGCTTCGGTCCTGGGCTAAAAAGGTCCCTCCTCGCTTTTATTTCGCCGCTAAGGGCTCAAGGAGGATAACCCATTACCGGCGCCTTAAAGATTGCAGGGAGGAAGTAAGAAATTTCTTCGAGAGATTTGCCCTGCTGCCCCAGCTTTCATGCGTTTTGTGGCAGCTTCCGCCTTCACTTAAATATGACGCTTCATTGCTGGACGAATTCTGCCGCCTTTTGCCCAGCCACCATAGGCAAGCAATTGAATTCAGGCACCTTTCCTGGTGGGATAAGCTCGACGAAACTGCGGAAATTTTATCCAAACATGAGATAGCCTTCGTTGGGATAAGCCGTACGGGTTTTCCCGACGGCGCCCCCGTGACGGCAGAGTTTTGCTATTTCCGTTTCCACGGGTTGGGCAAAAATACTTACCTGTGGGATTACAGCGAAGAAGAACTCCTGCCTTGGGC
>Ga0209608_1000589_pt1 | contig 35348 bp, 36 predicted proteins | sample AD_UKC130_MetaG_FD_184428 | JGI IMG/M metagenome (GOLD analysis project Ga0209608, IMG submission 184428) | Active sludge microbial communities of municipal wastewater-treating anaerobic digesters from Canada - AD_UKC130_MetaG (SPAdes) (version 2) | ecosystem: Engineered > Bioreactor > Anaerobic... | reverse complement strand
CGAGGCGGCCCGGATCCTGGGTGATGAGCTCCTGGAGACCATCTTTTACGGCCCCGCGGAGAAGCTGCAGCGGACGGAATATGCCCAGCCGGCCCTGCTCACCGTCTCCACCGCCCTGCACTGCCTTGTTGCGGCGGCGGGGTTAACAGCGGAGGCGGCGGCCGGCCTGAGCCTTGGCGAATACAGCGCCCTGGTGGCGGCGGGGGCCCTGGCCTTTGCCGATGCCCTCCCCCTGGTGCAGAAGAGGGGCCGCTTCATGCAAGAGGCGGTGCCGCCGGGGCAGGGGGCCATGGCGGCGGTGATGGGGCTGGAGCGCGATCGGGTGGAGCAGATCTGCGCAGCGGCCCGGGAGGAGGGCGTGGTCTCGACAGCTAACTACAACTGCCCCGGGCAGGTGGTCATCTCCGGGGAAACGCCGGCGGTGGAGCGCGCCGCCGCCCTGGCCAGGGCGGCGGGAGCGAAGCGGGTTGTCCGCCTTCAGGTGAGCGCTCCCTTTCACTGCCCTCTCATGGCGCCGGTGGAACCCCGGCTGGAGCGGGAGCTGGCCGGGGTGGAGCTTGCAGCCCCCTCCATCCCGGTAGTGCTCAATGTTTCGGCTCGCTTTGAGCGCAACCCGGAGCGGATCAAGAAGGCGCTGATCCGGCAGGTAAGCAGCCCCGTCCTCTGGGAGCAGTCCATGTCCGCCCTTATCGGGGCCGGTTTTGACACTTTCGTGGAGCTGGGGCCGGGCGGCGTGCTCACCGGCCTGATGAAGAAGATCGATTCACGCGTGTGGGTCTTCGCCGTGGAGGACTGCGCCTCCCTGGAGCGGGCCCTGCATCAGCTGCAGGGGGCGGCCTGCTGACATGTGGCGGCTGGATCAAAAGGTAGCCCTGATTACCGGCGCCTCACGCGGCATCGGCAGGGCGGCGGCGCTGGCCCTATCGCGGGCCGGGGCGGCGGTGGTCATAAACTACCACCGCAGCTGCGACGCGGCGGAGCAATTGCTGGGCGAAATAGAGGTCTCCGGCGGCCGCGGGCTCATCGTCCAGGGCAACGTGGCCCTTTACGAAGACTGCGAAAGAATGGTCCGGCTGTCGCTTGAACATTTTCATAAAATCGATATACTGATAAATAATGCCGGGATAAATAGAGATAATTTACTAATAAGGATGAAACCGGAAGAGTGGCGGGAGGTTGTCGAGGTCAACCTCACCGGCATGTTCAACGCCACCCGGGCGGCGCTGCGGCCCATGCTGAAACAGAAAAGCGGCGGGCGGATCATAAACATCGCCTCCATCGCCGGGATTTACGGGAACAGCGGCCAGGCCAATTATGCCGCCGCCAAGGGCGGGGTGATCGCCTTTACACGCTCGCTGGCCAAGGAGCTGGGATCGCGCGGGATTACCGTTAACGCCGTGGCCCCCGGATTTATTGAGACGGAGATGACCGCGGCGCTTCCCGCCGCGCTGAGAGAGCAGGCGCTGAAAAACATTCCTTTAGCCCGCTTCGGAAAGCCTGAAGATGTGGCCGAAATAATTCTTTTCCTTGCCGCTGCCGGCAGCTATATCACCGGTGAGGTGATCTGCGTTGACGGCGGCATGATGCTCTAGCCCTCGAAATAATCGCGGGAAAGGAGGTGTTCCGGGTGAACATTGAGGAGAGAGTCAAGGCCATCATTTCCGAGCAGCTCGAGGTGCCGCTTGACAGCCTGACGGCAGAGACTACTTTTGAAGAGATTGACGCCGATTCTCTCGATATTGTAGAGCTGGTGATGGCGCTGGAGGAGGAGTTCGACCTGGAGATTTCCGACCAGGAGATCGAAAATATTAAAACCATCGGCGACATCGTCAACTATATTGAATCGAGGATCTAGCCTGTTGGGGTGAAAAGGTGCGCAGAGTTGCAGTAACCGGCATGGGGGTAATCAGCCCCATCGGTTCAGGCAAGGAGGAATTCTGGCAGGGCCTTTTAAGCGGGCGCAGCGGCATCCGCAAGGTAACCGCCTTCGATGCCGGCGGCTATCCCTGCCAGATAGCCGGTGAAATTCCCGATTTTGACCCGGCCCGCTACCTGGACAGGAGGGAAGTGAAGAAAATGGATCGCTTCACCCAGCTTGGCGCCGCCGCGGCTCTGATGGCCTGGCATGATGCCGGCCTGGACCGCGTTGGCATCGACTGCGATGCGGTGGGGGTAAGCGTGGGCTCGGGCATAGGCGGGATCAGGACCCTGGAGGAGCAGTACCGCCTGCTCATGGAAAAGGGGCCGCGGCGGGTCAGCCCATTTCTCGTTCCGGCGCTCGCCGCCAACATGGCCGCCGGCTACATCTCCATCCTGCTCCGCTTGAGGGGGCCCAACGCTGCCGCTGCCACTGCCTGCGCCAGTTCCAGCCATGCCATCGGCGACGCCTTTCGCGTGATCCAGCGCGGCGAAGCGGAGATCATGGTGGCGGGAGGTGCCGAGGCGGCCATCAGCCAGATCGCCTTCGCCGGCTTCTGCTCGGCCCGGGCTCTCTCGACGCGCAACCATGAGCCGGCACGGGCATCCCGGCCTTTTGATAGGGAGAGAGACGGCTTTGTCATCGGCGAGGGAGCCGGCATTGTCATTCTCGAGTCCCTTGATCACGCTTTGAAGCGCGGTGCCCATATATACGCGGAGATAGCCGGCTACGGCATGTCGGCTGATGCTTACCATATCACCGCCCCGGATCCCGAGGGGGAGGGGGCCGCCCTGAGCATGCAGCGTGCGCTTGACAGCGCCGGCCTGGAGCCGGAAGCCGTGGATTACATAAACGCGCACGGCACCTCCACCGAGTATAACGACCGCATGGAAACGCTGGCCATTAAGAAAACCTTTGGCCGGCATGCTTCCAGGCTGGCCGTCAGTTCAACCAAGTCCATGATCGGCCACCTGCTGGGGGCGGCGGGAGCGGTGGAGCTTATTGCCACCCTCCTCTGCATGGAGCACCAGACCGCCCACCCGACGATAAATTACGAGGTCCCCGATCCGGACTGCGACCTCGACTACGTGCCCAACCGGGCGCGGCCCATGAAAATTGACGTGGCCTTGAGCAATTCCTTTGGCTTCGGCGGCACCAATGCCACGCTGGCGGTGAAGCGCTATGTCGGTGCATAAGGCGAAAGAAGAAGCTCGCTCCTGGTCCGAGCGGGTGAGGGAGTTTTTAAGGTCCCTCGGCTGGGAGATCGGGGACAGCAGGCTCTATGAGCAGGCGCTGACGCACTCTTCCTTTGCGCACGAAAAGGGCCGGGCGAACGCTCACAACGAGCGCCTGGAGTTCCTGGGCGATGCTGTTTTGCAGCTGGTGATCAGCGATTATCTTTATTTTTCATACCCTCACCTCCCCGAAGGGAGACTGACCCGGCTTCGCGCCCAGCTGGTCTGCGAAGCCACCCTGGCCGACCTGGCGGAGCGGCTCCAACTGGGCTCCTACCTGCGATTGGGCAAAGGAGAAGCGGCGGGAGGCGGCGCCAGCCGCCCCTCCCTGCTTTCCGACGCCCTGGAGGCCCTTTTCGGCGCCCTCTTTATAGAGCACGGCCTGGAAAAGTGCCGCTCCTACATCATCCAGCTCTACCGCCCGGCCCTGGAAAAACTCGCCGGGGGGGGCCTGTCCCGCGACTACAAGAGCCTCCTGCAGGAGCTAATCCAGGCCCGCGAGGGCATTACTCCCGAGTACCGCATTGTCCGGGAAAGCGGCCCCGACCACGACAAGATTTTTGAAGCGGAGGTGATTATCGGCGGCCGGGGCGGGGTTGGCCGCGGCTGCGGGCGGAGCAAGAAGGAGGCGGAGCAGGCGGCGGCCAAGGAAGCCTGGCTGAAGCTGAGCTAATCATGGGGCCGCGGGCCGGCGAGGCAATTTGATCAATAAAGAGGGATAAAAGGCATAACCTAGCAGGTATTTTCGCAATTAATCAAGAATAATAAAATATCAATTGCCTTTTACCCAACCATTCAAGGAGGGAGAGCTGCTCTACAGGATGGAGACCTTAAGAGTTTCAGCGGACTCGAAACCGAAAGCGGTTGCAGGTGCAGTAGCGGCGGTGATCAGAAACGAAGGTTCAGTAGAGCTTCAAGCGGTGGGTGCGGGCGCGGTAAACCAGGCCATTAAAGCAGTAGCCATTGCCCGGGGATTTTTGGCTCCCAACGGCATTGATCTTATCGTCATACCGGCATTTGTTGAAATAGAAATTAACAACGAGGAGAGAACGGCGTTGAAATTTATTGTGGAGCCCAGATAATCCCTGGACATGACCCCATTTTTTAACCTGCTGAAACAGGCAGGTTTATTTTTGTTTATAGGAGACAGGCAATGTATTTAAAACGCATCGAGATATTTGGCTTCAAATCATTTGCTGACAGGACGGAGCTGGAGCTGGGCAAGGGCATTACTGCCATTATCGGCCCCAATGGATGCGGCAAGAGCAACCTCGTTGATGCCGTTCGCTGGGCCCTGGGCGAGCAGAGCGCCAAGGCGCTGCGCGGCAGCCGCATGGAAGAGGTTATTTTTTCCGGCAGTGCCGGCCGCAAGGCCCTGAATTACGCCGAGGTCTCGCTTACTTTCGGCGAGGCCGGGGCGGCCCTGAATCTTGACTACGAGGAGATTACCGTTACCCGCCGCATTTACCGCTCCGGTGAAAGCGAATACCTCATCAACAATTCGCCCTGCCGTCTGAAAGACATTACCGGCCTCTTCCTAGACACGGGGGTGGGCCGGGAGATCTACTCCGTAGTGGGGCAGGGCCGCGTGGAAGAAATTATCAACAGCAAGCCCGAGGAGAGAAGGGAAATTTTTGAAGAGGCCGCCGGCATTTTAAAGTACAAGCTGCGCAAAAACGAGGCGCAGCGGCGGCTGGAAGAAACCAGGGAGAACCTGGTGCGCGTTCAGGACCTCATTATCGAGCTGGAGTCGCAAATTGAACCGCTGGCCCGGCAGGCGGAGACGGCCCGGCAATACCGCCGGCTAAAGGAGCAGCTGGAGGAAGCCCAGAAGAAGCTGCTCTCCTACCGGCTCCACCTGGCCAGGGAGGAGCTGGCGGGGGTGGAGCGGCAGCTGCAGCGAGTTGCCGATGCGCTGAGCGCCGCGGCGGCCCGCAGCGTGCTGCAGGAGGAGAAGCTGCAGCAGCTGAAAATGCAGCAGCAGGAGAAGGGCAGGCGCCTGGGAGAGCTCGAGCAGTCGGCCAACCACCTTGGCCGGGAGATGGAGCGGCAGGAGAGCGAGCTGCGCCTGCTGGAGGAGCGGGAGAGCCGCTACCGGGAGCAGATGCTTCAGAACGAGCGGCGGCTGGCGCAGCTGGCCTCCGAGATTGAGCGGCTCGATAAAAACAGGGACGCTTATGCCCGGGAGCTGCAGTTGAAAAGGGAGAGCCTGGCCGCGGAGAAAGAACGCTACCGCCTGCTCTTGCAGGAGAGGGAGCGGCTGGAAAAGGAATTTTTAACCGGCGAGGTGGAGGAGCAGCAGCAGCGCCTCTACCAGGCCGTGGCCCGGCAGAAGGGGATCCAGGCCTCGCTAGAGGAGCTGCAGCAGCAGGAGGAGCGCATAAGCCGGCGCCGCGAAGCGCTTTCACAGGAGGAGGCTTCCCTGGGGGCGGAAGAGGCGCGGCTTGACTCCAGGCAGGAGGAGCTCCTTTCCGCTGCCAGGGAGGCCAGGGAGCGCACGATGGCCGCGGCGGAGCAGGTGGCCGCAGTGGAGCGGCGCCTGGAGGAGCTCAACCGGGAGCTGGAGGGCCTGCGGCAAGAGGAGCAGCGCTGCCGCGAGGAAACCGGCGCAGTAAAGAGCCGCCTGCAGTTGCTCCGGGAGCAGGAGGCCGGCTTAAGCGGCTACTACCGGGGCGTGCGGGAGATCATCCAGAACCGGGATTCCCTCCCCGGAATCGTGGGCCCGGTGGTGGACCTCATTTCGGTGGAAGAGCGCTTCCTTCGCGCCATCGAGGCGGCCCTGGGCGCCGCCCTGCAGTATATCGTGGTGGACAATGAGAAGGCCGCCCTGGAGGCAATCCGCTTCCTCAAGGAGAAAAAGCTGGGCTGGTGCACCTTCCTGCCCCTGGATACCATCCTCCCCTTGGAATCGGGGCTGGAGCGTTACCCGGGCTGGCGGCGGCTGGAGGGGGTCTTTGGCAAGGCCTCGGACCTGGTGCAGGTCGACCCCGCCTACGAGAAGGTGGTCCGCTACCTTCTGGGCTCCATTCTCATCTGCCGCGACCTGAAAGCGGCCACGGCGGCGGCCCGCACCATCAATTACAGCTGCCGCATTATCACCCTGGAAGGGGACATGATCAACCCGGGGGGGGCCATCCGGGGCGGCAGCATGCCGCGGCGCAGCGCGGGCCTGCCTCTTGGAAGGCGCCGCGAAATCGAGGAGCTCGAGCGGGCGCTGGAATCGCTGCATAAAAAGCAGCGCAGCTGGGAAGAGCAGATCGCGGGGGTCAGGCAAAAAATAGCGCAGGCTGCCGCCGAAGCGGCGGCCCTGCGGCAGAAGCAGGCGGAGCTGGCCGGGGCTCTCCGCAAGGCCGAGCAGGCGGTGGAGGAGAACGCCACCTCCCTGCGGCTCCTGAAGCAGCGGCGGCAGGATGCTGCGGCGGCGCGGCGCGAAGTTGAGGCTGAGGCGGAAGAACTGCTCCGGCGCAGGGAAGCCCTTCTGGCCGAGGAGAGAAGCTGTGCTGAAGAGATCGCCCTGGCCGAAGCGGAGCTCGAAGGGAAAAGGGAGAGCTACAGGCGGGGCTTGCAGGAGAAGAAGGAGCTTGAAGAAAAGCTGACCGCGGCCATGCTCAGGATTAACTCCCTGCAGGAGCAGGAGCAGTCGCTGCAGGAAAACCTGGAGAAGCTTGCCCATGACCTGGCCGGCCCCTTGCAGGAGAAGGCGGAGAAAGAGGGTGAGGCGGCCCGCTTTGCGCAAGCCCTGGGGGAGCTCGCCGCCGAGCGCGAGAAGGGCTCCGCCCTGCTAAAGCAGCTGCGCGAAGAGAGCGCCGCCTTGACGCAGGAGCTCCAGGAGCGCCGGAAGGAGGCTGGGGCCTTGAACGCGGCGCTGGTGGAGCTGGAGCAGCAGCAACGGAAGAACAGCAGCCTGATAGCCCGCTACGAAAAGAGGGAGCGGCACCTGGCCGTGGAGCAGAGCCGGCTGCAAACGGAGGTCGCCTACCAGGTGGAGCGCTTTAAAGAGCTCTTCGGCACCGCCGAACCCCTGCCGGTGGAGCCGGATTTTGACCCCGCGGAATGCGAGAGCTTGATTGAAACCCTAAACGAGGACATTGACGCCCTTGGCGCGGTCAATCTCGGCGCCATTGACGAACTGGCCCGGCTGGAGGCGAGGATAAACTTTTTAAAGGAACAGCAGGACGACCTGAGGCGGGGCGAGATCTCGCTGCACCGCGTTATTGCCGAGATGGACAAGAGAATGGCCCATCTGTTCCACGAGGCTTTCACCGAGATCAGGCGCAACCTGCAGGAAGTGTTCGGGGAGCTTTTCCAGGGCGGCCGCGTCGATCTCCGATTGACCGATCCGGAAAACCTGCTGGAGGCGGGCATTGAAATCGTGGCCCAGCCGCCGGGGAAGAGGCTGCAGAACATCTCGCTGCTTTCCACGGGAGAGAAATCGCTGGCCGCGGTGGCGCTGGTCTTTGCCATCCTGCGCTACAAGCCGGCGCCCTTCTACCTCCTTGACGAGGTGGAGTCCGCCCTGGATGACGTCAACCTCTCCCGCTTTACGGCATACCTGAAAAAGGCCGCCCGGGAGGCGCAGTTCATTTTGATCACTCACCGGCGGCGGACAATGGAAATAGCGGACCTCCTTTACGGTGTCACCATGCCCGAGGAGGGTGTTTCCACCCTGGTTTCCCTGAAGCTGGACGAGAAAGCAAGTTAAGGGGTGCATCAAGTTGAGCTTGGTAGATAGATTTAAGACCGGGCTGGCCCGGAGCCGGGAGGGCTTTTTGCGGCGGCTCGACCATCTTTTCCGAGAGGGCGAGCTGACCGAGGAATTTTTCGACTCGCTGGAGGAAGCCCTCATCCTGGGCGATGTGGGCGTGGAAGCGGCCCTTAAGCTCATCGAGCAGCTGCGCAGCGAGACCAGGCGGCGCAAGGTGCGCAGCGCCGCCGAAGCCCGGGAGATTCTCGTGGAGGAGATTGCCGCCATGCTCTCCCTGCAGGAGGAGCCCCCCGACCCCGGCGGGGATCCGCTGGTCATCCTGATGGTAGGGGTCAACGGCTCCGGGAAGACCACCACCGCAGCGAAGCTGGCCCACCGCTACCGCCAGGAAGGCCGCCAGGTGCTCCTCGTTGCCGGCGACACTTTCCGCGCCGCCGCCATCGAGCAGCTGCAAATCTGGGCGGAGAGGGCCGGCGCGGCGCTGATCAAGCAGCAACCAGGCTCAGACCCCTCGGCAGTTTTTTACGACGCCCTCCATGCCGCCCGGGCACGGGGGATCGACGTGGTTATCGGCGACACCGCCGGGCGGCTGCATACCCGGGTAAACCTCATGGAAGAGCTGAAAAAGATCCACCGCGTCATCAGCCGGGTGCAGCCGGGGGCGCCCCACCGGGTGCTTCTGGTGATCGACGCCACCACCGGCCACAACGGCATTGCCCAGGCGCGCTACTTCAACGAAGCGGTGCCGGTGACCGGCCTGGTGCTGACCAAGCTTGACGGGACCGCCCGCGGCGGCATTGTTGTGGGCATCCAGGAGGTCCTCAAGGTGCCGGTAAGCTACGTGGGCGTGGGCGAGAAGCTCGATGACTTGCTGCCCTTCAATGCCGCCGATTTTGCCCGCGCCCTTTTGGCGTAGCCAGGCCGGAACAGTTGAAAGGTTTTGGCGGCCCACGAGCCGCCCGAGGGCGCATACCGTGTTGCAATTAGAATGTTTCAACTGCATAAGCGCCGAGGTGGCTGCAATCACCGGCGTAGGTTAGGGCGGGGTGGTGCCCTGCCCCTACGACTTTTCCGGCTGGTAACGGGTCCGCAAAGCAGCATCTATGGAGTTTGTGGGGACGGTTCTTGAGCCGCCCAAGAACCTACCGGCAAACAAATACAAAGCGAGTCTTCTGCAGCACAAACGCCTCTGCCTTACCGGACAGCATCGAGCGTCCTTGCCTTTTCCCCTTTATTCTGCTAAACTGTTAGCCGTAAAGGATAAAACCTTTACAGAGGGGCCCATGCTTGATAAAATAAACCGGATTAATCTTTTGTATGATATTTATAGCTCCCTGCTGACGGTGCGCCAGCAGGAGGTGCTGCAGCTTTACTTCAGCGACAACCTCTCCATGGGGGAGATTGCCGCGGCCTACGGGATCAGCAGGCAGGCGGTGCACGATCTCATCCAGAGGGCCCTGAAAGCCATCGAGGGCTTTGAAGAGAAGCTGGGCCTCTATGAGCTTTTCTGCGCCCAGCAGAAGCTGCTGCAGGAAGCCGAGCGCCTTCTGGAGCAGCCTCCGGGGCCTGCCGAGCTGCAGCGCCTGAAGGAGATAATCAATGAGCTGCGGCGGAAAAATGAACAGTAAGCATTAGGAGAGAGCCATGTTCGCAAACCTGGCCGAAAAATTGCAGGAAACGCTGCGCAAGCTGCGGGGAAAGGGCAAACTTAGCGAAAAAGATGTTGACTTGGCCCTGCGGGAGATTCGCCTGGCCCTGCTGGAGGCGGACGTAAACTTCAAAGTGGTCAAGGACTTCATTGCCGGCGTCCGGGAAAGAGCCGTCGGCGAAGAGGTGCGGCAGAGCCTAACGCCCGGGCAGCAGGTCGTGAAAATTGTGCACGATGAGCTCACCGCTCTCATGGGGCGCCAGCAGAGCAAGCTCAACACGGCGGGCTCCCCGGGGGTGATCATGCTCGCCGGCCTGCAGGGATCCGGCAAAACCACCACGGCGGTGAAGCTGGCCCTGAACCTCAAACGCAGCGGGAGCAGCCCGCTCCTGGTGGCGGCGGACACCTACCGCCCCGGGGCGGCCGAGCAGCTGCAGGTGCTGGCAGATGCGGCGGGGCTGCCCTGCTTTAGAATGGAGGGCGCCGGCCCCGTGAAAATTTGCCAGGAGGCGGTGCGCTTTGCCGCGCGGGAGGGGCACACTCCCGTGATCCTGGACACCGCCGGCCGGCTTCATCTCGATGCCGCCATGATGGAGGAGCTGAAAGAGATCAAGGCGCAGCTGAAGCCGGCGGAGGTGCTCCTGGTGGTTGATGCCATGACCGGCCAGGATGCGGTGAATGCCGCGGCCAGCTTTCACGAAGCCCTCGGCCTGACGGGGGTCATCCTAACCAAGCTGGACGGTGATACCCGCGGCGGAGCGGCCCTTTCGGTGCGCGCCGTGACCGGCTGCCCGATCAAGTTTGCCGGCGTGGGCGAGAAACTCGATGCCCTGGAACCCTTCCACCCCGAGCGGATGGCTTCGCGCATCCTGGGCATGGGCGACGTGCTGACCCTCATCGAAAAGGCCGAAGCCAGCTTTGACCAGCAAAAGGCGCGGGAGCTGGAGAAGAAGCTGCGCCGCCAGGAGTTCACCCTGGATGATTTCCGGGAGCAGCTCCAGCAGCTGCGCAAAATGGGCTCCCTGGAAGAGATCATGTCCCTGCTGCCGTCTGCGCAGCTGCCGAAGGAGCTGCGCCATCTCTCCGTTGACGAGAAGCAGTTTAAGCGCATCGAGGCCATCATTCTCTCGATGACGCCGGAGGAGCGCCGCCGCCCCTCCATCATTAACAGCAGTCGGCGCCGCCGCATCGCCAGGGGCAGCGGAACCACGGTGCAGGACGTGAACAGGCTGCTGGCGCAGTATGCCCAGATGCAGAAGCTGTTCAAGCAGATGGGCCAGAAGGGGTTCAAGCAACTGAAGAAGGGAAAAAGAAGAGGGGGCTTCCCCTTTTTCTAAGATCCACATAGCATCTACAGGCATCATTAAAGCAGCGGAGGTGATAGCATGGCGGTGCGCATCAGGCTGAAGAGGATGGGCGCCAAGAAAAAGCCCTTTTACCGGATCGTGGTGGCCGATTCCCGCTTTCCCCGGGACGGCAGGTTCATTGAGGAGATCGGCTATTACAACCCCACCACGAATCCTACCACTTTTAAAATAGACCGGGAAAAGGCGGAGCTGTGGCTTTCACGGGGCGCCAAGCCTTCGGACACGGTCAAGCTCATCTTTGAAAAAGCCGGCTTTACCACCAAGTAGCCCGCTGGCAGAAAGCCCGTCTTTGGTCAACAGTCAACGCTTCGTCTGGCGTAGTTGTGGAGGATAGTACGTGAACATTTCGAGGTGGGGCGATGATGAAAGAGCTGCTGGAGCACATTGCTCGTGCCCTGGTTGATGAACCCGAACAGGTGGAGGTGCGCCTGCTGGAAGGCGAGAGGGTGGACACCCTGGAGCTGCGCGTGGCGCCCAAGGACATAGGAAAGGTCATCGGCAGGCAGGGCCGGATCGTGAAAGCCATCCGCGCCGTGGTCAGCGCGGCGGCGGCTAAAGAGAAAAAACGGGTGCTGGTGGAAGTGATTTCGTGAACAGCGAGTCCGGCGCAGGCAAGCGCGGCGTAGCCGTGGGCCGGGTCCTGGCGCCGTACGGAACGGCGGGCCTGGTGAAGGTGCTTCCCACCACTGATTTCCCAGAGCGCTGCCACGACCTGAAAGAGGTTGCCTGCGAGCTGCACGGCGCCATCCGGCGCTTTACGGTGGAGAGGGCTTCCCTTTACGGCCGCTTCTGGCTGATCAAGTTTGCCGGCATTGAGACGCGCGAACAGGCGGCGGCCCTGCGCGGCGCCTGGGTCTTGATCCGCCCCGAAGAGAGAGTCGCCCTGCCGGCCGGCAGCTATTATTACGACCAGATCATTGGTTTAGAGGTGTATAACGCTGCCGGGGAGCGCCTGGGGAGGGTTAAAGATGTCATCCCGGGCGCGGCCCATGACTTTTACCTGGTCCGGCGGGAGGCGCCGGGCGAGACAGAGTTTCTCCTGCCGGCGGTTAAAGCCTTTGTGCGGGAAATTGATCTTGCCGGGGGAAGGATCGTCGCCGATCCCCCGGAGGGATTGATGGAGCTGTAAGTGATGAAGATTGAGATCTTGACCATTTTCCCCGGGATGCTCGAGAGCCCTTTCAGGGAGAGCATGATCCGGAGGGCCATGGACCGGGGACTGGTGGAGATAGAGGTCATTGACTTGCGCTCCTTTACCACGGGCCGGCATCGGCAGGTTGATGATGCCCCCTACGGCGGCGGACGGGGCATGATCTTTAAGCCGGAGCCCCTCTTCAGGGCGGTGGAGAGCCTGCAGGAGCGCGGCGAAAGCCGGGCCCGCGTCATTCTCCTTACGCCGCAGGGGCGCACCTTCAACCAGGAGATGGCCCGGGAACTCTCCCGCGAGAAGCGGCTCCTGCTCATCTGCGGCCGCTACGAGGGGGTCGACGAGAGGGTCAGGGAGGCGCTGGTGGACGATGAGATCTCCATCGGCGATTACATCCTTACCGGGGGCGAGCTAGCGGCGGCGGTAGTGGTCGATGCCGTGGTGCGGCTGCTGCCGGGCTTTCTGGACGAGGAGAGCGTAACAGAAGAATCTTTCAGCGGCTCCCTCCTTGAATACCCCCAGTACACCAGGCCGCCGGTTTTCCGGGGGATGGCGGTGCCGCCGGTGCTCCTGTCGGGTGATCATGCGGCCATCGCCCGCTGGCGGCGGAAGCAGGCGCTGCTCCGCACTAGGGAGCGGCGGCCGGATCTTTTCGCCAAGGCGGTGCTTACGCCGGAAGATCGCCGCCTTTTGGAGGAGGAGCTGTAGCGATGAACTGCCTGCCGGCGCCTTGACAATGGCCGGCTTCTTGAACAAGGGCATATGTTAAACTCACGTTAGGGAGGCACAGCACAATGGATTTAATAAAAGAGGTGGAGAAGCAGTATCTCAAGGAAGATATTCCCCCCTTCGGCCCCGGGGACACCGTGCGGGTCCATGTGAAGGTGGTGGAGGGGAGCCGTGAACGGATCCAGGTTTTTGAAGGCGTGGTGCTGCGGCGCCAGGGCCGGGGCCTGAGGGAAACCTTTACCGTTCGCCGGGTAACTTACGGGGTTGGCGTAGAGCGGGTTTTCCCCCTTCATGCCCCCTCCATCAGCAAGATCGAGGTGGTAAAGCGCGGCCGGGTGCGCCGGGCCAGGCTTTACTACTTGCGGCGGAGGGTCGGCCGGGCGGCGCGGATCCGCGAGATCCGCTAACAGAGGAAGGATGGCGGTAGCAGATGGGCTTCTCTAGGGAGACCTGGGAATGGATCCGCTCCATTGTTGTCGCGGTGGTGCTGGCCTTGCTAATCCGCTTCTTCGTCATCGAGGTCTTTGTCGTTGACGGCAAGTCCATGTATCCCACCCTTGATGACAGCAACAGGCTCATTGTAGACAAGATCTCCTACCGCTTCCACGAGCCGCAACACGGCGACATCGTGGTTTTCGACAGCCGCACGGGGAGAGACTTCATCAAGCGGGTCATCGGGGTCGGCGGCGATACCATTGAAATCCGCGCCGGCAAGGTGTACCGCAACGGCGTTCCGCTGGATGAGCCTTACCTGATGGGCCAGACCGATTACCAGGATTACGGCCCCGTGGAGATTCCCCCCGGCCACTTTTTCTTAATGGGCGATTTCCGCCGCGACAGCATGGACAGCCGGGATCCGCGCATCGGCCTTGTCTCCCTGGATCGCATCAAGGGGCGGGCTTTCCTGGTTTTCTGGCCCCCCGCAGAAGCAAAAATACTTGCCGGCGGGGCGTCGGCCAATTGAGGAGAGCGCAGTGGTTTCCCGGGGCCATGGCGCGAGCCATGCGCCGCCTTAAAGAAGACCTGGCGCTGGTCGACCTCGTGGTGGAGCTGATCGACGCGCGAGCTCCCGCAAGCAGCCGCAACCCCAGGCTGCTCTCACTGTGCCGGCAGAAGGAGAGGCTGATTTTACTGCATAAAGCCGACCGGGGCGAAGAGGAGATTAACACCCGGTGGCTTTTGCATTTTCGGGAGAGCGGTGAAGAGGCCCTGCTCTCAAGCGTACAGCTACCCCGCACTCTCAAACCCTTTTTTGACTACCTGGAGCTCCGCAGGCGGCGCCTTCTCCGGGGCCGCCTGAAAAGAGCGCTGCGCCTGGTCATCGTGGGCATTCCCAATGTGGGCAAGTCCACTCTGATCAATTATCTCGCCGGCAGGGCGGCGGCCCGCACCGGGGACCAGCCCGGTATAACCAGGGGGCGGCAGTGGTTCAGGTTGACTCCTGGGGTGGAACTCCTGGACACGCCGGGCATCCTGCCGCCTGTTCTCTCGCCGGAAAGGATTTTCCCCCTGGCGGCAATTGGGGCGCTGCCGCCGGGGCGGGCTGATCCCCAGGAGGTGGCGGCCTGGCTGCTGCGCCTCTGCCTGGAGCGGGGCAAGACGGAACGGCTTGAAGAGCGCTACGAAGGGCTGCAGCCGGCGGCCCCCGAGGCCATGCTGCAGCAGATCGGTGCCATTCGCGGCTGCTTTCTTACGCAAGGCAAGGTTGATCTCGACCGTGCGGCCATGATCCTGCTGCGTGACTACGGGGCGGGAAAGCTGGGCCGCTTTTCCCTGGAAGAGCCGCCAGGCTAAGTGCCCGTGTTTCTGGCCCAGGGCCAGTTTACCAGCGAGAGAAGGAGAAAAGGATGGAAGTTCCTTTCAGCAGGATGACCCTGGAAGAGCTGGCTGCTTACCTGGAAAATCGCGGCCGGCTGAGCCCCGAAGAAAAGCGGCTGTTGCAGTCGGACCGGCGCCGCGGCGCCCGCCTTCTGCTGGAGCGCTGCCTGCGGCGAGAGGAGATGGAGAAGCGGGAGGAACAACGTTTACATAATTTGCTCCGCGAAGAGAGCTTCTTCTACCTCCAGGGGGTCCGGCACATCGCCGGGGTGGATGAAGCGGGGAGGGGCCCCTTGGCCGGGCCGGTGGTGGCCGCCGCCGTGATCCTGCCCCCGGGAGCGGCAATCCGCCATCTCAACGACTCCAAGCAGCTGGCCGAGTCGCGGCGGGAAGAGCTTTACGAGCGCATCCAGGAGGTGGCGCTGGGCTGCGCCGTGGGCATATGTTCCACGGCAGAGATTGACCGGCTGAACATCTTCGGAGCGACCATGGAGGCCATGCGCCGCGCCCTTGCGGCCCTCAGCCCCAGGCCCGAGGTGGTGCTCGTGGACGGCTTTCCCATTCGCGAGCTGGATTTGCCGCAGAAGGCCATCCCGGGAGGCGACGCTCTCTCCTTATCCATTGCTGCCGCTTCGGTAGTGGCCAAGGTGACCCGGGACCGGATCATGCGCGACCTGCACCGGCGCTATCCCCAGTACGGCTTTGACCGCAACAAGGGCTACCCTACGCGGGAGCATCTCAAGGCTCTAGCCCGCCATGGGCCCTGCCCGGAGCACCGCCGCTCCTTTCGTCCCTGCGGCGGCCGGGAGGGAGAGCTTTCTTGACCCGGCGTCGCCAGATGGTGGGAAAAGCGGGAGAGGAGGCGGCTCGCAGCTACCTGCAGCGCAGAGGATACCGGGTGGTGGAGGCCAATTACCGCAGCCGCTTCGGCGAGATCGATCTCATTGCCTTCCAGGGAAGCACCCTGGTCTTCGTCGAGGTGCGCTGCCGCACGGGCAGCTCTTTCGGCCTCCCGGAGGAATCCGTCACCCCGGAAAAGATGAGGCGCTTGCAAAAAGCCGCCCTTTCCTACATGCAGCTCCGCTTCGGGCGCGAGGTGGCCTGCCGCTTTGATCTCATTGCCGTGCTGCTGGATGGCGAAAGCATGGCCGTGCAGGATCTTCGCCACTACCGGGGAATTGAGCTGGTCGGATAATATTAGCTGAACTTCTCCTATATTACCATCTGCATGAGAAAGTGCAAAAATGATAATTTGTTAACATAATGTTATGTGTTCTTAACAAGGATTAATTAATAGCCTAAATAAGCCTGTTTGCCAGGCTTATTTTTTTTACCTATAATCGTTCTTAACATAACGCCGAATGGAAACTACGGGGGAACCGTAAAGTGGGGTGAATCGCATCGGGGCGATGCGAGGGGATAACTCCCGTCCCTAACCCGTCAGCTAACCCCGGAGGCGGAAGGAGGAGGTTTTACTTAGTGTTCAAACTACTCAAGCCACTCAAAACATTCAAAGCCATCTTACTTATGGCGCTGGCTTTCCTGTTGCTCGGCGCGGGGGTGGCCGAGGCGGCGGTGACGCATACCGTGCTCCCGGGTGAAACGGTATGGCTGATTTCCCAAAAGTACGGCACCACGGTGGCGGCTATCGCCCAGGCCAACAACCTGGCCAATCCCAACCTCATTTACAGCGGGCAGAAACTCTTGATACCGAATCGGCATAAGGTGGCACCAGGAGAATATCTCTGGCTCATAGCCCAAAAGTACGGCACAACCGTGGCGGCTATTGCGGAGGCGAACAAGTTGTCCAATCCCAACCTCATTTACCCGGGACAGATTCTGACCATCCCGACCGGCGGCGGGAACTCCCTGCCTTCGCGAGGTGGGCGGGTGTCGGCGACTCCTTCAGAGCTCGAGCTCCTGGCCCGCCTGGTTCACGCCGAAGCGGCGGGAGAGCCCTATATGGGGCAGGTGGCGGTTGCAGCCACGGTCCTGAACCGGGTCAGAGACAGCCGCTACCCCAACACCATCCGGGAGGTAATTCTGCAGGTTGTGGGAGGCTACTACCAGTACTCGCCGGTGCAGGACGGCAGGATTAATCTTCCGGCCAATGAAAGCGCCTACCGCGCGGTGCAGGATGCCCTCAACGGCTGGGATCCTTCCATGGGAGCCACTGGCTTCTACAATCCGGCCAAGACAAACAACCAGTGGGTGCGGATGCAGCCGGTGACGGTCGTTATCGGCAACCATGTCTTCTTCCGCTAGGCCGGGAGAAAGGGCCTGACGGGCCGCCTCCTCAAATGGCGGCCTCGCCGGAAGCAATAACAGGGCTGCCCCAAGCGGGCAGCCCGTTTTTGTATTCTTGTCGCCAAAACCTTCACCTGGCAAGCAATAACGAGACAATTGCCGCATTAACTCCCCCGGCGGAAAATAAACATTAAGTAAAGCAAGCGGGAAAAGGGGTGTCCGGCATGGCCTCAAGGATTGTTCTGCCCCTGGGCGCGCTCCTCCTGGCCTTGCTTCTTGCAGCCGGGGGATGCGCTGTGCGGCCGGAAGGGGAGGAGAAGGCCGGCGATGGGCCGGAGAATTCGGCAGTGGAAGCTGCCTCCGTCACCCTCACCTACTACGGCCAGGCGGCTTTCCTCATCGATGCGGGCCCGAGAATTCTTATTGACCCTTACCGCCCGGAGCTGGGCTACGGCCGGATCGACCTTCCCGCGGACCTGGTGACGATTAGCCATCATCACTTTGATCATGACTATGCCGAAGCAGGCCGGGGCGCCAGGGTGCTCCGCGGCTTAAGCCCGGATGGCGAATGGCAGCAGGTGGAAGAGGACACTGGATTCGCCAGGATCTACTCGGTGGGCAGCTATCACGACTCCAGCGGCGGCTGCCAGCTGGGGAAAAACAGCATTTTCGTTATCGAGGTGGCCGGGTTGCGGCTGGTTCATGCCGGGGACCTGGGGCACGCGCTGGGTGCAGAGGAAATCAAGCGCATTGGGCCGGTGGACCTGCTGTTCATCCCGGTGGGGGGCTACTATACCCTTCCTTACGAGGCGATCCTGCAGGTCATAGCGGACCTGAAACCGGCGGTGGCCATCCCCATGCACTACCGCACCCGCCATTACGGTGATTTCAACCTGGGGACGCTGGAGGATTTCTTAAACCAGGATTTGCCCTACCCTGCCTGCAAAAAGGGAAGCCGCATTCAGGTGAGTAAAAAAGACTTGCCGCCATCGACGGAGATCTGGGCCATGGAATATGAGCTGCCCTAGGGAGGCAGTGCCCCGGCTCTTTCCTTTCATCCTTGACCTGTTTACATTTGCTGGGCCGCACGCCAACGGCCTTCACCCTGGGCACAGTTGAGGCTCTCCACGCCGGGCAGGCGCATTACTGGCAACAGGCTGTTGATGAGTAAAAGAGGTGGCGATTATTTCAAAAGACCTTTGGGGGACAACCCCAAAGGTCTTTAATGCCTAGCCCGGGTTTCCCGCTCCTCCCGCCTTCCAAGCGCGGGACCTGGCCCGGCCACCCTTTTTCCCGTAGCATTGATGGTAATACTCTTTTCGCCAGGCCAGGTAATCGCGGATCGATTCTTCCAGGGGGCGCGGGCGGTAGCCGAGCTCTTTTTCCGCCTTGGCCCGGCAGAAGCGGGAATTGCCGGCCACGGTCTGAACAGAGTAGGTGGTGAACTGCGGTGTTTTATGAAGCAGGCGGTAAAAATGGTGGGTGTACCTGGAAAAAAAGAGGGCCAGGTTATGGGGCAGCACCACTGCGGGCGAGCGCACCCCGGCAATCTGCTGCGTTTTTTTCAAAAGCCAGCGCAGCGTAACCTGCTCCCCGGAGAGAATGTATATTTCACCGGTGCGGCCCTTTTCGGCCGCCAGGATCATTCCCTGGGCCACATCCCGCACATCGACAAAATCATAGGCCCCGTTGATGATGAAATGTATCTTTGGCGTGGCAAAGGTCCTCAGCAGCTCGCCCATCTCCGAATGGAAGTAGTCATGGGGGCCGATGACCCCGCTGGGGCATACGATGACGGCGTCGAGGCCCTCCCGGACCACTTCCAGCACCGCCTGCACCCCTTCGGCCTTGGTCCGGTCATAGGCTCCGGCGTCTCCCTCCAGGGCCAGGGGGGTTCTCTCATCCATGGTGACGCCGTGCGGCTCCCTTCTGAGGGCATGCACCGACGCGGTATGAACCATCCTTGCCTTTGCTTTAAGGGCCGCCCGGGCCACGTTGCGCGCTCCTTCCACATTCACCCGGTACATAAGCTCCTCCTTGCCGGGCACAATGGAGATGACCCCGGCAAGGTGATAGACCAGCTTTACTCCTCTCATCCAGCGATCCAGGGTTTCCGGATCGAGGATGTTGCCTACCACCATTTCGATGGGCAGCCCCTTCAGGGAATCGCAGGATTCGCCCGGCAGAACCAGGGCTCTCACCTCTTCACCCCTGGCCACCAGCTCCCTGACCAGGACATTGCCGATGTGCCCCGTAGCTCCCGTTACTAAAATCATCCGCCTACCTCCGCTTCAGTCCATTGATGAGAATTGCCATACTCTCTTCGGCTACTTTACCCCAGTCTTCCTCATGGGGGGCGAGCAGGCTGCGCATGAAGATGCCGCTGGCAGCGGCGAGAATGGCCCGGGCCGCGGCGCCAGGATCGACCTGTTCAAGGCTTCCCTCTTTAATTCCCCGCCGGATCAGCCTGGCAAATATCTCCTCGAAGCGCTGATAGGTGGCGAGGGAGGCGCGGCGCACGGCCTGGTGGCGATTTGCCTGGGACCAGATTTCCAGGAAGATGCCCGCTCGCGTATAATCCGAATGAATAAGGCCTGGCAGGAGATGGGAGAGGCGAAGCAGGCTGGCGGGAACATTCACGGCGTTGCGGGCGGCCCTTTCCAGGGCCTGCTCGAGTTCGGCCAGCTGGTCATTGACCAGCTCCAGGAAGATGGCCTCCTTGTTTTCAAAGTGGTAGTAGAGGGTGCCCTTGCTAATGCCGGCATGCTCACAGATTTCGGCAACGCCCGTTTCGGCATAGCCGTTGGCGGCAAAGCATGCCGCGGCGGCATCCAGGATGGCCGCCCTTGTCCCCTGGCCTTTGAGTTGATTTTTCTCGCCAGTCATTAGCCTGGATGGTCCAAGTTTTCGACCGGACGGTCGTTTTAATTAATTGTATAAGAAACCTCCCGCAATGTCAACAGGGCGCCGGCAGCGGAACCTTCCCGCTAAACTTTCATAATTTAACATTGGCAGATAAGGTCCAGCCCGGACGCGACACCGGGCGGCCGGCGGCTTTGCAATTTGGAAGCCCCTGCTTCGATCGGAGGGTCCGGCTTCATCCATGAGCATTTCAGTGGTCATGGCTGTTCATGATGCCGCGGATTACCTGGAGGATAGCGTAAAGAGCATCCTGGAGCAAAGCTACCGGGATTTTGAATTTGTTATCGTCAATGACGGTTCTGCCAAGGCTGCGGGTGAAATATTGAAGCAATTCAAAGATCGGCGCATTCGTTTAATTGAAGTGGAGCGCAGCGAAGGCCCTGCCGCCGCATTGAACCTTGCCGTGCAGAACGCGCGGGGCAGCTGGATTGCCGTGCAGGAGGCCGGTGACCTGAGCCTGCCGGAGCGGCTGGAGAGGCAGGAGCGCTACCTGCGCCTCTTTCCCCATGTTAGTGCCCTCTTCTCTCTAATCCAGTGCCTCCCCGGCAGGAGCAGCCTTTCGGAACTGGAGCTGCGCGCTGCGGAAAAGCTGTACAATTCCGTATGCTCCCGCGCCCAGATTTATGCGAACAGGTTTTACGCTCTTCATCTCTGCCACGGTTCGGCCATCTACTCCAAAAAACTGTTCCAGCTTGCCGGCGGCTACGACCCGCAGTACCGCTTCGCTTATGACTACGACCTCTGGGTGCGCCTGCTAATGCTTAAACCCATCGACAAGATACCGCTGGCGCTGTACCGCTGGCGGCCTCATCGCTGCACCCTGCACCGCTTTGACGAGGCGGAAAGCTGCCGCGAGGTGCTCCTCGTGGCCCTGCGCGCAATTCGCCGCATCTGCTTTGCGCACTTAAGGTCAAGGCCCCAGTTCATCCTCTTTGGTCCGGAAAAAGGCTGCTGGCACTTTTCGCGGCGGATTGCCCCCTACGTGGATATCCACTTCTGCGCCTACCAGTTTACTGAAAGCTCGCCAAATCCCGATGCTGCCTTGCGCCTCTACCGGGCGGGGTCCGTCGACGGCATCGCCGTTCTTGACGGCCCCGGCTGTGCCGAACTGCTGCACTACTTCACCAGGTCCGGCATGAGCATTAACCGCAATCTTTTTCACCTGTGGAATGTTCATTTCTGAAAGGCAATACGGCAAGGCGCCGTCTTTGACGGCACCGGCACTCCTTGCCGGCGATATGCGTATTATAGCTATTAATCAATACTGCGAAGGACTGCGAAGGTGATCGAATTATGCATAACCTTGCCGTGGGGGTAGTAGGCGGAGGCGGCCACGTCGGCCTGGTCCAGGCTGCCGGACTGGCCTCCCTGGGATATTATACCATTGCTTATGATCTCAACGCGGCCTGGATCAAAGAGCTGCAGAAGGGTAACGTCCCCTTTTATGAACCGGGCCTTGCCGAGCTGGTGCAGTCAGGGTTGAAAAGCAAGCTGCTGGAGTTTACCAACAAAATCGAGCGCCTGAAAAAAGTTGACCTGGCCTACATCTGTACCGGCACCCCCTCCCTGCCGGGAGGGCGGGCGGAACTGCTCCAGGTGGAAAATGCGGCCACTGCCATTGCCAGGACCGTGCAAAAGCGGGTCGTCATCGCCGTGAAGAGCACCGTTCCCGTGGGCACGGCGCGCCGCTTAAGCCGGATGCTGGGGCAGTTGCACCTGTCGGAGAAGGCGGTGCTCGTGTCCAATCCCGAGTTCTTGTCTGAAGGATCGGCGGTAAATGATTTCTGGCATCCCTCGCGCATCATCATCGGCGCGGCCGACCCGGAGGCGGCGGAGATGGTGGCCGGAATCTATGCCCCGCCGCAAGTCCCGGTGATCAAAACGAGCTGGGAAAATGCCGAGTTGATCAAGTACGGGTCCAATGCTTTCCTGGCCTTGAGAATTTCCTTTGTCAACCTGCTGGCCCGGCTATGCGAAAAGAGCGGCGGCGACATCAGGGTGGTCAGCAAGGGGATGGGCTTCGATCCCCGCATCGGCCCCTCTTACCTGGAAGCGGGCGTCGGGTTCAGCGGCCCCTGCCTGGAGAAGGATCTGCGCTCGCTCATCAGCCAGTTCCAGGATGCCGGGGAGGAGGCGCCCCTCCTGGAGGCAGCCCTTTATATCAACCAGAGGCAGCGCCACCTGGTTGTCTCCAAACTGAAGGAAAGCCTGGGCGATCTCAAGGGGAAGAAGATAGCCGTGCTGGGCCTTGCCTTCAAGCCGGGCACGGACGATCTTCGAGATACTCACACCCTGCCGGTGATCGAGCAGCTCGTCTTTGCCGGAGCCGAGGTCACCGTTCACGACCCCATGCTGACGCTCATAAGCTGGCCCCGGCAGATGAGCGCCTTTTTGCCCGACCTGAGGTGGGCATCGTCCCCCTACGAGGCCGCCGAAGGAAAAGATGCCCTGCTCATTCTCACCGCTTGGCCCGAGTACCGCGACCTTGATCCGGCGAAGCTGAAAAGCTGCCTGGCCAACCCCCTGGTGGTGGATGGGAGGAACCTTTTTGAGCCTGCCGCGATGGCGGCGCAGGGCATCGATTACCTGGGAGTGGGAATAGGAACGGAGGCGGGAAGATGAAGTGCCTGGTTACGGGAGCGGCCGGTTTTATCGGCTTCCATCTTTGTAAAGCGCTGTTGAGCCGCGGGGCGGAGGTGTGGGGCCTTGACGACTTCAGCTCGGGGAAGGAGGAGCGCTTTCGCGAGCTCGGCAGGTACCGCTCTTTTCATGGAATCCGCGGCCCCTTTGCTTCTGTGGACGGCCTGGCCGAGATCATCGCGCAGACGGAGTTGATCTATCACCTTGCTGCCGTGGTGGGGGTAAAGCGCTACGTGGAAGACCCGGTCAGGGTCATCGAAACCAACGTTTGCCAGACAGCAGTGCTGCTGCGCCTGGCACAGCTTCACCGGCGCAAAGTCGTCTTCGTCTCCACCTCGGAAGTATACGGGAAGAGCAGCAGCCTTCCCTTTGGCGAGAACACAGATTGCCTCTACGGCTCCCCCCTGACCAGCCGGTGGTGCTACGCCATCTCCAAGAGCGCCGCCGAGCATCTCTGCCTGGGCCACGCCGCGCGGGGTCTGCCGGTGGTTATCCTGCGCTATTTCAATGTTTACGGCCCCCATGGCGAGGGCTCCCTTTACGGGGGCGTGGCCAACCGCTTCATCGAGCAGGCCCTCCAGGGGAAGCCGCTGACGGTCTACGGCGACGGCCGGCAGACGCGCTGCTTCACCTACGTGGACGATATCGTGGCCGGGACCATGGCCGCAGGAGAGTCCCCGGCGGCGGTGGGGCGGATCATAAATCTCGGCTCCGACAGGGAGATCTCCATCCTTGACCTGGCCCGGCTTGTCATCCGCTTCTCCGGGAGCAAAGCAGGGCTCGTCTTTGTGCCCTATGAAGAAGTTTACGGCTTCTCCTACGAGGATATCCCCCGGAGGGTGCCCGATATTTCCACGGCCAGGCGCCTCCTGAATTTCCAGCCCGCCGTTTCCCTCGAAGAGGGGATGCGGCGGACGCTGGAGTGGCATCGCCGGAAGCGGGAGACGGAATGGCAAGAGAAAGGGAGGGATGAGTAGGCCATGGCCCGTGCAGCAGACTTGATCAGCGTCATTATCCCCACTTGCAACCGCCGCCGGCAGCTCATGCAGGTGCTGAATTCTCTCGACGGGCAGGACGGCAAAGGGCGGCCCTTTGAGGTCATTGTCGCCGATGACGGCTCCACCGACGACACCATGGCGGCCCTGACGGAGAAGACCCTTTCCTTCTCCTTCCCCTTTGATTATTTTACCCAGGAGCGTCGGGGGCCGGCAGCGGCGCGCAATGCCGCCTTGAGAAGGGCTGCCGGGCGCATTGTCCTCTTTTTGAATGACGACTGCCGCGCCGCCCCGGACCTCCTGGCCCGGCACCGGGCCATGCATGAGCGCCATGGAGAAGGAGCCGTGCTGGGCCGCATCACCTGGGCCCCGGAGATGGAGCTGCGGCCTGGAATGAAGGAGCTTGTTGAATACTACTACTTCCCCTACGGGCAGATCTCCGACCACGAGAACGTCAGTTTTGCCTTTTTTATCACCGGCAATCTCTCCCTGCCGCGGGCATGGGTGCTTAAAGCCGGCGGCTTTGACGAGGATTTTCGCGAGGCTTCCTGCGAGGATATAGAGCTCGGTTACAGGCTCTACAAGGCGGGGCTGCCGCTGCGCTACGATCCCGGGGCGCTGGCCTACCACCTGCACTGGCTGGATTTCGACGATCTCTTTGACCGCCAGAAGAAATTTGCCTACTGGCTGGCTGTCTTCCTCAAGAAGCATCCCCAGGCGAAAGCCTACTACGCCGGGCTGCCCCTGGGAAAGGATTATTTCAGCGTGCCCAAGCGAGAATGCCTGCACCTTCTGCTCAGGTATGCTGCCCACCGGGGTTTCAAAGAGGCGGTAATGGAGTGGGGCCCCTAGGCCCGGCTCCATCGCGGCCGGCGCCCGGCGGAGGCTTGAATGGTGGAATTGAAAGAAGGCTTCGTTAATTAAGGCAAATGTTGTATACTTTAAGCGGGCGGTTGCCGCTTTTGCAGCATCATGGCGCGTAGGCTTGGGACAGGCCTTGCCGGTCAAAGCCACCAGGGACATTCAGGAGCAAAGCAAGGAGGAATTCCATGGACAGGTTTATGAAAGCGGCTTATGAAGAGGCGATGAAAAATATCTGCGGCAATGAGGGGGGGCCCTTCGGCGCGGTCATTGTCAAAGACGGCGAAATCATTGCCGCGGCGCGCAACCAGGTCCTGGCCACCAACGATCCCACCATGCATGCCGAAATTGCGGCCATCCGCATGGCGACGCGGAAGCTGGGGCGCTTCAGCCTGGAGGACTGCACCCTCTACAGCACCTGCGAACCCTGCCCCATGTGCCTGGGGGCGATCATGTGGGCCCGCATCCCGGTGGTCTACTACGGGGCCAGCCGCCACGACGCCGAGGCCATCGGATTTGCCGACAACTTCATCTACGAATATATCATGGGCGCAGCGGGGGAGAATAAGCTTTCTCTCCGTCCCCTGCACCGCCAGGAATGCCGACAGCTTTTCGAACAGTGGGAACAGAAGGAAGATAAGCAAATGTATTAGCCTGGTGCCGGCCCAGCAGCGGCCGGAAATATAAAAGCGAGGTGATCTCCGTGGGCGGGAAACGCCGTGAGTGGGAAGATCTGAAGGTGCTCGGGATAAAGCGGGAGCCGCCGCGCTGCAGCTCCTTCCCCTATCCCGACGGAGAGGCGGCGCTGGCCGGCGGGCTCTCTCCCTTCTGCCTCTCGCTAAACGGAAGCTGGAGCTTTCACTGGGCCAGGTGCCCGGCGGAGCGTCCCGCCGGCTTTTACAAGCCGGGCTACGATTGCCGGGACTGGGCCAAAATTGAAGTTCCCTCCAACATGGAGATTGCCGGCTACGGCATCCCCATCTACAAGAATTTCGGCTACAGCCGCAGCGTCAGGAAATTCCGCCTTCCCAACATCGACCCCCGTGACAACCCCGTGGGCTCCTACATCAAGGAGTTTAGCCTGCCGGAGAGCTGGGCGGGCAGGGAGATCTTCATTCATTTTGCCGGGGTGAGATCGGCCTTCTACGCCTGGATCAACGGCGAGCTGGCCGGCTACAGCCAGGGCTCCACGACGCCGGCCGAGTTCAGGATCACGGGCCTGCTCAAGGAAGGAAGCAACAGGGTGGCCGTGGAGGTCTACAAGTGGTCTGCCGGGAGCTACCTGGAGGACCAGGACATGTGGCGCCTTTCGGGGATTTTTCGGGATGTCTACCTCGTGGCCATGCCCCGGCTGCAGATTCGCGACTACTTCATCTACTGCGACCTGGACGAGAACTACCGCGATGGGGAGCTCCACGTGAAGGCGAAAATTGCCGCCTACGACCTCCCCGAAGCGAAGCGCTGCCGCCTCGAAGTCTACCTCTTTGACGAGGCGGGCCGGCCGGTGGAGCTGGACGGCCCCATGGCCGCGGAGGCGCAGGTGGATGCGGGCGGCGGCTTGAGAGAGACCGTCCTGCAGCTGAAGGGGGAGGTGGCCCATCCCCGGAAGTGGTCGGCGGAGACGCCGCATCTGTACAAGGTGCTCCTGCTCCTCTACGGCGACCAGGGGGAGCTCCTCGATGCGCGCTGCTCCCGCTTCGGCTTCAGGAAGGTGGAGATCAGGGACAGCCAGCTTTTCATCAACGGCAAATCGGTCAAGCTGAAAGGGGTCAACCGGCACGAGTTCCATCCGCGCTACGGCCACGCCGTGCCCCTGGAGATAACCGAGGCCGACATCAAGCTGCTCAAGGCCGGCAACATCAACGCCATTCGCACCTCCCACTATCCCAACCACCCCGGCTTTTACGAGCTCTGCGACCGCTACGGCATCTACGTCATGGACGAGGCCAATCTCGAAACCCACGGGATGCGCCGCCGCGTGCCGGGAAGCGATCCCCGCTGGACGGCGGCCTGCGTCGACCGCATGGTGCGCATGGTGGAGCGGGACAAAAACCATCCCTGCATCTTCAGCTGGTCGCTGGGCAACGAGTCCGGCTACGGGGACAACTTCCGCAAGATGAAGGAGGCGGCGCTGCAGATTGACCGCACCCGCCCCATCCACTACGAGGGGGACCACGTCCTCGACATCTCCGACTTCTTCAGCCTCATGTATGCCACTCCGCAGACAGTGGGGAAGATCGGGCAGGGGAAAAGCGTGCGGGTGGGCTGGCTGGAGGCGAACAACCCCCTGGGGCGGCGGATCACCCCCCGCCAGTATGTGGGGAAGCCCTTCGTCCTCTGCGAGTATGCCCACGCCATGGGCAACAGCCTGGGCAATTTCCAAAAGTACATGGACCTCTTCGAGAAGTATCCCCGCTGCATCGGCGGCTTTATCTGGGACTTTGCCGACCAGAGCATTTTAAAGAAGACCGCCGATGGCAGGGATTTTTGGGCCTACGGCGGCGATTTCGGGGACAAGCCCAACGACGGCTTCTTCTGCGGCAACGGCATTGTTGCTGCCGACCGCAGCCCCTTCCCGGCCTTTTACGAGGTGAAGAAGGTCTACCAGGAGGTGAAGGTGCACCCCGTCGACTTAAAGGCGGGAAGAGTGCGCGTGGAGAACAAGTATTGCTTCCGCAGCCTCGACTTCCTGGCCATCAGGTGGCAGGTGACCGCCGACGGGCGGGTCGTTGAGCAGGGCTGTCTTGACCCCGTGGCCGTGCCACCCGGGGAGAGCAGGGAGGTAAACCTGCCCTATACTGCGCCGCCGGCAGCGCCGGGCAAGGAATATCACCTGCTGGTGGAGTTTTGCCTGGCCGAGGACGGCCCCTATGCCCCGCGGGGCCACGTCATGGCCTGGGAGCAGTTCAGCCTGCCCTTTGCCGCGCCGGAAGAGGAGGCTCCCCGCGAGGCCCCGCCCCCGCTGGCCGTGGTCGAGGAAGAGAAGGGGATCAAGGTGCAGGGAGAAGGCTTCAGCGTACTGATAGAGCGTCAAAAAGGCTGCCTGGTCTCCTTTGTCGTGCAGGGCCGGGAGCTCATCAGCTCGCCCTTGCGCCCCAACTTCTCCCGCGTGGATACCTGCAACGATTTCGGGGTGGCCAACTTTGTTCCTTTCCTCAGGTGGCCAAGCCCCTGGAAAAAGGTGGAACGTTCCCGGAAGGTGCGTCGCCTCCGCTGGGAGCAGCCGGAGCCCGGTCGGGTGGTGATCACGGTTATCTCCCGGGTTCGCTTCGGGAAAACGCCGCTGACCGCGGTTTATACCATCTCGGGGAACGGCGAGATCACCGTTTCCGCCGCCTTCGTCCCCTGGATCAACATGGACCGCTTCGGCATGATCATGGAGATTCCCGGCCGCTACAGCCGGATGACCTGGTTTGGCAAGGGCCCCCACGAGACCATGCTGGACCGTAATAAAAGCGGGATCATCGGCATCCACTCCCTGCCGGTGGAGGAGGCCATCGTCAATTACCTCTACCCCCAGGAGAACGGGAACCGCTCCGAGGTGCGCTGGCTGGCCCTGACCGACGAGCAGGGGGAGGGGCTGCTGGTGAGGGATGCCGGCGGCACGCTGCTTAACGTGAGCGCCTGGCCCTATACCAAGGAGGACCTGGAGCGGGCGCGCCACATCCACGAGCTGCCTCGCCGCGAGACCATCACCTTGCAGATTGACTACAAGCAGAAGGGGGTTGGCGGCGACATCCCCGGCCTGCTCGCCCTGCACGACGAGTTCAAGCTCAAGCGGGGGCTGCTCTACCGCTACAGCTTCACCCTATCGCATATAAAAGGGGGCGGCTCTCCCGGTAGATGAAGGGAGCAGCCGCCCCTGGTTTCCGTCTCGTTAAGCACAGGCAAGAACTATTTCAAAGCCACCCCAGCCCGGCGGAGAAAATTGACCAGCAGGATCTTGCCGTCGGGGATACGCCCCGAAAGCTCGGGATGAAATTGGACCCCGTAAATTTCCTTCTCACGGTGGCGGAAGATATGGATGCGGCATCGTTCGCTGGAGCCGAGCAGTTCAAAATCCGCGGGCATCTCCTTGACCTCTTCGCCGTGCCAGTTGAAGGTGGTGATGGGGCTCTCCAGCCCTTCCAGGATGGGATCATCTTTCAGCAGCTCCACCTCGATATAGCCCAACTCCTGGTAGCCCATGGGCGCCACCCGAACTCCGAAAGCCTGGGCGATGACCTGGTGGCCGCCGCAGATGCCGAATACAGGCAAAGAGGTTTCCCTGAGGAAGCGAAACATGGGCTCCATGACCGCAGGGTCATAGTCGGTCCAGGGAGCGGTTTGCCCGGAGATCAAAACGCAGACAGGGTTGTGCCGCATCACCCGCGCCTCGTCCGCCTGCGGGTAGTGAATGATGTCAATATTCACGTCGGCCAGCTGGGTTACGAAATCGGCCAGGCAGTAAGCGGGGTTCATGATGAGGTTTTGCTCCGGGGGAGTATACATGGGATCGATGATAACTATAGATTGCTTGCCCGGTACAATTGCCGACGGCCGCCAGAAAAGACCCCGGACCATCTGCCAGCGGAGAAAGTCGGTTGCCCAGATCAATACCGCGAGTGCAACCAGCAGCACGAGCACCCAGAATACCGGCTTCTTCCACCATGCCTTTCTTGCCACGATATTCCCTCCTTAATTGATATGAACAGGAAAAAGAATAAGGATAGATGCTCCTTCCTTGGACGTTTCGTATAATTTTATCATGTTTCTTCAACAATTGGCGACAGTTTCAGCTTTGCCGGGTACCATTGAAGATCAGGCCAGGTATACCATTGCCCGGCGAATGAAAAGGATTGGGGCCAGATGGACACTGAGGGGGCGGACCGGATGAGCCGGCTGTTGGCGGCCAAGGCCTATGGGGAGTTATGCCGTTATGCCGGGAATAGCGAAAGCACTTTAGCGAAGCTGTTTGAAGAGGAGTCGTTCTCTGGAGAAAGTAGTGCCGCACGTGTTTGGCAGGTTGTAGGTATGTGGCCTGATTTCAAAGGCTCCATTGCATACAGCTCATGGCTTGCCGCTTCGTCTTCTCCTTCACTGCTTGGGACAAGGGCGAGCGATTCAATGACGATAGAGGCATCTCCTTATTGGGAGAGCTAAAAGATGATTGAGGAATTTTTCCAAGGCGGAAAATTAATGATCTGATAAAAACTGAATTATGGCCCTAATAAAATCATCAAAATCTGAAAGATGGTGCTGGATTATCTGATACACTTCTTCATTAATAATTGTATCGTACATATGGACAGCTCGATTGCGAAATTTTACCATCATGATAAAGTTGGCAACTTGGCTTGGGGGAGAATACCGTGCTTAGTCAATAACTCAATCGTCTCTCGGTAAGATTTCGGTGTCCCTAAATGCTTCCGGGAAACGATATGGTGGGAAATATCAAGTATTGCCTCAATAGAGACCTGCAAAATGCGTATGGCGGCATCAGCTAAAAAGGGGCTTTCTAAAACTCATTTAAGCTTTTGGACTGGATCAACTTAAGCTTGGCCAGGTTGTCTTTAATAATTTGAATTTTGTCCCGGATTTTGTCCTGATTGAAAGGGACAGCAATATCCACATCACTAAGCGGAGTCTGATACTGAGAGCCGTAGGATCCAAAAAGCAGAGCTGCGGCAACATCTTGCCTGTTTAAAAAATATTGTTTTATTTTTTCTACCTGGGTGTCGATGTTGATTTTATTTTTCTTTTTACTTAAGCGACCCATCCCACAGCACCTTCTTACGTAAAAACACCTTTCTTCCGAAATTTAATAAAACACTATGGGCCAGTGGTGTAAGATTGATAAGCAACTATCTTTTGTCCACTGGCAGTATAACATAAACTGTAAAGATACACCAGTTTTAAAACTACTGTTTTTATAAACGAGTGATACTGCAGATAATCGACAGCGCGATTGCAAGCGGAGCCGATTGGCAGCTGCTCAGTTCTGCCGGTCCAGGCTGCGGTACTGGATAGCCTCGGCGATGTGGGGGGCCTCGATGGTTTCCGAGCCGGCCAGGTCGGCGATGGTGCGGGACACCTTGATGATGCGGTCGTGGGCGCGCATGGAGAGGCCCAGGCTCCGGTAGGCCTGCTGGAGCAGGCGGCGGGCTTCGCCCGTGAGCGGGCAGTATTTATCCAGGTGGCGCCTGTGCATCTGGGCGTTGGTGAGGAGGCGCAGCCCTTTAAAGCGCTCCCGCTGGATGGCGCGGGCCCGCTCCACGCGGCGGCGGATGGCGGCGGAGCTTTCCCCGGCGCGCCCATCTTGAAGCTTCTCGTAGTCGATGCGGGGCACCTCCACCTGGATGTCGATGCGGTCGAGCAGGGGGCCCGAGAGGCGGGAGCGATAGCGCTGCACCGCCGCGGGGCTGCAGCGGCACAGGTGAAAGGGGTCGTTGAGAAAGCCGCAGGGGCATGGATTGGCCGAGGCTACGAACATGAAATCGGAGGGGTAGGTGAGGGTGGCCGCCACCCGCGTCACGGTGACTACCCTGTCCTCCAGCGGCTGGCGCAGCGCTTCGAGGATGTCGCGGCTGTATTCCGGCAGCTCGTCGAAGAAGAGAACGCCGCGGTGCGCCAGGCTCACTTCACCCGGGCGGGGCACCTTGCCCCCGCCGATGATCCCGGCGGCGGAGGCGCCGTGGTGGGGGCTGCGGAAGGGGCGGCGCGTCACCAGGGGCCGGCCCGGCGGCAGCAGGCCGGCGACGCTGTGGATGCGCGTGATCTCAAGAATCTCCTCCAGGCTTGGCGCGGGGAGGATCCCCGGCAGGCGGCGGGCGAGCATGGTTTTCCCGCTGCCCGGCGGCCCGTAGAGGAGGATGTTGTGCCCCCCGGCGGCGGCTATTTCCAGCGCCCGCTTGGCCGTCTCCTGACCCTTTACCTCGCTGAAGTCGGGCTCGGGGGCGCGCTCCTGGCGGACAAGCTCTTCCAGCTGCGACTCCACCGTGGGGATGGTCAGCAGGCCGCAGAAATGCCCCGCCGCCTCCTTGAGGGTGTGCACTCCCTTTACCTGCACTTCCTTGATCAGCGCCGCCTCGGTGCTATTGGCTGCCGGCAGGTAGAAAATGCAGTCTTTAAGCTTCTTGGAACCGGCGATGGCTGCGGCCATGGCCAGGGTGCCGGGTACGGGGCGCAGGGTTCCATCCAGCGACAGCTCGCCCACCAGCACGGCTTTCCGCAGCTCATCGTTGTAGGGAATCTGGCGCGAGGCGGCAAGCAGCCCCATGGCGATGGCCAGGTCGAAGGCGGGGCCCTCTTTTTTCAGGTCTGCCGGGGCCAGGTTGACGGTGATCCTCTCGTAGGGGAATTCGAAGCCGCTGTTGCGCAGCGCGGCGCGGACCCTTTCCCGGGCTTCCTTGACCGAGGGATCGGGCAGACCGATGATGTCAAAGTGGGGCATCCCCCGGTGGATGTCCACCTCCACCTCCAGGGGAATCCCCTCTATCCCCAGCACCGTGCAGGAGAACACTCTGGCCAGCATTGGGCAGCCTCCCCTTGGCAGGCGCAGAAGGCGGCTAGCTGCCTTCCTCCCGCCCCCAGCGGATGAGGCGGGCGGCAAGCTGTTGCCCCAGCACCGCCAGGTCTTCCGTGACCAGGTAATCATTGGCCCCTTCGTCGAAGAGGATTGTGGCCCGCGGCGGGATCTCTCCATCGCCCGCCTCCAGGCGCAGCAGCAGCGGCAGGCGCGGCAGGGCCATGACGATAAAAGAGCGTCCCTCCCTGGCGGGCCGGGCATGGAGCCGCTCTTTCACTATTCTCGCAAAAAGAGAGCTTTTTTTCCCGAAGAATTCCTCCAGCGGGGCCAGGCAGCTTTTCTGGAAAGCGGCGTTGAAGGCATCGCCGCCCCAGAGGTGCCGGAAGGGGATCCATTTTCCGGCAGGCGGCTTCCCCGCAGCCCTGGTGAGGTAGTGAAGCAGGATGATGGCGGTGGCGGTGGGAGCTTCTTTGCCCGTGCTGAAGGAGAGGACTTCGCCGGAGGGCCAGGCGACCCGGTAGATTCGCCCCAGGTAGGGGAGGGTGAACTCGCGCCAGGAGGCGGGGGGGTAGAAAGTCAGGGCCGCCCCGCTAAAGCGAGCCATCTCCATGCTGTTTTTGGCGGCAAATTCGCGGCGAGCCTGCTCCAAAACGGCGGTGTAGTTGTCTTTCATCTGTTCTTCCCCTTCCTTACTGTGAGGATCAATTTCGACAGGGAGGGGATGAATCCTTTTACAATATTCTGTATCTTTCTGGCCTAAAATGTGGTATAGTATTGATACATGAAAACCATCATTTTAAGGGAGGCGATCAGATTGAAGCATGAGCTGCCATCCTTACCCTATGATTACGCTGCCCTGGAACCCTATTACGAAGAGAGGACGCTCCGCCTGCATCACGGTGCTCACCACAAGGCCTACGTGGACGGGCTGAATAATGCCGAAGCGAAGCTGGCCGAAGCCCGCGAAAAAGGTGATTTTGCCCTGGTCAAGCACTGGGAGCGGGAGCTGGCCTTCCACGGCTCCGGCCACATTCTGCACTCCATCTTCTGGACAAACATGAAGCCGGGCGGCGGCGGTCCGGCCACCGGTCCCGTGGCGGAGTTGATCGAGCGCGATTTCGGCGGCTTCGAGTCCTTCAAGAAGCAGTTCTCCGCTGCCGCCGCGGCGGTGGAAGGCTCCGGCTGGGCGCTGCTCTGCTTTGTGCCCGTTTTCAACAAGCTGGAGATACTTACCGCCGAGAAGCACCAGGATTTGACCCAGTGGGGGGCGGTGCCGCTCCTGGTTATCGATGTCTGGGAGCATGCCTACTACCTGCAGTACCAGAACAAACGGGCCGCCTTTATCGAGGCCTGGTGGAACCTGGTCAACTGGGATGATGTGAACAGGCGCCTGGCTGATGCCAAAGGCGGAAGCGGCTGCTGCCGCTAGCGCCTGCTCATCCTCTTTTTTTAACTCACCCGGCTCCCCATATCAGGGCGGGCCTGAACCAGAGGAGGTGCGCCATGGACCCCGTTCAGCTGAAGGATAAAATCTACTGGGTAGGGGCGGTGGACTGGGACATGCGCTATTTCCATGGCCCCACTTTCAGCACCCACCGCGGCACAACCTACAACAGCTATCTCATCGTTGACGAAAAGATTGCCCTGGTCGACACGGTCTACCCTCCCTTTGCCGGCGAGATGCTGAAGCGGATCAAGAAGGTCATTGATCCCTCGCGCATCGATTGCATTATCATCAACCACGTGGAGATCGATCATTCCGGGGCGCTTCCCGAGGTGATGAAGCTGGCTCCCGGGGCCAAGATCTACTGCAGCCCCAGGGCCCGGGAGGGCCTGCGGAAGCATTTCCAGGGGGAGTGGGATTACCGGGTGGTGAAAACGGGCGACGAGCTCCCGCTGGGCCGGCGCACGTTAAGCTTCATCGAGGCGCCCATGCTGCACTGGCCGGACAGCATGTTTACCTATGTCAAAGAAGAAGCGCTGCTGATGCCCAACGATGCCTTCGGCCAGCACCTGGCAAGCGCCTTCCGCTTTGACGACCAGGTGGACAACAAGATGATCATGGAGGAAGCGGCCCGTTACTACGCCAATATCCTCTACCCCTTCAGCGGGCTGGTCCTGAAGAAGCTGGAAGAGCTGGCCGCCCTGGGCATCCCCATCTCCATGATCGCCCCCAGCCACGGGATCATCTGGCGGAAGAACCCGGGGCAGATCATCGAAGCCTACCGGCGCTGGGCTTCGGGGGACTGGCTGCCCAAGGCGGTGGTGGTTTACGATACCATGTGGGGGAGCACTGCGGCCATGGCCCGGGCCATTGTCGAGGGCCTGGCCTCAGAAGGCGTTGACGCCAGGCTGTTCAAGGTTTCCCTCCGCGATATAAACGGTATTATTACCGAGCTGCTCGAGGCGCGCCTCCTGGTGGTCGGCTCTCCCACGATCAACCGCAGCTACCTCTCCGCGCTCTCGCCCTTCCTGGACGACCTGGCCGGCTTGAAACCGGTGAACCGGCTCGGCGCCGCCTTCGGTTCTTACGGCTGGAGCAGGGGTGCGGTGAAGGACATTGAAGCGAAGCTTGAAGCGGCAGGCTTGACCCTGGCCGGGGAAGGCCTGGAGATTGCCTGGGTGCCCGATGCCGGGGAGCTTGAAAGCTGCCGCCAGTGGGGCCGCGCCCTGGCCCGGAAGATAAAAGAAAAATAGACCCATACTATTCGGAAAGGAGCTCCAAGATGGAGAAGTGGGAATGCGACGTCTGCGGCTATGTGTACGATCCGGCAGTGGGGGACAGCTCCGCGGGGATAGCGCCGGGAACCCCCTTTGAAGATCTCCCCGATGACTGGGTTTGCCCCGACTGCGGTGTGGGCAAGGATCAATTTTCCAAGCTGGAGTAGCTGCATTGGAGCAGCTACAACATCATGCAGGGACAGCCTCCCGCCGCCATCCCCGGTGAAAGTCGGGAGGCGGCCGGCAGCGGCGGGCCGGCAGATGCGCTGCAAGTTGAAACAAGGTGAGACGGCATTGGCACTGTCTCACCTTGTCTTTCGCGGCGCCTTTTAATTCGCCTCTCCAAAGACGCTTTTACCGGCCAGGGCAGGCAGGCCTTGAGTCCGGAGCGGGAGTATGCTTTACTTAATGTAAGAAAGAACTGACTCTGGAGGATGAACCTTGGAAACCGCAGAAAACAGGGCATTTTTCAATCAATACAGGGAGGCGGACGAAACCTGGCTGGAGCGGCTGCGGCGCGAGCTGAACGAAGCCCAGTTCAGCTTTGCCACCTCTGACGCCGAAGTGATCCTGGGCCTGGCCGGTCCCGGTTCGGGGAAGACGCGCGCCCTGGTCTACCGGGCGGCCCACTTAATCAAGTGCGGCGTTCCGCCGCAGCAGATCCTGCTGCTCACCTTTACCAACAAGGCCGCCGAAGAGATGAAGGAGCGCCTGGGGAGGCTGCTGGCCTCTTTGCCCGAGGGGCTCTGGGCGGGCACCTTTCACAGCATCGGTGCGCGCATCCTGCGCCGCCACGCGGAGCTGTTCCGGCGCCGGAGCAATTTCACCATTCTCGATGAAGACGACAGCAGCAGCCTCTTCAAGCAGGCAGTGGCCGCCTTGTCGCAC
>Ga0209608_1000588_pt1 | contig 35352 bp, 18 predicted proteins | sample AD_UKC130_MetaG_FD_184428 | JGI IMG/M metagenome (GOLD analysis project Ga0209608, IMG submission 184428) | Active sludge microbial communities of municipal wastewater-treating anaerobic digesters from Canada - AD_UKC130_MetaG (SPAdes) (version 2) | ecosystem: Engineered > Bioreactor > Anaerobic... | reverse complement strand
CCAAATGTCATTGATGTATCCGTTTCCGTCATCATCAATGCCATTTTCGGGGATCTCATTCGGGTTAACCCAGATGTTCGGTTCAAGATCAGGATGAAAGATGTAGCAACCTGTGTCTATGATTGCAACCAGAATCTCTTCAGAATCGGTGTACATGGCCCAAGCTTCAGGGGCATCGATATCAGCATCATCCACAGGGTTTCCCTGCAGGTGTGGATCCCAGTACTAGCTGTTTTCATTATGTAAACCCCACAGCCTGTCAAAATAAATGTCATTAGGGAAAACCTGGGTTTCGATGTTCGCTCGGTCTGGATATCGGAGGTAGTCTCTTTCAACATAGAGGATTCCAGGATCTGAGCTTAACATCGATATTGCTGAGTCCGCACTCATGCCTTTGGGAAGCTCGACTATTCCCAGTCTTACTCCCTGGGGAAAAGATACGGTTGGCCGAAAACCTGCGATTGCAGATATTGAGCATCCTAGCCGTTGCATTGAAGTTACCGCAGCCTCTCTACTAACAACATCGGAAAAGCGAACTATAACTCTGTTTGGGTGGTAGGTATCCGGACCGGGTTGCGGTACTTCGGAAAGGATGGTCTGTTTGACTTGTGTGTTTCCGGTAGCAGTGAAGATCGCGACGATAAAGAGGCATAAGATAACGGCAAAGGCAAATCTGTTTTGCCTGTGAGAAACCATAGACCGCGTGTCCTCCTTTTCACTGATGTTCACTATTGACATCTTGATGATATAACAGTTCAGACCGGGGAACACAACGAATCTCCTGGATCCGGAGCGCAAGAGAGGCAGACTGCCGTCTTCCGTTTTTGAGTAATTATCACAATTATTACTACAAGAAGGAAACATATTCCTGCTGATCTAACAGGGTTTATGGACAATATGCCGGAATTAAGAGTTTAATCACGCAATCATAAACCTGGCGGCTTTGGACTGTTGTGAGGGTTTAGGAGGCGGGTGCTTAGGGGAACTTCTTGATGAGGCATTGAACGTTTGGGATATGAGGGAAGGAGAGCCCGCAGCTTTTTTTAGGCTCGGTGCTGCGGGCTTTGTAACCTCTAGAACTTCATGCTGAATGAGAGCCTATGGCTGTCCGGCAGGGCACTGTGGTGCTGGTAGGCATAGTCGATGTTGAAGTTGGTCACTACGAAGCCTACTCCTGCAGTAAGGCATGTCTGGCCTTCACCGAAAGAGCCTCCTGCCCGGACTGCCATCTGGCGGAATGTGTACTCCGCGCCGACTCTGCCTGTGAAACCATTGTCTATCACTGCATCTCCTGCAACCAGGAGATTAACCATTGGCCTAAAAGAGACTCCGAATCCAAATGCGCGGTCGAAGTCATCTCTTGTGCCACTTGAGTATGTGACGCTCCCCAAAAGACTTTTTCCTACCGCACCTATGATAAGCCTTCTATCAGTTGCTTCGTACAGCAACCCGATATCAGCGGTAATGCCTGTCCCTGAGTTCCCAGGTAGGCTTTGGGTGTAGTACTTGACTGCTCCACCTAAGCTGAGATTAGGTATGACAGTCCTGCCGTAGCCTGCAATGACAGCAGTCTCAACCACTCCGAATGTGCCTACTACGTTTCCGAATTCATCCGTTTCCTCAATTCCCTGTGCACTCAGCCTGAGGATCGCTCCTCCTACGTTCCGTGCAGTGGCTCCCACTGCAAGATAGCCTGCTGCCCCGTACTGGCTTGTGTATAGGGATGTAACACTGATCCCATCGACAAGAGCAAGGCCTGCGGGATTGTAGTAGATGACAGAGGCGTCGTCTGCCACTGCTATATGAGCGCCTCCCATCCCTAGCGCCCGTGCTCCCATTCCGATGCCCACCATTGCTCCTGTGCCTGCGAAATCGCTTGCGGCGAATGCCGATGCCACGGGAAGCAGGGCAAATATCAGCGCGAGCAGAAGCACTGATTTCCTGATTCGCATTTTTTCGCCCCTCCTTAATGTCAAGAGAGTATATGGAAGAACATCTCATTGGAGTAGCCCTGCAAGTTCAGACGGCTTGGGCTACCACATGCCTGGTAGCCCAAGCCCAGAACCCGGGTCTATCTGTTCACCACAAGCCGTCCGACCTCAGATTTGTCGCTCCCTGTTACTGCGAAGTAGAGGTAGATTCCATTGGCAACCGGCTTTCCGCCTGATTCGAGGTTCCACTCGTATATGTGCATTGTTGCCGGGAGCTGGGCTGAATGCACAAGCCTTCCTACGATGTCGTAGACGTAGAGTGTTCCGTCGGTTGCGATGTCGTAGTAGAAGGTAACCGAGTCAGAAGCCGGATTTGGAGCTGCCACGATGGTGTGAGCCAGTACAATCACCGTGAATACGTCACTTATAGCTTCTCCGCGAGCACCGTCTGGGTCAACTGCAGTAACCCTGAGTACATACCTGCCTCCGCGCTCGAGCTTAGAGGTATCCCACAGGAACTCGCCTGTGTTGTCAAGGCCTGAAGCCAGTGTCTGCCAATCCTCACTTCCTGCAAGTCTGCACTCAAGATTAATCTTAAGCTCACTTGCATCGTTGTCAGGGTCTACAGCCTGCCACTGGACAGTCACTTCGCCTGTCAGGACTTCGCCTACTTCCGGCCTTATAATCTCGACTTCCGGCGGGAGGTTTACTATTAGGATAGTATCTTCAGCTGTGTCTTGGAGGCCGTCGTTGTCTGTGACTGTGAGCCTAATCTTAAACTCGCCTTTTGCTGTGTACCGGTGCTCAGGGTTTTGTAGACTGCTTTCAGAGCCGTCACCGAACTCCCAGTGCCATTCTACGATCTCGCCGTCGTCAGTTGATTCATCGGTGAACTTCACAACGTCGTCGACTGTGGCAGGAGACGGAGCGAAGCTGAACGCTGCTTGCGGTGGAGCGATGTTGATGATAGCAAATTCGTCAGTTACGAACTCCGTGAACGAACCTGACGGATCTGTTGCTTTCGCCCAGATCCGGAATGTCTCGCCTGATTCTCCGACTTCGATCGTGTTCCACTCAAAGGAGCCGGTATTAGCAAATCCGGATCCGATCTCATGCCACTCGATGCCATCGCGGGTCCAGGCAAGGTCAATGAGGAGGTCAGCACTGTCATCATCTGGGTCTTGAGCAGTCCACTCAATCTCGTATACCCCGTGGAGTTCCTCTCCACCGACAGGTGCTGTAATCTCGATGCTAGGTGCGGCATTGATTTTGATCTTCACAGGGATGGCTACGAACGGACGGTACGGGTCATTGGCTGACACGTATAGGTAGAGTGAGTACGTTCCGTATGGTGCATCAGGAGCGCCCATTGTTAAGACTACGTCCTGATGTCCTCCGGGTACCAGGTATCCTGATGTAGGGTTGACCCTTAGGATTGTTCCTATAGGTGCGAAGCCTATTGCCAGTCCATCCTCGATATAGGGGGCGTTGTATACTACTTGCAATCCGTCTGTGCCGTCAGCGTTTTCAATGCCTACTGTTGCGCTGTTGAGGTCACCGGTCATTTCGAGGAACTGGTATACAATCGTGCCGTTGGGGTACAGGATTGCCTGGAATGTATAGTCTCCGGTGCCGGAATACCTTCTGACTGTCTGGTACTCCACGATGAACCGGTTTGCTTCTTGGTCGTGGTAATAGTAGACATTGCCTCCGGTTGTCGGGTTCAGGTCATCCCAGAAGACTGCTATCAAGTCATTGGGGTTGGATGGATCCGGGATTGGAGTGTTAGTCCAGACGCTGCTTCCTGTTGCGAATGTCAAGTACCCGTTAGAGCAAACACGAACCTTCGTCTTCACATCTCCGTAGAACGGGAAGGGGAAGGGGAGGTCCACTTCTACGATAGATTCGTCAGAAAGCGACAACCTGGTTCCGACTCCGCTAATCTCGACCCAGTCAAATACAGGGCCGCCGTCATGGTTGCTGTCGATCCAGACGTACCCGAATCCATCAGGCCCACCTGCGCCGGCACCTGCGTATCCCAGAGGCTCAGATGCGAAGTCGCCTTTTATGTGTTCCTTAGCTGCGTATTCCAGCCATTCGGGGCTTCCGGCGAAGCTTGGGCTTACTGATATCTGGAACTCCATAGGTGCCACACCGGTGTTGCTGACTGTCAGGAAATATTGCTTTTCTTCACCTACAGAGACTACTTCGTCAAACTCGTCCGGAGTGACTTCCAGTGAGGGCAGCCACTTAACTGTAATCGTTATTTCTTCAGCAACCTCGACTCCGTTTTCGTCTACCGCGTGGAATGATGCCGTGTATTCTCCGAGCTCTGTGTAGGTATGGACCGTATCTGTTTCATGGACAGGATCGCTGCCATCTCCGAAGTCCCACCACAGATCTGTTATGGGCACAGCGCCCGGCTCAACTGTGGCTCGGAAAGTCACTGTCAGCGGAGGCTGGCCGATTTCAGGCGTGGCGGTTGCCTCGATAATGGTTGGGCCTGCTTCGATGTGGATTATGAGGTTGACGTAGAGGAATGGGTTCATAGGATCGTTCGTCTTTATCTCGAGATACTGTGTTACATCACTACCAGGCTCGCCGAGTTCTGCTGCGTTGATGGTAACTTCGAGCTCATCTGTCTCACCTTGTGGGACTGTTCCGTGTTGTGGCTCTACTACAATTCCCTGTGTCAAGGGCATTTCTGTGTTGATGAGATACATATATAGGTTATCCATGGACGATGCCCACAGGTTGCCGTCGCTGTTCAGTGCCAGCCCGGCTCCTGAGTAGCTGCTGCCGAATGGATGGGGGAATTGATGTACTATTTCAAGCGCTTCAAGGTCAAGCCCGTAGATCATGTCAGGATCAGAGTTGGTTGATACCCACAGTATGCCGTCTGGATGCCATGCCAGGCCTGCTATGCCAACTGGGAATGACCAGGCGTCAATGACTGCCCCAGGCGTGCTCCAGCTCGGGCCCATAATGTGGTAGATGATATCCTCGTTCCATCCGCCGATGTAGAAGGTGTCAGTATTGGCATCGTACGCCAGGCCACGCTGGGATATGTATGTCCATGGACCGCCTGAGGTTATCGACATTACGACCTGTCCGGTCTCTGGATGGAGGCCGTAGATGCCGTTGTCGCCGCCGACATTGACCTGCCACATCAAGTCCCGGTTGGAGTCATAGGCCATGTCTCCGGGCCAATCTCCTGCCCACGGCGTGTCGAAGATAGTCCCTGTGTGGATGCCTTGTGTTGTAACAATGTGGTCACGTAGATACTCAGGGTCTGCTATCCATACATCGCCTGAGAATCCGACGCCCCACGGTATAGAGATCTCGCTGGGCACCCGCCAAGAAGTCACCACATCGCCTACTGCATTTGGCTTGACAGAAGACGCCATCTTTTCAACGAGCTCAGGGTCGATTGGGCTGTACAAGCCTTCTGCGGTCAATGCAAGCTCGTCTTTGACAATGCCTACACGTTCAGGCATTGCGACTATAGGAGCCTTTCCTCCTCTGACCTTCACTTCAAACGTCAGGCCGGCGTTACCTTCTAAATTGCCGATGGTAACGATCTCGGTTGCCACGGCAACAGGAGACAAGGTCAGCTCAATCTCCTCAGGCTCAACTGTTGCATGAGGCAACCATCTTACTTCTATTTCGAAATCAACCTTCGCAGTTGCTCCCATCTCATCCGCAACTTCGAACGTAGCGATGTAGGTTCCAGGTGATGCGTAAGTGTGTACTACGTCAAGTTCCGCTGAGGATTCGCCATCACCGAAATCCCAGCCGAAGCTTACTACAGGGATCTCCGGAGCATCGAACGCTGCGCGGAACGTGACTTCAAGAGGAGGCTCGCCAAATGTGGGTTCTGCAGAGGCTTCCGTAATCACGGGAGGTTGTGCAACCTGTACTGTCACCGGCACAACGACGAGCGGGTTGTTAATATCGTTTGTGGTGAGGACTACGTTGCCTTGGTGAGTGCCTGCATTGAGTTTTTCGGTGTTTACTGTTACCGTGATGGGAACTTGGCCACCTGCAGGGACGCTTCCTTCTCTGGGCTCCCAGGACAGCCAATCAACACCAATCGGCCCTAAGCCGGTTTCCACGAGATACATCTTGTTTTCGCCCCAGCTTGCGACCCACAGGTTGCCACAGTGAGCAAGTTCGCATCCTACACCCATGTAGTCGCCTCCTGCCGGGTGCTGGAACTGAGCAATAGTTGCATGGGTTGTTGCGTTCACCAAGTAGATCATGTCAGGTGAGGAGTTTGCGCTGACTATCAGTATGTCAGCTCCAGGGTGATAGGCAAGTCCGGCTATGCTGACAGGCATAGACCACTGCTCTATGACCTGTCCGGGGTTATCCCAGCTTTCTCCCTTGATCTTGTAGATTATGTCTTCGTTCCATCCTCCGATGTAGAAGGTGTCATCGTTTGCGTTGTATGCCAGTCCTCGCTGGGATGTGGCGCCCCAGGCTGAGTTGTATATAGAGCCTACCGTCTGGCCGTTTGCAGGGTCGATCTTGTAGATGGCATTATCGCCGCCTACGTTGACCTGCCAGATGTATGTTCCGTCGAAGGCCATGTCAGCAGACCAGGAGCCACCGAAATCAGCAGACCACCATTTGCCGGTATAGACGCCTTCCCTGGTAACTACGTAGTCATCTGTGGGATCGACTGCTCCGTCTGCGATTACCACTTCATCAGAGTCAAAGAGGACTCCGACACCCCACGGATCGCCTATAGGCGGCGGGCAGGTCCACTGGATAATCACTGAACCTACGGCGTCGGGCAGCCATTCTGACTTCACAGGGTTTTCAACAGGTGCGTACAGGCCTTCTGCTGTTCTTGCCTCCGGATCCTTTATGTCCCCAGGCAGAACCATTCTCTTGGGCATCTGAACCATAGATGGGAATTCTCCGGATCCGAAGAGAAGGGTTCCTGGACCTGCGTTATAAAGGGTGAGGACGTCAGTTGCCGTAACACCGCATCCGAGCGTGAAGTCGAACTGCTCTGGGCTCCAGCTTGCTGATGCAGCTTCTGCAACAAGCACCTCCACTTTGGCGGTTGCAGTGTATCCGTCGTTATCTACTACTGTAAACGTCGCAGTGTATGAACCTGCGGTTTCGTAGACATGATCTGCTACGAATTCATGGACAGCCGGTGTCCCGTCACCGAATGACCAGTACTTATCTGCTATTAAACCATCAGGGTCATGTGCTGCTGCGACAAACTGGAACGCTGTCCCCGGAGGCCTTTGCTGAGGATTCACGCCGCATGCCGTGATCTCAGGTGGGCTGTTGGGGAGCACCTGTATGCGAACAGGGACTATCGTCCGGGGCTCAAGAAGGTCGTTGGTATCCAGTACAACTGCACCTTCCAAAGTGCCGGATCCGACCCTCCCCAGGTTAAACGTGACATCAAGATCCAAGCTCTCGCCGGGTTCAAGTTGGCCTGTGGTAGGCACAACTTCCATCCAGCTGACGGGCTCAATCTTGATCGCCAGGTTATTATGCATGTAGCCTGCGGTATTATGCAGCACTTGCAGCCCTTCAGTGCCTGTCGCGTTTTCAATGCCTATGGTGCCATCTGCCGCATAGGTAGTACTACCAAACTGCATATCGCGATACTGATAGAGAATCCCGCCATCCGGGTACAGGATAGCTTGGAACGTGTACAGACCGGTATTGTAGTACCTCGGTATTTTGTTCCACTGGACTATGAAGCGGCTGTTGGCTTCGTCGTAATAGTAGAAGACACCACCGCCTGAAGGTGCCTGTGGCGGATTTAGATCATCCCAATAGACTGCCATTAAGTCGTTGGGTTCGCCTGTATTGGGAATCGATACATTGGTGTATACGTTCCCGCTTGGACCAAAAGTTATATAGCCGTCTGCAGCGATGCGGATCTCTGTTTTCATGTCTCCGTAAAACGGGAACTCGAACGGTAGGTCGACTACCCTTGAGTCTTCACCGCCTAACCCCTCAAGTTTCGTGCCTATTTCACTGATTTCAAACCAATCGAAGGTAGGTCCGCCAGGCTCGTCTGAGTCGCGCCAGGCGTAGCCAAAGCTATCGGGCCCACCTGCACCTAGTGGCTGAAGTTCAGCCGATTTAGAAGGAATTCCTGCTGTATAGGCTGCGGCTTCAAACTCCAGCGTTGCCAGGCCGACGTTAGTCACAGTCAGCGTCTCTGTGACCTCTCTGTGAGCTCGGATTGCACGGTTGAATGATACAGGGTTTACATCCGCCTTAGGTAGATCACGGACAACGATGGTTACCTCTTCAATCGTCTCAAACCCGTCGTCATCGGTAACCTTAACTTGAGCGGTGTATTCTCCTTCTTCTGTATAGGTGTGGACAGTATCTGTTACTCCGCTTACCGGAGGCGTGCCATCATCGAAGTCCCAGATGATGTCTGCCACCGTTCCGTCGGGGTCGTAAGTATCTACTGAGAAGCGGACTTCAAGCGGTGCGCTTCCGGCCCACGGGTCAGCAGTGACTGATCTGATCACAGGGGGTATGACTGACCTTACGAACATGGACGTATCCACTTCTACCTTAGGGTTGAGCGGATCGTTGCTTTCGATCTCGACTACGGCTTTCCAGGTGCCTTTCGGCAGGTTATGTGCGTAGAATGTCAGCTCAAAAGTGTCTGTCTCTCCTGGTGCAACAGTTCCCCCGGTGGAGCTTGAGACCAGCCATTCTCGTATGAACATGATAGCCATGTCATCATGGATGTAGTGTTCGTTGTACGCCACTTGCAATCCTATTGTGCCGTCTGAGTTTTCAATTCCTATAGTTGCTTCGTTAAGGCGTGTGCCTTGCATCGTGAGGTACTGATATGTGATGATGCCCTGTGGTGTCAGTCTTACCTGGAATGTGTAGGGTCCACCGCTACTAAGCCTCGGTACTTCAGTGTACTGGACGATGAAGACCTCTTCATCTCCGTAATAGTGGCATTCGCCGGACGAACTTAAGGTGAGGTCATCCCAGAATGCAGCTAAGAGGTCGTTGGGCTGAGCGGTATTTGGTATAGTAGTGTTATTCCATGCAGTCAGTCCCTCACCGAAGGTCAGATAACCGTTGGAACAGATGGCTATCTTGGATTTTTTCTCTCCGTAGAACGGGAATTCGAAAGGAAGGTCTACTTCAACTCCACTGTCGTCTGACAGCGAAACGCGGGTTCCTATTGACCTTATGTCTTTCCATTCAGGGGGTTCCATACCAGGCTCGTCAGTATCGATCCAGAGGTATCCGAAATCGTCAGGCCCTCCCTGACCGAGCTTGGTTTCGGCCTCTCCGGATGCGTCGACCTTCCCGACCAGCCTGATGTTGACACTATACTCAAGGTCGCCTTGGCCTGTGTTGCTTACAGTTATTTCGTGGGTCTCTTCTTCTCCCCACCAAAGGTCGACGTGGATTTCATCGGGTTCCACGCTTATTTCAGGCGGGAAGAAGACCTTGATAAGAACGGAAGCGGTGGCTTCTTGGCCTTCGTTGTCGACTGCGTGGAACGTGGCTGTGTAATCTCCAAGCTCTTCATAGGTATGTACAGCCTCAAACTCGTGCACAGGGTCGCTCCCATCACCGAAATCCCACCACTTGTCCAGAATCTCCCCACCAATGACTATTGCAGATGCTGTGAAGGTAACCTCAAGCGGCGGTTGGCCCGACCTGGGTTGGGCGTCAATATGTGTTATTGCAGGACCGCTCAAACCCAAGAGCGCAGAGGCAGCGTTCAGCCTGCCGCCGGCCACGCAGGTGCCTTCGTACACAGGCTTTACGTCGACAGCGCTAAGGATCAACTCCTTCACTGTCGGCATACCGTCAACCCATCCTGCTGCACCCCGGTAAAGTGGGATATCCGGTCTAAGGGAATGGATAAGAGCTGCTACACCCGATACGTGAGGTGCCGACATTGACGTTCCGTAGTAGAAATCATAATCTGCAGTAGGCACCGTTGGTGGGGGATCCGGAGGTACGGTGTTGAGGACAAACCCACCGGGCGCGTACAGGTCAACACTTTCAGGGCCGTAGTTGGTAGACCACCAGTCCGGATAGTCGACCGGTGTGTCGTTCTGCATCATCGCTGCTACAGAAATGATATTTTCGCTGTCATAGCTTGACGGGTAGTGGGGGTATAGATCCGTGTTGTCTCCGTCATTTCCTGCGGCACAGCATACAATGGCTCCTGTAGCTTCAATGGCATCTTTCATAGCCTGGCTGAACGGGCCTCCACCCCAGCTGCAGTTTATGACTCTTACGCCTTTATCAGCTGCGTAGTTGAAGGCCAGAATAGCGTCGGAACTATAACCTCCCGATGGGCCGAGGAACTTCAGGACCATGACTTTGATATTCCAGTTCACGCCTGTAACACCCATGTCATTGTTCCCACGGGCGCCGAGAATGCCTGAGGTGTGAGTTCCGTGCGCGTCATTGAGGTTTCCGTATATGTCGCGTTCATCCGGGTGCCACACAGAGTTGTCGCTATGGTAAAAATCCCATCCCCAGATATCATCGATGTACCCGTTTCCGTCGTCATCAATGCCGTTTCCAGGGATCTCATCAGGATTAACCCAGATGTTAGGCTCAAGGTCCGGATGGAATGCATAGCAACCTGTGTCAATGATCGCAGCGAGCATCTGGTCAGAACCTGTGTGTATCGCCCAGGCTTCCGGGGCATCGATGTCAGCGTCATCAACAGGATCTCCTGGCATGACGGGATCTATATACTGGCAGCTTTCATTATGCAATGCCCACATCTTGTGGAATTCGGGGTCATTGGGGAAGACAGGGGTATCAGTAGGCATCTGCACTTTATAGTAGATGTAATCCTTTTCGGCATAAAGAATTCCAGGAGATACGCTTAGTTTTGATATTGCCGAGTCAGGTGTCACGCCTTCTGGCAGCTCTATTATTCCTATTCTCAAGCCGTTGGGGAAAGATGGTGTTGGCTTAAAGTCAGCAGTCCTGTAGACAGAGAACCCTAGTTGTTGTATGGCAGATACAGCAGCATCTTTAGTGACAGCGTCGGAAAACCGTACTATAACTCTGTTTGGGTTGTAAGCGTCAGGACCCCGTTGCCATCCGCCGATAAATCCTGTCTGTTTGGCCTCGGCCTTTCCCATAGCATTACAGGTTAAGACCACTAAGATGCTTAGAATGACGGCAAGTATTAATCTATTCTGCCTGCGAAGAACCATGTATTACTTGCCCTCCTTTCCACCGGGGTCTCTAGCTTGGATCCCCGGTGACGTAACAGATGAAAGTCAGTAATGCGATGCAAAGCAGGGGACCGGTTAAACACGTGTAAGACAGCTAGAAGCAGGAAATCTAACGTGAGGTGAGTGTTACAACAAGCAGTAACCTAACTGGAGGCTATTAATACTAAAGAGCGGTGTCAGCACAACTGATAGCGAACAACCTAACAAACAACCTGTTAAGAGACCAAACCCAAACTCTTTCAGATCACCCCCAAGTGTTCTAAGATAACAGCGCAAGAATCCGCGCTTGTCTCATCTACTTACTACGACAGAGGTGAGAGTATTCCTTCTGAGTTAACAGAATTATAAGAAAATTATAATTACTATGATAGCTTAATGGGCAGATTTACATAGAGGTGCCTTTAGCTGGAGTGGGGATTTAAGAGGGCATCTAGAATGATGCCCTTAGTCCTGTTTCCAGAGTTACGGCATTGGAAAAACCATCCGGACCTGTCGCAGGCCGGTGTGCATGGTATCCGAGGGAGACTTGAAGTGACCACATATTGGTCAGCCTGTATCGAAGCCCTCCTTTTAGAGTCCCTTTGATTTCAGCGCCTTCCTTGCCTGAAAGGGCTTGAAGCTCACCTGCAGTTGATCGAATAACAGCCTCTCCTGTTATAGTCAGGTTATCACTGACTCTGTAATCGATGGAATCCTGTACGCTTAGCGTATGCTTCTGCCAACCTGTCAAGGCAGATGATAATGAGAGGGAATAGGCTGCTGATGCCATGTTGTTCAGGTTCGGAGTAGGATTCCAGACTACTCGTGCTGTTCCAGTTAATGAGCGGGTGAAGACAACTCCTAAATCCGATCTTTCAGACCTGGACTCTCTCCATCTTAAATCGAACTGTGGCACCAGTTTCCCACGCGCAGTGGAACTGAGGGTAGCGAAAGCCTCGGTATCGAGGGTAAGTTTGTCTAAACCTTCGTACTCGGTTCTCTTGAGGATTACACCGGCAGATGTCCTGAATGCTCCTACCGTGCCTGAGAGATTGCTCTGGACGGCGATGCTTTGTCTCATCTGTCCTGAGAACGGAGCTGTCCGGTTCCACCGCAGTGTAACTGTGGGAGTTAGGTTTGAGCCTCCAAGTGAGAGTACAGGCAGAGTTGCCCGCACTTCAGCTCTCTTGTCGTCAAAAGTCTTTAAGGTAGCAATGTTATCCCGCCTGGTCTGTCTATAATATGTTCTTAACGCTACCGGACCCAGTTGTTTGCTCCACTGGGCATTTAGGCCCATCTCAGTTATTCCTGTATCATGCTGGTTCTCTCCTCCGGGGTCTACAGTCTTGACAGGCTTTCGATATCGAGCTGAAATCGAGAAGTCGTCAAGCGTCAGTGTTGCGTCTCCCCGCAGGCTGACCTGAACGTAAGAGGTTTCCGGCTTTATTACGTTCTCACTTCGGGTAGTCTCGTATCCTGCACTGACGCTGAGTCGGTTGTCAAAGAAGCTTTGACGTCCTGCCACTGATACAGAGCGCTCGATCCGGTCGTATCCAGGGGCTTCACTATCATCTGTTTGCGAGACACTGTATGAAAGGTCCAGTTTCGGTCCTATGTCAAGTGTTCCGCCAATTCTGTTCTGGACGACCCGGATTTCCTTGCCTGCTTCGGCCTGGTCTTTGTTCCCTTTGGAATAGGACTGGGTACGGGACTCGGAGTGTTCAGCCATGACGGTTGCTCTATCGCCTACCGGCCATTGTGTTCCTACACTCCATTTATCCATGGAAAGCCTTGAGGTCTGGCCTATCTTTGTAAATCCCGGTGCTTGAGTCTCATAGTTTCCGTATATGCTCCCAGCTCCCAAAGGATACCTGGCTTTTATACGTGCGGCATACCCTGTCGCAGTGTGCTCCCCAGCGGGAATGTCCACGTAGCGTCTGGAGTCATAAGTTGAGATTGAAAGATCTAGACCATCATGCTCTGTAATTATCTCAGGCGTTAAGATTTCAAATGCCACGATCTTGTAGAGGTCATCTTCACCCTCTTCGGGTTTCCCGGCGATTCCTGCCCACAGCGTTTCCCACGCTTCATACCGGTATCCCGGGGCTACGCCTACCGCAGTTACAGTATATCCCTTTGTGGTTTCTATAAGTTCACAGTCTACGCCGTCCCAGACATACAAGCCGCCGGACGTGCCTATCCAAAGCTGCCCGTTCCAGGCTGTAACGGACAGCGGGTTTCCTACATCTGATGTGTCAAGGATTCGGCTCCAACTACCGCTATCAGATCTTGCATAGACTCCTTTTTCAGTAGCTGCAAAGGTGCGGAATCCGCCTGCTGTATTGAATGACGACCAAAGGGAGTTGCAAGTTACACCCTGGAGCTCAGACTCGAAGCGGGTCCCTGTAAACACGGCGATGCCGTTGTCCGAACCTACTAAGACCAAATCTAAAACAGGGTCATATATGATATCGGTGATGCAATCAGAAGGGAGGCCTAACTTATCGTCCTTTGTATAGACGCGCCATGTGTCCAGGCTGCCAAGATCTGCAGATGCCAAGCCCATGTCACGGGTTCCGACCCAGACAACCCAGGGAGTCACAGCTACAGAAGTCAGGTCATTATCAGGCAAACCGCCTGACGTGTATATTCTCCGCCAGTTGCTTACATAGTCGAATGGGTTTTGACCTGAAGGTCCGGGGACTGCAGAGAAAACAGTGAGGCCGCCGGCGGTTGCGAAAAACCAGGTATCGTCTGAGCTTGCCACATCGCGCACAGTGGGGGAGGAGAGTCCTGAACCTACGCTGTAGTTTTTGAACTCACCCATTCCAACGCTTATTCCGTCATTGTGAGCGATTACTGTATATGACCTTCCCTCGGAATCAATAGCACCCATTATCTCGGATATCCTGTTGGCTGCGTTATCCTTACGATTATCGTCGAAGGGGAAGCGGTCATGGCTGAAAGCAAGGTCGCCTGATATGCTTAAGCCATTCTTGTTATACCTCCCGGAAAGCCCCACGATTGTATGGGTGTTTGGCATTGTAGGAGTTAATTCAGGTGTCTCTGCAGACTTTGGATCATCAGAGTACATGGCAAGTTCCAGGTTTAACTTGAGGTTGTCAGAAGGTGTCCACCCAATTGCAGCGCTGTAAAAGTTCGCTTTATAGTCTGCCACTCTACCGAAAGGTCCCCTGAAATACTCGTACTCCACTCGAACTACGTCGTCCGGTTCAAGCATCTGGAATATGGTTAAGATGCCCAGTTCGTAGTCGATGGAGTAGTCTATGTCTTTTGTAAGCAGGGCGTCATTGAGATAAACCTTCTCACTTCCTTCAGCAATGGATAAGCCCAGGTTAAAGGTACCCATTGCTATTCCATAGCTGTACCTGACCCTGATCCCGTCATACGCATGGAAAAACCCTGAAGGAAAATCAAACTCAATTATGCCTGTATCGTAGCTTACCTGATATACCAGGGATGTCTCTGTCTCAACCGGCAGGAATTCTCCGTCTTTACGCACTTCCACTTCAACTGAGCCGGGGATAATGTCTGTTTGGCCAAGGTCGTAGAGGCGGCCCCTTAAGTAGGAATCAGCTGTCGCATCGAGTGCTACAGAGTCATGGCTGTTTTCCGTGCCTGCTATTATATATGTATGGCGCGCCAGCAAATCTTCAAGGAATGCTGTTTCGGTCTCGCTGCCATAGATGAACGGGTATCTCTTTTGGTCGCTTCCGGAAAGCCCGTGTTTAGCATTGTAAGCCCGGATTAAGGCCTGTATTTGACTACGTAAAATGTCTCGGATCTCAAACCGTAAGGCCAGCATGTCCCGGGTGGAGGTGACAGTTGCAAACTGTCCTGGAGTAAGAGGTACTTTTCCTCCGGCGGATATTCCTCCTTCTTCATCCGGGTCGTCGAGGTACAGATATCCCAGATTCCATAGGTCCAATGTTGCTTTCAGGGTTCTTCCTTCACCACCTGGTTTTTGCTGGTTATCATATCTTATCCAAACGCCCATGAAATCAGGATCGTATTCGTCTGTCAAAATGTAGTACTCCATACCTTCGATGGATGCTTGGAATCCGTCGGTGGACGGAGAAGGCCCATATGGGGCATGGTGCTCGTAGACAATCGTCTCTTCAGCAGTGTTGCCTCGGAAGGTTTTCCTCGCAGCGATCCCCTGAACGCGGCCGGCTGCTATCTTGGCTTCAAGTGTAGGGAGGGTGGCAACCAGTTCTAAGCCGCGCAGGCGTCCGGAGTAAGCCGTATACGGGTTTTCAGACCTTATGGACAGGCCGCCGAAACGGCCTTTGATAGGATCTCCGTCAAGCCTCAGCTCAAGCACTTGCAGGTTACCGTCTTTGCGGTTGTCCAGGTCTGCGGAGATGGAGAGGGTTGGAGTTATCTGTCCGTGTACCTTGAGGGAAAGCACCTGTAAGATATCGAACTGGCCCAGGACGTAACCTGTCTCTGCAAGGGCAGGTGCATCGCCCCAGGCGTACTTCAGTTTGAATTCTACATCACCTGTGATCCTGAGAGCCGGTGCGTCAATGTCCTCTGCGTAAGCTAGCCCCGCACATATCAAAGACAGGGCTAGGATAACCGGCAACACCAATCGGAGCGGCGCGACCCATCGGTGCAAGAACTCGAGCCGCCAATGCCCGCTGATCCCGGTCCGTGAACGAGTGCCTCCATGAAAAGGTGTCAGCCTCGTTTCAGCCTTCACACGATTAAAACAGACCGCTTTCATTTGAGTCACCCCAGATGATATGTTGGATTAGTCCGGCCCCACATCGATCCACCCTTAGGCAAACATACAAAGACATTCGCTGTCAGTATCAACATCACCTGCATCATAAGGAATAGAATTTGGCGATGTTTTGGGAAAAGGAAGGGCCCTCCATTTCCTGGAGGGCCCTTTTTGTGCTTTTCCTTGGCTAGAACCGATTAGAACGCGATACCCAGTGACAGCCAGTGAGAATCAGGTAGTACACTGTGTGTCTGGTAAGCGTAGTCTATTCTGAGGTTCTGGAGAGAGAAGCCTGCACCTGCCGTGAGCCTTGAATTGCCGTCTCCTCCCAGGATGCCTCCGGCCCTTAATGCGACTTGAGGTGTAATCAGGTACTCTGCCCCAAGATGTCCTGTGGTATTTGTAATATCAAAGTCTGCTGCTAATATCAGCTTGTCAATGGGCTTCATTGACATGCCGATAACGAATACATGATCGAAAGGATCGGTGTGCCCGCTTTGATACGTGACCGATCCAAAGAGATTGCGTGCAACGGCTCCAATGCTGACTCCGCCGAATCCCGAACCTTCAGGCAAAGGCAGGTCTGCCAGGACGCCGATATCCGCGGTAATGCCGAATCCGTTGTTGTCGGGTATAGTCTGGGAATAAAGCTTTAACGAAGCGCCGATGGACAGCATATCGAGGCTTCTCGCATACGCACCCATTACAGCGCTTTCACGGTATCCAAAGGAACCAATAGGGTTGCCGTACTCATCTCTTTCAGTCACCGTTGACATCAAGCCAACCACACCAAGGCCAAGGTTTTTCTGGGCATAACCTGCACCAAGGTAATTCCCGGCGCCAAGGAGAGATGAGTAAAGCGACGTGATATTGCGCCCTTCCATGTATGCCAACCCTGCCGGATTGTAGTATATTGCATTTGCGTCGTCGGCAACTGCTACGAATGCTCCTCCCATTCCCAGGGCTCTGGCGCCCATGCCAATCTCAAAGATCACTGCTGTTCCCACCGGATCGCCGGCAGGCGCTGCAGAAGCTATTTGCATACACAGGAAGGTTGCCACTGTCACCAAGAAGGCTATTGTCAACCGTTTTCTCAGTCCGGTCTTCATGATTCCACCTCCTCAATTAGCGGTTGATGACAATCCGAACTATGTCAGACTTGGTTCCGTCTGCTGCCACCATGTAGCAGAGGTAAAGCCCGTTAGCCAACGGTTCTCCTGCGTCTGTAACAAGAGGCCATTGATAGAAGATTTGCCCTGCTTCGATGTCCTTGGAGAACACAAGCCTTCCTGCCATGTTGTAGACGTAGAGAGTGCCGCCGGCAGGTGCGTTAATGTAGAAGTTCAGCACGTCACTGGCGGGAACCGGTCCTGCGGTAAACGAATTGATCCCCGGTGTGAACACGATGAACGGATCGCTGATGTCCATTGCTGAGTAGCCGTCCGGTTTGGATGCTGTGACGCGGATTAGGTATTCGCCGCTGTATTGGAGTTTGGATACGTCCCAGATATACTCGCCGTCGTTTTCTTCGCCTGTGGCTATTGTGATCCAGGTTGCACCGTTGTCTCGTGAGCAATCGATGTCTATAGTCAGCACCTCTCCTATCGGGTCGTGTGCTTCCCACTTGACAACAGTAGGCGCTACACAGACTTGCCCTGCTACAGGTTCTTTCACAACTACAGTCGGCCTGAGGAGCCATTCAAGTATGTTGGACAATAGTCTGTCAGCTGTAAGCTCCACGATGTAGCCGTTGTCCACTGTCAGGTCTTCGGATGAGGCGTCCCATCCAGACTCTCCCAGGGGGAATGCTTCAAAGGCAACTGCCATGAACACCAGACGGTGGTCCTCGCCTGTATATCTTAGAGCGCAAGGCATATCGTTGTCATTGTAGAAGATAGGTTTTGCGTCTTCGGCCAGCTCCAGGCTGTCAGTCCAGTCATCGAAATCAGGCGGGAACTCCAGGTATACCGTTGCACCGAGGGAGATGGGATCGTCATCGACTCCCTGCACATACTGGGTTCCAACGTCATGTTCAACATCTACTATACGGAGATACTCACGGGCAAACTCCATTCCATTGGTGGATTCGAAGGCCAGCTGGAATAGGACTTCCTGCCCGGCAAGGAACAGTGCGCCGCCCTTATCCAGGACGTCTGCAACAGCTGCTTGCTCCTCATCGTTCAGACCTCCAAGCTCTCCACTGTTCCAGACTACACGGAACCTCTCAAGGCCTGGCTTTGCACCGTTCTCTGCGATTACCATTTCCGGTGTGACTGAGATGTAGTCTTGGCCTATGGCGTCGAAGGCGTAGAAGAAGTAGTGCTCAGTATCTCCGTCAGAATCATCATCGTCGACGAAGACGACGCTGCCTGGGTTAAGAATGCCTACGGAAATGGCGGCCATTGTGTATTCTCCGCGTTCATCTTCGACAATTAGGATTCCTTCGAATACGCCTTGCTCATCCCATGCAACTTCTACGACGTTTCCTTCCAGAGGATCGTCGATGTTTTCGAATACCCAGGTGAACGTTATTGCCTCTTCGTCTACGTCATGAGCCTCAGTGCTAAAGGTAATCTTTTCTCCTACTTCTGCGAAGTAGGTGCTTGCATCGACCTTAGTAATGGTAGGCGGAATGTTGATTTCGCCCATGAGGTAGTCGTAGGCTTTCTTTAAGAAGTAAGCGGAGTTGTTAGGATCAGGGTTAATGATATTGTCGGGATCGCTGTCATCAAGTATGGGCAGCTCTTCCCATGGCACTGTGGTAAACACCACGCGGTAGAACTCATCTGCATATCTAAGCGCAGGCCACAACCGGTAACCGTAGTATTCGCCTTCCAGAATCGGCCTGGCATTGAGATCCGGCCACAAGGCATCTTCGATCCCAAGCCCGTACTCGCCTACAAAAGACATGCCGTGGGTTATCGGGTCACCTTCGATACCGTCCCATGCCCCCATTGGGACGTCAACATAATCTGTTACGTGCAGATACTCCTGGGCAAAAGGAGTCAGACCGGAGTCGTATAGATAATCAGCGGATACCATCATCAGCCTGCCGCCTGAATCCAGGAACCGTGCAAGGAACTCTTCCTGTTCAGGCAGGATTGTGTCACTCCAGGAGAGCGAGGTATTCCATACTAACAGCCTATCGGTGACACCTTCGGGAATTCCCAGCGGATACCTGGAGTCTACAACTACGCAGTTGAATCCGGCTTGCTCGCATGCAATAAGGAAGTATTCCTGTTCAAAGTCAAATCCTCCGTCGTCGTCAACGAGCATTATCGTCCCTGGGTTCGCGACAACGATCTGCACCGGCCATTTCGATTCAACTCCTTCATCGGACACGATGGTAAACCAAGCAAGGTAAGCGCCTTCTTCCTCATAAGTATGGGAAGCGCTGTAAGAGTAGACAGGCTCGGTCTCGTCGCCGAAAGACCACCGATATTCCGCAACTCTGGCCGGGTCATCAACTTGTGCCTGGAAGTTGACTGCGAGCGGAGCTGATCCAAATGTGACATCTGCTTCTGCAGTTTCAATAACGACAGGGAACTGCATCTTAATGGCGTTGCCTACATTCAGCCTTCCGCCGGTAGTCATCCTACCTGCGAACGCAGGCAGCTTATCCACTGATAAGAGCAGGATATCCTTGACGGATAGGTCTCCTTCAGTCCACCCCTCTGCAGTCGGATAGAGCGGAATATCTGGGTACTCAGTGTGTACCAATGCAGCAGCCCCTGTTACGTGGGGAGTTGCCATGGATGTGCCTCCCATCCATACATACCCTGCGTCAGCGTAAACGTTAATGATCCAGTGGCCTGGGGCTGCCAGATCAACGCTCTCCGGACCGTAGCATGAGAAGTTGACCAGGTTGTCGTTCCAGTCAGATGCTGCGACAGAGATGATGTTGGGCAGGTCATAAGAAGATGGATAGTGTGGATATATATCAGTATTGACTGGTTCGTTACCTGCAGACGCCATAAAGAGCATGCCTGATTCCGCGATAGCTTCCTCGAGAGCCAGGCTGTATCCGCCGCCACCCCAGGAGCTGTTAGAGATTTTCGCTCCCATCATCGAAGCGTAATTAATGGCTCTGATCGCATTCCATGTGGATCCGGATCTGCCGTGAATGAACTTACATGACATAATCTTCGCTTTCCAGGCAACTCCGGCAACACCGGTGCCGTTATTGGCTTCCGCACCGATGGTGCCTGCAACGTGCGTCCCATGGCTATCTGCGTCCTGGCTGTCGAATACAGAGTTGTCGTCGTTGGCAAAATCCCATCCGTAGATATCGTCAATGAACTCGTTGCCGTCGTCGTCCACACCGTCTTCTCCGTAGAACTCGGCTTCATTAATCCAGATGCTGGCTGCAAGGTCCGGGTGGTAGACATCGATTCCAGAGTCGATTACAGCTATCAAAACGTCTGATGCGTCAGTTCGTACGCTCCATGCCTCAAGAATGTCTATGTCAGCTCCTGGGATTCCCTTTTCCCAGAATACGTTCGGATAAAAGTCCTGTCCCGCGTTGTACAAGCCCCACTGGCGCCAGAAGTGGGGGTCATCGGGAATGATAGAAGTCTCCGGGTACCAAAGGTAGTTCGGTTCTGCGTATTCCACAAACTTGCTAGATTTGTACAGGATAACAGCTTCGTCCACAGTCATGCTTCTCGGAACCCGCACCAAAAACAGCTCCGCATCGTCGCTTAAGCGTAGGGAATCTATGATCTCAGCTCCTACCTCTGTATTGAGCGAGTAGAACTCTGTGATCGCCTGTTTCATATCTTCTACCAGCTCTATAGTGAGCATGGGTTTTAGCTTTACGATAATCTCATCTTCGACGTATTCTGGTTCCGGATACCCTCTACTGACAGGTATGAATTCTTCTTGGCCTATACGGGCCGGAGAGACGGGTGGGAGGTTAGATGTTGCGTTTACTCCTAAGGCTAGTAACATAACTGCAACTGCTGCAATTATCACACCGCGCCTCCAAACAGAAGGTCCACACATATTCGGTCCCCCCTCGTCAGTTATACTGAAGGATCACCAAAGCACGCTCGTATACACACCAAGTTCTTAAAAGTTTACGGTCTGTCTTGTAGAAACCATCACCTCCCAACGCCCCTTTTAGAAAGTGCACCTACACACAAAGGGTGATAACGAATTACAGGGTTCGTTCCTTGTCTTGCTTGCAGGAAGTGTTGTTCTCAAAGCGGGTCATGACAATTTAAAGATACTATGGAGAATAATATTCAGATTCTTCGCAAATTGAATAATTCCTTCCGAATATATGGAATTGTTGAAAACATATGACTCGAAGGTGTGGATGTTTAAGTTGATTGGTTCTTAAAGGAGTGAGACGGAGATTTCGCTATTTTCCTTACCGGAGCGTGTTCCTGATTCGCACTGCAATCACACTCGCCGTAAGGACCTTCACGATATCTCCGGCAATGAACGGGAGTACTCCCACTGCGAAAGCTGTCTGTAAAGGAAGGCGTGTGACTATCGCCAACTGTACTAAACCTGTGGCATAGACGGTGATGACTCCGCCGATGAACGATGCGAAAGCCAGTGTAAGCCATGTAACGAGGTTTTTAGGCTTCTTTACTCTTTGAACAACGATTGCAGTGACGTAGGCACCGACAATGAAACCCCACAGGTATCCTCCTCGCGGCCCGATCAGCACCCCGATGCCGGATGACCCTCCTGCGAATACCGGAAGGCCTAAGGCCCCGAGGAGAAGATACAGCCCTTGGCTTAGCGCGGCCAGATTTGGCTTGAGGACCAGCCCTGCAAGCATTACTCCGAAAGTCTGAGCTGATACAGCCACAGGACTGATAGGGATATGCAAGAAGACGTACGCGAGTACGCACATGAGAGAGGTGAACATAGCAACGCGTGTCAAGTCTCGTATTGTAGCCGACTTCATACTGCATTACCTGCTTTCTGGTTGCTGCGCTGTTCTAATTGATTTCAACTCACTTCCCTTGTATACCTGCTTGCCGCTTGCAACGTTTTAAACATTTTATCTAATAGGCTCTGAGGCTCCCGTGCCGGCTCTATCTTAGGGGCGAATTGATCCCGGTGTCATCTTAGGATAGTATTGAACTGTATATCGCAGGGATAAGGCTTGCGGCGCGGTGCGAAAATGTGTGGAGGCCTAAAGTGATCCGTCTTGTATGATAAATGGCAGGAAGTAAGCAGGTGGGCGTATTGACAAAGTTTTTTGCCGTTGCTAAGAGAAGTCGCTACGAGCAGAAAATCCAAAGGTCTGTATTCATAGGCCATGTTTCGCCTGCAGAGAATGAGGAGGCAGCGAAGGAGTTTATTGCTGAGATCAGGGAAGAGCATGCCCAAGCCACTCACAACTGCTATGCTTACCGGGTCGGGCTTTCTGAAAACCCTCTGACTTACTATAATGACCACGGAGAACCGTCAGGAAGCGCAGGCCGTCCCATCCTGAACGCGCTTCTGAAAGCAGATGTCACCAATACCGTAGTTGTGGTGACTCGGTACTACGGCGGCAAAAAGCTCGGGGTGAGGGGCCTTATCGATGCCTACCACAGTACAGCCCTGGGCGCATTGGAGGAAGCCGGAAGGATTGAAATCATACCTCGCATCCCTCTGGCTGTTATCTGCCAATACTCAGAGCTTGACCAGGTTAACTATCTGCTCAGTCAGTATGATACAGTAATCAAGAATACTGAGTACAAAGGCAACGTCCGGCATGAACTCATGGTTCCTGAAGTGGATTACGATGCTATTGTCTCCCAACTCTCCGCTATGCCCAGAGTCGAGGTTATATCGGAACGCTATATGAAATAAGCAAACCGGTCCAAGCTTTATCCGGAATACTGCACAGTATGGATATGCATTAGGGAAAGAAAAGGGGAGGGCACTGAGAGTTGAGAGGAGTTTCAGTGCCCTCCCGGTTGTCGGTCAATCGGTTTTATTCGGTTTATATCTCATGTGCAACTCTTGTTGCTTCTAAGACTGCATGTGTGATGCGGCGCGGTTCTACTGCGTCTCCGATGACATAGTAGTTTATTCCTGAGCCTTCCAGCTGATTTGTAAGAGAGCCGTCAGGAGCTGCGCCTACTGCTATCACAACGGAGTCGAATTCTCCCAGAGCCTCTGTCTTGCCGTCCTTTTCGTAACTGATGTCGCGCTCGCCGATACCGGTAAGCTTTGCACCGGTAATGACCTTCACGTTGTTCTTCTCTAACCGTGCAAAGAGTATGGGCCCTACAACCGGTCCGATGTCTGTGCCAATCTGAGGAAGCATCTCAATGATGGTGACTTCATGGCCTTTCTCGGCTAGGAAGTCTGCGACCTCACATCCTACAAGCCCGCCTCCGATGACTGCGACTTTCTTGCCTGTCTGCACATTTCCGGCAAGGACATCCCATGCATTCACCACGTGGTCACGGTCTACGCCGGAGACTTCGATTGTCTGAGGCCGTGCACCTGTGGCCACTACAACGACATCAGGGTTTTCTCTACGGATAGCATCAACAGTAGCCTCCTTGTTAAGATGCACTTCGACACCGAGTCTTTCCAGTTCTTTCACGAGGAAATCGGCGAAGGTGCCGAATTCATCTTTTTCAGGAGGTGCAACGACAAGAGGGAGCTGGCCTCCTAGCTCGGACGCTTTTTCCCAAAGTGTGACCTTGTGTCCTCTAATCGTCGCTACCCGGGCAGCCTCCATTCCAGCAGGCCCTCCTCCCACCACAAGCACTTTGCGTGGGGTTTCAGCTTTCGTCATCGGGAACTCGCATTCACGGCCTGTACGGGCGTTAACTGTGCAACCTACTTGCTGATTTGCCAAGAGCTCGTCAACACATGCCTGCAGACATGCAATGCATTTTCGAACTTCCCCGGCTCTTCCTTCTGTTACTTTGTTCGGCAGTTCTTCATCAGCAAGAAGCCCACGTCCGAAGGCTACAAGATCAGCTTTACCTTCAGCCAGAATGCACTCTGCCAGTTCCGGATCGTTAATTCTTCCTACAGCAATCACAGGGACGCTCACAACTCTCTTCACGGCTTCGGCCAGGTCCACAAGGCATCCTCTTTGCACAACATACGGTTGGATTATCCAGGTCATTGTCTCGTATAGGCCTGCAGACACGTGGATTGCATTTACGCCTTCTTCTTCAAACCGCTTTGCTATGGCTTTACCGTCTTCCAGAGTAATTCCATCAGGCAGTTTTTCATCTGCACTTATTCTTGCTATGATGGGGAAGTCAGGCCCTACGGCTTCTCGCACTGAGCGGATTACCTCGATAGGGAACCGCATTCTATTCTCAAGCGAGCCGCCGTACTCATCGGTCCTTTTATTCGTGTGCGGAGACAAGAACTGGCATAGGAGGTACCCGTGTGCGAAGTGGATTTCAACTGCGTCAAATCCTGCAGCCTTAGCACGTGCTGCTGCTTTACCATAATCAACTGCAAGCCCTTTAATCTCTTCCTTCGTCAGCTCTCTCGGCAACTCACCTGTAACCGGATCAGTAATAGGTGAAGGTGCGACAGGTTGATAGCCGGAAACCTGAGATGCAGTCTGTCTGCCTGCGTGGTAAAGCTGTACTGCAATTTTTGCCCCATGGGCGTGTACCTCATCAGCAAGGCTTCTTAAACCCGGAATGAACCTATCTGAGTGGATATCCAGTCCGTTTGCGAAGCCTTTTCCCAAAGGATGCACGTTCGCTGCTTCAACAATGATAAGCCCTATTCCACCCTTTGCCCTTGCTCCGTAATAAGCGCGAGTCTTGCTGCTTACGGAGCCGTCATCATGTGCCAGGTTCGTTACCATCGGCGGCATTACCATACGGTTTCGAAGCTCCATATTACCGATTTTGATAGGGCTTTTGAGAAGCTTGAACTCTGCCATTGGATTCACCCTTTCTTATAGTGTTTCTAATGTGTTCCTCGAGGCATAGTGTCCGCATAAATGGAAGCCGGTATGCTTAACCCTTCGTTTACCGCACGGTTGAGACTACGGCCCTTCTGCATTCATTAACGGATTCTTTGGTTTTGGGTTCCAATATTTCCAATGGCCGCCGAAACTAACCTTCTATTCGTATGCTCCCGATCCCGCCTTTTACGTTAAGTTCAACTCGGTTTTCAGCGCTATCGAAATCAGGGGAGACGTATTCATCATTAATACTGCTATAGTTGCCTCGCACCTGGATAGACCCTATTCCTGTAGTTGTGCGGATCCGGGCTGCGACACCTCTCGGAATACGAATGATGGTCTCCCCGATGCCTCCTGACAACTCAACCTTGGAGTATCCCTTTGCAGGCAAAGTCAGAGTCGTTTTTCCCACGCCTGTACTGATCCGGACATCAGTGGCTGAAACGCGCTCAAGGTTGATGTAGGCGCCTCCGACTCCGGTGCGTATATCGAGGCTTATCGGTATGCTTTCAGCAAGTGCCAGCTCCCATTTTCTTGCCGGCTGTGCGCCGATGCCGAAGAAATCGAAACGGTGGAAGAAGCTTGAGGTGTCTGAATTAAGGACAAAGCGCGCTTTGCCATTACTAATCTTGAAGTCTTCTCTTGGCCATTCTCCTACTGCAGTCTCTACTGTACCGGTAATAAGGTACGGTGAATCTGAAAGAGAGGCCAGGATTAGCTCTCCGATGCCCATGCTGATCTCTATCTCTGCACTTGTTATCCCAGTGAGAGGCCTTTCAATCCTCGAACTGGTGATAGCTCCCCTTGGAGTCGGATGACGCATGACCATTCCGAAGACTATCCAAAGCACAACGAGGAGCAGGATGGATCTGGATATTGACCCTCTTCCCATTATCAGTTCAATTCCCAGTGCGATAAGGATGAGCGGCCAGAATCGGGCAATGATCACCCATATTTTCAGATCTACCAGGCCAAGATTATAAAGAAGAATCAAGACACCGACTATTATCAGAATTGACGGGAGTACTATGCTGCTTTTATACCTTCTCCGGTTTCCGTTATTACTTCTCTCTCCGTTATTATCAGGTCTCTCCATCGCCTATTCTCTCCTCCCATCAAGTTTCTACCTTCTTAGTAGAAGGATTCCGATGGTGATAAGAACCAGAGGCATTAATGTCCTTAGATCCAGCCAGCGGAGCCAAACGATGTTAAGTGTCCGCCCGAGAAGGACAATACCTAACCCTACGAAAAGGATTCCCACCACTACATTGATGGCCGGTCCCGGTGATTCTCTTGAGGCCGGGCTGATGGATTCTGCCACTTCCATGGCTGTATCCCGGATTTCTTCTGCGCCTTCGCGGACTATTTCAGACGTCTCAGCCTCACCCCTATCCGGATAGGGGACGATTATCCAAAGGATCAAGTAAGCGGCTATTCCTATTCCTGTGTACAAAGCCAACAGGACGAAGGCAAGCCTGACAATGGTCGGGTCTATTTCCAGGTATTCTGCAAGTCCGCTGCAGACTCCGCCTATCATGGACCCGGTTCTACTGCGGTAAAGCCTTTTCATAACCTTCACCTCATTTACGTCGAAGCATAAGTTCATGCAACCGTGCTTCTAATTCTCTACTCCTATTTTAGTTCCTTCCGTGCAGGATCCAAATACTTTTGCGTGAAGCGCATCGTGGCGAAGTTCAGTGTTTTTGGCCAACTGCCTCACGTATTTTCGCCGTCTTCTTGTGTTTTAATCGCCACCGCTTCATGTGAGAAAAATATTACTTTACAAGTGTGAAGTAATGGTGTATAGTTGTATTGACTTAATATACATATACGAAGTCATAATTCATGGATGTTGTTGAATCGCAAGGTTCATACCAGATCAGGGGAGGGACGAGTTCATGGATTTCGGTGCACGGCTTAAGAAAGCCCGGACGAATTCAGGGATAAGCGCAAGAGAACTCGCAGATAAGGTAGGTGTTTCTGCAAGCTTCATCTACCAGTTGGAAAGAGGTGAGGCAGCGCCTTCATACTCTACCTTGAAGCGGATCGCAAGTGTCCTTGGAATTGCAGTCTCGGTGCTGACGGATGATGAGTTTCCTGACGAATGGGTTATATCGCGCAAGGCAGGACGTAGATCCCTGGTGGCAGCACACGAGCTTCACGGGGTGGAAGCCCAGCTTCTCGCCTTTCTTGGTTCGCGGAACAGGCGCATGCAAGGCGTCGTAGTGACTGTTGGGCCGGGATGCAGGTATTCCAAAGATGAGTTCCTGTTTAACCACGACAGAGACGATTTTGTCTATGTTCTCGAAGGCGCATTGGAAATAGACAGCGGAGAGAAGACATACCATCTGGAGCAAGGAGATGCAGCGTACTTCTCTCTCACAGATATGGACGCGATCCGAAATCCTGGAGAAGCCCGCACTCAGGTGTTGTGGATTGTATCGCCCTCAGGAGCGTAGTGGGCTTGAAATCACATGGACCTCTTCTAATTGTGCTGTTTGGCTCCGGGGGAGAGAATTTGAAGATGACTTGGGGGGACGGCTCGTATGCGAAAAGAAACGGAGCAGGTATTCGAGCGGAAGTTTGACAAAGTAAACTATATACTGGACAAGCATGAGCGGAAGGTTTCCAACCTCATAGCCATTCTCCAAGAAATCCAGGCGGAGTACCGTTACCTTCCTGAAGAAGTATTGACATATGTTGCTACTGCACTGGGCATCCCACGGGCAACTGTCTACGGTGTGGCTACATTCTATACACAGTTCTCAATGAAACCAAAGGGAAAGTACGTTATCAAGGTCTGTGACGGGACAGCATGCCACGTGCGGCACTCTGAAAAACTGTCTGACCTGATCCGCGAAAAGCTGGATCTTAACGATGCAAAAGACACCACAGACGACTTGCTGTTTACTTTCGAAACAGTGTCATGTATCGGTGCGTGCGGACTTGCACCTGTCGTTACCATAAACGACGACGACGTTTACGGACAGATGACTCCGGAGGCTCTCAGTATTGTCCTGGATCAATTGCTATCTGAGGAGAGTTCGGAGGAAGGCACGGAAGCGGCTGAGACCGATGGCGACTGCTCTGCAAATAACGGACAGGCGTACCGGACAAAGGACGGAGAGGGGTGTAAGGGATGCTGAAATCTCGCAAAGATTTAGACAGAATAAGAGAACAAGCTGAAAAAGGTATGGGACGCCAGAGGATGCGCGCCATGGTCTGTGCAGGGACAGGGTGCTTAGCCAACGGATCACTCAAAGTATATGAGAGGCTCAGAGAGCTTGTTGCTGAGAAAGGTTTGCTGGTGGATATAGCTATGACAGAAGATGCGTGCGGCGAAGGCCAAGAGGCCGGAGGCGGTATCGGTGTCGAAAAAAGCGGATGCCACGGCTTCTGCCAGATGGGCCCCCTTATCCGCATCGAACCTCAGGGTATCCTTTACGTTTCAGTGAAGCCTGAGGACGCGGAAGAGATCGTGGAGGAGACCCTAATAAAGGGTAAGCCTGTAACACGTCTTTTCTACCAGGACCCTTTCAAAGGGACTCAGGTGGAGACGGAAGAGTCTATTCCGTTCTACAAGCATCAGCACCGCGTGGTCCTGGCCAATTGCGGCAGGATTAACCCTGAAGACATCAGGGAAGCCATTGCAATGGGTGGTTATGCCGCAATCGCAAGAGTCTTGGATGAGATGACCCCTGAACAGGTGATCGAGCTCATTAATGAATCAGGGCTCAGAGGGCGCGGCGGAGCAGGCTTCCCAACAGGCCGTAAGTGGCAGTTTGCCAAGGCTGCGAAATCCGACAAGAAGTACGTGATATGTAACGGAGATGAAGGCGACCCAGGCGCATTTATGGACAGAAGCGTAATGGAAGGCGACCCTCATAAGGTGATAGAGGGTCTCATGATAGCCGGTTACGCAATCGGTGCTGACGAGGGGTTTATATATGTGCGAGCTGAATACCCTGTGGCAGTCACGCGCCTTAAGAAAGCTATCGCAGAGGCGAGAGAATATGGGTTGCTGGGACGAAATATCCTCGGCAGCGGCTTTTCCTTTGATATAACTGTGAAAGAAGGCGCGGGAGCGTTCGTCTGCGGCGAGGAGACTGCACTGATTTCATCGATTGAAGGCGGCCGTGGAATGCCTAACCCAAGGCCCCCTTACCCAGCTGAAAAAGGCCTTTTCGGGAAGCCTACCGTTATTAATAACGTGGAGACTCTCTCGAATTTGCCCACCATTATCCTAAACGGAGCGTCCTGGTTCAAGTCCCGCGGGACAGAGACGAGTCCGGGAACGAAAACATTTGCACTTGCAGGGCAAGTAGTAAACACAGGCCTGGTGGAAGTGCCTATGGGATTCCCTCTAAGAGACCTTGTCTTTGAGGTCGGAGGAGGTACCCGTATAGGCAGGAGGTTTAAGGCAGTGCAAATCGGCGGGCCGTCAGGAGGGTGCTTGGCCGAGGGTCAGCTGGATGTTGCATTGGACTATGAGTCCTTACACAAGGTAGGGGCGATGGTGGGTTCCGGCGGAATAGTGGTGATGGATGAAGATACTTGTATGGTAGAGGTCGCCAGGTTCTTTATGCAGTTTACTCAAAACGAATCCTGTGGAAAATGCGTGCCATGTCGCGAAGGTACAAAGCAGATGCTTGCACTTCTTACGAAAATCACAAACGGTGAGGGCACTGAAGAAGACCTGGCACTCCTGGAAGAAGTGGCTCTTGCAGTGCAGGACGGAGCTCTCTGCGGTTTAGGGAAAACCGCCCCGAACCCTGTCCTGACGACGCTTAAGTACTTCCGTTCCGAATACGAGGCACACATTCTGGAAAAACGGTGTCCTGCAGGTGTCTGCCAGGCGTTGAGGGTTTACTCCATCGATCCGGAAAAGTGCCGCGGCTGTACTCTTTGTATGAAGGTGTGTCCTGTAGGGGCTATATCAGGTGAGCGAAGGAAACCCCACAGTATAGATGCGACAAAGTGCATTAAATGCGGAGCATGTGTTGAGAAATGTCGGTTTGGAGCAATAAATCATTAGTTGCTTTGATTTGAAAGATAGACCACGGTTTGAAGTAGTGTATAACGCGACTTAAGTGGGGGAGGGAACCAAGTATGCCTTACGTGACTGTTGACGGAAAAACAGTTGAAATAAACGGAGAAAAGAATATCCTGGAGCTGGTGCGTAAAGCAGGCATTGAGCTTCCTACATTCTGCTATCACTCGGAGTTGTCGGTGTACGGGGCATGCCGTATGTGTACAGTTGAAGTAGATAACATGGGCCTTGTGGCTGCTTGTTCCACAGCTCCTAGAGACGGTATGGTGATCCGCACAAACACCAAAAGGACACGGAGATTGCGCAAAATGGTGGTGGAGCTTCTCCTTGCGAACCACCACAGGGACTGCACAATCTGTGACAAAAACGGGTCCTGCAAGCTCCAAAGCCTCGCCTACCAACTGGGGGTCAGAGAGGTAAGGTTCGGTGAAAGGGATCACATGCTTCCTATTGACGATGAAAACCCTTCTATTGTCCGAGATCCCAATAAGTGCATACTCTGCGGTGATTGTGTCAGGGTTTGTTCTGAAATCCAAGGTGTAGGAGCTTTGGGATTCGTCGGGCGGGGGGCAGACACATGTGTCAGCCCTGCTTTCGGAAGGAAGCTCGGAGAAGTCGAGTGCGTGTACTGCGGACAATGTGTTGCAGTGTGCCCTACAGGTGCACTCACCGGGAAATTTGAGGCAGAAGCAGTCTGGAACGCGCTTGGTGATCCGTCCAAGGTAGTTGTGGCTCAGATCGCACCTGCAGTGCGCGTTGCAATCGGGGAAATCTTCGGCAAGGAGCCCGGGGAGCTTGAGACAGGCAAGATCGTTGCTGCACTTAAGAAGATCGGATTTGCCAAGGTTTTTGATACGGTGTTCGCGGCGGATCTTACTGCTGTAGAAGAATGCAACGAGTTCCTGGGCCGCCTTTCCAAAGGCGAACGGTTGCCCCAGTTTACCTCGTGCTGTCCGGGATGGGTCAAATTCGCTGAGCAGCACTACCCTGACATACTGGACAATATTTCAACGTGCAAGTCTCCTCAGCAGATGTTTGGATCGGTCGTAAAGAAGTTCTACGCAAAGGAACTTGGTGTTGAACCTGAGGATATCTACGTTGTTTCAGTGATGCCTTGCACGGCTAAGAAGTTCGAGGCAAAAAGGCCTGAGTTTGCAGAAGGTGGGGTTCCTGATGTGGATGCAGTCATTTCCACCAATGAACTTGGCCTGCTTTTGAAACAGGCAGGGATAGTCTTCGAAGAGCTCGAAGGAGAAGCCTTTGATCAGCCGTTCGGGCTGACTACCGGAGGAGGCGTCATCTTCGGGGTTACCGGCGGAGTGGCAGAGGCTGTCTTAAGGACCGCAGCAGACGTGCTTGAGACTGACCTGGGCTATGTTGACTTTAAAGAAGTCAGAGGATTTCAAGGGCTTCGTGAGGCGACTGTGCGCCTTGGTGACACAGAACTTAATATAGCGATTGTCCACGGACTTGCCAATGTGCGCAAGCTGCTTGATGCCACGAGGTCAGGGGAAGCCAGATACGATCTGGTTGAAGTTATGGCATGTCCCGGCGGTTGTGTCGGTGGAGGAGGACAGCCGCAGCCGAACGATACGGAGTCACGGAAAGCAAGAGGCAAGGGACTCTACGCCGGTGACAGGTTGTCGCAACTTCGCAGCCCAAGTGAGAACCTGGCAGTCACGAAGTTGTACGACGAGCACCTTAGTGAGCCGGGCAGCGACCTTGCGCATGAGGTGTTGCATACTTGTTACGGATCGCGCAGACGGATTTCCGGGGACATAAGGATTAACGGGACAAAACCCGGTGCGCTGGATGTCTCGATCTGCGTAGGGACAGGATGCTATGTAAGGGGATCATATGATGTTCTTCAAGCCTTTACTAAGCTGTCGGACCAATGTGATATTGAAGACAAGGTTAATCTAAAGGCTACGTTCTGCTTGGAACACTGCGAGAACGGCGTGTCCATAAAGGTCGGTGACAGAATAGTAACCGGCGTGACGCCCCTTAATGCGAAAGAGATATTCGAAAAAGAAGTGCTATCCAAAGTATGTCTGAACGAAGCCTCTTGTTCATGCGGTTCAGGCTGTGCGGCGGCGGATGACGAGAGTGCAAGGAGGTAACATAATGGTTACCATTGAGGTTTGTGTAGGCAGTTCATGTTTCCTAAGAGGCGCTTCAGACGTAATAAAGGCGTTTGAAGCAGCCATCGGGGAACATGCTCCGAGGCAGGTGGAAATAAAAGGAACGTTTTGCCAGGAGTCATGCACAAAAGGAGTTACAGTGAGAATCGATGATGAGCTTTTCGCGGCGGTATCTCCTCCTGATGTGCCCCGGCTTTTCAGGGACCAAGTTATGCCAAGGCTACGCAACGATGCAACAGGGAATGCCGACGAGGGATAGTTGTTAAGTCACGCCCGTAATTAGGGATGGCAAGCACGGTGGTGGCAAGCACGCCGACAGGCTGATTGTGGAAGGGAGCCTATCATAAGGAAGGTGGTAACGTGGGCATAATTACCACGATTGATGCAAAATGCAAGGATTGTTACAAGTGTCTCCGGACGTGTCCTGTAAAAGCGATAAAGATGGAGCGCGGCGAGCTGCCTCACCAGCTCCACGCAAGGGTTTGCCAGGAGAGGTGCATTTATGATGGCAGCTGCGTCCTGGTATGTCCTCAAAAAGCGAAGAAGGTTGCAAGCGACCTCGGCATCCTTATGCCTCTCCTTGAAAACGGAGAAAGAGTAGCTGCAAGTGTTGCCCCGTCTTTTCCTTCTGTGTTTCCGGACGTAAACCCAGGGGTTATCCCGACAGCCCTAAGGCTGATAGGGTTTAGTTTTGTCCAGGAGACTGCGATCGGGGCGGAACTTGTAAGCAGGGAATATGCCAGTCGATTCCGAGAAAGCACAACACCTCTGATATCGAGTCCGTGTCCTGTAGTGGTAAACCTCATTGAACGACACTATCCTGAGGTTATTCCGCACCTGGCTCCTATTGTGTCTCCTATGATTGCCCATGGCAGGTATATGAAACAGACCATGCCTGGCATAAAAGTGGCGTTCATCGGCCCGTGCATTGCGAAGATTGATGAACGGATGGAGCCCGGCATAGATGATGCCATAGACTTTGTCTTGACGTTTGAGGAGCTTAATGAGGTTTTTCTGGAGGCCGGAATCGATCTCGGCTTGCTGGAACCGTCGGGGTTTGACGGTGTCGTACCTCAGACAGCCAGATTGTTTCCAGTTGAAGGAGGCATTCTAAGGTCGGCATCATTAAGTACGGACATGCTTGACTCCCATGTGCTTACGGTTTCAGGGGTTGAAAGCTGCAAAGAGGTGCTGAAGCAGTTCATAACCGGTATGCAAAAAGGCGACATAACACACCTTCCTCGGTTTGTGGATATGCTTGCATGTGAAGGCGGGTGCATTAACGGGCCTAAGAATCCTAGCGTAGATGATATCTACACAAGAAGAGCCCGTGTACTTGAGTATGTAAAGCGATCCTCAGATGACAGGAGTATGGACAAGGCGGATTATGTGAAGGATATTTCAGAGCGTCCTGAGATTCCCCGAACACTCCTTGAAAGAAACTACCGTGATCTGAAGCCTCAGGCCGTGGTGCCGGATGAAGGCATAATCCGGACGATACTTGCGAAAACAGGCAAGTATTCCAAGTCTGACGAGCTTAATTGCGGCGCGTGCGGGTATGATTCTTGTAGAGACAAAGCTATCGCCGTATTCCAAGGGATGGCTGACCCTGAAATGTGCATCCCGTATATGCGGGAGAGAGCAGAATCAGTGGCTAACCTGTTCGTTGATTCAACTCCCAATGCCATAGTTGTTATAGATGAAGGCGAGATCGTTCGGGATATTAACGCAGCTGCAGAAAGGATGTTCAAGTGGAAGAAAGAGGAGATAGTAGGAAAGAGACTTTCCGCTGTCCTGGAACCTGACTATTTCAGGCAGGCCCTCAGGAAGAAGACTGTTATCCAGGGAGAGATCTCTTATCCTGACAGGGAGCTGGTGACTTATCAGACGATATTCTATGAACCCAGTGAGAAGCTGGCAATGGGGATTATAGTTGATATAACCGAAGAGAAAAACCGTGAGAAGCAACTTCTTGAGATACGCGAGCAGACTCTGGAAAAAGCGCAGGGAGTTATAAACAAGCAGATGGAAGTTGCCCAGAAGATAGCAAGCCTATTAGGTGAAACCACTGCTGAAACCAAAGTGCTCCTCACAAAACTCATGAATACTTTCAGCAATGAGGAGGAGGGCAATGGGACGTCTTCACGTTGAAGTAGCCAAGTATCAACTGAATAAGCACGGCGAGGAACTCTGCGGCGACAGCGTGGAGGTGGAAACCTGCCCTGACTCCACCATAGTTGTGCTTTCGGACGGGCTAGGGAGCGGGGTCAAGGCCAATATTCTCTCATCACTGACCACAAAGATGGCTGTTACCATGCTCAAAGGCGGACTGAAGCTCGATGAAGTTGTTGAGGCTTTTGTCCACACTCTACCTGTGTGTGAGAGAAGGCAGCTTGCCTACTCGACCTTCAGCATACTGCAGATTTTCAGTGACGGAAATGTGTATCTCGCTGAATACGACAGCCCTCCCGCGTTCATAGGACGTGGAAGCCGGCTTCGCAGTGTGCGGAGATCAGAGCGGATTATAGATGAGAGAAAAATCAGCGAGGCTTTCTTTTCTGTTGAAGATGGGGATTGGATTGTATTGACAAGTGACGGAGTCCTGCATGCCGGCATCGGAGGGATATGGAACATCGGCTGGGGCTGGGACAAGGTGGGAGATTACATCTCGTCCGCTGCAGTCAGGACCAAGCTTGCGTCTGAACTGGCAGAGGAAATCGCTGAGGTAACTTCAAAGCTATATGCATTCAAGCCTGGAGACGACGCTACTGTAGTCGCTATTCGGGTTAGGTACCCGCGTCACCTCACGATGCTTGTAGGCCCTCCGGTCAACCCTGAAGATGACTGCGAGGTTGTGCATAAACTGTTGACCTCGCCGGGCAAGAAAGTAGTATGCGGAGGCACCACAGGCAATATTGTAGCACGCATCCTCGGGCGGCCGATAATGGTAGATCTTACCCGACATGATGAAGGAGTTCCCCCCATCGGCCATCTGGAAGGGATAGACCTCGTCAGCGAAGGCATGTTGACACTTTCCTATACTTTGGAAAAGCTGGAATCAGGTATTAAGCTGCGGGACGCTGCCATGAAGTGTGATGGTGCAAGCCTTTTGACATCACTGCTCCTTGAGGCTGACTGCCTTCATATAATCGTCGGCAGGGCGATAAATCCTGCCCATCAAAGCCCTGATGTTCCCCGGAATCTTGCATTGAAACATAAGATTGTCCAGGGGTTGGTCCAGGTTTTGCAGGACATGGGCAAGACTGTCACGGTGGAGTACTACTAGCCTTCGATCAGTGTCAACAGCCGACTGCTTGACATAATATATTGTGATTGCAGGAAGGTCTGAGACATGTCCTTTCT
>Ga0209608_1000587_pt1 | contig 35354 bp, 39 predicted proteins | sample AD_UKC130_MetaG_FD_184428 | JGI IMG/M metagenome (GOLD analysis project Ga0209608, IMG submission 184428) | Active sludge microbial communities of municipal wastewater-treating anaerobic digesters from Canada - AD_UKC130_MetaG (SPAdes) (version 2) | ecosystem: Engineered > Bioreactor > Anaerobic... | reverse complement strand
TTACTATGCTCAAAAATGGGCTGGCTTTGCTCCTCTACCCAATATTTTAACCTATAAATTCATGAAAATCATTAAAAATATTGCAAAAATATACTACTCTAAAACCGCTCAGCCCCTCATGTTCCCTAAAAAAACACTTTCTGTGGAATTTACTTTTACAAAGTGGAATTTACCTTTTCAATTGACCTTTTTTAAATATATATCTTTGTTTTTGTAATCGAAACCCTTTATTTCAACAGTTTCGCCGACATACAACCTTGTTTGTGCCCCGGGCGTCACCGATTTATTTCCTTGAATTTCCATTTATTTCCTGTTTGCGGGTCAGGCCGCATTCATAAGCATCGTTTCAATAAATATCCCGTACCCTCTTGTCGGGTCGTTTACCAGGACATGGGTCACTGCCCCGACTATTTTGCCGTCCTGTATCACGGGACTTCCGGACATTCCCTGGACTATTCCCCCTGTAGTCCTTAGCAGCCTTTCATCCGTTATTTTGATTATCATCCCTTTCGAACCGTTGAGGCTTTGCCTGGATACCTTCTGGATAACTATGTCATACTCCTCGATATTTTTCCCGTCTATGTTCGACAGTATGGTAGCCGGACCTTCCCTGATATTCGCCCTTACTCCCACTGGATATACTCTTCCCTTGATCCTCTGCATGGCATTCCTGTCAAGTTTGCCGTATATTCCTACCTCCGTGTTCGACAATATGGTTCCGAGAAGCCTCCCTTCCGAAAATACTCCTTTCAGTTCTCCGGGTACGCCCGACCTGCTCATTTTGACTCCCAGAATATCAGATTCGAGTATTTCGCCCGCCTTTACCGACATAAGCGTTCCTGTGTCGATATCCGTGATGCCGTGGCCCAGGGCACCGAACCTGCCGGTATCAGGATCGTAAAAAGTAAGTGTTCCTATTCCGGCCGTACTGTCACGGACCCACAGCCCGATATGGTATTTGCCGTCCTCGGATGACCTGACAGGTGTCACCATAGTCTCCTGTACTTCTTCTCCCGTCCTGAACCTTATCTTCAAAGGCTTTCCGCCGCTTTGATCTATTGCGTCGACAAGGTCGTCGATACTCTCCGTTTCCCTTCCGTTTACCCCGATTATTATACATCCCGGCTTTATGCCCGTATTCCTGGCCGGGACGATTTTCTGACCATTTGAGAACACACTGGATATGCCGATCACAAGTATACCGTCAAGTTTTATCTTTACGCCTATCGTGTTTCCACAGGCCACAAGGTTTTTGTTCGAAACAACATCGACATTTATGGTTTTTACCGGAATAATTCCAAAAAAACGCAGGTTCAGCTTCAGGCTTCCGCCTTTATCCGAACTGAGCGAAACTGGCCTGCTGAGCCCGATGTGGTTATATGGCCTTTCAACGCTCTTGCCGTTGATCTTAAGGATTCCTTCAGTATCAGCCTTTATGCTGATGGGAAAAAGACTGCCAATGTCGTATTGATACTCTTCTCCTTCTATCAGAACCATGTCACCGGGAACCGTCAGGATGACCTTCATGACAGAAACACCGGTTACCGCGATTGCAACTGTAAGCAAAATAAAAAGCGCCTTAATGACAAATGCGGATTTTTTCATTGTTCAACCTCCTGCAAGTAAGTTAACCTTTTGCAAAATCAATTATTCAAACAATAAAATGAACAGAAGGAAAAATGGACAGAAAAGAAAAAAATCCGGCGTATGAGCCGGATTTTGCTGTTTATTTCAGATTTGTCAGGCCGTTCTCGACTTTTTGGCTGTTTTGATCATTTCTTCTGCATATTTAAGTGATGCTTCCGTCGTTTCTCCGCCCAGAAGCCTTGCGATCTCCTTTATCTTGTCGTCGTCGCCGAGACTGGTAACCCTGGTCCTGGTTTTCTCTTTTTCCACTATTTTTTCGATCAGGTAATTGTGGTCGGCCATGCATGCGATCTGTGCCTGATGTGTCACACACAGCACCTGGTGGCTGCGTGATATGTATGAAAGTTTCTCGCCGACTTTCTGTGAAGCCCGTCCGCTTATCCCCGTGTCGATCTCGTCAAATATCAGTACCGGGATTTTGTCGACCTCGGCAAGTATGGTTTTGACTGCCAGCATGATCCTCGACATCTCACCGCCGGAGGCTATGCGGGCCAATGGTTTGAGAGGCTCTCCCACGTTGGGGGATATAAGGAATTCAACCCTGTCCAGGCCGTTGCTGCCGAATCTTCTGCCGGAGTCACCCGCTGCATCGGCATCGAACTGTATATCCACCTTGAACCTGGCATTTTTCATCTCAAGATCGGTTAACTGCTGAGCGATTTTGCTCTCGAGAAGGGAAGCCGCTTTCACACGTTCTTCATTCAGCCTGAGGGCAGCATGGTAAAGCTGCTTTTCGAGTTCCGCCAGTTCTTCCGCCAGGGCTTTTGCCGTTTCTTCGCTTTTTTCAAGCTCTTCCAGCTGCTTTTCAGCTTCTTCGCAGAATCTGTGAATTTCAGGTATAGAGTTCCCGTATTTCCTTTTAAGCCTGTATATCAGGTCCAGCCTTTCCTCGATCTCGTCAAGAAGTGCAGGATCATACTCTATGCTTTCAAAGCTTTGCCTGACGTCGCCTGCAATATCCTCAAGCTGATAAACCAGGTCCTGCAGCCTGCTGTATATTTCACCGTAGCTTTCGTCCAGTGCCGCAATGGAACTCAGCTGCGCCAATGACTCATTCATAGCGTCCAGCGCGGAACTTCCGCCCGAACCCGCGGAAAGCAGATCATATACTGAAGCCATCGTGCCTGATATCTTTTCAGCATTGACAAGCAGCATTTTCTGCTTGTTCAGATCTTCATCCTCTGAAGTTTTCAGCCTTGCTTTCCGGATCTCGTCCACCTGGAACCTCAGAAGGTCCATTTTCCTTTCCCGTTCGCCGGGATCTCCCGACAGCGCCCTGATCCTTGCCTTAACGCTCCTGTACTGTCCGAGCAGTTCCGTGTACTCTTCCTTTGCAGCGCGCAGGCTCCCGCCTGCAAACGAATCGAGAAGTTCGATATGATACTCTGTTTTCAGAAGCGACTGGTTGTCATGCTGTCCGTGTATGTCGATCAGCCTTTCGCCGATAGCTTTCATGAACGTTGCCGAAACCATTTTGCCGTTTATCCTGCAGGTATTTTTGCCGGACTGCGATATCTCCCTTGAAAGGATGAGCGTTCCGTCCTCTTCGGGTTCCATTCCCATATCGGACAGTATGTCCCTCACTCTTTCGGCATCGACCTGGAAAACGGCTTCAATAAGAGCCTTTTCAGCCCCCGTCCTGATGATCTCTCTTGATACCCTGTAACCAAGAACAGCATTGATGGAATCTATTATAATCGATTTTCCTGCTCCCGTTTCTCCCGTGAGCACATTGAGACCTTCGCCGAGTTCCATGCTTATCTCGTCTATAAGCGCAACATTGCGGATATCCAGTTGCAGAAGCATATCGGCATTCACCCCCAACCGGCTCCGACCGAAGGCATACGTACCCGGCCGTGTCCTGACCGGGCATGCCGGTCTTACGCCGGGATCATCCTGTTGAACTTGCTGACAAGCTCTTCAGCAATCTTTTCCGCCCGGCAGACGATCATGATGGTATCGTCGCCGGCGATCGTACCCACGATCTCAGGCCACTTGAGCGCATCGACAGCCGATGCCGCTGCCTGGGCCATACCCGGCAGAGTCTTCACAACAACGATATTGTTTGCATAATCACAGCTTACAAACGACTCTGTGAATACAGTAAGAAGCTTGTTGGAGATATTGTTCTCACTGCGGGTGATCGATGCGTACCTGTAGGTCCCGTCGTCAGACATGACCTTTATCAGCCTCAGTTCCTTTATATCCCTCGATACCGTCGCCTGGGTCACGTCCATTCCGTGTTCCCTGAGCTTTTCCGCCAGTTCCTCCTGGGTCTCGATTGGATATTTCTCGATCAGTTCCAGTATTTTGGCGTGCCTGCTATATTTCATGTTTCTTCAGACTCTCTCCCCTGAAATAGATTTTTGTTCTGAGTATGTCAAAGAAGTTCACATTCCCTATTTTTATCAGATTTATGGAATAGCCGGATTTCCTGACGCTGACGGAATCGCCGTTCGATATCTCGTATCCTTCGCGTCCGTCAAGGGAAACCATGGCGCTGTGCTCAAACTCGTCAGCGACCACGGCCTTGACAACACTGTCGGATTTCGTGATGAAGGACCTTGAATAAAGTATGTGAGGACATATTGGAGTAACTATCATGACTTCCGTATCCGGTTCGGCTATCGGGCCTCCGGCCGACAGCGAATAGGCCGTCGATCCGGTGGGACTGGCGATGATCAGCCCGTCGCCCGGAAAAGTGTCGACAAATACATCGTTGATATACGCTTTCACATGAAGTATCCTGGAAACTGCCCCCCTCGTGATGACGACATCATTAAGTGCCACATCTGTAATTGAGTCTTTGCCTTTTCTGGTGACAACAGCTTCGAGCATCATCCTTTTTTCTATTTCAAATCTGCCTTCCATCAATTGCTCTACGGCGCTGTCTATGTTGTCCCTGTCGACTTCAGTCAGGTATCCCAGGTTTCCTAGGTTGATGCCCATTATCGGGATCCGGCTCCTGTAAACCTTCCTTGCGGCTTTCAAAAAAGTACCGTCGCCTCCAAGGCAAATAAGGTAATCACAGGCGTCGATCAGATCCTGTTCGCTCCCGCAGGGCACTCCGCTGCTTGACGCCTCGGAGAGTACATCCGTCATCATCGGGCTCCCGCCGTGCCTTTTTATGCTTTCGGCAAGAAGCCTGGTATAGGCGAAATCTCTGTCTTTATCCACATTTGTGATTATGCCGATTTTTTTCATCAGGACCTCCGAAGGACAAGCACGGCTTGCTTCAATTCTCTTACATTATACCGGATAGGCTATCCCAATTCAATATGAGACCTCCGGACCGCATCGCCGATGGCCGGCAATATTTCCTCCATTCCGGAGGCGCCGTCTTTCAGCGACAGATAGCACAGATACTCGATATTCCCTTCGGGTCCTTTAATGGGCGAATGGGTCATACCTTTGAAAAAGAATCCTGCCTTCAGCGCAAATGAAATCACTTCCCTTGCGACCTGTTCATGGACAGTGATGTCTCTCACTACGCCGTGCCTGCCGACCTGTCCACGCTCTGCCTCGAACTGGGGTTTTATCAGGCAGACGATCTCGCCAAGCCCCGGTTTCAGCAATTCCCTGACAGGAGGGATCACTTTCCTCAATGATATGAATGATACGTCCACAGATGCGAAATCGACCCTGAATCCGATATCTTCGGGTTTGAGATAACGTATGTTGGTGCGCTCGAGATTGATGACCCGCTCATCATTCCTCAGCACCCATGCCAGCTGGCCGTAACCGACATCAACGGCGACTACCCTGGAGGCACCGTTTTTCAGCATGCAGTCCGTAAATCCGCCTGTCGATGCTCCGACATCCATGGTCGTCTTCCCGTCAAGACTGATGCCAAAAGCCCGGATGGCTTTTTCCAGTTTCAGTCCGCCCCTGCTTACATAGGGAACCTGGTTTTCCTTAAGAACGATGTCGGCATCCACAGGATACTGCACACCTGCCTTGTCCGCCTTTATGCCGTTAACGGACACAAGTCCGGCCATTATCAGACTCCTGGCCTTTTCGACGCTGTCGGACAGCCCTTTCTTTACCATCAGATTATCCGGCCTGTCTTTCTCCAAGCAAACCCTCCCGCCGCAGACTCATCAGGGCCGCGAACCGGCCACCGGTCTTATTCGCACTTTTCAAGAAATCTTTCAGTCTCCGCTGCTATAGTATGAGGATCAAGTCCGTATTTCCTGTACAGCTCATCCATCGATCCGTGTGGTACCGGTCTGTCAGGAAAACCGAACAGTTTCGTTCTTATCTGAAGCCCGTTTGAAATGAGCATTTCGAGTATACTGCTCCCGAATCCGCCCCGGATGCAGTTGTCCTCCAGTGTCACCAAAGCACGCGTCTTCAGTACGCTGTCGAGGATCAGCCGTTCGTCGAGCGGTTTTACGAACCTGGCATTGATAACTTCTGCCCGTATGCCCCTTTCCGACAGCAAATCAGCTGCCTGGAGCGCAGTTTCCGTCATCTTGCCGATCGCTGCAATTGTGACGTCTTTACCTTCGACCATCCTGACTCCTTTTCCGGGTTCCACATCGACCGGTTGAGCCAGTGCTTCCTTCCCCGTCCCGCGAGGATACCTGATGGCGATAGGCCCGTTGTGACGAAGTACTGCATAATCCAGCATCTGTATGAATTCATGGTAATCCGCCGGGGCAGCGATCGTCATGTTAGGAATGTGGCTGAGGTATGACAGGTCGTACAGTCCCTGGTGGGTCTCACCGTCTTCCCCCACAAGTCCTGCCCTGTCGATGGCAAACACCACATGCAGATCCTGCAGTGCAGTATCGTGGATGATCTGGTCATATGAGCGCTGCAGGAAAGTCGAATATACGGCAACGACAGGTTTCAGCCCGCCTTTTGCAAGTCCCGCCGCAAATGTTACCGCATGCTGTTCGGCAATGCCCACGTCAAAAAACCTGTCGGGATATATCTGCGAAAACCTGTCCAGCCCGGTCCCGAGAGGCATTGCTGCAGTGATCGCCACCAGCCGTGGTTCCATGGCAGCCAGTTCCACCAGCCGACGGCCAAAAATGTCGGAATATGTAGGGCCGTTATTTGCCTTGACCTCGCCGGTTTCGATCTCAAACGGCGAAATGCTGTGGAATTCCTGCGGCTTGCTTTCCGCTGCACCGTATCCCCTTCCCTTTTGTGTCTTGACATGTATCAGTACGGGACCTTTCATCCCTTTAGCATTCGAAAAAACTTTTATCAGTTCGGCGATGTTGTGTCCATCTATAGGCCCAAGGTACCTGATACCCAGTTCCTCGAAAATTATGCCCGGTGTCACTATGTATTTTATCGTTCCCTTGGCCCTGTCCAGTACTCGCACGGCTTTTTCGCCTATTGCCGGCAGCTTGTGCAGGAATGTGTTGAAGTCGTCCCTGGCCTTGTAATAGATCGGCTGGGTCCTGATCTTGCTTAGATATTTTGAAAATCCGCCCACATTTTTGCTTATGGACATCCCGTTATCATTAAGTACAATGATCATATTGTTGGGAGAGCGCCCGACGTCATTCAGCGCTTCGAAGGCCATGCCGCCTGTCATCGCTCCGTCGCCTATGACAGCTACCACATGATAATCCTCGTTCAGCAGATCCCTGGCCCTGGCATAGCCCAGCGCAGCTGACACGGAGGTGCTGCTGTGTCCCGTATCAAAGCAGTCATATTCGCTTTCGCTGCATTTCGGGAATCCGGATATTCCGTCCAGCCGGCGCAATGTTTCGAACTTGTCCCTGCGGCCTGTGATTATCTTGTGTACGTATGACTGATGCCCTACATCCCAGATTATCTTGTCCCGCGGAGTCGTGAATACCTTGTGCAGCGCAAGCGTAAGTTCGACCACGCCCAGATTTGACGCCAGATGACCTCCGGTCACAGATACCCTTTCGATCAGGAAACTCCTGATCTCTCCGGCGAGTTTTTCCAGCCCGGCAATATCCAGCCTGCGGATATCTTCCGGGGATTCTATGCTTCCAAGTATGTATGTATCATTTTTTCTTTTTTCCATTTCCCGCATTCCTTTTTCGCCTGAAAAACAGCACGTCGTTTTTCAGGAAATGTATGATCATACCTACCTTGTATATTATATAATTGCTGTTCTGCAGCGCCATTATTTTTCCCAGCGCTTTACCGCCGACTGTCAGTGCTGTGATCATACCGGTCACGATCAGTTCAACCACCGTAACATTCCCGGAGTTGCCGATGAGCCTGAAAATCAGATAAGCACCGGCGGCTCCGCTTATGATGCCGCAAATATCGCCGACAACGTCATTGCAGACATTTGATACCTTGTCCGCATTCCTGATCAGCCTGATGGCCTGTTTTGCCCCGTACAGTTTCTTGGACGCCATTGCATGGAAAGGCGCCTCTTCGGCAGCGGTCACCGCGGTACCGATCGTATCGAATATGATGTTAACAAATATAATGAACAGAATGACCAGAAATGCCGTAAAGATGCTGGCTTCCTTCAGCACATCGGATGAAGCAGCCGTAAGTATTACCGAAATAAAAAAAGATACGACAGCAACTGTCAGGATCCAGATTTTGTTACTTCTTTTCAAGGTGGCGTTCCGCGGCAATCTAGGCCTGTCCTTCTTCCCTTCGGCGGGACGCCTGTGATTGTCCTCCAAAAAAACTCCTCCGTAATATTATGTATTGATTATTATTATTTTGAAACTTTGTGGGTGGCAATATGCTGAGTTAATTTTGTGGCTTAGGTCAGGCAGGATTTCCCCTGCAGATACTGAAATGTCGCCAAATCAGCGGTTTCCCTTTAAACCCGCAGCTGCCGTGTTGCCTGCGGCAGAGCCTGATCACCACTTAGTCCACACTGCAATCCTCAGCATATCTCTTCCGGAACAGTCTAGGGGTTTTCCCCGACAGTCTGTCCGCTTCCTAGCCTCTTTTGCAAGTAGGGTTTCAAACAGCAATAATGCACTCATACCGGCCAGTACTCATGCATCTGATCCATTATCCACCATACCCACTCAAGGCAGGCTACGCTGTTCGCAGCACACGAAGTACCGCATAACAGGTTTAATCCCTGATCGTAGTCGAATGCAGCCTTATCCCGCCGATGCCGCGGCACGAAGCCTGCGGCCTTCGGAGGTAATGACCGTCTATCCTTCCACAAGTCAGGGTCTCCACGGTAAAGGGGTCAACGCCTGCATGCCATTGCAGATCGCCCCTGAACCTTAACTCCCAGCATCAGCCCACCGCTGGGCGCAGCAAGCCGACACAAGGAACTTCATCGATATGCCCTTCGACGGATTTTTAGGCCCGTCCTGAGAAGCGGCAGTACTGACTAGAATACTGCGCCACCCCGTTTTACCAGCTTATTATAACATATTTGGGCCAACTGATAAAGGACCGCCGGGATGCGAATCGAAATAACCGGGTCCGAATTTGGACGTTAAGTCCCGGTATCTTGTTTTTGCTCTTCCGCAATGATGCCCTTTCGCTAATCGTCATGAATGCGTCTGATAATGCCCGGCCATCTGCTCAGTTGTCCCTGTCCCTTATAAACAACGCCAGGTCCCGGAGAAAACCGGCTTCTTCTCCAAAGCATTCCAGTGCCTCCACTGCTGCCGAGACCGATCTGTCCAGCAACTGTGCCGCCTTTTCGAGCCCGTATACGGATACATATGTATTTTTCCCTGACGCTGCATCCTTGCCTGTCATTTTGCCCATCCGGTCAAGGCTGCCTTCGACATCCATGATGTCGTCCTTTATCTGGAACGCCAGGCCTATGTTTTCAGCATACTGATCCAAAGCTTTGTATTCAGCCTCCGACGCCCTCCCTATGCATGCGCCCGCCAGCACCGCAGCCCGGATCAGCGCGCCTGTCTTGCACCTGTGCATGTATTCAAGGGTCTCTTCAGAAAGCCCGAGTCCTTGGTAACTGATATCCAGGGTCTGTCCTCGTATCATGCCTTCGACACCCGCGCCGGCAGCAATAACATGCATTGCCCGGACATAAGCCGATAAGTCCTCTTCTTTTCTCATTATATGGGAGACCATTACCTCGTATGCCCGGTTGAGCAGCGCATCACCCGCCAGGATCGCCATCGCTTCCCCGAACACCCTGTGGTTCGACGGCATCCCTCTTCTGTAGTCATCATTGTCCATAGCCGGCAGATCGTCATGGATCAGGGAATATGTATGTATCATCTCTATGGCGCATGCATAGGGAAGCACGTCATTCCTGCTCCCCCTGAGCATATCGCAGACTGCAAGCGCAAGTACAGGCCTGAGCCTTTTGCCTCCGGCTGCAAGGCTGTACTTCATCGCGTTGCAGATTTCAGATCCGGGCTTGTCGTCCGTTGGAACGCAGTCGTCAAGCGCATTGTTTATGATACTGACATACTCGCCGTATTTTCTCCTGAATGCAGTTTCTCCGTCCATTGTCACCTTCCGTTCCGACCTGTTTTACCGCCCCTGGTCCAGTTCGGGCAGTTCTTTCTCGATAACGCCGTTTTCTCCCTCTATAAGCATCGTTATGCTGCGTTCAGCTTCATCGAGCTTTTTATTGCAGTACTTGGTCAGCTCGACTCCCCTGCGGAAAAAGCTTATAGACTCATCCAACGTCAGCTCGCCCTTTTCAAGCCTTTTTACGATCTCTTCCAGCTCGGCCATCGCCTGTTCAAAAGTAAGTTCGGTATTATCCATTGCTATCCTCCTCGATACTGTCGACAGTACATCCAAGTCTTCCGTCAGTCAGACAGATTTCCAGCCTGTCTCCCACGCTTACGGCATGTATGGTTTTCACCAGGCTGCCGTCTTTTTTCGATTTCGTGATGCTATAGCCCCTGGCCAGCGACTTCAGCGGGCTCAGCGAGTCAAGCGTCGCGGCAAGCAGCGAGAGCCTGTTCCTGTATTTCGTGTCCAGCGCCGAAAGTGCTTTCTGCATGTATTTTTTCTGTACATCAAGCAGCATCCTGTCCTGGTAGATCCTGTTAAGCGGCTGCCTGAATGCGACGCTGCCTTCGACCTTCCTGAGCAGAAGCCTTTCCATGGCCGTCTTTTTCAACATTGCATTCCTGAGCCGAAGTTTCAGGCTGTCCAGCCTGTTCTCCACCACGGCCCTTTCAGGCATGACGATTTCTGCCGCTGCAGACGGTGTGGGAGCCCGCATATCGGCAACAAAATCAGCGATGGTGTAGTCCGTTTCGTGTCCGACAGCTGAAATCACAGGTATCCGTGATTCATAAATACTCCTTGCAACAATTTCTTCATTGAACGGCCACAGTTCCTCCAGCGACCCTCCACCGCGTGCCACTATGATCACATCCACATTGCCCAGTTCATTGAACCTGCGCACGGCTGCCGCTATCTGGCCTGCGGCCTGCTCGCCCTGGACCTGGACAGGATAGAGTTTCAGATTGACATTATAGAACCTTCTGCTCAGTACATTTATAATATCCCTGATAACGGCTCCTGTGGACGAAGTGACGACACCTATTGCCCGCGGCAGATACGGCAGTTTCTTTTTCCTCGAAGCATCGAACAGCCCCTCTGCCTCAAGTTTCTTCTTCAGCTTCTCAAAAGCCACGTAAAGCGCCCCGATCCCGTCCGGCTGCATCTCTTCGGCATAAAGCTGGTACTGGCCGTCACGCTCGAATACGGAAACATATCCCCTGATTATGACCTTCATGCCGTCTTCAGGCATGAAAGGCAGCAATGAAGCGTTCGACCTGAACATCACGCATTTCAGCAGTGATTTTTCGTCCTTGAGCGTAAAATAGAAATGTCCGGAATAATGGTTCTTGAAATTGGATATCTCGCCCTTGACCCACAGTCCGGACAGTATGAGATCTCTCGATATCAGGTCCTTGATGTATTTATTTACTTCGGAAACAGTCAAAACATTCGTTCCTGTCATCATATCAGCTACCGTTTTTACTCCCGTCGCCCGTGTTTGCATCCGATAACTTGCTGAGTATGCCGTTTATGAACGAACCGGCTTCCTCGCTGCTGTATTTTTTGGCCAGCTCGACTGCCTCATTGACTGAAACGCTGAAAGGTATGTCATCCCTGAAACAGATCTCGTATATACTTAGTTTCAGTATCGACAGGTCGATCTTGGATATCCTCGTTATTTTCCAGCCCTTGGAATACTTCTGTATGATACCGTTGATATGATCCGCGTTGCCGGCCACTCCATATATAATATCCTTTATGTAAGCGGCATCGTTTTCCGAAACAGGGTTGTGCTCAAGGAAAAGCTTCAGTTGAGCTTCCATGTCGTCCTTTTGTATCTCCATCTGGTATAAGAGCTTCATTGCCATCTCTCTGGCTGCTCTTCTCCCCATCATCCATCCTCCTTCTGGCTGCTGTTAAAATATTGCTCCTTCAACGATAGGTGCCTGGCGGCAGGACTCTGTCAAGGAGGTTCTTTATATAATCCTTATCTTCGTGCATCTTTTTTCCGATATAATAACCTACTCCTGTCAGTATTGCAATAAAAAGCACCCTGAAAAAACCGATCAGTAATATGAGGATCGCCAGCAAAAGACCTGCTGCTGCTCCAATTATCGCACCACGGTGTTCATTGTAAAATGCGAGGATCTTTTCAGTATCCACGGTACTTTCCTCCTTATTCCACCCTGGGTTTGTATGTGATGCCGGAATATATGCTGTCCACTACAACCTTTACTGCTTTGACCTCAACACCGGCGGTATCCTCCACCGATTTTTTCACCCGCTGCTGAACATCATCGGTTATGGCAGGAATGCTCATGTCAGGCATCACGACCAGCCTGATCTCAATTTCCACTCCGGCATCCGTTTTCCTGACCATTGTCTTGGAATCCCTGACACCGTTGGTCTTTCTGGACGCATTTATCGCTATGTTCTCGATGGAATTGAGCGAGATCATTATCTCCCCGATATCAGTATGCTTGCTGACTGCTTTTTTATCCTTGCTGCTCCTGACACCTGACAGCAGGAACATTATGCTCAGTGCGAAGAAGACCAGTGCTGTGGCGAACACTGCGATCCTCAGCGCAGTGGCATTATCTGTCGAAATGGCCCGGATGATCTGCTCTGAAATCGCCACATAAGCGTCCGGCAGGACCGCCACATACATGGCAAATCCTGAAAACACGGCAAGGCAAAAAGCGTATATGGCCAAAAGTATCCTGAAAAAGATTTTCATTTGTTAACCACCTTTCTGCAGAAAAAGGTAAGATGACACTCCCCTGCAGGAAGTATTCCCTTCTGGCTGAGTAATGTCACCTTAAATTATAAGTTATTTTCCAAAAAAAATAAACCCTGACGGGTTTATTGACGGTTGCATGTTCACCTTGATTTCGACTGCTCCTCCAGCAGTTCTTTCCTGTGCTCGCGTTCTATATTGACACCCTGTATATGTATGTTTACTTCAACAACTTTCAGGCCTGTCATATCTTCGACAGCGTTCTTTACTCTTTCCTGTATCGCCCATGCCACTTCCGGTATCCTGTAGCCATACTCGACGATGATGTACAGGTCGATTGCGGCTTCCTTTTCCCCGACCTCGACCTTTACGCCCTTTGACAGGTTCTTCCTGCCCAGAGCTTCCGCTATGCCGCCGGCTATGCCTCCGCTCATGGATGTCACGCCCGGCACTTCCATGGCTGCGATCCCTGCTATTATCGCCACAACTTCATCAGTTATCCTAATGGTTCCTATTTCATTGCTCACGCTCTGAACATTCTCTTCCATCGCTTGCCTCCAAGGGTTTATTTATTTTTAAATTATAGCATGTTTGATGCCCGAAGTAAATCAGCATGGGCAATGGAGCCGCCTGCAGCATCAGAACATCGTGCTTATATGGATATCCTCGACATCGACATCAGCCTGGCGCATAACTATGTCGGTGATCTGGGCCGCCTGGGAACTTGTAAGGCTTGGAGTCTTTACTATTATGTCAACGCTCCCGTTGTCAGCGAACAGGATGAAGCTGTCCTCGAAGCCCATTTTGTTGATAAGTATTTCGATCCGTGATTCCTTCTCGGTAGTTTCAGCAAGCGCGATCATCTTGTTGTGGGCTTCCTCCCTTACCTCGGGACTTGCCGTGACATCCTCGAGTATAGCTCTCAAAGAATCGGCTGCTTCGCTCCTGCTCTGTTCTTTGTCAAGCTTTGCCTGTATGAAGTAGTCATTTGCCATCTTGGACGCCGTCACATTGACCTGTTCCCCGAAACCTTCATCGGTCAGTCCGGAACCCGAGCCCAACCTTTCATTATATATGTCATTGTCGACATATAATGCTTCCCCGAGCTTGCCTTCCGAATCAGCCGATGTATTTCCCTGCCTGTAGCTGTACTGCAGGTAGCCCGCCACGACGATCAGCAGTATCAGCGCCAGAATTACTATCTGTTTCCTCTTCAATACCATCATCGCAATGCCCCCCTTATGATACTTGCGATACTAATATATTCAGCATGTTTTACGTTTATAACGCATGGACGGAAGAAAACCTGACGACCCTTCATTTTTTCCTCTGTACCACCTGTACCCTGTTTGCGGATATGTCCAGGACCACTGCAACAGCCCGGGTGATCCTTTCCCTGACCTCGACACTGTCGGCTCCTTCGGCCACCACCAGCACGCCGCGTATTTCAGGCTTAAGTTTCTTAAGAATAACGGGAGATCTGACACCTGAAGATAACTCTTCATAGGCCACGGTGCTTTCGTATTCCTCACCTTTTATTTTCCTGGTACCGCCGGCACTGTCCTTTTCTTCAGTTTCTTCCTGGCTCCTCTTAATGTCATATGCGGGTACCAATTCCTCCGTGGCAGACCAGGTGATCATGACATCCACTTTGCCTGCTCCTTCTATCTGGGACAATATCGATTTCAGCCGTGCCTCCACATCTGCTTCTTTTACGGCATTCATACCGTTTGCCGGAACCGAATCGGCCTCAGGCTTCAATGTCTCCGGTACCGGCGCATCCTCCCGTCTGTTTTTGGGTGCAAGTATGCTGGATCCGGCTATAATTATTATCACTCCGATGATAATCACGATGGCCGTGTTCTCGATCAGTTTTTTTCTGCCCTGCCGGGCTATCCATTCCTTGATCCTGCCGATGATTTTGCTTGCAATTTCCATGGAATCACCTCGCAAATTGTGTAATTACTATATTTTCACGGTTTAAACCGAATACGTCCGAAATGCGTTCCGTAATTTTCTCCTCCAGTTCACGGTCAGGAACAGTCCTTTCCGGAATGCTGCCAGGGTCTCCGATCCTGATGCGTTCGACCTCCCTTACATCCGGGATCATGATCATGTCCGCTCCACCGTCACCGGCTGCCCCGATGCTGCCGGACTTCCTGATGCCCCGGTTGTGCGGAGCTGCGGGCTCATCCGGGTCTCCTTCGACCTCAATATACACCCGCCTTATCTCACCGAAACCAGGCGAATTCCAGTCTTCGTTTATGATCACATCAGCTTTTGCATCATACACCCCATCCACTTCCCTCGCCTGGTACTCTATCTGTTCTATTATCCTGTTTCTGTAAAGCCTGATGGTTTGCCTGATCTGCTCTTCTCCGAACATCCTGCTTGCTTTTTCTATCTCCCTTTTATCTATACTGCCTGCGGTCACTGCCTGGGAATACGAGAAATCAAACGCTTTTCCGAACAGGCCTGTTACAGGCTCGATAATGGCGATGACCAGTATCGTTCCTGTCATCAGGTTTGCATATTTCTTCATTTTTCCCCTTGGAAGCAGCATCTCCGTGATTACGATAAACAGCACGAGTACAACGATGTTGACCGTCCAGTTTTTTATAAACTCGATCACACCAGCACCATCCCTTCACTTACCCGTGCCTACCGCAGCATCGCGCTGGCATTGCCCGCGCTTATCAGGGCGGTAACGCTGACGATGAACATGAATGCCACCGATGCAGACAACGCGAATATATGGATCATCGAACCGGCTATATCGTTTATACAGTTGGTGATACGGCTCTCCGATATCGGCTCGAGCAATGCGCCGGCCGCTTTGAACAATCCTGCCAGGGCGATTATTTTTATAAGCGGCAATACGCTTATGAGCAAGATGCCTGCCATTACACCGACGCCTGCAGCGTTTTTTATCACCAGAGTACAGCCTATGACTGTTTCCGCGGCGTCTGAAAGTGTCTTCCCGACAATCGGTATGAATGTGCTGATGGCAAATTTGGCAGCCTTCTGTGTTGCGCCGTCTATGACCGCGCCAAGAGTTCCCTGCACCGATACGGCTATAATGAACACTGTAAGTATGATGCCAAGGGACCATGACACGATCTGCTTTATAAGGCTTACCAGCCTCGTGAGCTGTATCTTTTCTGAAATGTTGTTGACAATGGTCAATATCGCGGAAATGTAAACAAGCGGTACGAATACGTTCCTGATGACCGTGGCAGTGACCTCGATTACAAGAAGCATTGCCGGATGGAGTATGCCTCCGGCGGTGATGTTCCCTCCTGAGACCAGCAGTGCCATAATTACAGGTACAGAGGCATACATGAAACCGACCATACGGTCGATGATGCTGATGCCAATTGTCATTACAGTTCTGAAGCTGACGAGCAGCATTGATACCAATACCATATAGCAGGCATAAAATGCGATTTGTCCGGCTCCTTCGCTCATGAACCCGGCCTGGAGATTTTTAAGCAGGGCGCAGATCACGACCAGCACAGTGATCTTGACAAGTATTCCCAAGTTCTGGTACAGTTCCCTGAAAAAAAACCTGAGCAACCTTTGTCCCGTATCCTTCAGATCCACTTCCACCGTTCCGGCTGCCAGGTCGCTCATCAGCCGGTCCGCATCAAATCCGCGGAACAGTTCCATGGTTTCTTCATCAGTATATCTGTCGATCTCATCGCTTATTCTGCCTATCCCGCCCGCTTTGAACTGTTCCCCGATGATTTGGGCGGTTTCTGTCCCCATTATTCCCATGCCGTCTGCATCTCTTGCTGCGGAACAGTCGGCTGCCATGACCAGTACCGCTGCCGATACTGATATGAGAACTGACAGCAGCATCCTTGTGATCCTCGTACGAACCATATGGCTTTATCCTCCGTTACGGCATTATTTTCAGGACAAGGTCCAGCAATGATGTGATTATGGGTATCGCCATGGCTATTATGATCACCTTGCCTGCCATCTCTATTTTGGATGCGATGGCTTCCTCGCCTGCGTCCCTGCATATTTCAGCTCCGAATTCCGCGATGTATGCTATTCCGGTAATTTTCAGCACTGAAGTAAAATACATCGGCCTGATATCTGCCCTGGCGGCGTATTCTTCGAGTTGATCCACCACTGCCGACAGCTTGGCAGCAATGAGCAGAAATATGAACGCTCCTGCAGCCATCCCTACGAGTACCGCGATTTCCGGATTCTGCTTCCTCAATATAAGCATGATGAGAGTTGAAACGAGGCCGACTCCGATGATCTGTATTATTTCCATGCAATATCCCTCTGTGTTCTTCATTCATCAGCGAATCATCCGGTCAGTTGAGCCTGAAGATGGTCTTCACCGTGTCAAACAGGGCTGCGATTTCTCTTACGATAATCAAAAGAACCACGATCAGTCCTGCCAGTGTGGTCATCATAGCCTGTTCCTCCCTGCCTGACCTGATCAGCAGCTGATTGAGCACCGTTACCAGGATCCCGATCGCGGCTATCCTGAAAATCAAGTCAACACCCATAGATCCGACTCCTTTTCAAAATGATTCCCTGGTCTGTCGCCGCCTCTATATGAGGATGATGACCAAAGCCATCCCTCCAAGTATCCCGAGGCTTTTATACATGGATTCATTTTTCTTCCTGTTCTCCTCAGCTTTTTCTTCCTGCACCGCAAGCTGTCCAAGTGTAAGACGTATATTCTTTATCTGCCCTTCAAGGTCCGTGCTCCCCAGCATTTTTCCGAAGGACAGCAGTATCTGCTCGTCCTCTTTGTTCAGCGCAGTCAGGCCGATGCAATTCCTGACGGCCATCTCCCAGGCTTCCGATGCATTTGCTGCGGTCCCGTCCTTGAGCAACTCCGCAGCAGTCCTGAAAAAAATCCCTGTCTCGACACCGGACCTGCTTATCCGGTCGAACGCTTCCACCAGCACATCAGACAGGTAAGTAATATGGTTTTCGAACATCTGCAGGAGGTTCTGCAGGCTGCGAAGCTGCTGCGGCCGCCTGCTGCAGTCCCTTGCCAGTATATATCCGAGAAAGCTGCTGGCAAGCAGCACTATCATACTTCCTGCGATCTTAAGAAACACTCCGGTCTGCCCTCCATATCACTTTCATGTCGGTTCCGTCCACGACCTCGGACAATGTGCCGGGGCCTTCCGAGTCGTCGAGCACGATGTACCGTTCAAACACCTTGTCTTCCATAAGCATCAGAACCTCCCTCCTGCTCTTGAGTTCGGATATGTTGTAGCCATGGGCCGTTGTAATTATCCTGACGCCTGCATTGAGTACGCTGTGGACTGCCTCCCTGTCCCCGTCGTTCCCTATTTCATCGGTGATTATCACTTTCGGGGACATGGACCTGATCATCATCTTCATACCGATGCTTTTGGGACAACCGTCCAGGACATCTGTCCTCAGACCCACGTCATTTTGCGGCACACCTCTTACTGAAGCCGCTATCTCGGACCTCTCATCGACTATTGCCACCTTGATGCCCCTGAAACCCAACTCAGGCACACCGTTGCTCACATTCCTTGCAATATCACGAAGGATAGTGGTTTTGCCGCACTGGGGAGGTGATATGATGAGCGTATTGTATATATCGTTGCTGCTTCTGAACAGGTATTTCAGAACCTTTGATGAACAGCCTAATACCTGGTTGGAAATGCGTATGTTCAGTCCCGAGACATCCCTGATATTCCTGACAGATCCGCCATCGAGAACAACCTTTCCGGTTATGCCTACCCGATGTCCTCCCCTGATCGTTATGAATCCGTTCCTGATCTCGTCCTGGTAAGCATATACGGAATTTTCACTCATAAGCTCAAGCGTTGTCCTTATGTCTTCCTGTGTGACTATAAAACTTCCCGCCGGTTTCGGAGAAGGCAGTCCGTCACTGCCGATGAACCATTCCCGAGACCAGTTTTGCAGCACGAGCGGTTTTCCTGCCCGGAGCCGTATCTCCTCAAGAGGTTCCAGTCCGTATATCAGCGCCCCCGAGATCGCCTCGGCGACTCTTCCGGAAATCAGCGGCAGTATGTCTTTCCTGAGGTTGCTCGTTGTCCTGACTGATAATTTGCTGTCGGTATTTTCTTTCATAGCCAGCTCTCCGCATCGACCGTATTCAGACTTGTGACCGGTGACCGGCCCTGCCTGTTTACTAATAATTATTAGGCTTTGTCCACTTTTATGACTTGAAAAGTGCACATAAAAAAACAGGCCCTTCCTTAAGGCCTGTTCCCGATGCTTCAGCACAAGCTGTCTGTTGCTTTGGATGCCGTCATTTCAGAGTGCCGAACCCGGACAGGGGCCAGAACCTGAATACAGCCTTCCCTTCTATCTGGCTGCGGTCTATGGCTCCGAACGTCCTGCTGTCCTTGCTGACCTCCCTGTTGTCGCCCATTACGAAATATTCGTTTTCCCCGAGTTTTAGCGGCATAGGCTGCTCTCTCTGGAAAGTCACTCCCTTTACATATCCTTCCTCGAGTTCAATGCCGTTCAAATATACTTTCCCGTCGCGTATATCCACTTCATCGCCAGGGATCCCTATGACTCTTTTCACCATTCTTATGTTTGTCTTTTTTTCCGGAGGTTTCAGTATGTCTCCCACATCGGTGAAAAATATCCTGACCCTGTCAAGATAGTTCTCCGGATACTTATTCTCAAGAAAGACTATGATATCGCCTCTTGAAGGATCGCCGAAAGCATAGCTGATCTTTTCGACCAGCAGGTGCTGTCCTTCCTGCAGCGTATCCAGCATCGACGTCTGTTTCACCTGCGTTGCTGAAAACACCGCTGTATTCAGCAATGCCACAAGTATGAAAGCCGCCCCGAAAATGACGATCCATTCGAATATTTCCCTCATCACTGCTTTGAAGCTCATACCATTCACCCCAAAAAAATCAAAAGGCGGGCGACTGTCCCCAGGTCCCGCCTGAATCATTCTGATATCTGAGCGCCATATATCCGGCCGCTTCAGTCCTCAGTGTCTTCTTCGCTGTCTGCACAGTCTTCGCAGTCGCAGTCGAATTCGATCTCGATTTCTTTGTTGCAGTGAGGACAAAGGATAGTATTCCCTCTCATGAATGCATCTTCCAGGTCGACCGTCTCTCCGCAATGAGGACACTCCAGTTCGACCACTTCTTCGTCGTCATCGTCATCGTAATACTCTTCTTCATCCTCATCATCCACGCCGTATAAAATGTTCTCTATCTCAGCCAGATCCTCATCTATTTCATCCACCTGCTCGCTGAGCTGCTCCTGGGCTTCTTCGATGTCATCGACAGCCAGGGCCATATCATCCAGCACTTCCAGTATGGCTTTGAGAAGCTTACCCTCATTGGTCGAGGTATCCAGCTTCATCCCGTCTGCCAGCCCCTTCAGATATGCCACTCTTTCCCTCAGATAGTTCATAAGCACCTCCGTGATCAATGATCGGTACAATGACCGGATCCTTGTTTGATATTAGTAATATACTGAATATAATATCTCCAAGTTCAGGAAAATTATTCAAACCATTATGCTCTTTCAAGATATTCTCCGGTCCTTGTGTCGATCCTGATCATATCGCCCTTGTTGACGAACAGCGGCACTTTCACAACAGCGCCGGTCTCAACGGTCGCAGGTTTTGTCGTATTGGTGGCAGTATCTCCCCTGAAACCAGGTTCCGTTTCGATGACCTCGAGTTCTACGAACGTTGGAGGTTCAATGCCGAATACATTGCCCTTGAATGACAGTATCTTTACATTCATGTTTTCCTTGACGAATTTCAGTGAATCACCCACTGTATCGGTTCCCAGAGGCACCTGCTCGTAGGTTTCCATATCCATGAAATAATAAAGATCCCCGTCATTGTACAGGTACTGCATGTCCCTTCTTTCGATATGAGCCTCCGGCATCTTGTCCGTCGGGCTGAATGTCCTTTCTATGGTAGCTCCCGTAATGACGTTTTTGAGTTTCGTCCTGACGAATGCAGCGCCCTTTCCCGGTTTTACGTGCATGAACTCCACGACCTGGAAAACCTGTCCGTCAAGCTCGAATGTTACTCCGTTTCTGAAATCGCCAGCTGTTATCATAAACTCTTACCTCCGTTATCTGCTTAACTTCGATTTGTGCCCATATAATATTAAAATAAAAAACCATGCATTTCAAGGAAAAAATCCTAATTATCAGCGTTGTTTCACAATATGATCATTTCTTTGGGAGATTTCGTCAGTACAAGTGCATTATCGCCGTTTACCACTGCAACGTCCTCAATCCTGACGCCTCCGAGGTCCGCAACATAGATACCCGGTTCCACCGTTACGACCATTCCGTCCTTCAGGACGATATCGCCCCTGAACGAAAGAGTCGGGTCTTCATGGATCTCCAGGCCGACACCATGGCCAAGGCCGTGTCCGAAATTGTCTCCGTAACCCGCTTCCTTTATGAACTCCCTGGCGGCCGAATCGGCCTCTTTAGCCAGTATGCCGTTCCTGACAGCTTCCAGGCCTCTCCTGTTCGCTTCGAGTACTATCCTGTATATCTTTTCAAGCTCTTCACCGGGTTTGCCGACAAATACGGTCCTTGTGATATCTGAGCAATACCCTTTGTACACCGCTCCGAAATCGAGGGTCACGACGTCACCGTATTCTATTTTCTTTTCAGAAGCCACGCCATGCGGCATGGACGCACGTTTCCCCGATGCCACGATCGTCTCGAAGGATGGGCCTTCTGCTCCAAGGCGCTTCATATGCCTCTCGAGCTCATCCGCAATATCGAGTTCCGTGATGCCGGGCCGGATAACGCCGAGGATGTGCGAAAAAGCTTCATCCGCGATATCCACTGCTTTCCTGATAAGGCTGATTTCCGTCTCATCCTTCACACTGCGCAGTTCCTCGATCATGCCGCCAAGAGGCACGAATTCGTCGACCTTCAGTTTCTCCGAGTACTGCGTGTATTGCTTGTATGAAAGGTGGCAGTCCTCAAAAGCCAGCCTTTTTATCCCTTCACTTTCAACAAGCCTGTTTATTTCTCCGTACTGATCGGTCACATACCGCACTGTTTCATAATCAGGAGCCTGCATCGCCGCCTGTTCCACATACCTGAAATCTGTAAGCAGGGCGGCGCGCTCTCTGCTTATGAACAGGATCGCCGCGGTGCCGGTAAAACCGGACAGATACATATAATTGACACGTTTCGTGACAAGTACCGCATCGATGTTCGCTGATGCCATTCTGCTCCGAAGATTTTCCAGTCTTTTTCCATATACGGTCACGTTTCGTCGTCTCCTTTACTTTTGGCTTAACAGCAGCTCAGCTGCCCTGAGTGCAATGATATAGCTGTTTGCTCCGAACCCGCATATCTGACCGACGCATACCGGAGCTATCACCGACTTGCTCCTGAATTCCTCCCTGGCATGTATGTTCGAAAGGTGTACCTCGATACACGGGAGTTCCACTGCTTTCACAGCATCCCGGATCGCAATGCTGTAATGGGTATACGCCCCGGGATTCAGTATCACAAGATCGTAATTCCCGCGGGATTCATGGAGCTTGTCAATGATTTCTCCTTCATGGTTGGTCTGGATGAAATCCACTTCCATACCAAGGCGCCCGGCCTCCTCGACAACGGCCGCAGCTATCTCTGCCAGCGTGACGGTCCCGTACACGTCCGTCTCACGCGTCCCAAGCAGGTTCAGGTTCGGACCGTTGATTACAATGATCCTTTTGCTCATACCGTTATGTTTCCCCTTTTATACCGAGTTATCCCGTCCTGATGCAGTCCGTACATGCGCATCAGATATGACGCGGTCTTCTCTTCACCAGCACAGCAGCTTTTGTGATCGCAGCCACAACGTCGACCTCGAACTGCTGCCCGAGGGTGTTTACCTTGGAATACAATTCTCCCTTTTCAGTAACCACATACTTGGGCGGAAGGTCGTTGAGCGCGATGGCGGCGACGTCAAGAAGGCACTTCTCACAGGTGCACATGTTGATGTCCGCAAGTACTTCCTTCATTTGTCCGAATACAACATCTTCCATATAATTTTTGATCTGTACCATTCTCAGTTTCCTCCCCGGCTGAAAAAAATTTGCATTGGCTCCAACGTTATGTATTTATATAGTTGAAGAACCATTCTGTGATCTCCCGGCCCCAGATCATGGTTACGAAAGCGCCGGCAACTATGAACGGACCGAATGCCACAGTGTCTTTCCTCTTTTTTATTCCAGTCAGTACAAGCAGAAGCGAGACCAGTCCCCCAAGAAATACAGATACCATCAATGCTGTAATGCAGAACCGCCACCCCAGGAACAGGCCGATCGGCGCCATGAGTTTGACATCCCCCATCCCCATGGCATCCTCGGTCCTGTATATCAATGAGCCCAATATGGCAACCAGGAGCAGGAATCCCGATCCCGGAAGCAGTCCTGCCAGCGGCGTCCACCATTTATCATCCCCGAAAACCTGCGGATGCGGATTTACGCAGTTCCATATAAAAAACACTAACCCTCCGGCCAAAGCTGCCAGTACAAGGCCGTTCGGTATGATCCTGTGGTCGATGTCTATAAAAAACACTGCTATCAGTATCGTCATCAGGTAAGCATATGCAAGGAAAGGAGCCGTGAATCCGAACCTTGCGAACAATATAACGAATACTGCTCCCGTCAGAAGTTCCACCAGCGGATATCTGGGCGAAATTCGCTCACCGCAGTGCCTGCATTTACCTTTCAGGAAAATGTAGCTGAAAACCGGCACAAGATCCCTGGCAGTCAGCCTTTTCCCGCATGAAACGCATGACGACGGAGGAGTAACGATGGATTTGCGTACGGGTACCCGATATATGAGGACATTCACAAACGACCCCACGACCAGGCCAAGAATAAAGACAAAAATGTAAAATGCCGCCATAACTCCACCTTTTTTGAAAAATCATTATATTATTCGCCGCATATGCATCAAATCCCTTTAAGCCTCCATGCATTTCAGGAAAGATGCCGAAAGATCCTGTAAAACATCATCCGGCACGCTGATCTCCATCCATATCTCGAAAGCCCTAATTCCCTGCCAGAGCAGCATGCCGGCTCCGTTGAACACCCTGCAGCCCTTTTGCCGCGCCGCGGCAAGGAACCTTGTTTCAGCAGGATTGTATATCACATCGTAAACTATCGGTTTCGACAGGAATTCCACATCATCTTCAACGGGGCTCGCATCGGTGTTTGGAAACATCCCGACTGACGTGGTGTTTATAATTATGTCGAAACTGTTGAGTATCTCACGGGCCCGTTCTGTTCCCGGCATCAGCGTGAAAACCGGCTCCCTGAGGCCACTGCCTGCAGACAGCCTGTTGTTGATGTAGCCGGCTATGACTTCCGCCTTAGACACCGTCCTGTTTATTATGCAGACCCTTCCTGCTCCTTCCTGAACGACCTTGACAGCCAGCGTCCTTGCAGTTCCTCCGGCGCCCAGTATGCAGACTTTTTTACCGGAAAAATCCGTACCGGTCTGCTTTTTGAATGCCGTGACAAAACCTGTGCCATCAGTGTTATACCCGTACAGCCTGCCGTCCCTGATCCTGACGGTGTTTGCGGTTCCGAGCAGCTTTACTTCCTCATCGGCTTCATCCAGCAGACCACAGATGGCCTCCTTGTACGGTATGGTCACGTTGAACCCTGTGAATCCGAGTGCCGCAAGGCCTCTGACGGCTGCCTCAAGTTGTGTTGCTTCTGTTTTCAGCGGGAGATATACCCCGTTTATACCCAGATACGAAAAAAGGCTGTTATGAATGACAGGGGAAACCGTATGCTCCACCGGATTCCCGATCAGTCCTGTCAGTTTTGTCCTGCCGTCCACCCTTTTGTCAAGTATCATCTCAGACTCCTCACTGCTTGCTGTTGCTCTGCTTTTCGGACAGTTCCCTCAGTATCCGCTTCTCGAAGACCCTTTTCAGTTTCACGAACCTGCCTTCGCGCAGGTCTATGGGCTTTACAAGTATGGTGAACATACCTGCCCGGTTTCCTCCGTACACATCGGTGAATATCTGGTCTCCGACGACAGCGATATGCCGGCTCTCAAGCCCCATCATCCTGCCGGCTTTCAGGAACGCACTTTTTGCAGGTTTCATCGCCCTGTGTATCGCTGAAAGCCGAAGTTTTTCGTTGAATCTTTCCACACGCCTCCTGGCTCCGTTCGAAACGATACACAGGCTGAAACCGGCGGCTTTCATTGATTCTATCCATTTAAGCGCATTGTCATCCGGATCAGCCACATGGTTGGGAACCAGCGTATTGTCCACATCCAGTATAAGTCCCCTGATATCGTTCTCTCTCAGGATTTCGGCGGTTATTTCAGCGATACTGTCAACATACAGCCTGGGCAGAAATATTTCGTTCATTGCTCCTCCATCAGTTCTGATATTTGCTCATCTGCATCGATGTTTCGATCAGTTCTTCCACGTACTTTCCGGCTTCCCTTGCCTTATCGATATTCTGTGCGGAAAGCGCGCAGGCTTCCTCTGCGCTGGCGGTCACCTGTTCGCTTACCGCGGATATCTCGTTTATGCTTTCCACCATCCTGTTGTTTGCCTCCAGGATCTTTCCGACCTTGTCATTTACCCTGTCGACGCTTTCCCTGACTTCGTTCATTTTCTGGTTTATGCCCGTAAATATCTCCATTGTCCTTGAAACAAGGGCATTCTGCTCTTCATTCACTTCCCTGAGCTTCAGCATGGCCTCCACTGTTTTGTCCGTCCGTTCATACAGATCGTTTATGATCCTGATTATACCGTCGGTGGACTCCTTGCTCCGGACAGCCAGTTTCCTTATTTCATCAGCGACCACTGCAAATCCTTTCCCGGCCTCGCCGGCCCTTGCGCTTTCGATCGCTGCATTCAGCGACAGCAGGTTCGTCTGTTCGGATATGCTTGAAATAAGATCGGTGATGGTACGGATCTCGTCAGTTTTCTTTTTCAGGTCGAGCATTATGTTGTACACGCTGTCGCTGTTCCTGCTGACATCATCCGTTTTCTCGTTCAGGACCTCTACTATTTTCATGCCTTCGGCCACCGCCTCTGCAGTGTTGACCGATATCTGCTCCATTGTTTCCGAATCCTTTGAAGTGTCACTTATGAGTTCGTGTATATCATGGGTGAGCCCCGACTGTACCTGTATGTTGGATGCGGTGTCGGCCACGCCCTTTTCGATCTCCTGCACCGCATTCGATGCTACGTTGGTGAACTCCTCCAGCTCCTTGACTATACGGTGTACTTCCTTCGAATTTTTGTCAAGCACTGCCGCTATCTTCAGCACATCCCGGAGTATGCTCTCCTGGTTCGCCTGTTCTGTCCTGATATCCATTATTTTTTCGTCACTGAAGGTATTCGATATCTTTGTCGAAAAAATAAGCGACAGGGAGAACATCAGAACACAGCCAAACTGTATCAGATAATCCGTTGTTTCGAAACTGCTGTTTTTGCCGATGAAAAACATCAGATAAGCAATGCGTGCGATATTTATCGCCATAAATGCGGCACTGCCTGTTATCACCAGCTTCAGATCGAAGTACAGCAAATAGCTGAGTACAATAGGGAACATGTACGAAAAGACCATCATCCTGTCGGTCGGAGCTGTGAACATGACAAATGCATAGAGTATGAAATACCCGGACAGTGTCACGTACTTCATTATATTTGAACGGTTGTTTTTCCGGTATATCAGCGTGGCTATGACCATGGGAACGACCATTAACGCTGTCAGTACCAGCAGGTATGGCAAAGTCTTTTCGCCCTTAAGGTATTCCAGCAGGTACCCTGTTATAAGGAAAATATCGATCCCCCAGTTGAGAACCAGTACGAATTTGTTGACCCTTCTCGAAGTGGCCTTATAGTCCACGACCCTTCTTGAGGCGACTTTGTAGTCCATACCTGACCCTCCTCAACATAATTCGCGGTATCATATTTCATTATATACTATTTTTAGTATATATTAAAAATTATTTTGCTTAAATTTAACGAGTTTGGTTACAGGTATGGATTTTTAAGAGAAAAAGTAGCATAATAGAAAAAAATATTCCGAGCAGAAAATGTCAGGAGGTCGGTGTATAGTGAATCAGGAGATAAAAATCCAGAAAACGCAGAACCCCAGGCCCAGGCCGGATCAGAAAAACCTGGGATTCGGCAGGTTTTTTTCAGATCATATGTTCATCATGGACTATAATCCCGAAAAAGGCTGGCATGACCCGCGCATAGTCCCGTACGGACCATTGTGCCTGGAACCCTCCACGATGGTGTTCCATTACGGCCAGGCTATATTTGAAGGCCTGAAGGCTTACAAATCTGCTGACGGCAGGATATTCCTCTTCAGACCTGACATGAATATGAAAAGAATCAACATTTCCAACGACAGGATGTCGATACCTCCCATTGATGAGGAGTTCGCCGTCGAAGCAACAAAGGCACTCGTCAGTCTGGACAGGGACTGGATACCGTCTGAACCGGGAACATCGCTTTATATCAGGCCGTTTATCATTTCCACGGATCCCTTCCTCGGCGTCAGGCCGTCCTATACATACAAGTTCATAATAATACTCTCCCCCAGCGGCGCATATTACCCGACCGGGATCAACCCTGTAAAGATAATGGTCGAAAATGAATATGTGCGTGCAGTAAGGGGCGGCACAGGTTTCGCAAAGACGCCAGGTAATTATGCCGCAAGCCTCAAAGCCCAGGAGATAGCTTACGAAAAGGGCTATGTACAGGTTCTCTGGCTGGACGGCGTCGAAAGGAAGTACATAGAAGAAGTCGGATCAATGAACGTCTTCTTCAAGATCGGCGACGAGATCGTCACACCTTCTCTCGACGGCAGCATCCTTCCCGGGATCACCAGGGACTCAAGCATACATCTGCTCAAGAAATGGGGTTACAGGGTAAGTGAAAGGAAGATATCGGTACAGGAACTGTTCGATGCGCATGCGGAAGGCAGACTGGAAGAAGCTTTCGGTACCGGCACAGCCGCTGTCATCTCACCCATTGGGGAACTCAACTGGAACGACAGGATCATCACTATAAACGAAGGAAAGATAGGGCCGGTATCTCAGAGGCTTTATGATACGATAACTGGAATACAGAACGGTACGGTCAAAGATGAATTCGGATGGATAACCGTGGTTGAATAAGTATGTCAGCTGGATAAAGGCAGTCATCCGGCGTCGCTGTGTCACGCAGTTGCGGCGGATGACTGCCTTTTACTGTGGCAAGGAATATTTCGCCAAACCGGTAATAAAAATTTCTTAGTAGCACAAAAAGGCAGTTTTACTGATGGTATATCCGCTTCTGATACTGGTTTTGGCTTTTGTAGTGATACTGATGGCCGTTCAGCCTTCCAGGGCCATATATATCCGCCGGGTGTCCTTTCCTGCGTTATGTATACTTTTCACACTGTGCCTGGTAATTTTTTCGGATACTGCAGCGAAAGCCGCATTAAAAGGCCTGAACCTCTGGTCTTCCGCTGTCGTGCCTTCGCTGCTCCCATTTTTCATAGCTTCGGAACTGCTTAACTCCTCCGGGTTCATAAATGTGGCCGGAACACTGCTCGAACCTGTCATGAGGCCATTGTTCAGGTTGCCGGGCTGTTCCTCCCTTGCTCTTGCCCTGGGTGTGACATCAGGTTACCCGGTTGGCGCAAGAATAACTGCGGACCTCAGGAAAAGCGGAGCTCTGACCAGGACAGAGGCTGAACGTCTGCTTGCTTTCACAAACAATTCGGGTCCTCTTTTCATAATAGGCGCCGTAGGCACAGGCATGCTCGGTTCGCCCGCCATAGGCCGCTTCCTGTTTGCATGCCATCTTCTGGCCTGTATTACTATCGGACTCGTTTTCAGGTTTTACAGGCGATCGGAAGAACAATTATCAATATCCGGTGATGTGCCCCATCGGGGAGTTTTCAGCCGGAAGGCAGTCACAAGCCTTAATGGGAGATCTCATAACGGCATCCCGCATAAAATCCGCACCCGGACAGAACCCGGAAAAAACCCTGGAACACTGATCGCTGATGCTGTGAGGAACTCTGTTTCCACGTTGCTTTCAATAGGTGGATTCATAGTGCTTTTTTCCGTAGTGATCAGTTTCCTGGAAACAACAGGGATCATCGGGATGGTGGCATCCGCTGTCATCCGGCTGTTTCCGGGGAACATGCCGAAGTGGGATGCGGAAGGTCTCGTGTCGGGAGTTCTGAACGGATTCCTGGAAATAACCAACGGGACCGGGGCTGTCAGCCGGTGTGTCAACGTCCCGCTCAAGGTAAAACTGCCGGCCATAAGCTTTATAGCAGGCTGGGCAGGGATCTCGGTCCATCTCCAGGTAATGGGGATCGTTTCGGGAACAGACATGAATATCAGACCATATCTGCTGGGTAAGTTCCTTCAGGGCATCGCAGCCGCAATATACACCCGGGCAGGCATGGAACTGATGCCTGCCGGCAGCATAATCGCGCAGCCGGCCCTCGGGCTGCCGAGATACGATATGTATGGTTTTTTCCAGACGATGGGACGTTCGGTATGGATGCTCGCCATGGTCATATTGACCTGGATCATTATAGCAACCCTGATCCGGCTATTGAAAAACGTCAAAAAAAAGAGCCCTACTTGAGCTCTTCCCTGTTCGCCTTGATAACGGCAAGTGTGTCGGTCAGTATCTCCTCCACTTTATTCAGAATATTGTCAGCATATTCCTTTGTGCCCAGCCTGATCTCGCGGGCGTTCTTCTGCGCTGCCGCAACGATCTCGTTGGCCTGTTCATATGCCTTTTTGGTTATCTCGTGTTCATTCACCATGGACGCGATCTTTCCTTCCGCTTCCTTGATCATATTGTTGGCTTCTTTCTGGGCATCCAGGAGGATCCTCTGCCGCTCCTCCTTGACCCATTTAGCCTGCTTTATGTCGTCAGGAAGTTTCAGCCTGAGTTCCTTCACGATTTCGAGTATTTCTTCCTTATCCACGAGGCATTTCCCTGTGAAAGGAACAGTGACACTCTTTTCGACCAGATCTTCCAGTGTCTCAAGTATCGAAAGTATTTCCATGGTTTTAACCTCCCAATGATCTATCTGCAGGTCAGCTTTCCTTCTATCCTGTCCTTGATGCAGTCAGGCACGAGCCCGTCTATGCATCCGCCATTCCTTGCTATTTCCTTGACGGCGCTTGAACTGAGGAAAGAATACTGCACACTGGTCATCATAAACAGCGTTTCCAGTTCCGGCTCAAGTTTTTTGTTCAGCAGGGCCATCTGGAACTCGTATTCAAAATCGGACATAGCCCTCAGACCTTTGATCACAGCGCGGGCTCCGACTTTTTTCGCAAAATCCGCAAGCAATCCTGTGAAGCTTGTTACTTCTATATTTTCTCTTTCGCCTATCGATTCCCTTATCATTTCGACCCGTTCCTCAACGGTGAACGCCGGTCTTTTGCTTTCGTTGTTCCCTACAGCCACGATAAGCTTGTCACAGATGCATGCCGCTCTTTCTATTATATCGAGATGTCCGTTCGTTACCGGGTCGAAACTCCCGGGATATACCAGTATCATAAACTGTCCTTACCATCCTTGTATATCGTGATCATAGTATCGCCGTACGTTCTCCTGTCGATCGCCCTGAATACGCCGCAGGCATCAGGCACTTCGTCCGAAGCACTGTGTTCGGCGATTATTATTCCGTCGTCCTTCATTATATCATTATTTGTCAATAGTTTTAATGCTTCCTGTATAAAATTTTTGCGATATGGCGGATCCATGATAATTATGTCAAATCTGCGGAGCTCCCTGTGCATTTTCAGGATGCCGTCGGAATAATCCATGGCATACACTTCGGCCATATCGGAAAGCTTCGTGTGAGCGAGGTTCTCTCTTATAATGCTGCAGCATCCCGGGTTCCTGTCGATGAATACGGCAGAAGCCGCTCCCCTGCTCAAAGCCTCGATCCCAAGGCTGCCCGAACCTGCGAACAGGTCAAGCACATGGCTGCCTCCCACCTTCGGCGCAATGATGCTGAACAGCGCTTCCTTCACCATACCGGATGTAGGCCTCGTGGCCATGCCTTTGAGTGTTTTGAGTTTATGCCCCTTTGCCGAGCCTGATATTACCCTGAGTATAAAACTTCCTCCCCTGTGCCTGTTTTTTTAAAATGTCAGTTCATACTGATGGTATTCATTACTCCGCTGTACTTCGCGCGGACAGCCTTTCCCAGCAGACGGTTTTCCTGCGATTCAAGCGCCCTGTCATTCCTGATGAGTATCTCCGCTGCTTCCTGTGCTTTTTTTAGTATCTCCATATCCTTGTACAGATTCGCTATCTTGAGGTCCGGTATCCCATGCTGCCTTGTCCCGAAGAAATCACCCGGACCTCTCAGTTCCAGGTCCTTTTCAGATATCACGAAACCATCATGTGTCTCTGTCATGACCTTCATTCTTTCCCTTGCTATTTCTGACCTGCTGTCATTGAACAGTATACAGTATGACTGGTAACTGCTCCTCCCGACCCTGCCCCTGAGCTGGTGCAGCTGGGAAAGTCCGAACCTTTCAGCGTTTTCGATAACCATCAGCGTCGCGTTCGGCACGTTGACGCCAACTTCGATCACGGTGGTCGATACCAGGATATTTGTTTCTCCCGATATGAAGCTCTTCATTACGTCATCCTTCTCAGCCGGCCTCATTTTACCATGTATCAGCCCGACCTTCAGGTCGCTGAAGGTCCTGTTGGCCAGTTCAAAAGCCAGTTCGGAAGCCGAGACTGCATCGACGGACTCGGATTCCTCCACCAGAGGACAGACTATGTAAACCTGCCTGCCTTCTTTCACCTGTTTTCTGATAAAATTGTAGACCCTTTCACGCATCGACGAGTCCACGGCGTATGTAAGCACCTTTTTTCTTCCAGGCGGCAGTTCATCGATTATCGAGATGTCCAGATCGCCATACAATATCAGCGCCAGTGTCCTCGGTATCGGGGTGGCCGTCATGACCAGCATGTCCGGGCATGTCCCCTTTTTACCGAGGGCCGCCCGCTGCCTGACGCCGAACCTGTGCTGTTCATCAGTGATAACGAGACCAAGGTTCCTGAAAACCACCCTGTCCTCGATCAATGCATGCGTACCTACGACAATATCTATCTCACCCGAGGCCAGGCCTTCAAGTATCCTCCTTGATTCCTTCGCCCCGGCGCTTCCCGTCAGGAGGGCTATATTGAAGCCCAGCGGCTCCAGCAGTTCCTTCAGCGAGGAATAGTGCTGGGAGGCAAGTATTTCTGTGGGCACCATGAAAGCTCCCTGGTACCCGCTTTTTACAGCCTTGACAAGTGCCGCCGTAGCGACGATGGTCTTTCCTGATCCCACGTCTCCCTGTACAAGACGGTTCATTACCCTGCTGCTTTCCATATCGTTCTCGATCTCTTCCAGAACCCTGAGCTGGGCATTTGTCAGCCTGAATGGCAGTCCTTCGATGAACCTGCGGACTTCTTCCCGTGCACCAAATGTGATCCCGGATGAGGCGTTTTCCTGAACGTTCCTGACGGACATCAGGGCTAGCTGGAGTATCAACAGTTCCTCAAAAACGAGCCGTTCACGGGCTTTCAGAAAAGCTTCGTCGCTTTCAGGGAAGTGGATGTTGCTGATCGAATAAAGCGCTCCTGCCAGGTGATACCGTTCCCTGATCCATGACGGCATGATATCCTCAATGCAGTCCCCGGCATAGCTCAGGGCATTCCTGATCACGGAGCGGATGACATTCTGCGTCAGTTTCCCGGTTGAAGGATATACCGGTATTATCCTGCATGTATTTACAGGGCCGCTTTCATCCACTTTCTCGTATACCGGGTTGAGGACCTCGAATGTCCCTCTCCTGGTCACTTTCCCGAAGAAAAGATACTTATCCCCCGGCATGAGCTGGTCCTTCAGATAAGGCTTATTGAACCATATCGCATTTATCAGGCCCGTATCGTCCCTGATGCTTACCTTGCTTATACTGAGTCCCTTTCTTGGCTTTGAAACGACGACCCTCGATGCGATGATCCCTTCAAACGAGCACTGATCACCGTCCTGCAGCTGTATTATCTTTTTCAGCCTGCTTCGGTCTTCATAGTCTCTCGGATAATGGGAGATCACGTCTCCCACGGTATGTATCCCAAGCTTCCTGAACAGTGCGGCTCTCGCCTCGCCGACGCCTTTCAGGTACTGAAGCGGTTTGTTCAGCAGTTCCGGGCTCTTGCGCATCACAAATCTCCAGTCTGCAGAATAGTGATATATTTAATTCTAATATATCATGCTTTGATTTTCCACACCGTAATGCGAGTTCCGGCCCCAATGCGGCAAAGCAGGCATTGCCCCGCAGCATGGCAGTTGGTTCAGCCGGTCAATTCATGGGACCGCAGGCGCAGGGATGGCCGGCCAGGCATTGCGGGGATGCTTCGTTAACAGCTACTGACCGGCTCATTTGCTCCAATGAGGGCGCAGGTCATTCGCCATCCGTGGCTCGGGACCAGCGCCGACAGCATCCATGCTGCCGGTTGTGGTTCCTGTTGCCTAATTCGAGCTGCATGACCCGGTCGTATCTGCAGAACTTGCATCCCATCAATGCGAGACCGGCCATCCCTGCACCTGCGGTGTCTGATCCCGGTTATATCCCATACCCGTATAAGCCGATGAAGCCAGGATCCGATCGACATAATGCATGATCTTTGCTATAAAAAGCACTTGCAGTCTCCGGAACTGTTGTGTTAAAATAGTTATGCTTTTGCGATCATAAGCTCCGGCTTTAAGGAGGTGGATTATAGATGGCAAGATGTGTGATATGCGATAAAGGTACCGTATTCGGTCATAACGTAAGTCACTCCGTAAGAAGGACCAACAGGGCCTGGAAGCCCAACATAAAAAAAGTCAGGGTTATAGAAAACGGCACACCCAGGACCATCACTGTCTGCTCCAGATGCCTGCGTTCGAACAGGGTCACAAGAGCCGTCTGAGCAGCCATGGTACAGCAGATAATGTTCATGCGCATATATCGAAGCGACATAAAAGCATGAGCAAAGCATTTATGTCGCTTTGATTTTATGCATTTCAGTTCATCCTGAGCACTTTTCTGATCAGATTGCCAAAAAACCTGGGCAGTTTGACGACCATTATCCTCATAACGTTTCCTCCCCGAAAGGTCTGTTAGTATCACAATACTCGGAGAAAGTCAATTTGTGCACGTCCACAGACCTGTGTTTTGAAAAACAGTCGTCAACTGCAGTATCAGTGCCTCGCCCCATAAAGCCTTCTGGCCGTCATGACGCAGTTTCGCCCTGATGCCTTGGCCTCATACAGCGCATCGTCCGCTGTGCGTATGAGCTCGTTTTCACTGAGCGCGCATTCGTCATATGAGGATATACCGAAGCTCGCGGTCACCGATACGCTGATAAGATCGTCATTTATTACATGCTCCGATATCAGTTTCCTCAGCATCTCCACTTTTTCATATGCCTCATCCAGGCTGGTCTGCGGTAACAGTATGGTAAACTCTTCTCCTCCGAACCTGGCAAGCACATCGCCTTTCCTCAGCGTGGAAGCAACCACTTCGGCAACAGACTTGAGTACCTTGTCGCCGAAGAGGTGGCCGTACATGTCATTGAATTTCTTGAAATGGTCGATGTCATACATGACAAGCGACAGCGGCCAGCCGTTCTTCTGAGCCTCTTTGAACTCGGCCTGGAGCCTTTCCTGGAAATATTGGCGGTTGTATATCCCTGTAAGCCCGTCTTTCCGTGCCATCTCCTTCATTTTCAGATACATCTCCGCGTTTTCCATTACGATGCCGACCTGCTGCGCAATTATCCTGAGAAACCTGACGTTCTCATTGTCGAATGCGTTGTTCATCGTATGTTCGACAAGTACCAGCCCGAATTTCCTGGAACTCGTCGTCAGCGGTATGCACATCAGCGAATTTATATTCCTGCCGCACGTGAACAGGTATTGATAATAGTCAACATTACTTTCGAGCAGACACTCGCCTTTCATCAAAACATCCTGGAGGATACTGCAGTTGATATTGTCCGTCAACGTAGCAAGTTCGTTTGGATCCGTAACGTTTGTAGTATGGACTTTCAGACGCCCTGACTCCTCATCGTACAGTATGACGGAGGAATAGCTTCCCCCGACGACGCCGAGTATTATATCATTGAGTTGTTTAAGCAGTTCTTTCGTGTCAAGGATCGATCCGATGGCCTGGCTGATCTGGTTCAGAGTGTAAAACTCAGCAATGCTTTTTGAAAGGGATTTGTTGGATTTTTCGAGTTTATCCGAATTGGTTATGAGACTGCTGTATTTCCTGATAATCTCATCCATTTCACTTTTCAGCATCTGGTAACGCTCATTGAACTGTTCTGTGGCATATGTTGCCTGGAACTCTTCCTCGATCCTTTTCCTGTACAGTTCGCCGAAAAAGTACACGATTATGAAAGAAATAATATACAGGCCGGCCGCCATGCCCAGGGTCCTTTTGACATCAGCTGCAAAACCGCCCGCAGCCCCCGTCATCCGCATAATTT
>Ga0209608_1000586_pt1 | contig 35392 bp, 26 predicted proteins | sample AD_UKC130_MetaG_FD_184428 | JGI IMG/M metagenome (GOLD analysis project Ga0209608, IMG submission 184428) | Active sludge microbial communities of municipal wastewater-treating anaerobic digesters from Canada - AD_UKC130_MetaG (SPAdes) (version 2) | ecosystem: Engineered > Bioreactor > Anaerobic... | reverse complement strand
AAAGCCGAGCGTGCGGTGCAGCGACGTGGCCCCCACGTTGGAGGTCATGATGATGACCACGTTGCGGAAGTCCACGGTGCGCCCCTTCCCGTCGGTGAGCCTGCCGTCCTCCAGGATCTGCAGCAGGACGTTGAAGACATCGGGGTGCGCCTTTTCGATCTCGTCAAAGAGCACCACCGAGTAGGGCTTGCGGCGGACCTGCTCCGTGAGCTGACCACCTTCTTCATAGCCCACATAGCCCGGCGGAGCGCCGATAAGGCGGGCCGCCGTATGTTTCTCCATGTACTCGGACATGTCGAGCCGGATCATGGCCCGCTCATCGCCGAACATGGCCTCGGCCAGGGCTCGCGCCAGCTCGGTCTTGCCCACGCCGGTGGGGCCGAGGAAGATGAAGGAACCCACGGGGCGGTTGGGATCTTTCAGGCCGGCCCGCGCGCGCCGGATGGCCCGGGCCACCGAGGCCACCGCCTCGTCCTGCCCGACGACCCGCTGGTGCAGGATATTCTCCAGGTTGAGCAGGCGGGCCGACTCTTCCTCGGTAAGTTCTTTAACGGGAATGCCGGTCCAGCTGGAGACGATTTGGGCCACATCCTCGGCAGTAACCATGGAGAGATCGGCGGTGCCGATGCGCTGCTCCCACTCCTTCTTCAGCTCGGCAAGCTCTTCCTTGATCTTTCTCTCCTGGTCCCGCAGCTCGGCCGCTTTTTCAAACTCCTGGTTTCGCACCGCCGCCTCCTTCTCCGCGCGCACGTTGGCCAGCTTCTCCTCGATCTGCTTCAGATCGGGAGGCGCGGTGTAATTGCGGATGCGGACTCTCGATGCGGCCTCGTCAATTAAGTCGATGGCCTTGTCCGGCAGGAAGCGGTCCGAAATGTAGCGGTCGGAGAGGTTCACCGCCGCCTCGAGGGCTTCATCGGTAATCTTTACCTTGTGATGCGCCTCGTAGCGGTCGCGCAGCCCCTTCAGGATGGCCAGGCTCTCCTCCTTGGTGGGCTCGCCCACGAGGATGGGCTGGAAACGCCGCTCCAGGGCGGGGTCCTTCTCGATATACTTGCGGTACTCGTCCAGCGTGGTCGCCCCGATGCACTGCAGCTCCCCGCGGGCCAGAGCCGGCTTGAGAATGTTGGAGGCGTCGATGGCTCCCTCGGCGGCTCCGGCCCCGATAATGGTATGGAGCTCGTCGATGAAGACCATGACGTTGCCCGCCTGGCGCAACTCGGTGAGCAGCTTGCGCAGCCGCTCTTCAAATTCGCCGCGGTACTTGGTCCCGGCGACCACCGCCGCCAGCTCGATGGTAACCAGCCGCTTGCCGCGCAGGATGTCGGGCACATTGCCCTCGACAATCCGCTGGGCCAGGCCCTCGGCAATGGCCGTCTTCCCCACGCCCGGTTCGCCGATAAGGCAGGGGTTGTTCTTGGTACGGCGGCTTAAAACCTGGATCACCCGTTCAATTTCCTTCTCCCGGCCGATGACCGGATCCAGCTTCCCCTCGCGGGCCAGCTTGGTCAGGTCCCGGCCGAAGGCATCCACGGTGGGGGTTTGCGGGGCGCCTTTGCCTTCCGCAGAAGCCTGGCCCGCGCTCTCCTCTCCCCCCAGTAACTGGATGACCTCCTTGCGGGCCCGCTTCAGGTCAATGCCCAGATTGGTCAGGACCTGGGCGGCGATGCCCTCGCCTTCGCGGAGCAGGCCGAGCAGGATGTGCTCCGTGCCCACGTAGTTGTGCCCCAGGTTCTGGCTCTCTTCAATGGAGAGCTCCACCACCCGCTTGGCGCGCGGGGTATAGGTAATCCCCTGGAAGAAGAGCTTGTCGCCCCTGGGGGTAATCCGCTCCACTTCGGCGCGAACCCGGTTCAGGTCTACGTTCATATTTTTCAGGGCGCGGGCGGCAATGCCTGAACCCTCCCTGACCAGTCCCAAAAGCAGGTGCTCGGTGCCGATAAAGTTGTGCCCCAGCCGCTTGGCCTCTTCCTGGGCCAGCATCAGCACCTGCTGTGCTCTTTCCGTAAACCGGCTAAACATGAACATATCTCTCACCTCGCAGTTGATATTTTAATCATGATCTTTATTAAACCGATTCCTTGTGCTGGCTCATGAGTTTCTTCAGCCGTTCGGGCCTTTCCAGGTCCCTCTCCGCGGGGCCCAGCTCCTTCCCCGCCAAGATCTGCAGGCAGGCGGGGCTGATGACCACGAGCATTTTATTGAGCAGCTTGCGGTCCACGCCCTTGAGCAGCCCCAGGTCATAGCCCAGGCGGACGTCGGAGAGAAGCTGCATCGCCTCCTGGGAACTCATCAGCTGGGCATACTTGAGCAGGCCCAGCGCGCGCCAGGCGCGATCGGCAACCTGGGCCCGGTTTTCATTGAGCATGGCCTGCCGGGCCGCCTGCTCCTGCTCGATAACCTGGCGCGTGACCCCCAGGAGATTGCGGATGATCTCTTCCTCGGTCTGCCCCAGGGTAATCTGGTTGGAGATCTGCACCAGGTTGCCGATAATGTCCGTCCCCTCCCCGTAGAGGCCTCGTACCGCCAGCCCCACCTGGGAGAGGGCCCCAAAGAGGCGGTTGGCCTGCCCGGTCATGATCAAGGCCGGCAGGTGCAGCATCACCGAGGCCCGCAGGCCCGTGCCCACGTTGGTGGGGCAGCAGGTAAGGTAGCCGTAGTTTTCATCGAAGGCGTAGTCGATCTCCGCTTCGAGGAAATCGTCGTAGCGCTCCGCCTCCTGCAGCGCCTCCTCCAGCTGCAGCCCGGGGAGGATGACCTGGATCCGCAGGTGGTCCTCCTCGTTAATCATGATGCTCACCGCTTCATCGCGGCGCAGCAGCAAGGCGCCGTGCTGCGATTCGCGGGCCAAGTAGGGGCTGATGAGGTGCTTCTCCACGAGGAGCTCCTTCTCCAAGCTGTCAAGGCCTTCCATGGGGATGAAGGTAAAATCCCGGAAAGCCTCCTTCTGGGAGGCGGCAGCCTTGGCTACGATCTCCTGGACCTGTCTCGTTTGGGCGTCCGAAGCCAGGTAGGGGAAGGGCAGGCCACGGATGTTGCGAGCGATGCGCACCCGCGAGCTGATCACCGTATCCGCCTCGGGGCCGTTCCCCTCGATCCACTTGCTGAATACCAGCTGCTTACCCTTCACCGCTGCTCACCCTCCTGCATCTCCTTTTCCAGCGCCCGAATGCGGTCGCGCAGCTCGGCCGCTTTTTCAAATTCCTCTCTCTGCACCGCCAGCCTCAGTTCTTCCCGCAGCCGCTCCAGCTCCCGGGCAAAGCGAATCGCCCCCTGGCTGCGCCGCGGCACCTTGCCCGTATGCCTGCTGCTGCCGTGAATGCGCCGCAGCAGGGGCGCGAGCTGCTCGTCGAAAGCGCGGAAGCATTCGCTGCAGCCCAGCCTCCCAATCTGGCTGAACTGGGCGAAAGTAAGCGCGCAGACAGGACACTGCACTTTCGACCGGCGCAGCGCCTCCCGCGAGCCGCGCAGGCTTTCTCCAAGCAGGCTGCCAAAGAAGTTGTGCAGCGAAAACTGCGGCTCAAAGGAGAAATCAAGCTCATCATGCGCCTGGGCGCAGCGCCGGCACAAATGCAGCTCGCTTTTGCGCCCGTTAACAATTTTGGTGATATGAACGGTGGCCGTTTCCTGGCCGCATTCCTGGCAAATCATGTATGTCTCCTCCTTCCCCAAGTTAATAGCTGCTCTTCAGGATGGCTTCCATGGAAGCCTGGAACAATCTTTTTTGCAGCTCCCGGCTCTCCTCCCGGCTCAGCCCCCGGTAGTGCTCCTCCTGGAGCAATATGCTCATCATCCGGGCTTCCCGCCGGGAGAGAACCTTTTCTTCAAGGATGCGCTTCAAAAACTGCTTCGCCCGCGCCGGTTCAAAGGGGCCCGCCAGCATCTCCCTGAAGGCATCCTTCCAGGTCTCCGCCTGCGGGTGGACAATGCGGTAGATGCGGATATAGCCGCCGCCGCCGCGCCTGCTCTCAACCAGGTAGCCGCGCTCCGGGGAAAAGCGGCGGTTTAGGACGTAATTAACCTGGGAAGGTGCGCAGGAAAACTTGCGGGCCAGGTCGGCACGCTGGATCTCCACGTAATTGCGCGTGCTGATGGCGAGAAGCTTCTTGATATATTCTTCGATGTGATCCGTCAGCGATGCCACCGGCGCCACCTTCCTTCTATATTGACCTTCGTTTACCTTTATGGACAGCCGGAAAGGGCCAGCTTAACGCTGAAAACTTTGACCTTAACTGACCTTCGCCCTTATTATAACCCCCCAGCCACCCTGGAGATCAAGGGCCGTTTTTGCTTATTATGCCGCTATTAATGGGCTAAAACCCTATTATTTAATTTATTTCTCTGTTTTTCTCACTTTTTTACCAGATTGAGGATGAAGGAGGTTTAAGCGCAGCATCAAGATGGCCCTGAGCGGGGCGGAGCGGGCCGGAAGGGCCGGCACAGCCGGCCCCAAGCGGCGAAGTGTCCCCTGCAGGATGGGGCGCCCCGCTAAACTGAAATGGGAGGCTTGAAATATATGCCCAGCGGCACCTCTTTGCCCTGCCAGCAGATCTGCTGGATCCCTTCCAGGAAAGCCAGCCGCTGGAAAAGCTGGTTCTGGTCAAAGTCCAGCGGAATAACAAGCATGAATTCCACGTCCACGGCGGCGCCCTCCTTCCCAGACGGCGCCGCCCGTTCCGCTTCGATTTTGCGGATATTTATTTTCAGTTCGTTAAATATGGCCGCAATTTCACTGAGCAGCCCCGGCCGGTCGAACATGCGCAGGGCAAGGCGCTTGACGCGGTAGGAAGAGAGGACCACGCGATCGAGGCGCCCCAGCACGAGCAGGCTGATGAGCACCACCAGCGTAGCCAGAAAGGCGCCGAAATAGAAGCCGATGCCCACCGCCAGGCCGATGGCCGAAACGGCCCAGATGCTCGCCGCCGTGGTCAGGCCGCGGATGCCGCCGCGCTGCCTGAGGATGGTGCCGGCTCCCAGGAAGCCGATACCGGTAACCACGGAGGCGGCAATGCGGCTGGGGTCAACCATTGCCGCCAACGGCCCGGTAAAGCCGTACGCCGAAACCATCATGATTAAAACCGCCCCCACGCAGACAAGAATGTGGGTGCGGAAACCGGCGGGCAGGTTCTGGCTTTCCCTTTCGTAGCCCACCGCCCCTCCAAAAACAATGGCCAGCCCCAGGCGCAGGGCTACTTCCCAGTAGCTTATCATCACCGCAAACATCCTCTCCAGCTTTGCCGTCCGCAGCGGCAAAGCGCCTTTGTATTCTTGAGCGATTAATACGCCGGCAGAAGCCGTTTTATTCTTCTATTCCGGAAGCAGGGCCCCCGGAACATAATAGTTTCCCGCATTCCAGAGCATGAATTCCTCGATCCCCAGGTCCCGGGCGGCATTGATCTGCGCCCTGATCTCAGCCGCCCCGTAGGGGTGGCGCATGGTAAAGGCTTGCAGCCAGGGGCGCAAGGCTGTCTCTAGCCCCGCCCGCAACAGGCGGCGCTGCGCCTCGGTCAGGCTGCGGTAAACCGTCTCATAGGGAGCGGCATCGGGATCGGTCAGCCCCAGGTTTCCCGGCGCGTAATGGGAGGGGTAAACCATGGGGCAGATGTAGTCCACCTTTGCGGCGGCGATGGCTTCAAGCTGCTGCCCGATGCCCATCCCCCCGGGATCGGTGGCAACCATGCCAAAAGCATCAACGGAGACCTCCACCCCGTACTCGGCCAAGGAGGCGCGGGCATAGCGCAGGAAGGCGGGGATAACCTCGTTGAAGGGCGTCCCGTCAGCCGCGGGATAAACGGCGGCGGCAAGGTTGCCGCTGTCGGGAAAGCGCACGTAATCGAACTGGATTTCGCGGAAGCCCAGCTGGGCGGCTTCGCGGGCCACCGCCACTACGTACTTCCAGTTTTCCTTGTTATAGGGATCGAGCCAGTAAGCGCCGCCGCCGTCACGCCAGAGCCCCCCGTCGCGGCGCTGGATGGCCCGATCGGGAAGGTGGCGCGCCATCACGCTGTCCTTGAAGGTGACGATCCTGGCGATGGGATAAATGCCGCGCTGCTCCAGCATCTTGATGAAGGCCACGGGGTCGGAGATGAAGTTGTAAGGGGCGCCGGCTTCCGCGGCCAGGGGCACGCCCGTGCGGGGATAGGTGAGGCGGCCGTTGTCATCCTTCAAATCCACCACGATGCTGTTCAGCTCGGTCCGCTCGATCAGCTCCAGGAGTTGCGGGAAATGGCCCTTCCCCACGGTGTAGCCGGTAACATAGATCCCCTTGACCGCCTCGGGGCGGGGAATCAGCGGCGGCTCGGGCCAGAAGGGGGTCCACCTGTTGCCGGGAGGCGCAGGCGGCGGCTGCTCCTCCCCGGGAGGCGGCGCCACCCCGCCGGGATAGGCATGGTCGGCGCTGAGCCAGTAGTCAACGGCAGTGGACGCTGCTGCCAGGAAAGCCAGAACCACTATTAAAATCAAGACAAGGCGCAAACAACCGCGGCGAGGCGCTGCCAAATGCCATCCCCTCTCCCCATTATATTTTTTTGAACATTCCCATGTTGCTGGCAGCTTAAATTTGCCTTCAATTATAACATACTGGTTGGCGGAGGTGAGAAGTTAAATGCCGGCTGCCGGAGGAAAATTGTGGCGCTGATCCCCGCTCCTGCAAAAGAGGACCTTCCCGCCCATTGAACTTGGGGCGTTGCTTCCCTGGTGTCCCGGCTTGGGCCGGCGTCAGGCACATGATGGCCTGTGCTAGAGGGAGGGCAGCTGCTGCTTATTTTCCAGCACGGGAGCAAAGAGGTCGCCCATCTTCTGCAGGCGGGGGATAACGTTTGTTATGGTGAACTCGCCGGGGAAGACTGCTTCCCGGCTCACTTCCTCCCAGGTCAAAGGCAACGAAACGGGCGCCCCGGGAAGGGGGCGGGGGCTGTACGGCGCCGCCAGGGTCTTGCCCCGCCCGTTCTGCAGGTAGTCAAGATAGAGCTTGCCGCCGCGCTGCTCCACCTTCCGCTCCAGCGTGGTGATCTCGGGGTAAGCCTGGTGGACGCGGCGGCAGATCTCCTGGGCAAACTCCCGCGCCTGCCGGTAGCTATAACGCGGCTGAACGGGCAGGTAGATCTGCATGCCGCTGGCCCCGGAAAGCTTGGGATAGCACTGCAGCCGCAGCCTGGCCAGCAGCTCCTTTATGGCCAGGGCGGCGGTGCAGACATGGGAGAAGGTGCTTTGTTCCATGGGGTCGAGATCAAAGACGATGAAGTCGGGGTTTTCCAGGCTCCCCACCGAGGAGAGCCAGGGATGCAGCTCCAGGCAGGCCTGGTTGCCCAGCCAGACGAGGGTCTCCAGGGAATCGGCCACGAGGTAGTAGGTGAGCTTACCCCCGCCGTGCCGTACGGGGCAGCTGCGCAGCCACTCCGGCGCCCCCTCGGGGATATTCTTCTGGTAAAAGCCGGGCGCGCCTATCCCCTCGGGGAAGCGCTGCACCACCAGGGGGCGGTTGCGCAGGTGGGGCAGCAGGTACGGGGCCGCCTCGATATAGTAGCGAATCAGATCGTGCTTGAGCAAGCCGTCATCGGGCCAGAATTCCCGGTCGAGATTGGTCAGGGCAAGCTCCCTGTCGTTCACCACCAGCGTGGGCATGCCAACACCTCTTTAATAGCGGCAGGGCAGGACCGGCCCCGGCCTTTAGCTTCCAGCTAGAGGCGAGCCTCCGCGGGGGGGCGGCCGGTGAAGCCGACAACCACGGGGACGCGCAGGCGCAGGTCGGCTGTCCACTCGGCAAATTCAACCAGCACCGTGAGGCGCGGCTCCAGCCACAGCAGGTCCCGCCCCCGGGGTGGGTTGCTGAAATGGGGCCGGGCCGACCCCGCCTGCCGCGCGTAATCGCGCAGCAGCAGCAGCTCCTCCCTCTTGAGCCCGGAACCGGCCCTGCCGATGTAGAGCAGCTCCCCGTCGCGATAGGCGCCCAGCAGCAGGGCCCCCACTGTTCCTCCCGGCATGCTCAGCCCTCCCACAACACAGAGCTGCCGGCGGCGGGGCTTGATCTTTAGCCAGTCGGGAGATTTCCGCCCGCTACGGTAGGGGCTGCCTTTTCTTTTGGCCACCACCCCCTCCAGCCCCGCCTCCACTATTTCCCGGTAAAGAATCTCCCCGTCGGGGAAATTTTCATTGAGGTAGACGGGAGCGGCGGCGGCCACGATCTCCTCCAGCAGCCGCTGCCTCTCTTCCAGGGGCCTGCCGGTAAGGTCTTCGCCGTCCAGGTAGAGGAGGTCAAAGAGGCAGTAGGTGCAGGGAATCCGCCGCTGCAGCGCCCGGATGACCTGCTCGCGGCGGCAAAAGTCGCGCTGGATGACCCGGGCGAAGCTGGGCTTCCCCTCCGCCAGGGCCACCACTTCGCCGTCAAGGACGGCGCTTTGGGCCCGCACCAGCCCGGCCAGCTCCTGCAGCTCCGGGTACTGCGCCGTGCGCGGCCTCCCCCGGCGGTTTTTCAAGATGACCCGCCCCCGCTCCACCAGGGCCAGGATGCGCACGCCGTCCCACTTGATCTGGTAAGTATAGGCGTTGCTGTTAAGCGGCTCTTTCCGGCTCACCGGCTCCATGGGCTGAACGCCGGCAAAAAAAGCCTGGGCGGGAGATGAGGGCTTAAGAGGCACCGGCGCTCGCTTTCTGCCTCCTGCCGCGGCCGGCTTCTTTCCGCGCCGCCCGGCGCGTTGCCTCCACGCTTGCCTTCAGCGCCTCCACCAGGTCCACCACCTCTCCCCTTTCCGGCGAGGGGGCTACAACAACCTCTTCTCCCTTGATCTTCCCCTCGATTATCTCCAGGAGCGCCCGGCGGTACTCGTCGGTATACTTTTCTGGCGAGAAGGGAGCGGTGAGGTTTTCAATGAGCTGGCGCGCCATCTGCAGCTCGTTCTCCTGCACCTTTTGGTCGCGGTTCCAGGCGGGAAGCTCGGCGGTGGAGCGCACTTCGTCGGGGTAAAACATGGTCTCCAGGGCCAGCGTGTCGCCGTAGACGCGCAGCACGCCCAGGGCCTGGCGGGAGCGCAGGACTATGCGCACGATGGCCACCATTCCCGCTTCGGCCATGGCCTGCAGCAGCAGATGAAAGGCCTTCTCCCCCGTCTCGGCCGGGGCCAGGAAGTAGGAGCGGTCGTAGTAGATGGGATCGACCTCTTCGCTGCGTACAAAATCGACAATGGCCATGCTGCGCGTCGTCTCCGCCGGGATGCGCGCAAAGTCGCTCTCCTCCAGCACCACGAAGCGCCCCTTTTCATATTCGTAGCCCTTGACGATTTCCTCCATGGACACTTCCCGGTTGCAAGTGGGGCAGAATTTGCGGTATTCCACGGGGGTGCGGCAGGGTTCATGAAGGTAGCGGAAGTGCACGCTTTTCTGCTCGGTGGCGGCAAAGAGGCGCACCGGAATGTTCACCAGGCCGAAGCTCACGGAGCCCTTCCAGAGCGGGCGCATGCCATCACCACCCCGGATAATCTATCTCGTTCCTATTATCCCAACAGGAGCGGCGATTATCCGGGAATTTTCGCCCGGGAGAGGCCGGCTTTACTCCAACTCGCCCGCCCCGGCCTTGTTCAGGCTGCGGGCGGCGGCGGTGGCGGCAATGGCCCCGTCGGCAGCCGCCGTGACAATCTGGCGCAGGGGAGTGCGGCGGACATCGCCGGCGGCGTAGACCCGCGACTGCGACGTCTCCATGAGCTCGTTGGTGATGACATAGCCCTCCTCGTCCAGCGCCACCTCGTCGCGCAGGAAGTCGGTGCTGGGAATGCGGCCGGTAAGGACGAAAACGCCGTCCACGGCCAGCTCCCTCTCGCGGTCTTCCTGCAGCAGGCGCAGCCCGGTGACCCTCTGCTCGCCCTCTATCTTCTGCACGGAGCTGTTCCAGATCACCTCCACGTTGGGCAGGGCAAAGATGCGCTCCTGCAGCGCCTGCGGGGCGCGGAAAGAGCTGCGGTTGTGAACGAGGTAGACCTTGCCGGCAAAGCGGGCGATGACCAGCGTCTCTTCCAGCGCGGAGCTGCTGCCGCCCACCACGGCCACAGTTTTGCCGCGGAAGAAGGCGGCATCGCAGGAGGCGCAGTGGGAAATCCCCCGGCCGCGCAGGTCTTCTTCGCCCTCCACGTGGAGCAGCCTGGGCATGGTGCCGGTGGCGATAACCACCGCCCGCCCCTGGATCTCTCCTTCCGGGGTGAAGATCTTTTTAAGCTCGCCCTTGAAGGAAACCTGCTCCGCCTGGGTGGCCATTATCTTTACCTCGAAGCGCCGCAGCTGCTTATCCAAAAGCAGGCCCAGCTCCGGGCCGGAAATGCCCTCGGGGAAGCCGGGGAAGTTTTCAATGCGCTCCACCGAAACCAGGCGCCCGCCAATGAGCATCTTCTCCAGTAGAACAACCGACAGCCCAGCACGCCTGCCGTAGATGGCGGCGGTGACTCCGGCGGGCCCGCCGCCCAAGACCACGAGATCGTAAACCTGGTCGCCAGACATGCTGTTCATCCCTCCTTTTAGTTTAAGTATCCGCTTCGTTCTCCAGGGACATGTGTATGTCCAGGGCGCGGTAAGAGTGAGTCAAGGCGCCGCAAGAAATGTAATCGACGCCGGTAGCAGCGATCTCCCGCAGCCGCTCGAAGCCGATATTGCCCGACGCTTCCAGCAGGGCCCGCCCGGCAGTAATCTCCACCGCCTTCCTGATGGTGGGCGTATCCATGTTGTCGAGGAGGATGAGCTCAGCGCCTGCAGCGAGGGCCTCTTCCAGCTCCTCCAGCGTGGTCACCTCCACCTCTATGCGCCAGATGAAAGAGGCGCGCTGGCGGACCGCGCTTACCGCCGCGGCAATCCCCCCGGCAGCGCTGATGTGATTGTCCTTAATCAGGATGCCGCTGCCCAGGGAGAAGCGATGGTTCACCCCCCCGCCAACGCGGACGGCGTATTTTTCCAGGACCCGCAGGCCGGGCGTTGTCTTGCGCGTGTCGGCCAGCCTGGCCGGGTATCCTTCCAGCTCCTTAACCCAGGCCGCCGTCATGGTGGCAATCCCCGAGAGGCGCTGCAGGAAATTGAGAGCGGTCCTCTCGGCGGAAAGCAGCGCGCGCAGCCGGCCGCAAACCCGCATCAGCGGCTGCCCCGCCTCCACGTGCGCCCCCTCCTCCACCAGGCGGGTGCATTCAAGATTATCGTCCAGCTCCATGAAGGCGCATTCCGCCAGGGGCAGGCCGGCGATAACCCCCTTTTCCCGGGCATAAATGCACCCCACTCCTGTTGCCTGCGGTGAGACGATTGCTTCCGTGGTCACATCGCCGTACTTGAGATCTTCCTCCAGGGCCATCGTTACTACTGCTTTGATAAAATGCCTCGTCAGCATGTCACAACCTCCCCGATGCAACAGAGCGCTGCAGAAAAATTTTGGGCGGAATTATGCCCCGCCGCCGCTGGCCGGGAAGCCGGGCACCCATTGCGGAGCCGGCATTATAGCCTCCTCCTGCTGCGGTCGTTTAAACATCAGGTGTCTTTCCTGCAGGCGGGGATCGCTTTCCGGAAAATCGGCGCGGTAATGGCAGCCCCTGCTCTCGCGGCGCGCCGTGGCCGCCCGGGCCATCATCATCCCCACCAGAAGCAAGTTCTGGTTCTCGCACAGCTCCCGCTCCGCGAAGCGGCAGCGCAGCAGCGGCAGCCACGACTCCAGGCGGGCGACGGCTTCTTCAAGCCCGGAAGAGCTGCGGATCAGCCCCACCTTTTCCCAGAGCAGCTTCTGCAGCAGCGGCCTTAAAGCCCGGCAGGCGGAGGCCTGACCGGCATCGGCCTGGCCCCGTTCCAGCCCGGCAAGAAATTCCTGGGCCGGGGCCCTGCCGCCGCAGCCCTCCACGGGACGGGATGCGGCCGCCACCCGGGCCACGCGGCGCCCAAAAACCAATGCTTCAAGAAGGGAATTGCTGGCTAAGCGGTTGGCGCCGTGGACGCCCGTTGACGCCACTTCGCCCACGGCAAAAAGGTTTTTCACCGCCGTCCGCCCCTCCAGGTCCGTCTCAATGCCGCCGATGAGATAGTGCGCCGCCGGGGAAATGGGAATGCGCTCGCGGGTAATGTCCAGCCCCCATTCCAGGCAGCGCCGGTAGATGGTGGGGAAGCGCTCGCGGATAAAGGCTGCCCCCAGGTGGCGCAAGTCCAGGTAAACCGGCAGGCGGGTCCGCTCCTGCTCCCTCAATATGGCCCTGGCAAGCACATCCCGCGGCCCCAGCTCACCCAGGGGGTGGTAGCGCCCGGCGAACCTCTCCCCCTCGTGGTTGACCAGGTAGGCCCCTTCACCGCGCACCGCCTCGGTAATGAGGAAGGGGGCTCCCCGCGGGGGGAAGAAAACGGTGGGGTGAAACTGGAAAAATTCCAGGTCCCGCAAAACAGCGCCGGAGCGGTAGGCCAGGGCCAGGCCGTCGCCGGTGTTCTCCCTGGCGCCGGTGGCGCAGCGGTAAACCTGGCTGCAACCGCCGCTGGCCAGGATGACGGCGCCGGCCTGCAGCAAAAACCTCCTGCCCCCCTTTATGAAGGAGACACCGCCGCAGCCGCCTGCGCCTGCCAGCAGGTGATCCACGAAGGCATGTTCAATAAAGTGAATCCTCTTCTCTTCAGCCTCGCGGAGCAGGACTTTAAGCAGCTCTTCCCCGGTCGCATCCCCGCCGATATGCCAGATGCGGTTGCGGGAATGGAAGCCCTCGCGGCCCAGGGCCACGGCCCCGTTTCTGCAGTCAAATTTCACGCCGCGCCTGATTAAATCGTCAATGACCTCCGGCGCCTCGCGCACCAGCACGCCAATGGCGGCGCGGTTGCCAAAGCCGGCCCCCGCGCGCCAGGTATCTTCCATGTGCAGTTCCGGCGAATCGTCCGCAGAAAAAGCCGCCGCTACGCCGCCCTGGGCAAAGCGGGTGTTGCCGGCGTAGAGATCCAGCTTGCTCAAAACGGACACGCGTCCGGCATCGGCCAGGTGAAGGGCGGCATAGAGGCCGGCTGCTCCCGAACCGATGACAATAAAATCAGCCCTGCCCAGGTCTTCCGTCTGCATCGGCAATCGCCTCAGGCTGAGGGGACGGCCAGCATCCGCCGGAGAGCTTCCGCCGCTCGCTCCCGGATTTCAGGGGCCACGGTAACGCGGTGCTGCATCTTTTCCAGCGCAGAAAGAACTTTTTCAGGAGTGGTGTATTTCATGTTGGGGCAGACCAGGCCCGTGCCGGGGACGTAGAACTTGATCTCGGGACGCTCCTTGCGCAGCCGGTAAATCATCCCCGCTTCCGTGCCCACGATGATCTCCGTGGCTTCAGTTTCCCTGACATAGCGGATCATGCCGCCGGTGCCAAGGACCGCATCGGCCATCTCCACCACCTCGGGGCGGCATTCGGGGTGCACGATCACGGGCGCACCGGGGTGAGCACGGCGCGCCCTTTCGATGTCCTGCGGCGTGATGCGGTGGTGGGTGATGCAGTAGCCGGGCCAGGCTATGATTTCCTTATCCGTGTGGCGGGAAACAAAGTGGGCCAGGTTCCGGTCAGGAGCAAAAATGACCCGCCGGGCGTGGAGCGAATTGACCACCGCCGCCGCATTGGCTGAAGTGGCGCAGATATCGCTTTCCGCCTTAACCGCGGCGGAGGAATTGATATAGACGACCACGGCGGCGTCGGGATACTTCTCTTTCCACTGGCGCAGCTCTTCCGGGGCAACCATGTCCGCCATGGGACAGCCGGCCACGGCCTCGGGAAGAAGGACGATCTTGTCAGGGGCCAGGATGGCCGCGCTTTCAGCCATGAAATGGACGCCGCAGAAAACGATAACCTCGGCCTCCGACTCCGCGGCAATGCGGCTGAGTTCAAAGGAATCCCCGGTGTGGTCGGCCAGCTCCTGCACCTCCGCCACCTGGTAGTTGTGGGCCAGGATAACCGCCTTTCGCTCTTCCTTCAACGCGGCGATCTTCTCCTTTATCTCCGCCAGAACCATGGATGCCATCTTCCTTCCCGGGCAAGGTGTTGTTATATTTAGAAACATTATGGCGGAAAAGCTTTCCCTTTGTCAACCGTGTGGGCGCCCCGGCTGGCCCGGGCGCCCGCCCTTTGAGGAAAAGGCCCTTGCTATCATGCCCCGGTCAAATATGGTATAATTCAGGTGCCGGAATAGGCATAATGAACCACGAAGGAGGAAAAAGCATGCGAGAACAGGTGGAGCAGGCCCTGTCGAAAATCCGCCCGGCCCTGCAGCGCGACGGCGGCGACGTGGAGCTGATAGAGGTTACTGAAGACGGCACCGTCAAGGTGAAGCTGAGCGGCGCCTGCCACGGCTGCCCCATGGCAGCGCTCACGCTGAAGCAGGGCATTGAACGTGCACTGAAAAAGGAAGTGCCTTCCGTCAAGGAAGTAGTCGCTGTCAACTAGTTCCCGGCTTGAAGCCCGGCTGCAGCAGAGCCCGGGAACTGCCATGCAGAGGTGTGTCTTGTGGCCGAGATTTACCTGGACAACAGCGCTACAACGCGCCCCTTTGAAGAGGTCATCGAGCTGCAAAGCCGTATTCAGAGGGAGAACTACGGCAACCCCTCCTCGATCCATGCCCGGGGAGTGGCCGCTGAAAAGCTGCTCGACGAGGCCCGCCGCAGCATCGCCCAGCTCCTGCAATGCCGGGAAGAGGAGATTTGCTTCACCTCGGGCGGCACCGAGGCCAACAACCTGGCCCTTAAAGGAGCGGCCTACCGCTGGAGGCGCCGCGGCAATCACATTATCACCACGCAGATTGAGCACCCTTCGGTGCTCAATTGCTGCCGCAGGCTGGAGGAAGAGGGCTTCACCGTCACCTACCTGCCCGTGGACGAGCAGGGGTACGTGGACCTGGAGCAGCTTGAAAGGGCGCTGCGAAAGGAGACCATCCTCGTCAGCATCATCCATGTGAACAACGAGATCGGCACCATCCAGCCCGTGGAGAAAATCGGGGCGCTCATCAAAAGCCGCCATCCCCGGGCGCTCTACCACGTGGACGGGGTGCAGTCTTTTGCCAAGATTCCCACGCCGGTGCAGCGCTGGCAAGCCGACCTCTACAGCTGCAGCGCGCACAAGATTCACGGCCCCAAGGGAGCCGGTGCGCTGTGGGTGCGAAAAGGAGTATCCCTGCAGCCGCTGTTCCAAGGAGGAGACCAGGAGCAGGGCCTCCGCCCGGGGACGGAAAATACCCCCGCCATCGCCGCTTTTGGCCTGGCAGCCAGGCTCTGCGCCGCGCAAATGGCGGAAAATGCGGCGCGCCTCTATCATCTCAAGGAGAAGCTCTGCCGAGAGCTGGAAGAAGCCGGCGTGGAGTTCTACATTAACGGCCCCCCGCCGGCAGAGGCGGCGCCCCATGTGCTCAACCTATCCTTCCCCGGCATAAAAGCCGAGGTCCTGCTGCGCCTCCTGGAGGCGAGGGAGATCTACGTATCGCCGGGCTCGGCCTGCCACTCGCGCCGCCCCGACCCCAGCCACGTGCTCACCGCCATCGGCCTGGAGGAAGCAAGGCTTTCCGGCGCCCTGCGCTTCAGCTTCTCTTCTTTCAACGACGAAGAGGAAATGGAGAGAGTTGCCGAAGCCATCGCTGCCGGGATCCGCGAGCTGAAAGCCCTTGCCGGCCGCCGGCCGGGACAGTAGGAGGAGAAAAATGGCCGCATTGGTCCTGCTACGTTACGGCGAAATTGCCCTGAAGGGGAAAAACAGGCGCTTCTTTGAACAGGCTCTCCTGGAAAATGTGAAAACCGCGCTAAAGGGGCTCGGCGCCAGGGTGGTACGCCTGCACGGGCGCTTTCTCATTTACGGCGAGGAGGCAGAAGAAGACGCGATTATCAGGCGCCTGAGCAGGGTCTTTGGCGTGGTATCCCTCAGCAGCGTCAAAACCGCCCCCCTCGAATTGGAAGCGATCAAGGAAAAGGCAGTGGAGATGGTGGGAAGCGGCCCCCTGCCCGGCGGCAGCTTCAAGGTGGAGGCCCGCCGCCCCAACAAGAGCTTTCCCGTCACCTCGCCCGAGCTGAACCGCATCCTCGGCGGGGCCATCCTGGCGCGGCATCCCGGCTTAAAGGTGGACGTAGAAAACCCCTCCTTCTGCCTTTTTGTCGAGATTGGCGCCAAAGAATCCTACCTCTACCGCGACCAGGTGCCCGGCCCGGGAGGGCTCCCCGTAGGCGCTTCGGGGCAGGCCCTGCTGCTGCTTTCCGGGGGCATCGACAGCCCCGTGGCTGGCTGGATGGCCATGAAGCGGGGCCTGCGCCTGGAGGCGGTGCACTATCACAGCTATCCCTTCACCGGCCTGCGCTCCCGCGAAAAGGTGATCGATCTCTGCCGCCTCCTCGCGCAGTACTGCGGGAGGCTGGAGCTGCACCTGGTCAACGTGGCCGGCATCCAGAAGGAAATCCAGGCGCACTGCCCCGCAGACCTGGGCATTATCCTGCTGCGGCGGATGATGATGCGCATCGCCGAGGCTCTCTCCCGCCAGCGCGGCCTGCAGGCCCTGGTTACCGGGGAAAGCCTGGGGCAGGTGGCCAGCCAGACCCTGGAAAGCATGATCGCCATCGAAAACGCCACCTCCATGCTCATCCTCAGGCCTCTCCTGGGCATGGACAAGCAGGAGATCGTGGCCCTCGCCCGGAAAACCGGCAGCTATGAGATCTCCATCCGCCCCTACGAAGACTGCTGCACCCTCTTCCTGCCGCGCCATCCCGCCACGCGGCCCCGGCTGGAAAGAGTGATCCAGGCCGAAGAGGCCCTTGACACCCGGAGCCTAACCGAATCCGCCTTGGAAAGCATGGAAAGCATGGCTATTGAAGATTAGGAAACCGGTGAAACCAGTAGTAGGCCAGGACCATCAGCCCGGCGAGAAGAATGTGCCAGGCGTAAAAGACCGCCGTCGCGGCGGCGCTGCGCCGTTGTAAAGGCCGGCTGGAGGAAGAATAGGTGAAGGACATCTGCGGGCCGGCGGCAACAAAAAAGAGAGCTGCGGCAAAGACCGCCAGGGAGAAGAGCTGGCCCACGGTAAAGATGCCCCATGCCCGCGGCAGCTCGCGGGAAAAGTCCAGCAAGATATTAATGGCGCCAGCGCCAAGCAGGAACCAGCTGAAAAGCTCCCCCTCGAAGCGGGACCGGTCGCGGCGGCGCTTTAAGAAGGCGTAGAGGGCCATAAAAAAAAGGATGGCATAGGCGCCGTCGGGGTGGTAGTATTGGCCTTTTACGGCGATGGCCCAGGGGAGGGGAGCCCCCATGGGGCCGCCCCGCAGCGCGGAGCCCATGTAGCCCCAGGAGAGGGAAAAGGCCAGGGGAAGCGCCGCCGCGTCAAGATAGCGCTCCACGATTAGCCTTTCACGGGAGCCCCAGGCAAAGATGAGGACAAGGGCACAGGCCAGGCCGCCCCAGAAGCTGAAGCCGCCGTCGTGGAAAAAGAAGAGGCGCTGCGGCTGCTGGAAATAGTAAGCAGGGGCGAACATGGCCGCGTAAACCAACCTTCCCCCGCTGATGCCGCCAACCAGGGCCAGCAGTAAAAAGTCAATCACCCTGGTCCCGGGAAGTAGCTTGCGCCTTCCCTCAAGGTAAGCCATAGCCAGGCCGATGAGCATGGCCGTGTAAAAGGCGAGGCTCGAAACCGGAAGATTAAGGGAACCCCACTGGAAAACAGGTTCGTGCAAAGCCACTCTTCCCTTGCCTAAATTTTCCCAAAGGGCCGCTAGCGCAGGTTGAGATCCCGCTTCAAGTCCTCACGGGAGAGTGGATGGGGCCAAGCGATGCCGCCGCTCTCCCAGGTTTGGCCCATCACCGTTACCTGAACGGCGTCTATTTCCGGCAGGCCGGTAAAGGTATACACCAGGGCCCCCACAAAGGCGCGCGCCTCTTCGGGGCTTCCGCTGAAGGGGGCCGCCAGGTCTATAAGCAGCTGGTGCTCGGCCAGGGTGAAATCCCTCACCTTAATCCCCTGGGGCAGGGCCGCCCGGTGCGCCGGGTCGTAGTCCTGTGAGAGGAGGGCAATAATCCGTGCAAAAACCCCCTCTTCTTCCTTCTCCTGGCCGGAAGCCTCCAGCCTGACCTGGACCGGGGTGAGAAATTCCAGCCCCTGCCGGGAATAGTAAGAGGCCTGATCCGCGCAGAAATAAAGGGTGTAGCCCACGCCGGCGCCGTGAGGGGCCAGGGGGCATAGCCAGTTGAAGCTGCCGCTTTGCCAGGGACTGCCGTTATGAAAGAGCCAGACCGCCTCCACCGGGAGCAGCTTGCCCAGCGAGCGCAGCAAGGATTGCGCCAGCACCGCCTCCGCCTGGGCCGGCGATTGGTGTGCATAATTGTACAGGGGCAGCGGATGGGGCGATTGCAGGCGGACCACGCAGATCTTATTTTTTATGTAAACATCCTCAATGTGCAGCTCGCTTCCGTTAATCACCGGGCCGGCGCCATATTGAAGCTCTTCGCCGGGAGAGGGGCCCGCAATAAGCGCCTCCAGCACCGCCCTGGCGGTAATCTCCTCGGGCGACACCAGCCTGGTGACGGGGATTACCGGCAGCGATTCCGGGTCCCTGCTGTAATTGTTGTTTCGAAAATAGAGCTTCATCTCCGCCCGCACCGCTTCGCTTTCCACCGGGGGGCTTTCCCCCGCTGCCTCCAGGCCTGAAAGCCTCTCCTTTCCCTCATGGCAGCCGCAGGCGGCGGCGCAGACAAGCAGGCACATTGCGAAAAGAAGCCGCTTCACCGTATCCACGCTTCTTTGGCCGCTTGGTATGAGTTGACATTGCTTCATGTTTTCGACAAGATTCTCTGAAAACCTTTAGCCAGTCGTCCATGTTAATAAAATTTAAATGCCGGCAGGCAGGGGCCGCCCCAAAAGGCAGCCCCTTGTTCGCTCCCCTTTCTTTCTCCTTTGCGGGAAAGTGGTGACACCCCTGCCAGGGACGGTCAAGCCCAAAGGAGTCAAAGTCATCGTCCACTTGCCTCGCCTGGCTCGCCCTGGGGAATGCAACCAACCTCCCTCCCCCGGAGGCGGCTAGCTTTCGCCGTTGCAGTTGTGTCCTTTTTCGCGGGAAATGCGCTTGAAAATTTCCAGGCCCTGGAGGGCATCATTGCTGTAGTAGTCCACGCCGGTATATTCCTTGATCTGGGCATTGACCGGGTAGCCGCCAATGACCACGGTAACCTTCTCCCTCAGTCCCGTCTCCTCGAGGAGATCGACCACTTTTTTAACCGTTCCGATGCAATAGGTGAGAAGAACGCATATGCCGATTATTGAAGCGCCCGTCTCTTTAATGGCCTCGATGAATTTCTCCGGGGACACGTCAACGCCCAGGTCATAAACCTTGAAGCCGGAGGAGCGGAGCAGGTAGACTACAATTTGCTTCCCCAGGTCGTGAATATCCCCCTCAATGGTGCCCATGATGATCTTCACGCCTTCAGGCGAATCGCTGGGCGGGAAGAGGGGTTCCAGGATTTCCATGACCCTTCGGAAAATCTCTTCAGACATGATCAGGTCGGAGAGGTAAAAAACCCCCTCGCCGTACTTGGCTCCCACGAGCTCAATGCCTTTCCGGCACTCCTCCACTATTTCCATGGGAGTAACCCCCGCGGCAAGCTTTTCTCTTACCAAGGCCAGTGTTTTTTCTTCTTCCAGCCTGGACATGGCGCCAACCAGATCTTCACTCATCCTGCTGCCTCCCTTTGGCGCTCACTCTTTTTTATACCATCCATCATAGCGCACCAGCTTGTAGCGGTCGCCGCGGTAGATCGACTTGCCCCAGGCTATCGGTTTCTGATCCTGATCGTAGATCGTCTGGATGATTAGGAAAACAGGGGTGTGCAAACTGACGCCGAGAACAGCCGATTCTTCTTCCGTTGTCTTTGAAACCATGAGAATCTTCTTTGATATGGTGGGCATGCTGTTGCTGTGGGTTGCCGCCAGCACCGAAAGCGAGGGGTCTTCGAGCTCTCTTTCGAGGATGGGCCGCTGCTTGGCATATACGGTGTACTTGGTTTCATAAACCAGCGGCTCATTGTTGGCCGTAACGACCACGCGGAAATAAAGGCACCTGCCGTTCAAATCGATCCCCAGCTTGCGGGCCAGCTTCTCGTCGGCCCGGACAATTCTCGCCTCCAGCAGCTTGCGGTGAAGTTCCAGGCCCTGCTGCTTAATCTCCTCGTTGAAGTTGTCCAGGTTGAAAACAATCTTGTCCAGCTTGGGCCGGGCCACAAAAGTGCCCTTGCCCCGCTGCGTATAGATCATGCCATCGGCGGCCAGCTCCGAAATGGCACGGCGCACGGTCATCCGGCTGATCCCGAAGTAGGAGGCAATTTCCGATTCCGTGGGCAGGGCCTCATCGGGCAGGATGGAGCCGCTGCGAATTTTCTCCGAAAATTGCTTCGCCAGCTGGTAATAGATGGGGATCACGGAATTCTTGTCAATTTTTATTTGCTTTAAATAAGATTCCTTGTTACTATTCATGACACCTGTCTATATGTATATAATATTTGTCCTTATTCTAGGCATATACTCTCCTTTCTGTCAACTCCCTTAAGCCTGAATTGTGAATCAAAACCTATATGCAAGAAATAAAAAGGGCCGGTTCTGCCCGTCCCGCAGGCGAGCGGAGAGGTTTTTTCTCCGCCGGTGAAAGGTTAGAGAATCCGGTGCTTCCTGAAGTCTTTTGCGGCCATGGCAACAGGGGGCTGTCCCTTTCAGGCAGCCCCCTGATTTCATGCGTTCTCTTTAAGCGGCCTTGGTCTTGTTGTCCGCCGTGCCCGTGCGCATGACCTTGGACTGAAGCCAGAAAGAGAGGACCACCAGGATCAGGAGCACGAGGCTTATGGGCCTGGTCACCAGCGAAGAAAGGAAGGGGAAGAAGCCGCCGGTGATAACCAGCGCCTGCCGGAGATTTCGTTCAATCATCGGCCCCAGGATGATCGCCAGCACGATGGGGCCGGTGGGGAAGCCGCCTTTTTCAAAGAGGTAGCCGATTACCCCGAAGACCAGCATAATGGCCACATCATAAATATTGTTTTGAATGGCGTAGGAGCCGACAACGCAAAGAACGGCAATAAAGGGAACCAAGGCCCACTTGGGCAGGTTGATCGCTTTCAAGATCAAGTTGCTGCCCAGTAATCCGAAAATGTAAGCCATTATCGATCCAATCAGCACAAACCAGACAATCATGTAAAAATAATGCTTCTCCGCGAGCATGAACGTGGGCCCCGGCAGCAGCCCGTGCAAGTAGAAGGAGCCCAGGATCACCGCGGTGACGGAGTCGCCGGGAACCCCCAGGGTCATCATGGTCGTCAGCGCGCCCCCAATGGCGGCGTTGTTGGCCACCTCCGGAGCGGCCACTCCTTCGTAGGCACCCTCGCCGAAGGGCCGGCTCGGCTTTCGCGTGACCTGCTTGGCCACCCCGTAGGCCACAATGCAGGCAACGTCGCCGCCAGTTCCCGGCAGCAGCCCGATGAGCGTGCCCAGCGGACCGCCCCAGATGAAGGTGTGCCATACTTTTTTAATCAGGCTGAGCTTGGGCAGCAATCCCTTGATCCGGTACACCGTCCCGGTAATGTTAAAGCTCTCCGTTTTACCCAGCTGTTTGAGAACCTCTTTCATCCCGAACAAGCCGATCATAGCGGCAACAAAGTTGATCCCGCCCTTTAACAGGCTGGTCCCGAAGGTAAATCTCAGCATGCCCATCACCGGGTCCATGCCGATCATCCCCACGAAGAGGCCGAAGAAAGCGGCGGCCAGGCCCTTGACATTGTTGCCCTTGCTTAAAACGGCCACCAGGGTCAGGCCCCACATGGTGAGCAGGAAATACTCCTGGGAGCCGAACTTCAAGGCAAACTTGCCCAGGGCGGGACCTGCCAGCAGCATGATCGCCAGTCCGATCAGGCCTCCGATTAAGCTTGAAAAAAGGCCCGTTCCCAGCGCATTGTCTGCCTCTCCTCTTCTCATCAGGGGGTAGCCGTCAAAGGCCGTGGCCACGGCCGCGCTGGTGCCCGGTATGTTCAGGGCGATGGCGGAGATGCAGCCTCCCGTGACCCCGCCGCAGAAGGCACCCACGATGAAGGCCAGGGCTTCCATCATGGGCCAGCCGTAGGTCAGTGAAACCACCAGGACGGCGGTCATGGTCACGGTGATGCCGGGCAAGGCGCCCATAAACAAGCCCAGCGCAGCGCCGACGATTGTGTACAGGAGCAATGTGAATGTCATTCAGTCTCCCCCCTTGCTAAGGCAGTATAACGGCAAATACCTTGTAGAAAATCCAGTAGATGGCCGGTATGAGGATGACCGCAAAGGCAACCGCTTTCAGTCCCTTGAAGATGGGCTTGTCTGCATCATTTAGCAAAAATGCAGTCACGGCAACCAGGATCATTGTGGATATTTGGAAATGCAGCCTGGGCAGCAGCAGCAGGTAGGCGATCATGCCAATAACAAAAAGGATTACTCTAGTCAAATCATTGCCGCTGACAACGGATTCCCTTTGAGAGTTGCCGCCTTTCCCGATGGTTTTGATATCAACAATCAGGCTCCAGGCCACCAGGACCAGGAGACAGACGGCGACCAGCAGGCAGAAAACCAGCGGCGAACGCACGTCAAACAGGGGGATCCTGGACTTGAACACAAATTCCCCCAGGGCGTAATACATGGCAATGACTACCGGTATGAGAACCAGATAGGGCGCCAGCAGCAAATTTCGTTCACTTTTCATCATTTCCCCTCTTCCGTCGACCGATTTCACCGGAAAAGAACTGCGGCCATGCTGCCTCTTTTCTTAATTAAATCAATGGTTGAGCCTTTAGGTGCTTCTACTCAAGCTGCTACGGCATGCTAAAGGCTCAACCATTGCCCCTAATGCATCACGGCAATGCCGCTACTCTTCCAGCCGCGGGATGCCGAATTCCTCGGGCGAATTTTCGGCCGCTCCGAAGTCATACAGCAGCCATGCCGCCCTGGAGGTCCACTTCTTCAGGTATTCAATAGCCTCTTCTCCGCTGTAGTTAACGCGAACAAGGAGGAACTGGTCGGTATATTCAATCCAGCGCTCGTCTTCTATGGCCTTGTCCAGAGCTGCTTCCCATACTTCCACAACTTCGGCCGGGCAATCCTTTGGTACAAATACACCGAAGTAGGGTCCATAGGGCAGGTGCTTGCTCAGCTCGGGATAAATCTGCCCGATGGGCCGGATATCCCTGACCCTGTCATCATCGATGGGCTCGTTGGTAAAGGCAGCCAGGATGTTGAGCTGTCCGCCTTCATACTCTGAAACCATGGACTGGACCATCTCGATAGTCGCGTCAACCTCGCCGCTCATTACGGCAATGACCGCCGGCTTGCCTCCCTGGTAGGGAACGAAGGTAAACTCCACATCCAGGTACTGCTGGAGCAGCAAGCCGGAAACGTGGGGCACCGTCCCCGGGCCGGCGGTGCTGATTCTCAACTTGCCGGGGTTCTCCTTGGCGTAAGCAATGAATTCCTCCACGGTCTTAAAGGGTGAATCCGGCGGAACCGCCAGCACCGGAATGGCCTCGCTTACGATCTTGACGGGTATAAAGTCTTCTACAGGGCTCAAATCCGTTGTCCCCATGACCTGCCATACGGACATGATCTCGGAGCCGAAGAAGATGGTGTAGCCGTCGGGTTTCTGGGCCAGGACATGTTCCGCTGCCGGGGCGCTGGCAGCGCCGGCCATGTTGTTAATCCCAATGCCCACGCCCAGTTCCTCCTGGACAATGGGCAGAATACCCCTGGCGATTACGTCCGTCGGGCCGCCGGGGCTGAATCCCACCACGGCAATGATATTGCGATCGGGATACTTGGACTCTTCAGCTGCCGGCTGGCAGCCTACCAGCAGCGACACCAGCAACAAACCGGCTAGCAGGAAAAGGAAATATTTTTTTCTCACCATGAAACCCCCTATCCAAGTATTGTGCGCGCTCCTCGACAATCGCCGACGACAACAGATAGCAGGTTCTGTGATGCAGTTGGAAGCCCCTCTGGAAAAAGCTCTTTTTTGGACCTGGACTATCGTCCTCCTTTCCCCTGAAATGGCCATCTTCAAAACACTATTTTAAAGCATGACTCGCAATAATCATGCCATATTTTTTTTATATCAAGCAATTGTCTAATTTGGGGCTAAAAATGCTGCAATCAAACCATTTTCCCGCTGCCGGAGCTGCCCTGGCCAAATACTTCCACTTTCATTGTGAAATCTTTAATCGCAAATGAATGGCCGGCGTCGTTTCATGTTGCAAGCATCAATCTGAGGCCCTGCAGGCAGGATGTGAGCGGCCCTGAGTAGAAAAAGCCCTCGGTGAATTTCTCGTGCAGGGTTTTATTACAAAATGATGCCTGGAGGTAAAAATGAGCGTCAAGGAAGTAAGAATTGGCGGGCCTCTTTACACCAGGTGGGGGCGGGAGCTGGACCGGAACAAACCCCTGCCCGAATACCCCCGGCCCCAGCTGGAAAGAGACAGTTATGTAAACTTAAATGGCATCTGGGAATATGCCATTTATGGCAAAGACGAAGAGTTTCGCGGCTACCAGGGTGAAATCGTGGTCCCCTTCTCCCCGGAAAGCCTCCTTTCGGGGGTGGAACGGCAGGTGAAGCCTTCGGATTACCTCTACTACAGGCGAGAATTTGCCATTGAAAAGGGATTCCTGAAAGATAAGACCTTGCTGCATTTCGGGGCGGTGGACAGCGACTGCGATGTTTATTTAAACGAACACTATCTGGGCTCACACAGCGGCGGCTTTCTCCCCTTTAGCTTCGACGTAACGGGAACCATCAAGGAAGGGACCAACGTTTTAACCCTGCGGGTAAGCGACCCCACCGATACCGGCTTTGCCAGCCGGGGAAAGCAGTCCTTGAAGAGGGGCGGCATCTGGTACACGGCCCAGGCGGGCATCTGGCAGACAGTGTGGCTGGAAAGCGTCCCCGAGGTTTATATTGAAAAGCTTTACTTGACCCCAGATATCGACAGGGGGACGATTAGCATTAAGCCCATCCTCTCCAAGAGGCCGGAGAAGCTCCGGGCCAGGATACTGGACGGCGAGCGGCTTTTGGCCGAGGCCGATCTTGAAGCCAACAGGGACAATGCCATCAGGCTTGAAGAGTTCAAGCTCTGGTCTCCCGAAACGCCGCACCTCTATGACCTAGAAATCTGCGCCGACAAAGACAGGGTCAAGAGCTACTTCGGGATGAGAAAGTTTGCCCTTGGCACCGATGAGAAGGGCTGCAAAAGGCTCTTTTTGAACAACAAGCCCTATTTCAATCACGGCTTGCTGGACCAGGGCTACTGGCCGGACGGGCTGCTCACGCCGCCCGCTGACGAGGCCATGATCAACGACATCATGACCATGAAGCGGCTCGGCTTTAACATGCTGCGCAAGCACATCAAGATCGAGCCCCTGCGCTGGTATTACCACTGCGACAGGCTGGGGATGCTCGTTTGGCAGGACATGCCCAACGGCGGGGAAAAGTACAGCTTTATTACCACGGCGGTTCTACCCTTCCTGGGCATTAGCTGCCCAGACGGGCCGAAAAATTACCGCAAATTTGGCCGGCTGGATCCCCGGGGGAGGGAATCCTACTACCGGGAGCTGGAGGCCATGGTCGATCTTCTTTACAACACCGTCTCCATCAACGTGTGGGTGCTTTTCAATGAAGGCTGGGGCCAGTTTGACGCCCTTAAAGCGGCGGGCTTTGTCCGGGAAAGGGATAGGACCAGGCTCATCGATCACGCCAGCGGCTGGCATGACCAAGGCGGCGGCGATTTAAAGAGCCTCCACGTCTACTTTGTCAAGGTAAAGCTGCCCTCGGACAAGAAGAGGGCCGTGGTCCTCTCGGAGTTTGGCGGCTATTCATACAAGGTGGCAGGCCATGTCTGGAACGAAAATAAAAGCTTCGGCTACCGGAAGTTCAAAGACAGGGAGAGCTTCGTCAGGGGCTTTCAAAAGCTTTACCGGGAGCAGGTTATCCCCCATATCCGCCGGGGCCTGGCGGCAGCGGTATACACCCAGCTCTCCGATGTGGAGGATGAGATTAACGGCTTGCTCACCTATGACCGGGAGGTGCTGAAGCTGGATGCCGCCGACCTGGCCGAGATAAACGCATTAATTAGAGGTGAAAAATGAGAAAAGAGAAGTGCACAGTGGGATTGGTTTTTCAATTGCCAACTTTAAAAAAGCGAAAGCCCGGCTTTCGGGCCGGGCTTTTAAAGTAGTTCTCCGGCGGGGACCTACTCTCCCGGGGGCTCTCGCCCCAAGTACCATCGGCGCTGGAGGGCTTAACGGCCGTGTTCGGGATGGGAACGGGTGTGGCCCCTCCGCTATACCCACCGGAAATCTATCAAGATGCAAGATGCAAGAGGCAAGAACATAGAAGCAAGAAATATGCACTTTGTTGAGGAGGCAAACTTTTTTCCTGCCTCTATCCTCTTGCTTCCTGCTCCCTGAAAACTGCATAGCGGTGTAGATTTCGGATCAAGTCCTCGACCGATTAGTACCGGTCCGCTGAAGGCATTGCTGCCCTTACACTCCCGGCCTATCAACCAGGTCATCTTCCTGGGGTCTTACCCCGCCGCCGAAGCGGCGGATGGGAAACCTTATCTTGAGGCAGGCTTCGCGCTTAGATGCTTTCAGCGCTTATCCTTTCCGGACATAGCTACCCAGCTGTGCCCCTGGCGGGACAACTGGTACACCATCGGTCCGTCCACCCCGGTCCTCTCGTACTAGGGGCAGCCCCTCTCAAGTTTCCTGCGCCTGCGACAGATAGGGACCGAACTGTCTCACGACGTTCTGAACCCAGCTCACGTACCGCTTTAATGGGCGAACAGCCCAACCCTTGGGACCTTCTCCGGCCCCAGGATGCGATGAGCCGACATCGAGGTGCCAAACCTCCCCGTCGATGTGAACTCTTGGGGGAGATAAGCCTGTTATCCCCGGGGTAGCTTTTATCCGTTGAGCGACGGCCTTTCCACACAGCACCGCCGGATCACTAAGCCCGTCTTTCGACCCTGCTCGAGATGTCTCTCTCACAGTCAAGCTCCCTTCTGCCTTTACACTCTACGCGCGATTCCCAACCGCGCTGAGGGAACCTTTGGGCGCCTCCGTTACCCTTTAGGAGGCGACCGCCCCAGTCAAACTGCCCACCTGACACTGTCCCCGAACCGGTTCACGGCTCCAGGTTAGAATCCCGATATTAAAAGGGTGGTATCCCAAGGACGGCTCCACCGAAGCTGGCGCCCCGGCTTCGAAGCCTCCCACCTATCCTGTACATTTAACACCAAGACCCAATATCAGGCTACAGTAAAGCTCCACGGGGTCTTTCCGTCTAGTCGCAGGTAGCCCGCATCTTCACGGGCACTACAATTTCACCGGGCCCCTCGTCGAGACAGCGCCCAAGTCGTTACGCCATTCGTGCGGGTCGGAACTTACCCGACAAGGAATTTCGCTACCTTAGGACCGTTATAGTTACGGCCGCCGTTTACTGGGGCTTAGGTTCAGAGCTTCTCCAGCACTCAAACGAGCACCAGATAACCCCTCCCCTTAACCTTCCAGCACCGGGCAGGCGTCAGTCCCTATACTTCGTCTTTCGACTTGGCAGAGACCTGTGTTTTTGATAAACAGTCGCTTGGGCCTATTCTCTGCGGCCCCCTCGGGCTCGCGCCGCAAAGGACACTCACCCTAACGAGGCACCCCTTCTCCCGAAGTTACGGGGTCAATTTGCCGAGTTCCTTAACGAGGGTTCTCCCGCGCGCCTGAGGATACTCTCCCCGCCTACCTGTGTCGGTTTGCGGTACGGGCACCCCAAGACCTGGCTAGAGGCTTTTCTCGGCAGCTTGGGATCAGCCAGTTCGCTACTTGAAATTTCGCTCCCCATCGCGCCTCAGGATTAGCAAGCCGGCGGATTTGCCTACCGGCTCTCCCTACACGCTTGGACGCACTCAACCAACGGTGCGCTGCGCCTACCCTCCTGCGTCACCCCATCGCTCGTAACGGTCTTAAGGTGGCACTGGAATCTCAACCAGTTCCCCATCGCCTACGCCATCCGGCCTCAGCTTAGGTCCCGGCTTACCCTGAGAGGACGAGCCTTCCTCAGGAAACCTTAGGCTTGCGGCGGACAGGATTCTCACCTGTCTTATCGCTACTCATGCCGGCATTCTCACTTCTGCACGCTCCACCGCTCCTCACGGTACAGCTTCCACGCATGCAGAACGCTCCCCTACCCCCAGCACTCAACTTTGTTGAGTGCCGGGCCGTGGCTTCGGTGGCAGGCTTAGCCCCGTTACATTTTCGGCGCAGAACCACTTGACCAGTGAGCTATTACGCACTCTTTAAATGATGGCTGCTTCTAAGCCAACATCCTGGTTGTCTGGGCAGCTCCACATCCTTTCCCACTGAGCCTGCACTTGGGGACCTTAGCCGACGGTCTGGGCTGTTCCCCTCTCGACCACGAATCTTATCACCCGTAGTCTGACTCCCGGGGTATGAAGTTGCGGCATTCGGAGTTTGAGTGAGTTCGGTAACCTTACTGGGCCCCTAGCTCAATCAGTGCTCTACCTCCGCAACTGAACCCCCGAGGCTAGCCCTAAAGCTATTTCGGGGAGAACCAGCTATCTCCGAGTTCGGTTGGCTTTTCACCCCTACCCACAGCTCATCCCCCGATTTTTCAACATCGGTGGGTGCGGGCCTCCACTCAGCATCACCCGAGCTTCACCCTGGCCATGGGTAGATCACCCGGTTTCGGGTCTACAGCCGGTAACTAAACGCCCTTTTAAGACTCGCTTTCGCTGCGGCTCCAGGACTAAGTCCCTTAACCTCGCTACCGACCGTAACTCGCCGGCCCGTTCTACAAAAAGTACGCCATCACACATGAGAGGAAAACCCCTCAATCGTGCTCTGACTGCTTGTAGGCCCATGGTTTCAGGTTCTATTTCACTCCCCTCCCGGGGTTCTTTTCACCTTTCCCTCACGGTACTATCCGCTATCGGTCGCCAGGTAGTATTTAGCCTTGGGAGGTGGTCCTCCCGGATTCACACGGGATTCCTCGTGCCCCGTGCTACTCGGGAACCGGTCCTAAGAGCCGCCCCAGTTTCGGCTACAGGACTTTTACCTTCTGCGGTGCACCTTTCCAGGCGTCTTCGCCTACCAGAACGGTTGGTAACTCTTAAAGGCAGGTTACCGCCCGCCTTGAAGACCGGCCCCACAACCCCGGACCAGCAGCGCCGGTAAGCTCATACACCGGCCCGGTTTGGGCTCATCCCCGTTCGCTCGCCGCTACTAAGGGAATCGCTGTTGCTTTCTTTTCCTCCGGGTACTAAGATGTTTCAGTTCCCCGGGTATGGCCCCTGCAGCTTAATGAACTTGGGCCGCAGGTGCTGCGGCATGACCCGCAGCAGGTTGCCCCATTCGGAAATCCCCGGATCAACGCTCGCTTGCAGCTCCCCGAGGCTTATCGCAGCTGGCCACGTCCTTCATCGCCTCCTGGCGCCAAGGCATCCACCATGAGCCCTTCCTAACTTGACCCTCGGTGAAATCTAACACCACTATGCAGTTTTCAAAGAACAGGATTCAAGAATCAAGAAGCCAGAAACAAGAGGCAAGAATTATGGCAGCTTCCTGCTTCCTATTTCCTGCTTCTTGCTTCCTGTCTCATGTATTTTGTTAAACAGGGAGGATGGTTCAGGGAAGAGCCGATTTTTCTCGGAATGTCAGCGGCGGGAGTTTCAGGGGTTCTGACTTTCCGCCACTGCCTTCCGAAATCTGCTCCCTAGAAAGGAGGTGATCCAGCCGCACCTTCCGATACGGCTACCTTGTTACGACTTCACCCCAATCACCAGCCCCACCTTCGACGGCTGCCTCCCTAATGGGTTGGCCCACCGGCTTCGGGTGTTGCCGGCTCTCGTGGTGTGACGGGCGGTGTGTACAAGGCCCGGGAACGTATTCACCGCGACGTGCTGATTCGCGATTACTAGCGATTCCGGCTTCATGTAGGCGAGTTGCAGCCTACAATCCGAACTGAGACCTGCTTTAAGGGATTGGCTCCGCCTCACGGCTTCGCAACCCGCTGTACAGGCCATTGTAGCACGTGTGTAGCCCAGGACATAAAGGGCATGAGGACTTGACGTCGTCCCCACCTTCCTCCGGTTTGTCACCGGCAGTCTCCTTAGAGTGCCCGGCTTGACCCGCTGGCAACTAAGGATAGGGGTTGCGCTCGTTGCGGGACTTAACCCAACATCTCACGACACGAGCTGACGACAGCCATGCACCACCTGTCTACCCGTCCCGAAGGAAAGCCCATGTTTCCACAGGCCGTCAGGTAGATGTCAAGCCCTGGTAAGGTTCTTCGCGTTGCATCGAATTAAACCACATGCTCCACCGCTTGTGCGGGCCCCCGTCAATTCCTTTGAGTTTCAGCCTTGCGACCGTACTCCCCAGGCGGGGTACTTAATGCGTTAACTACGGCACAGAAGGCATCAAAGCCCCCTACACCTAGTACCCAGCGTTTACGGCCGGGACTACCAGGGTATCTAATCCTGTTTGCTCCCCCGGCTTTCGCGCCTCAGCGTCAGTAACAGGCCAGAAGGTCGCCTTCGCCACCGGTGTTCCTCCCGATATCTACGCATTTCACCGCTCCACCGGGAATTCCACCCTCCTCTCCTGCACTCAAGCCCCTCAGTTTCGACTGCAATCCCCCGGTTGAGCCGGGGACTTTCACAGCCGACTTGAAAGGCCGCCTACACGCCCTTTACGCCCAGTAATTCCGGACAACGCTCGCCCCCTACGTATTACCGCGGCTGCTGGCACGTAGTTAGCCGGGGCTTCCTCAGGGGGTACCGTCACTATCGTCCCCCCCAACAGGGCTTTACAACCCGAAGGCCTTCTTCACCCACGCGGCGTCGCTGCGTCAGGGTTGCCCCCATTGCGCAAAATTCCCCACTGCTGCCTCCCGTAGGAGTCTGGGCCGTGTCTCAGTCCCAGTGTGGCCGACCATCCTCTCAGACCGGCTACCCATCGTCGCCTTGGTAGGCCATTACCCCACCAACTAGCTAATGGGACGCGGGCCCATCCGAGAGCGCTAAAACGCTTTGATCCCTTGGCCGCAGCCAAAAGATATCATCCGGTATTAGCAGCCCTTTCGAGCTGTTATCCCGGCCTCCCGGGCAGGTCACCCACGCGTTACTCACCCGTTCGCCGCTATCCAGCACCCAACCTAAAAGGTTAAGTGCCGGACCGCTCGACTTGCATGTGTTAGGCACGCCGCCAGCGTTCGTCCTGAGCCAGGATCAAACTCTCCAGTTTACACCTTAAAACCTGGGCTCTCCTCGCAAGGCCCTTACCCTTAAACGATAAGGAACCCGCTGAACCATCCTGCCCTATTTAACTATCAAAGAACAGCACCTGCTCCCATCATGGGAGCGGTATTTATCATACCACGGCAAGAATGCTTTGTCAAACAGATTCTTACCGCTTTACGCTTCTTCCTACCTTTATCGCCGCCACTGGCCGCGATAAAGTGAAAAATTGCATAGAAAAGGGCGGTGCAATTTTCAACCGCCGAGGACATTATAAAACAAATTTCAGCACTTGACAAGGGGCCGACGAAAATTTTTTAAATCCGCTTGAAGCGCCCGGTGAAAAAGCGCAGCACCGGCGGTTCGTAAACCCACTGCAAGCCCCGGATCTCGCTGCGCCGCTCGTAGAGTTCGGCAATGGAGGTGGCGGCATACTCCAGGTGAGCCATGGTATAAACCCGCCGCGGGACCGCCAGCCGGACCAGTTCCAGCTGGGGACGGTAATCCCGGCCTTCCCTGTCCCTGCCGGCTGAAACGATACCCCGCTCCATGCTGCGCACGCCCGAATGTTCGTAAATGGCCGCCGCCAGCGCCTGCGCGGGCAGCTGATCCTGGGTAAGGTGCGGCAGGAAGGCCTTTGCGTCGATGAAGACGGCATGGCCGCCCACCGGCTTGACAATGGGCACGCCCAGCTCATCCAGCCGTGCTCCGAAGGCGGCCACCTGCTCCACCCGGTGGCGGATATAGGCATAGTCCATGGACTCGCGCAGCCCCCGGGCAAAAGCCTCCATGTCGCGCCCGGTCATGCCGCCGTAGCTGGGCATCCCTTCAAAGAGAACCACCAGCGCCGAAGCCTGGCGGTAAAGCTCCTCGTCATTGACAGCAAGGAAGCCGCCCATGTTGACGATGCCGTCCTTCTTGCCGCTCATGGTGCAGCCGTCGGCGTAGCTGAACATCTCCTTGACAATTTCGGCGATGCTCTTGTCGCCGTAGCCGGCTTCGCGCTTCTTGATAAAGTAGGCATTTTCCACGCAGCGGGTGGCGTCGAAGATGACCTTGATGCCGTGCTTCTCCGAGAGGCGCTTGACCTCGCGCAGGTTCTGCATGCTCACCGGCTGCCCGCCGGCCATGTTCACGGTGACCGCCACCGAGATGTAGGGGATCTTCGACGGGCCGACGCGATCGATGAGCGCCGCGTACTTTTTCAGGTCCACGTTGCCCTTGAAAGGAACGTCTTCCCGCCGGGGATCGTGGGCCTCGTCGATGATGACGTCGACAAAGGTGCCCCCGTTCAGCTCCTGGTGAGCCCGGGTGGTGGTGAAGTACATGTTGCCCGGGATGTACATGCCCGGCTTGATCAGTATCCTGGAGATGAGGTTCTCGGCCCCGCGCCCCTGGTGGGTGGGGACGACATATCTAAAGCCGAAGAGTTCCTTCACCGTCGCTTCGAGGTGATGCCAGTTTTTGCTCCCGGCATAAGCTTCATCCCCAAGCATCAGCCCGGCCCACTGGTTGTCGCTCATGGCATTGGTGCCGCTGTCGGTAAGGAGGTCTATGTAGACATGGCGCGAATTCAAGAGGAAGGTATTGTAGCCGGCCTCCTCGATGCGCCGGGCCCGCTCTTCGGGCGGCAGCAGGGTGATGGGCTCAACCATCTTGATCTTGTAGGGTTCGGGCAGTATGGGCTTCACGCCGATGGCGCCTCCTTTTAAAGGTTTTAACCATCTTGTGTCACTCTTTTAGCATTATACGCCCCGAAAAACAGAAATGGGCGGCCTGGGAGTATGTGTCCATGCCGCCCCATCGCCGGCAAGCCTTAGCGCGGCTTCAGGGTGGGGAAAAGAATGACATCGCGAATGGAAGGGTTGTCGGTAAGGATCATAACAATGCGGTCGATGCCGATGCCCAGGCCCCCTGCCGGCGGCATGCCGTATTCGAGGGCGGTAACAAAATCCTCGTCCATGGCGTGGGCCTCTTCATCGCCCGCTTCGCGGCGGGCCAGCTGGCGCTCAAACCTCTCCCGCTGATCGATGGGATCGTTCAACTCGGTAAAGGCGTTGGCCACCTCTTTGCCGGCAATAAAAGCTTCAAAGCGGTAGGTCAGCCGCGGATTCGACTCGATTTTCTTCGCCAGCGGGGAGATGTCAATGGGGTAGTCCAGGATAAAGATGGGCTGGCGCAGCTGTTCTTCGCAGTACGTTTCAAAGAAAAGGTTGAGAATTTCACCCCAGGTGGATTCCCTCTCCAGCTCCAGTCCGGCCTCGCGGGCCGCCGCCACGGCGCCAGCATCGTCATCGATTTTCGAAAAATCCACGCCGGCATACTTGCGCACCACCTCGATCATCGTCGAGCGGGGCCATGGCGGGGTGAGGTCAAAGGTCTCTCCCTGGAAGGTAACTTCGCTTTTTCCCAGCACCCGCACGGCGCACTGGTAAATGAGGTTCTCGGTAATATGCATCATATCCTCGTAGTCGGCGTAGCTCTGGTAGATCTCCACGGAGGTAAACTCGGGATTGTGAAAAGGCGAAATCCCCTCATTGCGGAAAATGCGCCCGATCTCGTAGACCTTGTCCAAACCTCCCACAAGAAGGCGCTTTAGGTGAAGTTCAGTGGCAATGCGCAGGTAGAGGTTAATGCCGAGAGCGTTGTGGTATGTAATGAAAGGCCGGGCCAGGGCGCCCCCGGCGATGGGCTGCATGATGGGCGTCTCCATTTCCAGGAAGCCCCACTCGTTGAGCACGTCGCGCATGGTCTGAATAATTTTGCTGCGGTAAATAAAGGTTTGCCTGGTCTTTTCGTTAACGATGAGATCGACGTAGCGCTGGCGATAGCGCAGCTCGATATCCTTGAGTCCATGCCATTTTTCAGGAAGCGGCCGCAGCGACTTGGTTAGGAAGCGGTAGTCGTGGACTGCCACCGTGATTTCGCCCTTCTTCGTTCTAAATACCGGACCTTCCACGCCAATAAAGTCGCCAATATCAAAAAGCTCGATGAGGCTGTATTTCTCTTCGCCCAACTGGTCCAGGCGGAAGTAGAGCTGTATTCTTCCCTTGTAGTCCTGCAGGTCGGCAAAGGTGGCCTTGCCGTGCCGGCGTATGCTCATCAGCCTTCCGGCAAGGGAAACCCCCTTGTTTTCCAGTTCATCAAAGTGGGCGATAATATCCGCCGAGTAGTGGCTGGCGACATACTTCTTGCCAAAGGGATCGATGCCTTTTTCTTTCAGTTGATGCAGCTTCTGCCGCCGGGCCTTCATCAACTCGTTTAGCTGTTCCTGTTCCATTAAAATACCTCCAAGAACTTAGCTTATTTCGAGGATCTTGTATCTAATCGATCCGGCCGGGACTTGCACCTCGACTTCATCGCCGGTTTTCAATCCCAGTATGGCTCTGCCCACAGGGGATTCGTTGGAGATCTTGTTTTCCACGGGATCGGCCTCGGCCGTGCTCACAATGGTGTAGGTATATTCCCGATCCGTGTCCAGGTCTTTCAGCTTCACCGTTGAACCGACGGTAACGTAATTGTTGTTCTCGTCTTTTTCAAGTATGCGGGCCCGACGCAGTATCTTTTCCAGGGTGATAATTCTTCCCTCCACAAAGGCCTGCTCGTTCTTGGCATCCTCATACTCGGAGTTGTCAGTGATGTCCCCGAAGGTAATCGCTTGCTTGATCCGGGCGGCAATCTCTTTGCGCTTCACCGATTTAAGAAAAAAAAGCTCTTTCTCCAGCTTTTCCAGTCCGCCCCTGGTCAAAAGAACTTCCTCATCGGCCATGGAATCGATTCTCCCCTTCAGAGAAATTTAAGCTGAAAGAACATTACCATACTATGACTATTTACGAAGGCATATGCGTTTAGGCGTCAAAATAAAAAACGGAACTGACTCTCCATGGAGTGTCAATGCTCCTTAACACTGAGCGCACAGCCCAAAACTGTTCCGTACAGCTTTATCATGAATTGTAAGGGTATTATAAATGGGCCTCCCGCGATTGTCAAGGTGTGATGGGCCCGTGTGTGATCGGACAGTGATATTGTCACCATATAAGCGGTCTGAGATAATGTCACCATTATGGGAGGAGACATTTTCTTGAAGCCGAAGGAAGCCAGGAGAGTTAACGTAGTGGAACAGT